>Ga0153916_10000335_pt1 | contig 31317 bp, 22 predicted proteins | sample Opewatmetagenome_FD_109642 | JGI IMG/M metagenome (GOLD analysis project Ga0153916, IMG submission 109642) | Freshwater wetland microbial communities from Ohio, USA - Open water 3 Core 3 Depth 4 metaG | ecosystem: Environmental > Aquatic > Freshwater > Wetlands | place: USA: Ohio, Lake Erie...
AAACCCCATAGAATCGACTACCGCTCCTATATATGGGGGTGGCACTTTTTTGTTAAGGCAAATCTGTGCGCCATTTGTGCGCCATTTAATAGATATTCAGAGAGTCTTTGGTGAAATATAAAATCGAACAGTCAAGCACTTCACGAAAGAACCGCAAGTCCTGCACATTCCGGACTTATCAAATCGCTACTACCGCGTACAGCTCAATGACTTGTCTGGCGGTACTGACTTCGAATACGTCAGCACGCATACCTTTGGTACGCAGGCGGGTGAAAACCTCGTCACTGGATCCGATTAGAAAGGGCAGATGCCAAACGGCATGGTACAAATATCCACGCTGAACAATTCAGGGTTTGTTATTGGACAAGTACTCATATACAGCGACAGCGATATATCGACCGCTTATGAGCTTGCGAAACAGATACATCTCATGCCACTGAACCACGAGTGATAAAATAATAATATGAGTAGAATATCCACTTACCTGGCAACACTCGTCGGGGCGGTATGCATTTATTTCCTCATCCGCTTATTCTTTTTTACCCAGACAAGAATTGTGCGTAATGACGTGGTGCAAGGCTTCCTCATCGGCTGGGGGCTTGCATTTGTCTCGGCCCAAATTTACGCCAATCTCAAGGCCGTGAAGGTCAATGGCTGGATCACCATGTTCGGATTAGGCGAGCCCAGCAACGGGATGTTCCTGCGAGCCGCGCACGCCCAGTTATTTCCCGGCCCGGTGAACACACCGCAAGAGGCAATGTACTGGTGGACGAACAAAGATGGCTCCCGCCATGCGCTCAGAGGAGTGCATTACTACATTATGCACTTTCCTCCAGGCCAGCTTCCGCCGAACCATGCATTCTGGTCGATCACGATGGGTGATGCAAGGAATCACTTTGTGGCGAATCCGCTCAACCGCTACAGTGTCAGCGATCGTTCCGGCCTGGCGCAAAACCCCGACGGTTCGGTCGATATTTACATCCAGAACACTGCTCCGGCGGGGCATGAGTCCAACTGGCTGCCCGCACCTTCGGGCAACTTCATCCTCTGGCTGCGCGTGTACATACCCGGCGAGGCCATTCTCCAAGGCAAGTACACGGTGCCACCGGTTGTCGAAAGGAAATGATGGATATGCAGTACTACCAGCATTTGCTAATAATCGGTGTGGTCATTGTCCCAGTATGGTGCCTTTTCATCTACTTTTGGCCGCGCTTGTTGCTGTCTGTATATAAGAGGGGGCTGCTTGTTAGAGGGTTCGGCGAAGGCCCCATTCCGCTCAACACGCTCTATACGGAGCCGCAAAAACTCTTTGCAGAGCCTATCACTTCGCAAACCGCCTCGAGCTCGAATTTGATGACGGTTGGCGTGAACCACGACACGCTCCCTACCGCCGGGTGGTTAGACCTCAGGAACGGGCCGCTGGTCTTGCATGTGCCCGACATGCACGATCGCTACTACAGCGTGCAGTTCACTGATCCATCGAAAAACACTGTTTTTGCCTACGTCGGCAAACGCACCACCGGCACGCAGGCGGGCGACTATCTCATCACAGGGCCGGGTTGGAAAGGACAGGCACCGGACGGCATGAAGCAGATCGCCTCGCCGAACAATTCGGTGCTTGTGATCGGACGGGTGCTCGTGGAAAGCGACAGCGACGTGGCGACTGCTTATGAGCTTTCTAAGCAGATCCAGCTCACACCTCTGAGCCAATTCCAACCTGGCCAATAGGTTCCAATATTCGCTCTCTGGTTTTTCGCATAGTCTTGCAGATTGGTGATCAGCTTGAGTCTGATAACTGTTGGTTATTACACGGAAATTAGCTGGAAACCGGATGGAGCTCAATCGGAATTGGAGTGAGAATATCATCCATGAGGCGAGCTGCCTCATCCTGGGTCCCTGGTATGTAGGTCGATGAATAAGAGAATAATAGATAGACAGTGGACTAAAGAATCTACCCCCGATTGTAAAAGCTATATAAGGTCCGGCTCACGGCATATAAACCGGTTCTTCCATCACCTTGAACTGTCCATCGATTTTCCTAACCGTATAAGGGAATTGCCAGACTGTGGGCATCTCTGTTTCGGTCGCCCCGCAGCAAGGACCGCGTTTATATAGAGTCCCATCTATCCACACAAACTCTACCAGGAATGTAAACTCGTCCTGAGCAACCGCTTCCTCGTTAGCAATTGCAGCCACTAACAGGCAAGGTCTTTGAATAGTACAGGATGACTCCCATAGAGCGACATAATCATATGGAGGGATCTCTGGGTTATTACTCCGCATTGAATCATAAGTCCCACCGTACAACGGTAAGGCTTCAGCATATCGCCCTTCATGCAGCAAAGTGAAAAATGATAATAGAGTATGGCGCGCAATCTCAAGATCACTGGCACCTTCCGGGGTGACTGTCCAGGTGGGTAGAAGCGGTGTCAGTGGTGTGGGTGTGGTTGTGGGTGTATAGGTGAATGTTGAGCTAGGTCGTGTAGTATGGGTTTGTGATGGAGTGGGATTGTGAGTCTGGCTGGAAAATGGTGTGGAAGTCAGCATGGGGGATTGAGTTGGGAACACTTCGTTTATCGGTGAATTAGTTGGACTCGTTGCAGTACAGGCTGCAAGGGTTCCTGACACTGCTAATAACGCAATAATCCATAGCCTCATTTTATTCACCTCTCTCAAACTTTCTTATCTTTCATGATTAAGGAGACAGTTTAGATAAACAAACTGGCATAATGAGGGGTTCAATGGGTGTAATGGTGCGCCTTTAATTATATGTTCAATATAATATAAAACGAATTATCGACCGTTTTGTTCCTTACATTTTTCTGTCATAATAAATGACTGTGGCAATAGCAACCATGATACGAGCTGACTTAACCACGGTCCCTTAAACCACGGAAACTGGTCTGGCAAGAATTGAGAAAATATATCAGCTTTTTGGATTAAGGGATTTTAGATCGATCGGGATCGGTGTGAGAATTTCATCCATCAAGCGAGCTGCCTCATCCTGGGTCCCTGGAATATTGCGACCGCAGGGAGTATAGCGAGCAAAGCGAGCTAAGTGAACATAGGCCGGTCTACAGATCGCCAGTGAGTGACCCAACATCCCAGCCATGATGATTGGAGGAATACCATTCCTTCGGATCAGACGGTTGTGAGTTCGAATCCGCCAGCAAACGGCAGGTGACCCCGCCGGGGGCAGTATAAATGGCGGTAAAGCACCGTTTTGCCCCCAAAGAAGGGGAGCTAAGATTGCTTTGTGTGCACTCAGGTTTTTTTATGGTGTGAATTGGTGCAGTTGTATTTTTTATTTTTGTCTGCAGATGTTTCCTCAGGGATTTGAATGGGTAGATTTACTTTCAAAGGTGAAACCAGTCCATCCATTGGCTGGGATGCTTCCCCCTGAATCTCGATATTCAAATGCCTATAAATATCGAATGTGACGCTTGGTGTGGAGTGTCCTAAAATCTTCGAGACTATGATCACCGGAATATCGTTATGCAGCATCAACGAGGCAGCCGTGTGCCTCAGATTATGAAATCAGATTTCCAGCACGACTGCCCTTTCTAGCACCCAATTGAAATCAAGGCGCAGATTACTAAGGTCCAATTGCGTGCTGAAACCAGATGGGAAGTTCAAGTCATTTTCCTGCCAAGATCAACGACTGCCTTCTGAAACTGCTGGCGGTCTCGAAGCCACCGGAGCGCTTGAAGAGTACTTTCACCTAGATGAATAGCCCTGCGAGCGGGTCTTTCGCTCCTGGAAAATGCGACTCTCACCGCGCACCCCTTGAACCTGACGACGAACGCACAGACGCCCACTACTCCACCGCAAGTCGGACCACTTGAGTCCAGCTCAACTCATTGCTATCTCGTACACACGCAGATGCCGATATGGTCAGACCACTTCCCCAAATACCTTTGAAGCCAGCTTCTTCGACGATCTTAGCACTTAAACCATTATGAGCTTCTATCAGGAGCTCGGTTCGGTCTGATTCTAAGAGTCGTTTAAATTGGGTAGTTTTTTTCTTAGCTTTATCCTCCCTTTAAATCGATATGGGAGATGATTGGGGAAAAATCTAAATCCTGCTGATCCTGTTCCAGTTTCAGCACCCGGATGTCAACTCAAATGTACATGTCACTGATTGAAACTGTACAATTCAGTGGCAATGATTATTAGCTGGAGAGATATCCGTTAACTCATGGACCAATATAGGTCAGGCGGCGTGATACATAATCGTCAAAGAAGTATATACCCTGGGTGGTATTATCCATACCAGCCATAACTCCCAGAGATACTTTGTCGACGTTCTGCTGATCGTTATCGATTGCGGTCAATGATGCGATTCGAGCACCCTCCAGCCAGAGAGTCAGGCTGCCATTATTAGCTCCAGGAGCAGTTGAGGCATTCCAGCTGAGCTCGATAGGATGCCATGCCCGGCTGATTGTAGTCCAGCCAGTGTAGCTCCATCGCGAACGGTCGCCCATCACACCAGCGCGCAATTGGAAAGCGTTTCCTGAATAACGTATTTGCACAGTGATGGTTGTGTAACCAGATGTATTGTAGGCGGCAAAGAGGGTAAGCAAATCATTCTTTGCGATTTTCAAGGTATTCGGGTTGAAATAGAAGCGAGCACGAAAGCTTGATTCCCCATTCGGTGAAGGATCGATTGTGTACGCGGGAGTATAGCTAGCAATGGTTGTCGCCATTCCACAGGTAGAATTCCTTCCACTGGCGATATTAAAGGCTAACAGATTACCATTGACTGTTCCGCCTGTCCATGCATTCGCATTACACGAATTGAAGTCGTCCTTAAATATTAGGTCAATGTCCACCGTCAGGGTGGCGGGGTTGCTGGTGGCTGAGCCGGCGGAGTTGGTGAAGACGGCGTGGAACTGCTTGCCATTATCGGCGGATTGGACGGTGAAGGAGTAAGTGGTGGATGTGGCCCCGGCGATATCACTCCAAGAAATACCATCGCTGCTCACCTGCCACTGCACGCTGGGTGTAGGGGAGCCGCTGGCGATGGAAGTGAAGCTGGCAGTCTGCCCTGGGTTGACCGTCTGGCCGACGGGCTGGGTGGTGACCACGGGGGCAGAGTTCACCGTCAGGGTGGCGGGATTGCTGGTGGCTGAGCCGGCGGAGTTGGTGAAGACGGCGTGGAACTGCTTGCCATTATCGGACGATTGGGCGGTGAAGGAGTAAGTGGTGGAAGTGGCCCCGGCGATATCACTCCAAGAAATACCATCGCTGCTCACCTGCCACTGCACGCTGGGGGTGGGGGATCCGCTGGCGAAGGAAGTGAAACTGGCAGTCTGCCCGGGGTTGACCGTCTGGCTGACGGGCTGGGTGATAATCGCGGGTAAATAGCTGACCGAATTGACTGTGATACTCACCATTGCAACGTTAGAGTCCAGGTTGCCATCGTTAGCCTTGAAGGTGAAGCTATCTGGCCCGATATAACCACCTGCAGGCGTGTAGGTTAGGTTGGGAGGGGTTCCAGTTAAGGTTCCATGAGAAGGACCGGAGAGGATGCTGTAGATCAATGGATCGCCATCCGGATCGCTAGCTGTCAGGGTAATATCAACAGGCGTAGCCTCGTTCGTAGATACATTTTGATCGTCTGCCTGGGGCGGTGAATTAGGAAGAAAGTTGAGCGAGCCATAAGCGATATCAAAAGGTGAGCCATTGCAGATTGTGTACACCCATTCCACCCGGTCATCCCCGGTGCCAAGCTTAAGGTTAGGATAGGTGCCCCGGCCCACCATTTCCTTGGCCTGCCAGTTAGTGCCATCGTAATAGCGTTTATACATCTGCCCATTTAATTCAAACAGCATCCAGGCCTGACCATTAACAGATTGGGTGATAGAAGGCCATTTATAGACATTGCTCGAATCCCCTGTTTCCAAGGTAAGGTAGTCACTCCAACCAGTGCCGTCGTTGTGGCGGAAGTACAGGCTGGTTCCCACCTCATAGCCCATATAGAGACGATCCCCGACCCCTGCCAGGGAAATGCCATATTGTCCGGTTGTTAGAGGCATGTATGCTGAGATTTGCGTTTTTTCTATCCAGGTGAGGCCGCCATCGATTGAATGTACGGTGAATATATTCAAGGAGATCGGAATGATAACGCCAAAGAAGTTAATGGATTGGACAGTGCGTGTGACAACATACAGGTCGTTGCCATGAGCGTAGAAGGCTGCATAGATCGTCATATTGTCGGCGGTGTTCGATGGATTGAACTGGACCGGCTCTTCTCCCCAGGTCGTTCCCTGGTCGTCCGAAGACTTATAGTAGAGGTAAGGGGCGTTATCATAGCTGGAGGCAATCACATGCAGCCGGCCGTTGGTTGGATCGAGGAATATTTCTGGGCGCACCGCGTCGAAGTCTCCGCTGATAATCGCCTCGGCTGATGACCAGTCTCCGCCTGCCAGGGGTTTGTGTGTAAAGACAACCTGGTAGGGCAGATTAACACCTAACCGGCTAGGAATAACCACATAGAGATTGCTCTCATCTATTGCCAGTGCAGGATGATAGCTCTCATAGGGGCTGCTGAAAACATCTGGCTGCTGGTTCCAGCTTACGCCATTATTGTCGGAAGTGGCATAGCGGATGCGGTAGAGCGAGCCATCATAGGTATGCCAGATTACATGCAGTGTCCCTGAGTTGTCGCGCACCAGCTTGCGCTCATGCGAAAACCCGGTGGGGGAGTCGCTGTTCGATGAGAGGCTATCGGGAGGGGAGACCTGGGAAAAGTCACCGGTCAGGGCGCGATAGGCGTCGATGCGACCGTGGCCAAAAACGCCATCGGTGCCCGGAGAACCGAGGTCAACCGCGCTCTCCTCGATCAACGTCCGCACTTCAGCGTTGGTAAGACCTGGATTCTTGCCAAGGAGCAAGCCAGCCAGGCCAGAGGCATGTGGAGTTGACAATGAAGTGCCGCTGTAAGTGCCATAGCCTGTTTCGGCATTGTTGATGTCAATGACATAGATGGCCTCCCCAGGCGCGGCGACCGAGATATAACCATCCCCGTAATTGGAGAAACACGAATGCTTATCTTCAGCGTTGGTGGAAGCCACCGCCATGGCGTTAGCATAACCAGCCGGGTACAGGATGGTGCTGTTGCCATTGTTGCCAGCGGCAGCGACGACCACCGCGCCAGCATTCCATGCGTAATTGACAGCATCTTCCAGGGTCTGGGCGCCTGCTGTTGCCCCCAGACTGAGGTTGATCACGCGCGCCCCGTTAGCTGCTGCATAGGTGATGCCGCTGGCGACGACGTCCAGTGTTCCGCTGCCGTTGCTACCGATTACCTTAACAGCCAAGACCCGACACCAGGGGCACACGCCAGCCACACCAGCGCCATCCTGGACGGCAACCATCACGCCAGAGACAGCCGTGCCATGCATGTTGTCATCCATAGGATCGTTGTCATTATTGACGAAGTCCCAACCCCAGGTATCGTCTACATAGCCGTTTCCATCGTCATCGATCCCGTTGTTTGCGATTTCACCAGGGAAGTACCAGATGCGCGAGCTTAGATCACTGCGGCTTTTATCGATGCCTGTATCGACCGTGGCGATCAGAACTTCGTTCTTCTCTCCAGTGCCTAACGTCTCCCAGGCCTGCGGAACGCGGACCTTATTAAGCGCCCACTGATCGACGACCTCTGCCGGTGAATCAGCAGCAATATGCAAAATGTAATTCGGCTCGGCAAATTCGATACCAGGCATGCGGTTGAAACGCGCAAGCGCCTGCTCGACCGACAACCCGGGCGGCAACTTAACCAGGTGCACACCGATGTGTGAAATCTCCCGCGCATGCGATACGCCCATGGCTGCCATTTTCTCTGCGCGCTGGGCGGAATCTAACCCGGGAGAGAAGCGGATCAGCAATTCTCCGAGGACATGCTCAGCCAGTTCGGTTGCGGGACGGTTGGTGCTGCTCACGTCTTGCGCCAGAACCGGCGCCGCGACCAGGGAAAAGACCAGTGTCAAGCCGATCAATGAAAACAGTCTTTTTTTCATTTTAACCTCCAAAATCCAGGGCAGTGAGCAAAAAAGAAAGAATGCAGATATTAAAATGGACTAATATTATTATAAGGACTTCAAGGAAAAATATACTTTGCATTTTTGTAAGGTGGTTGTCAACAGGATTTATGTCTGAATCCAGGGCTTCCACAAGAAAGCAGATTAAGCTGTGAAAATGAACTCCAAAGCCTGCTCAGGCAGAGCATTAAAAAATCTCCTGGCTTTAGCCAAGTTTTCAAACCCATGTTGAATACAAAGCTAGAACACCAGGGGTTTCAAGATCGCCCTATAGTGCCCAGATTTTCCTAGCGTGAAGCCGGTACCAACTTCCTGCATGGTTACATACCACCCCTCCTCAGGTGTCCAGGCGATGCCCTCCAAGGTCACCGACACCGAGCGAAGCGAGCGAAGCGAAGTTCAATTGTAGTTTTACCCCCAATATTCACTGATGGTCTTCTTACCGCCTTATCATAAGTGGCTTTCAAACGAAAGGGGGATAAATGGTAAAAATTATTTCACCTGGTATTTTCAGATGAGAGAAATATGGCTTTTATTCTTGTATTCATTTTTCGAGTGTAATACTCCATACATGATCACGTACAAAACATACTTGGAAATATGAGGTTTTTTCTCAATGTAGTGATTCAAGTATTGATATATACTCAATAAAGCCGCTTCGTAACGATTTATCAAATCCTAAATACTCGAACCAGGTAATTATTTTGAGGAGGGGAGTCTGTATTCTAAAGAAAAACTACTTGAAATGCTTTCGAGGGAAAAAGCATCAGTTAGATTTGACCCATGTGAATGGATGCGAGTCAGTCAGGAAAGCTCTCCAAAGATCTATACAACGCTTGAAAAAGCCATCCATGATGAGGATAAGGAGGTGGTAGCTAGAGCCAGTCTTGCGCTTCATGCCAATGTTGATCATCAAATGGCGATAAAAATGGGGATAATTGAGCCAGGTGAAACTGAGAGTGGGGCAGAAGGAATCCTGGATTCAGGTGTTGAACAAGTGCAGTCGGCATGTGCAGAAATGGCTGTTTCGACTGGCATACTCGAGCTGACATTGCTACGCTATGAGGGTACGCGGCGCGACTTGCCAAATCTGGTTCGGGAAGCCAGTCTTGCCATAGATTTCGTAACTAATCCTCTTGAGGGTCACGACTATAAGAAACCGGAAAACCTTTAAGATGCCTTTAGTCGAATAAAAAATTTCTTACAACGGTATTTACAACCCATTAATCTGCGAGATAATCCATCTGCAAATCAGGTACAGTAGTAATGATATCAAGAGTAATCAATGACACAGTTCGTCCAATTGAAATTTGGATATGCTTTGGATAATCGAGAAAGGAGAGACGAATGGTACATGCAATTAAAGCCGGTCAATTGATTGACGGAAACAGCAGGAATCCCATCAAAGACGCGGTTGTGTTGATTGATGGCAAGATTATCACTGAGGTAGGTCCAGCAGCAAAGGTCAAGATTCCCGAAGGGGCAGAGATCACGGATGCTTTGGGCAAGACTGTAATGCCTGGGTTGATTGACACCCACGTACACATCATGCATACAACGGCATCGATGGAAGACGGATTATTCACGCCCAGAGCTGTCGTCTATTTCCAGGCTGCCGAGAATCTGAAACGGACATTGCGAGCTGGATTTACGACCGTGCGTGATGCGGGCGGTGCCGACGCTGGAATCCGCCAGGCCATAGAAATGGGTCTCATTTCCGGTCCACGTCTTGTCGTTTCCGGGAGTATTGGGCAGACGGGAGGGCTTATGGAATTGCGATTTCCTTCTGGGGCTACGATTGTCAACGAGGATAGCTGGCGTGTGTGCGATGGCGTCGAAGATGTGCGCAAAACAATACGCAAAGTGCTCCGCGAAGGAGTAGATTTTGTTAAGATTTTTACCACTGGTGGGGTCATTGCTCCTCAAGGTTCGCCATTTATACCGGAATGGTCGCCATCCGAACTGGCAGTGATTGTCGAAGAGGCCAAACGATCCGGAGTTGGCGTGATGGCGCACGCTGAAGGTTGTGAGGGCGTCAAGAACGCACTGCGTGCGGGAGTCACTTCTATTGAGCACGGCAACGTGTTAGATCATGAAGCTATTGACCTATTTATATCAAAAGGAACTTTCTTGGTGCCAACGTTACACATTTCCAAGATTCTAGCTGAGCGCCGGGATTCAGCGGGTCTGACTGAAGTATCTAAACGGAAGGAAGATCGATTAGTGGATGAAGGATATGGTTGCTTTCGTAGGGCTTGCGAGGCAGGCGTCAAAGTGGCTCTGGGGACCGATGCTTTCATCGCTGATATGCATGGCACAAATGCTGCTGAACTTCCATTGATGATGAAAGAAGGAGGCCTGTCGTCAATGGAAGCCATCATCGCTGGAACCATGAACGCCGCTGAATGCTGTCTGTTGGGTGATCAGGTAGGCACACTGGAGGCTGGCAAGCTGGCAGATATTCTGGTGGTTGATGGAGACCCGGTCACCGACATCGCTGTTCTGCAAGATCATGAGCGAATCACCGTATATAAGCAAGGTACTTTAGTGTTGGAAGCCTAAAGGTGAGAGAGCATTGACATGAAACTCACAATCCTTCTTGATCACAATACCATAGATAGGTACTTTCACGGAGAGCCTGGAGTCTCTTATTTCATTTGATCCAATGATAAGAGGATATTGTTTGATTTTGGTTATTCATATACATTCTTGAGGAATGCGTAAAAAACTCAATATTAATTTATTGGATATCGATTTTCTAGTGTTGTCTCACGGTCATTTAGACCGTAGATGGGGGGTTTTTCACTCATCCATCATTACACGAAACGAATCATTGATTCCAGAATGGCTCTATGAAATTCATCGGCAATGTCTCTCGTGTCAACACAGCTTTCCAGGGCATCCGACACATGAACGATAACATAGCTGTGGTTATGGCGTAGAAGATCGATCGGTTTTCAGGTCGTACATAATACGGTTATCCTGATGTTCTCGCGTACGAGAAGGAGAGTTGTTCACCCACATATATGCAGTAGAGACGCGCTTATCTCTTGCATGAGGTGATGATTGTCAGAAGGGAATATATCAATTTCCACAACTTATTGAAATCGACTCGAAAAAATGGTATTGTATTGTTTAGACCAATGATTTTGGGGGTTCCCATATCATCCAGGGAAATCATGGCTGGGTACTAGTGAAAAAAATGGCCGGTTCCGAAAAAATCACACTGAAGGCAGGATTCCAGCACAATCATCAATACCTGTACGCATGTTTGATATGCGTGTACTGCTCCACTGCGGTCACCCATTCCAGCCAGTTGACGCATGACCGCCCGGTAGGCGATCTCATTCAACCGGTCCAGCGTTAGCCAGCGATGGGCATGGGGTAAGGCATTCTCAAATTCTCCTCTTTGTTCGAGCGTAGCTACCAATTTCTCCAGGGCATGAGCAAATTCTCGCTGGAAATACTCAGCTTGCTGAGACTGCCACTCTTCGAATGGCAAGGTATCCGCGATTGCCAAACCTCCAAGGAAACTTCCCCGGTAGAGGTTGATTGCCTAATTAATGTTGCTTGCCTGGTTTTGTGATGCTTCAAGCAAACTTTGAAAAGCTTCGACGTCCACCAGAAGATTCAAGCTGCGAGTGAGCGACACCATCTCGCGGTCCGTCTCAATCCAGCCTTTACCCAGGATCTGGTTCAGCTCCCACAGCGTCCGACGCAGATACAAGAAGGCACTCGCCTGTGGGTAATCTGGCCATAGCAGCGCAGCCAGTGCTTCACGGCTGGAGGGTTTGTCTTCAACTGCCAGATATGCGAGTAAGGCGATTGCCTTATGCCGGTCAGTATCCACCGGTACGCAGTCCAGAATGATCTTCAGCGGTCCAAACAGTGCAATTTTCAGCGGTTGCATGAAGCGATTATTTATCGAATTGGGCTAATTACAGCAAAAATAAGCAGGATTAGAGGAGATTCAGTGTGAAGGAATAGCTATATAGCCGAAACGCAAACCGAAACGCGGTAGGTGATCGAAAAGACGCCCGTTCATACCTACCCGAAACGTTTGCTTCGTAAACTGCAAGCGTAAAAGACGAGCAGGAGATAGGAGCACAACCATGATCACTAATTATGAATACTCACTGATCGGAAACATGAGCCAAAGGCTGAATGACATAAATCTTCGTTTAGATGCTACAAAATCCTTCAACCTGGCCTACAACCGAGGCAGGCGTAACCAGCTCGTGGTGAAGATCCTCGGCAAAGAGAATCATCTCCAGACCTTATCTTCCCAGCCTGTCGCATCCAGCCGATCGACAAGCCGCATCGTCTCGGTACCCATCCGCCAGATCAAGGGCAGCCTGGGGCGCAGCACAGATTTCGACGTGAATTTCAACCCGCTTCAGGAACGCAGCCATTCTCGTTGGATCAGCATCCTCACCGCCGTTCGGATGAACATTCCCCTGCCTGCCATCGCGCTCGTGCAGGTGGGTGACACCTACTTGGTGCGTGACGGGCACCACCGCATCTCCGTAGCCAAGAGCATGGGCCAGGTAATGATCGAAGCCCGGATCGTGAACTAAGGGCTACGAAAATCGCTATTCCCAATACCATTCAAAGGGGCGGAATGACACTCCGCCCCTATTCTATTGTCATTGCGCGGAGGAAGCTCTTCTTCCGACGAAGCATCGAAGGCACCTTGTGCCCGAAGCATCGCGAATGTGGAAATCTGGCAGAATAGCTCTATAGCACGCGTTAGTTTAATCCAAAAGTACGCAATCCACCTCACAACTAAGTCTGTTCTACTGATATAAAATACAGATTGGATCGTGCGCCGTCCTCCATTGGAAAATACTATAGATGGACTCGCGCAAGGCTGTGTTCGAGGCACCGCAGGCGTCGTTGACGGAAGTTTTGATGGTGAGATATTTTTCGCGAATAGGGTGCGTTCAGTGAACGCACCCTAAGATTTGGATGGTATTTAATTGGATAAATCAGGTACTTGATCCGTCATGGACGGACCCAATTATTATGGAAAGTTCACCTCCACAAATTTATTGGCCCTCAGTACGCCTGATATGCTGAATCCGGACCATGCGACAGTGTAGGTTATTGGTTTACCGGTATGTTTGTAGACGTACAGGTACCAGCCATCTTCATCTGTCGTGGCTGTATCAAGCAAGTTGCCATTTAGGTAGATTTTCACCGGCGCACCTGCCAAAGGCTCACTGCCAACCATCACCAGGCCGCCGAAGCCAGGGATTTTCTTGAATTCATTCACATTCTGGAGGATCTGGCTGTCTGTCTGGCTGCCGCCAACGGAGAAGATGTAGTCGTCCAGGTTGGGAATGAGCACTGTGAGGCCATCTGGAGACAGAGCGTCATTGTTAGCATTGGGGATGTAGCCAGTAGTGCCCTTTAGACTATAGTCCAGGTGGATGGCGACGTATAGGAAGCCTCCCGGCAGATCTTCAGGTAGGTTTTCGAGATCACCAGCGTAAATCTCACTTTCGTAATCCGGCTCGAAGCATTTGAAACCGTCTTTCTCTACCACCGAAACATCTGTGTAGACATGGACGGGGTTGGCGCCTTGGGTCACAAAAGGTTCCGGAATCGAAATATCAAAGGATGCTGGATCCTCACCGGTGTAGAAGACATTGTAGAAGAACTGCCCAGGGTTGCTGGCGGGTAGCTTATAGGCAGGCCAAAGCTGCATATCGGGGGTGAAGATTAACCGGAACTGCTGACCTTCAATCTCTGGAGCGCGGTCATAATAGCACAATGCAGAGTCGGTCGCTGCACTGGGCGGCAGGATGGTGATCAGGGCGCTGTACTCGGTTTCGCCACCGTCTTTGTCTCGGATCTTGCCTTTAACGGTATGCGAGCCGATGTCATCAATATGGCAACTAGCAGTGTTGGTGTTGGTCCAGGCGCTGTAGATTCCATCACCACAGTCGAAAGCATATTCGAATCCGGCAGCCGTGTCAGCCGATGAAGGATCATACGGATCGGTTAGCGACAAATCGAAGTCTACGCCAGTGATACCATACGCAGGAGTATTGAAGGTTGCCGTAGGGGCGACATTATTGACCGTCACAGCGCAATCGTATTCCACCACGTAACCATTAGCATCTAAATTTCCCCCATCATCATTCCAGAATTTTCCATATTCATCCCATGAAGTCTGATTGAGCCAGCCTATCAAGTACTGCTCAGAAGCTGGACCATAGGCGTCGTTCGGCTCCAGGCTATCCCAGTTTGTGTAGACCCAAGGTTCACCAGTGACCCATTGCCATCCGTAATTGGCGGGGATCACACCCTCTTCCTGGTAGCCACCATACCATTTTCCGAACAACTGAGAGCCGAACAATGCATATAACTCATCTTGTTCCTGTTGAGAAGTGATGGTCACGAGATGCCCGGAACAGCCTGAGTAGGTCATTGCCTCGGCGGCGCTCTTCGCATCCTGCCATAAGATCCCAGGGGACATTTCAAGCCCATATGTACTGGAGCATATCGTGTCAGAAAGCCCATAAAGATCGGTGACAGTGAGACAGACTGTGTAATTGCCGTTGTCGTCATAGGTGTGGGTAGGGGTAGCGCCAGCATTCAGAGAGCTGGTGCCATCGCCCCAGTCCCAGTCGAAGGTAAGCGCATCACCGTCTGGATCATTTGATTCCGTCCCATTAAAGACAATCGGGGAACCCTCGTCCCCAAGATAGGGGCCATTCAAATCGGCAACTGGTGGTAGGTTGACAACAGTGATGGTAACATCTTGGTCTCCATAGTTCACTCCAGCTTCATCCAACGCGCTGATCGTGAAATGATACACACCAGGTGGCGTTCCCGTGGGAACCTGGATGGTGATATCAAACATGGCAGCAGTACCGGTGCTTCCTGGTTCAACGTCCATGGATGGAGGATTCACTGAAACAAGCCACGATTCATACCCGGCACTGGCTGCGAGATGAAGGCTGTGCACCACAGGAGCCTCGAGAGCAGCCTGGACAGCGGCGAGAATATCGTCCACTAATGTACCGGAGGCAGTCAGGTATACGTTTCCCCCCGTCAGTCCCGTCCAGTACGCCCAATACGTGTTGTAATTGGTAGTTGTGTGAGCTTCGAGCAAGGTGATACCGTTTGCTGCCATCTCGGTTAGAACCGTTTGAAGATCAAGATCGTCGGCCGTTCCCGCGATCTCATCGCGTCCGGGATCGCAGCCGCTTGACAAAACCCCGGCCATAACATTTTCATTAATATTACAATCGTGGGGGATAGCATCGCCAAAGTTCAGGTGGATACGCTTGGCACCACTGCGCCAGCTCACATTGGGGTCGCTGTAGCTTTCATAGAAGATACGCGTATAATCTTGTGGTGTATCCGCACCAGATCCGAGGGTCAAAGCATTGATTGCTGAGGTCACCAGGTTCGGATCGGCTGTAATTGCCTGATCGAGACGATATGCATAATCGCCATAAACAGAATCACCATATATACTGTTATAACCACAGGAATTATACGTGCCGGGATAATCCATGTAGGACATCACACCATACTCGATATCTACTCCCACAAGACCATCCAGAGCAGTGATGATATTTCCAGCCTGTGTCTTAGCTGTGCTGATGATGCTGCCCATGCTGCCTGTCAGGTCGAAGGAGAATATTACATCCGCTTTTGGTGGCCTTGGTGGAACGTACACTGTTTTGACTTCATCAATCGACCCACCTCGAGGCAGCTCGGCTGTAACGGATGGAGGGAAGATTCCGGTCAGAGGAGCGCATTGAAAGCTGCCTCCTTCAAGAAAGACCCACGAATCGAGGACGCTGTCACCTGCGTCGGCGATAGCCAGCTTGATATGGTTCATGCCTGGGCTGAGGCTAGCCTGAGCACCCAAGACGACTGTCAGGCCGTCAGCTTCAATATCGATCGCGCCACCGCCATCGGACAGATCATTATTGATATAATATGCGGGATTACTTGCGTTTAACCCGAGCGGATTCCCACCGTTCACATTGTTTATCGCAACCGGCGTGACGCCATCCGGGAGTAAAGCAATATTTGTCCCATTCAGGAAGAAACCAAAAACGTTATTAAATATATTGTTTACGTATTCGTTATACTCTTCCGACGCAAACACATAGCTGAAAGAAACGACATCAATCGCCGGGCATTCAAAGTCGAATTCCAAGACAGTTGCGTCGAAAGTATTGTAGCCTGGAATCAGGCCTTGCAAATCCGGGTCTCCGGGTGTGCCCAGCGTGGTACTGGTAGCGTCGGATTTATTTGGCCCAACGACATCCGCGACCTTTCCGGAGCTCAGAATGACACCACTGTCAAAGCCCAGGATGCCTGAGCCCCCGTTAAAAATTCCAGCTGCAATACTACTCCCATTGAAGGTGATATTTGTGACAACAGCCCCGCTGGATTCCCCCAACAGGGTATCCACTAAATCGTCAGGAGTCTTCACTGTAAGATCTTGAGTAACTATCCCCGGGCTCGCGCTGGCACTTTGAATTGGTAAGAGAAGGGTCGCTACTAAGAAAAAGGACAGAATCCAATTTAGTTTATTAAGTTTAAGTTTCATCTTGCATTCTCCTTTGGAACACTCAAGTCGTTCGTCTGTATCACGCACACTATTATATGGATCGAAAATAATGATCTAGAAACCTCCTATCTTATCTAAAATGAATTTCTTATTCGGATAGATTGGGGCAGCCGTTCGAGCTGACGTTTGGTCCATACCCGCACATCTACCAGGTCTTGGGCCCCACCGGGCAGGTTATTTAATTCGGTTACAATCTGCCCCGGGCGGCCAGGGATGAGCTCACTCCCAGGAATAGCAACAGTGCCAGGGTGGTGATCACTACAGAAATACGCTTCATTTGACATTCTATTTTCACTTTTAATCGTCTATTCCCCTGAGACGATGATCTTGGTGCATCTCAGGTTTCAAAAAAAGTAATGGCTCAATAAGCATCTCCTCTCTTTGGATTAATTCGCCGAAAATCTTCTTCAATATAAACTTACGCTTCTAGCGAAGCAGTACTTCAATCCCGGAAGTGCGGGAAAGTTAATTTTTCACCATCTAGATTATTTACCAATACAGTTGAACGAAAGTAGATCCCACCAATATTTTTATTGCACTACTCCCCAGCAGTCCCCTCACACGACCAGCACCCAAGCATGCATCATTACCGTTGACGATTTGTCACCGGCCTCAGGGCAGATAACAATGTTTTATGCGATTGGAATTACCAGCTGCAGAATTAAATGTCTAACTGACTAGACATAATAATTATAGGTCGTTTTTTATTAATGTCAAATTAATGAATAATTACGCAAACAAGAATGCTCTCGTTCACTATTACAACATTTAATATTGCAGTTATAGGTAACAAAAACTATCGTTCAATTATTTTTAAATCTTTATAGGATTGGCTCTTTCTATTCAATCACCAATCATTATCATCAGGGTGATGATATCGGTCGAAATAAATTGAATAGTTGCTATGCTCTTTAAGGACAGGCTGTTAGCATTTTCGTTTTCTTCAGCCATTTACAACCAATCGTAACGCCAAAACCAGGCCATGGAATATATGGAACCTGTAGCCACTTATTCCCCTCTAGGTAGTGTTTTGGTGGAAGCTTGAACGCCATATATAAAGCGTAGAGGTGATAAACAATGATCTCGCCTCGATTACGCAGAGCAGGTCGTAGATTTGAGTCCTATTCCGCCCACCTATACATCCCCAAGAAGGGGATTTTTTATTATTATGTCTATTTATGGGGTGTGCAATTTGGGAATTTAAATTCGGGTGCAATTAAGATCGTGGATAGAAAGGGAACAAATTATTCTATGGTTTATGCCCCCCATTTTCAATATTAAGTTGTCCTACACCTGAACATAACCACACGACTACCGGAAGGAGAAAAAGGTAAAAGTCATTTCATTACCATCTGACTATATATTTACCTGGTTGGTTTTTCCACTCAACTCCGCCTGTTGCGGATGCCCATGGTATTACTGCCACCACAGGTTCGGGTGATAAAGTCGCCAACCATAGATTGTGATATATATAACTTACTTGGTGACTTGCATGGGCTAAATGTGCTATAGTGCTATCGTACAGGTAGGAGGGTAATCCTGAGGCAATCAGCCTTGCACACCAGATGTTTCATATCAGGAGGAAATATGAATAATCATCGACTTCTCAAGCTAACCGTTTTAGCCATCGTCACATTGTTAGCCGTTGCATTGGCAGTACCATGGCATTCGTTGGCTGCACCAGCTCTTGTTCCGCCGGTGCCGGGCGGGCCGGGGTTCCAGATGGTGAACGCTTTCCAGTTCAGGTCGGCTTGGCCAAGCCGCACATGGGACTACTTCAACGGTGAGCTGTTCAACCCTGGCCCAGAGGATAACTTCTATGAAGCTGCAATGTCGCTACCTGACAACATCACGATCACTGGGATGGTCGTCTACTTCTACGACAACAGTGCGCAAGACCTTGTGGCTGCACTCTGGCGTTTCGACCCAGCTACAGGCGACAATTTGGAAATGGCAACGGTTTGGTCGTCAGATGCACAGGATCAGTATCGCAACTTGGCAGATACGTCCATCATCGAACCGGTGATTGACCAGCAGAGATACTCCTACGTCATTGAGGTGGGTATGCTTGCGGGGTCCTACAATACTCTGCGCCTGGCTGGCGTCCGGATCGACTATGGTTACAACAGCCAGCTACCAATCGTGGAGAAAAACCCCTAGAGACGGGCTGCGATAAGGCTTACATCTGCTCCCCTGGCGTCAGGGTGATGCCCTAAAGTGTCAGATGCACCGAGGGGTAATATATGGTATTGTTTAACAATCCCATGATTGCTGTTGGTTTGTGGTGCAACCATACCCCATCAGGGAACTACCGGAAGTAGGAATAAGGTAGATATAATTAGCGATCCTTTTCTATAGATACCCTCATCAGACCGATCGCCATAGTCTCTCTAACAAATATCGCTGTCATAGTGATCAACTATATTCCTATCGGTTAATCAAAAATTGTGCGGGTCGCCTTCCTTGCTTCATACTGTGGTGCAGATCGGGCACAATTCGGGCACAAATGTGCTTTATACAGTATGGTAATGTAGTGATTTCCTAGACGTAATAGACGTCTTAACCTCCTTTCCCCCGGCTATTTTATCGATCGCACTGAAGCAGTCGAGGGTTCGAGTCCCGCCAGGTCCACAAGAAATGTTGCAATTTCCCCTGAAGTGCCTGCTAAACCGCCGGCTTTTTCGTTTAATTCGATAGATAACAGGGATTATCGCTCATTTTCTGTTGCATTCTTAGTCTCTAAGGGTGCTCCGGGTACAATTGGGTACTAATACGCTGAAATAGGTTGTTGATTTTGGGCGATATTAGACGTAAACGACGGCTATTTTTCGTTCTTCCCCTGCATTTTTATCCATCGCTAATGATTTGCAAACATTATGCAAATTATCTGAGAGTTACCCATGATAGGATATACTTACACCAAAAAGTGAAGAGGTTGCAAGGATAACTCGTGGATTCCCATTCTGAACGCCGTAAGGCAATACTTTACTTAGCACTTGCTGCCATCTTATGGAGTACAGCTGGGGTATTGGTTAAGATCATGGACTGGCAACCGTTTGCAATTCTAGTAGGACGCAACTTATTCGCCAGCCTTGTATTTCTCGTTTACCTCAGACGGCTTCCCTCTCGTTGGAATCGCTGGCAACTTTTAGCTGCTGTGTCTTCGATTGCTACCCAGCTCCTGTTCATTACTTCCGTAAAATTGACCACTGCCGCTAATGCAATTTTTTTGCAATACACTGCACCGATCTATATTGTGTTATTGGCGTATTGGTTCCTGCGCGAAAAACCTACCCGCATATCCTGGATTTCGATATTTATTATATCCATCGGACTCTTGCTCTTCTTCGGCGATCAACTCAGCACCAAAGGTTTGTTTGGGAATATCCTCGCCGCATTAGGTGGCCTCACCTCTGCTTTGATGGTGGTATCCTTACGCGCTCAAAAGAGAGGCACGCCTGCAGAAAGTATTTTGATCGCTAGCCTCGCTGCAGCAATATTAGGATTTCCTTTCATTTTGAAGGAATCATGGACGATCACGAACTCACTGACCATTGTCGGCCTTGGCTTGTTTCAACTTGGCTTTGCATTCGTGTTTTTCACGAAAGGAATTAAACACATCCCAGCGCTGGAGGCGAATCTGATTGGCACATTGGAACCTATATTAAATCCAATTTGGGTGTATGTCTTCTTGGGCGAAAGAATAGGGTCCTATGCGCTGATTGGTGGTCTGGTAGTTCTTGTCGGTGTGATTCTTAGCGCAATTGGTGGCACCAACGCATCTGAGAAAATTAATCCTTCCCTATCTGCCAGATGACATATTCAATAAATCCATATCGTTTGCATACTTGATCTTTCAGCAATTTGCGACATGGTTGCCGGGCCGCCGGTTGTTCCATGGAAGCGCCAGTTCGCAAGCTGATGCAAGCCGGATAAGTGAAGCCTCGTCTCCAAAGCGCGTGGCAAATTGCACACCGATAGGCAGATGGATCTTGGCCTCGTATAGAGGAAGGGTGATCGCTGGTTGCCCGGTTACATTTTCCAATAACCATCATCAAACTCCACTAAATGCAGAAAAACCACCATCAATTGGGACTACAATCCCAGTCACAAATGCTGATGCGGGTGAAACTAACCATAAAACTGCCCCTAGTAAATCCTCGGGTGTGCCAAAGCGATTCATCGGTGTATGTTGGAGAATACTTTGACCGCGAGCAGTTAATTCTCCACTTTCTTTATCTGTTAATAAAAATCGATTTTGTTCTGTGATGAAAAATCCAGGTGCGATGGCATTGACACGAATGGCAGGTGAATATTCCTGCGCCATATGAACGGCAAGCCATTGTGTGAAATTACTCACGCCTGCCTTTGCTGCTGAGTATGCCGGAGTTCGTGTCAGGGGTCGAAATGAACTCATTGAGGAGATATTCAAAATTACCCCATGTTTTTGGTTTGCCATAATCTTCCCAAATACCTGGGTTGGCAGAATGGTGCCAAGCAAATTGAGATCAATAACCCAACGAAATGCATCGGCAGGCAAGTCAAAAAATTTTAAATCCGGACTAGTGGTAGCCTGAGGTTTGTTTCCACCAGCGCCATTAATCAAAATATCTATTTGGCCAAAGGCTGCCGTCACCTGATTGGCTGCGGTTTCGATATCAACTTTATCCAATACGTTACAACGAAAACTAGAGGCGCTGCCCCCCTTCGATCGAATTTCCGCAGCCAGTCGCTGAGCGGCTTCTTCATTCAAGTCCAATATTGCTACTTTGGTACCTGCTTCAGCCAGTGCTTTACATATGCTTGCACACAACACACCCGCACCACCGGTAACAACGGCAGTATGCTGGCTTAATACTTTTTGATTTTCAATCTTTAAGGCATTCATTAAACTTTCCCATCTTTCCAATTTTCTTTTCCTTCCACAATCCAAGGCTTCATCGCCTGACAAATAGCTATCTACCTCTGCACTCTGCCCGAACCTTCTCCACCTTTCAGCTTTTCTACTTCTGCCACGGAAACACGGTTAAAATCGCCCAGTATCGAATGTTTTAGACAGCTGGCCGCGACGGCAAACTCCAGCGCTTCCTGCTTGCTGTCGTAGGTATTCAAGCCGTATATCAATCCCGCTGCAAACGAATCCCCGCCGCCGACCCGGTCTATGATATCTTTTATCTCATACTTTTTGCTGAGGTAGAACTTATCCCTATCATTGAGGCAGGCCGCCCAGCCGTTTTCGTCAGCGCTTACGCTTTCGCGTAGCGTTATAGCGATAGCTTTCAGGTTAGGATATATTTCCAAGACCTTATCACTCAGCGCTTTGTACTTTTCTATATCCAGGTTGCCGCTTTCTACCGTAACGTCGACGGTCACTCCCAGCGATTTCTGGCAGTCCTCTTCGTTTGCTATCCCGTAATCGCAGTATTTCACCAGTTCCGGCATGACTTCAGTCGCCTTTTCGCCGTATTTCCACAGCTTGCCCCTGTAGTTGAAATCGCAGGATACGGTTAAACCCTTTGCCTTTGCCACCTTTACAGCTTCAAAAGACAGTTCCTTGGCGCTTTTGCTTACCGCCGGGGTTATGCCCGTTATATGAAACCAGCCTGCGCCTTCAAACACAGCGTCCCAGTCAAATGTGCCGGGGGCAGCCAGAGCCAAAGCGGAATCGCTGCGGTCGTAGATTACGTTGGAAGGCCTCTGGTTCGCACCGTTTTCCAGGAAATAGATCCCCATGCGCCCCGTGCCGCGTATGATACCCGCCGTATCCACTCCCCATTTTCTCAGTTCCTGAATACAGTTGTCCCCGATCTCGTTTTTAGGCAGCGCTGTTACAAACGCCGCGCTGACTCCGAAATTTGCAAGTGATATTGCTACGTTCGCTTCTCCGCCTCCGAATGTAGCTTCGAGCATCGGCGACTGAAACAGCCTCTCGTGGCCCGGGGATTTTAGACGGAGCATTACCTCTCCGAATGAAACTACTTTTTTCATATCGTCCCTCCGTTATTTCTGCAATAGATGAATAGCGAACCCGCCAAATTCTTCTTTCAGGTATACCGCAACCGGCTTCTCCTCCGACCCTTTTCTCGTACTCCAGTTGATCGTATATCCTCTCTTCTCAAGATAGTACGCAGCCCGTTCTATGCTGTTCGTTCGGATCGCGATATGTCCTTTAGCACCAAGCCCGGCACCCTTATTTACCTCAATACTTGTTCCGGCAAAGTTTGAGGAATTTCCCAGTTTAACCACAAAATTGAAACCGCTGGCAAACATGTTTGCGACGCTTAAGGATTCATCGCCGCTGTCTGTGTTAATTCCAACATGCGCCATCTCGAATCCGAGCAGCCTGTTTACGGAATCCCTGACTACTTGTGTTATCGCGCCGAAGTTTTTGGCGTTTATATCAGCTGTCTTGCAGAGCCATCCGCCGCCTATTGCGTGAATATAAGGCTTATCTGCAAAGTCCGAAAGATTGCTCAGATCTACTCCGCCCGTCGGTATGAATTTCACCATCTTATACGGCCCGGATAGTGCCTTGCATCCCTCTATCCCGCCGTATACGCTCGCCGGGAAAAACTTCAGGATATTAAGGCCGTATGCCAACGCCTGCTCTATCTCCGTAGGTGTCGCGCAGCCCGGGGTCACTGGCACGTCGTTGTCAAGGCACCATTTCACCAGCTCCGGATTGAACCCGGGAGCGACTATGAATTCCGCACCGGCATCTACTGCTTCCTTTGCCTTCGCTACAGAAAGCACGGTTCCCGCGCCAATCAACATGGCCGGATTTTCCTCTTTTATCTTCCTGATCGCAGCAATGCCCTGCTCGGTGCGCATGGTTATCTCCATTATGTCAAGGCCACCCTCAATGATAGCTTTAGCTGTCGGGACCGCGAGTTCGGAGTCTTCAATAACCACGACCGGAACAAGTCCCATTTCGCCTATCCTCTTCAATACATTGCTCATTTGCTTATGCTCCTTTTCTTTGATTTTTAGACTACTGAATATGCTGCAAACCCGCCGCTATCATCATGAGCATCGGCAGCAGAGACGAAAGATTCATCTGCATACCGCTAATCTCTCATTCCTCTTCTCTCCCGCTTCAATCTATCCACACAATATTGATCCCGGTGCTTTGCGATAGCTTCTCAAGGCTTTCCACTACGTCGTCAGGCAAAGTGATCCCTTCCTTGTCGGCTTTCTTCTTCCTGTTCAATTCGATCTCGCCCGGATAATATATCGTATTGTTTCCCTTTGCCTTGGGCAAAGACTTTATATAATCAATGTACCCTTCCATCCTTTCTATAAAAACGTCAGCTGGCTGAATCGCGCCTATGTTAATCGCTATAAACGCGCTGCTCGCCTGGTTCTTTTCCTGTAGCACAAAACACCAGCTCGGGATTCCATTGGGGATCTGACCTCCCGACAAGAGCCCACACAGCACGTCTACCAGAAGTGAAAGTCCATAGCCTTTGTGCGCCGCCATCGGCTGAAGAGCGCCTCCGTTTCCATAGTACCACGGATTGGTCGTCGGTACGCCCTGGTCGTCTACAAGCCATGTGTCGGGTATCGGTTTCTTATCGATCTTTGCCTGATTTATTTTAAGCGCCGCCGTCGTGCTCATCGCAATGTCCAGAGACATCGCTCCGTATTTGCCTGCAGGTACCGCGTACGCGATCGGGTTGTTTCCAATGACCATTCCCTTGCCTCCGGGGACGGCCATGTTCTGGTCTGTATTGCACATCGCTATGCCTATCATCCCCTGCTCCGCTGCCATGTTAGCGTAATAACCCGCCGCGCCGAAATGGCAGCCGTTTTTCACCGAAACGAACCCGATCCCGCTCTTTTTAGCGAGTTCCATCGCTTTACTCATCGCTGCAGTGGAAGAGACCATGCCCATCCCGTCCCCGGCGTCTATTATCGCAAACGCCTCGCCTGCTGAGACCACCTTCGGCTGCGCTTTCGGGTCGAGAGCTCCGGCCTTTATCTTCTCGATGTATAACCTTAAGTTTTTTGTTCCGTGCGAATGTATTCCAATCGAATCCGTTTTTGACAGCACCTTCGCAGTTGTCTCAGCATCCTTTTCGCTGAGCCCAGACATTAAAAGCGCACACGCACAAAAGCCAGCCAGCTCCTTTTCAAATATCTTTCTGGTCATATAACTTCTCCTTTGCTTATATTTATAAACAAAATTTCATATGCCAAAATTAAAGAAACGTACGGCATTGTAATAACATATATCTTTGACGATGATTCCAAGCATTTTCATATCGTTAGGATATTCTCCATTTTCAACCAATCTTCCGAGGAAATCGCAAAGGATGCGGCGGAAGTATTCATGTCGCGTATAGCTCAAATAGCTGCGACTATCCGTCAGCATTCCAATGAACGATGCTAGCATGCCGATGTTGGAAAGATCGGTTAAATGCTTTTTAATGCCAGCTCTATGATCGTTAAACCACCATGCGCTGCCCATTTGAATGCGTGAGGTGCTGGGGCTGTCCGTCTGGAAGCATCCGGCGACCGTTGCGATAATCGCATTATCGGCAGGATTCAGCGAATAAAGTACCATTTTAGGGAGCGCATCATTGCTTTCAAAAGCGTTAAGTAATCTGGAGAGCTTTCTTGAGTTAGGTGTGTCATCAATCGCATCAAACCCGGTGTCTGACCCTAATTTTTTAAACATAGTGGAAGAGTTATTGCGTATACATCCGAAATGGAGTTGCATTACCCAGCCACGACTGGCGTATTCTCCTGCCAGAAACTTAAGAACTGCCGTCTGGAATGCATCGGATTCGCACGACGTAACCGAATGGCCTGCTAAACCCTTTCCCAGAATGGCATCAAGTTCATCTTCCGTTGCCTCCTCATAAACACAGGTTTCAAGCGCGTGATCGCTGACCATACAGCCGTTCTTTGCAAAGAAGTCAATCTGGCACTTAAGTGCATGTTGAAGATCCTTAAAGCTGCCTATGGAAAGACCGGATGCCTCGCCCAATTTTTTAATATATTCCATAAATTCTGGCTTCTGTATAGCTATGGCTTTGTCGGGGCGGAAAGCGGGGAGTATCTTGACTTGACAGGAAGGGTCTGAGGCGATACGAGCGTGAACGCTTAAGCAATCGACCGGATCGTCCGTCGTACAAATCAATTTTACATTGCTTTTATGGATGATGCCGCGCACCGTCATATCAGGGCGTGAGAGTCTCTCGTTACATGTTTTATATACATACGGTGCATTTTGACTTGATAGAGGTTCGTCGATGCCGAAATAGCGTTTCAATTCAAGATGCGTCCAATGATATAGGGGATTCCCAATCAAATTAGGAATAGTTTTCGCCCAAGCTTCAAATTTCAAATATGGATCCCCATCGCCCGTAATTAAACGTTCCGGTATGCCATTCCAGCGCATTGCACGCCATTTATAGTGATCTCCTCCCAACCAGACATCGGTGATAGACTCATATTGTCTGTCATCCGCTATCTCGACAGGATCGATGTGGCAGTGATAATCAACGATCGGAATCCCTTCTGCATAATCATGGTACAAACGTTTCGCAATATTTGAAGAAAGCAGAAAATCATCACCAAGAAATTTTTTCATGATGGTCCCACCATACATATTTCTATTTCCATTTAAGTACTCCTCTTATTTTCAATTTAAAATATCTTATTGACAATCACTCAGATTCTCCTAAGATAAGTGATGTTGATCTTATCAGTGCGAGTTGGGTTGAGTTCACTTTTTTCTCTGTTCATCTTGATAGAAACCGTACCGCAATACCTCTGGTCCTTCAACAGCCATAATATCTTTGCGATAGGATAGCATCCATATCCCAATGGATATTCTGAACAAGTGTTTCGTCCGTCTGCAAGATAAACTATCGAAAGGTCTTTTTCGAATATATTCAACCAATCTTCAATTTCTTCACCTTTCTCCAGCGCAGTACAAACGTCCAAAGCGATCTTTAAATTATTCATTTGAAGATCTTTTTTCAAACGTTGTACCTCATCCAAAGTATTAATCAAGGCAGAGTTGGCGTATGGAACATTGCCGACAACAAGTGTACAATTACATACTTTTGCATACGTGCACAGATTAGCCAGCATTTCAAGGCAATTTTCATACTGTACAGTACAGTCGCCGTCACGCAGTGCTCCCCATAAGTCAATGCAAATTTGGTTGGTATCTAGTTTCTGTGCAATATCAATACAAAATCGGTAATAACTTTCAGTGTACTTCCTCTGAAGTGAGCCTTTTGGCGCAAACAAACTATAATTGTAGGGACGGGCTGCATAAGCCAGCAATTTTAGCTTGTGCTTTCTAATCATTTCTTTCAGCTCTGTAACATCCTCATAACCGAACTGATCAACCCAAATATGCGGAACACTTCCCCAAAAAATAAAGCTATCGAAGCCCAAAGCCACCTGATTTTCCAAAAAATAAGAAAATGGATAACGGAAGTATTGAACATTCATATTTGCAAATATAAGCTCATCAGAACTCTTCATGTCTCTCTCCGAGGGGTCAGTCTTCTAGAAATCTGGAAAGGACACGCATATTACGAATATCATCTTTTCTGGGATCACTACTTCCGCAGATCTCTTGTGTCAGATAACCGCGATAATCATTATGTATTAAACATTCAATTTCTTCCTCTAACTTGAATTCACCATCTCCCCAAACATAATGCCCTGCAGATGGATTAGTTACGTCTCCATCCTGAAAATGATAATGAATAAGCTTTTTACCAAAAGCATCAAACCATTGTTGTGATTTTTCTTTGCTATATCCGGTCGCTCCAATGTCAACCATAAGATATAATGAGGGACTGTCAACAACTGCAACAAGAGATTTTATCTGATCAATCGTATATCCTGTTCTTGTTTCATCGCCAGTTAGAGATTCCAATGCCAACATGATACCTTCTGTTTGAGCAACTTTTGCAACTGCGTTTATAATCTCGGCTGAACGTGCAAACGCAGTATCAAACTTCTCATTCCAATATCCCCACCCACTGTTAATTGTCATTATCTTTGCGCCTAATTCTGCCGTTAATCTCACACCATTGGAAAAATAATCAATAGATCGTTTGCAATGGAAAGATTCCTGCGCTCCATATTGGTATTGAAACGCACCACCGCTTGGAATGGTTGCAGCAATAATAGCTAAACCGACAGCATTGGTCTTCTGTCGGATAGTTTTACAATCACTCCACGAACACGAATCCAACCAGAAGTGTGGAGCTCCAAGCCAAAGCTCCACGGATAGGTATCCAGCCATTGCTTGACTTTTTAAGAAATAATCATATGAGTATTGCCGGTAATTCTGGTTCATGCCAGCAATCTGTTTTCTCTTAATCACACAATACATCTCCTAACATAAGAAACTCTATTGCAATGTCTTACAAACAAAACCTATAATAGACTTTTGTAGTCCTCTTGTTCTAATTCTCCCATTTCAAATTTTGGAATAAATTGATGTGGGATTACCAACTTTCATCGAAATAGTTGCAAGTACAATAGTCAAAAGGAAGAAAATCACTGCCAGTGCGTCAATCATCTGATACGGTCGGAATCCAGGCGAGTTCACGTCCGAAAAAAGCGTAACGATAAGCGTCTGTGTTTTTGCGCCGCAAACCAAAAACGTCAACTCAAACAAAGAAATAACCCGGACAATTGAGAGTATGGATGCCGAAAGTATTCCAGGTATTGTTAGCGGTATTAATATTCTTGAGAAAAACTGTAGTTTGTTTGCGCCAAGCATGCGAGAAGCAGATTCGACATTGTCTCCAATTTGCTCGATAAAGGGCATGATTACCAGAATCATAAACGAAACGGTCGGCACCATGTTTACTATTACTACACCGGCAATCGTGGTAGCAAGTTTCACCTTATAAATGAGAATCGCAAGCGGGAGTCCATAAGAAATAGGGGGAATTAAAAGAGGCAACAGGAATAATGTCGTGATTATATTTTTACCGACGAATCTTCGTTTAGCAATAACATATGCTGCTGGATATGCAATTATGAGGGAAAAAATAACCGTTAACAGAGTGATCAGCATTGTTATCCAAAGCAAGTGCCTAATATCGTGATACCCAGCAAGATAATCCCACCATTTAATGCTAAATGAATCAGGCAGCCATGTTCCCTTGTTCCATGACGTTCCGAAAGAATTCACGATTACAGATAAGAGAATACCGAAAACGTTGATCATAAATATAATGTTTACTACATAAAACATGACTCCCGAGAAACCGAGTTTCTTGTTGATGTTCATCATACAACTCCTTATGGTAAATCTTCTTTGTTTGCAGATCTACCGGCTTAGCCCTTACCCACGGCGGAAGCGCCCTTGTAAAGCCTGTTGCGGAGCGCAAATACAAAGCCGATGATAATAAGCTGAATAATTATCATAATAATGCAGATCGTAGCGCTAAAGTTGTAATCATAGTATTCGTACGCATGGACATAGGCTGCATAAGCCATAACGCGAGTCAGACTGGTTGGTTGCCCTAACATAATCGCCGAAGTAAATACGGAGAATGCCGAGGTAAAATTAAGGGCAAAGGCGATTAAGACACCCGGCATCATCAGTGGAAGCATAATTTTCCAAAACGTCTGCGCTTTTGTTGCCCCCAGCATCGTCGCGGCCATTTCCAAGCTCGGATGAATACCAGAAGTATACCCAATCAAAATAATTAAACCCATTGGAAATGTTTGAATGAACAACGACATTACGACTCCAAAATAATTATGGATTAATGAAGTACGATCAGCTACAAATCCGAGCTGCTCTAAAAGCATCATTACCCATCCATTACGCCCAAAATATGTAATCATACCTTCCGCAATTAGCACTACACCAAGCGTCATCGGAAGCATCAGGAAGAATGAAATCAATTTTTCATGTTTTATGCCGCGGCGCATGAAATACGCAATGGAAACGGCCAACACGATGGACAGAATGGTCACTGGGAGGGAAATTTTAAGAGTGATTAAAATGGTCTTCATTTCAACCACGTTAGTAAAATATTTTATATAATTCGCCAGAGTAACTGCGCCCATCCCGTCTGTTAAGCTCAGCTGAATCGCATAAATAAAAGGATAGATGAAAACGACAAGCAAAAACACGACAGCCGGAAATAAAAAAGCTGTTGTTTCTGCGCTCCAACCTTTTCTCCTTTCCATTATGCTTCCTCCTTATCATCAGGAATAACAAAAATCTTATGAGAATCGATGTTGAAAGTTACTCTATCGTTCATGGAAATACTATGTGAAGGCGTCACGCGTGCCTGCATCAATGTGCCGTTTTTAAACTTTGCCGAGACTTGATTTGTAGTCCCAAGATACTCCGTTACTTCCACGGTTGCTTCAAGTGTATTTACTGCAGCTGCTCCGAAAGAAATGTCGTCAGGCCTGATTGCAACCAAAACTTCTTCGCCAAGTTTTGCGGCATTGATAACTGCAGTATCTACTTGAATATTCTCTGCAATTATGCTCCGCGAAATTAATTTGAAGCCATTGCTTTCCAGTAAGATCTGTCTTTGGCCTTCACTCTCGGTAATTTCGGATATCTTTGCTTTCCAAATATTTTTATATCCCATGAAGTCTGCAACAAAACGATTAGCCGGATATAAATACACCGCTTTAGGTGTACCAATCTGTTGAATTTTACCGATTTTCATGATGACGATCTTATCAGACAATGCCAACGCTTCCGACTGATCATGCGTAACATAAATAGACGCTCGTTCCAGACGTTTATGGATCTGTTTTAATTCAAATCTCATCTCAATACGCAATTTGGTGTCGAGGTTTGAAAGTGGTTCATCCAAGAGAAGCAATCTCGGTTCTATAACGACACTACGCGCAATTGCAACGCGCTGCTGCTGGCCACCGGACAGCTGACTCGGATATTTCAGCTCTTGACCTTCTAAATGCACCATTCTTATTGCTTCTTCTACGCGTTTCTTTATTTCGTCTTTAGGCTTATGCGATACCGATAGGCTGAACGCAATATTATTAAATACGGTCATATGCGGAAAAAGGGCGTAGTTTTGAAATATTATTCCAAAACCTCGTTTTTCTGGGGAGACAAATCTATGACCACCATCATCAAGTATTTCATCATCAACCTGTATTCGACCATCGTTTATGTGCAAAAGCCCAGAAATACAGCTAAGGGCAGTGCTTTTACCACAGCCGGACGGTCCAAGAAGTGTAACGAACTCATTCCTGTCGACGGTCAGGTTAAAGTCTCTAAGCACATGTAAGTCACCATACGACATACCCACGTCTTTCATGATTAATTTCTCAAAATCTTTCATAAAGACTCCATTCAATTAAATGGTAATATAGAACGGACAAACTCGCCGTTCAATGGGGATAATTCGTGGGATATGCCAGAAAAAACTGGCATATCCCACACCAGAATACAGAATTAAATAGTCTGTGCCGTTTATTCTTTGATTTTAGCGGTACCAATCTGTTCATCCCACATTTGGAATGCTAGAACCAGATTGGATGGAGACATCGGTCCTACGTGCGGATAGTTCTTAATACCGTCAATCAAGTCTTGAGTGATAACGGCATTGAGTGTATCCTGAGATTCCTGCGGTGCATCAGCTAATGTAATACCCGTGATAACAGGGCCTGGATACATAAATCCAC
>Ga0153916_10000336_pt1 | contig 31252 bp, 24 predicted proteins | sample Opewatmetagenome_FD_109642 | JGI IMG/M metagenome (GOLD analysis project Ga0153916, IMG submission 109642) | Freshwater wetland microbial communities from Ohio, USA - Open water 3 Core 3 Depth 4 metaG | ecosystem: Environmental > Aquatic > Freshwater > Wetlands | place: USA: Ohio, Lake Erie...
GAGGAGTTGCAACATGCGTTCACCCATTGCCGGGACACGGACCGTCATCCCCACCTGGACGATGCAGCCGCGGTCGCCGTGGCGACCGCGCGTCAGGAGACGTACACCGTGTCGAACACGTACAAGGATCAAGGCCTGCGGAAGCGATCCAGCCGCCCGAGCGAGGAGTTCCGTTGCCGTCACTGCCGCACGTTCGTCGGAGCGCTCCCGTCGGGCGGGCGCCATCGCAATCACTGCCCGCACTGCCTGTACTCGCGCCACGTGGACGGGCGCCGGCCGGGCGACCGCGCGAGCGACTGCGGCGGCTCGATGCAGCCGGCGGGCGCCTTCCGCCGCCGCAACGGCGAGCACGTGATCGTGCACCGCTGCCTCTCGTGCGGCTTCGAGCGCTACAACCGCATCGCCGCCGACGATGATTTCGTGCTGGTGCTGCGGCTCCCGGTGGTCGAACCTCGCGGCGGCCGGCGGGAGCGCGAGCCCGGGGACCGGGACAAGCTGACGGCGTGATGCCGTCGCAGGCGGAGGGCGGGGTCGGGGCGTTATGCCTCGGCCCCGTCCGATGCCGGCCGAACGTACTCGGCGCCGATCATAACGATCCTAACCCCACACGGATCGCGCCGATACAATGCCATCGCAACGATGGCGGATCTCCAGACGACGACCCTTCGTAAGACGCCGCTGTTCGACCTGCACGAGCGGCAGGGCGCGCGCATCGTGCCGTTTGCCGGATGGGCGATGCCCGTCCAGTACCGCGGCATCGTCGACGAGCACCACGCCGTCCGCCAGCGCGCCGGCGTGTTCGACGTCTCGCACATGGGCCGCCTCTTCGTCGTCGGCCGCGACGCCGAGCGATTGCTCCGGCGCGCGCTTACCTACGACGTCACGAAGCTCCCGGAGGGCCGCGGCCACTACGCGCTGCTCTGCAACGACGACGGCGGCATCATCGACGACCCGTACCTGTATCGCCTCGACGCGGTGCGCTTCCTCGTCGTCGGCAACGCATCGAATGCGGACGTCGACCGCGCGCGCGTGGCGTCGTTCGTTCAACCGGGAAGCGACGTCGACCTGCTCGACCGGCAGGAGCAGACGGTGATGCTGGCGGTGCAGGGGCCCGCCTCCGCGGGCCACATGGCGCGGCTCATCGGGCCCGAGGTGGCGGCGCTGGACAAGCGCGCTTGCACCGAGCTGCCGTTCATGGGCGTCAAGCTCTTCGTCTCGCGCACGGGATACACGGGCGAGGACGGCTTCGAGATCGTGACATCGGTCGAGGCGGGGCGGGCGATCTGGCGCCAGCTCGTGGCGGAGGGCGTCGAGCCGTGCGGGCTCGGCGCGCGCGACACGCTGCGGCTGGAGGCGGCGCTGCCCCTCTGGGGCCACGACATCGACGAGACGACGAACCCCTACGAGGCGGGCCTCGGCTGGGTGGTGAGCCTGGACGATGGCGCGGAGTTCGCCGGGCGGGCGGCGCTGCAGCGCATTAAGGCAGCCGGCGTAACGCGCAAGCTCGCGCACCTGCGGGCGACCGATCGCGGCGTGATCCGCGACGGCTATGCCGTCCTGAGCAGTGGCGACGCCGTTGGCACCGTGACGAGCGGCGGCTTCTCGCCGACGCTTGGCGTGAGCATCGCGATGGCGTACCTGCCCGTGGAACTGTGCGCGGAAGGGACGGAGCTGGCGGTCGACGTGCGCGGGCGGCGGCTTGGCGTCGTGGTCGTGCGACGGCCCTTCGTGTCAACCGCCGACAGCAAACAACGAGCATCGAGCAGCACAGCCTGAACGGAGAACACATGGCGAGCCCGAGCGACCGCAGGTACTCGAAAGAGCACGAGTGGGTAAAGACAGAAGATGACGCCGCCGTCATCGGCGTCACGGACTACGCGCAGGATCAACTCGGCGACGTGGTGTACGTCGACCTGCCGGAGCCGGGGACGGCGCTCAAGCAATTCGAGAAGATGGGTGAGATCGAGTCCGTGAAGGCGGTGTCCGACCTGTTCTCACCGGTCTCCGGCGAGGTGCTGGAGGTGAACGGGCAGGTCGTCGAGAAGCCGGAGCTCGTGAACAACGACCCGCACGGCGCCGGCTGGCTGCTGAAGGTGAAACTGGCCGACGCGGCGGAGCTGGAGAAGCTGCTGTCGGCGGAAGAATACGACGCGTTCATTGCGGGATGACCTGGAGAGCAACGCTGGAGAGGAAGCTGAGACGAGGTGAGGACGGACATTGACGCTCGATACGCAGGACGCGACACGCCGCCCGGCGGACCGCCGGCTGAGCCCCCGACCGTGCAACACCCCTACATCCCCCTGACCGACGACGACCGACAGGCGATGCTCGCAGCCGTCGGTGTAGCCTCGACCGCCCGCCTGTTCGACGACATTCCCGAGGACTACCGGGACCCGGAGCTGCGCTTGCCCGATCCGCTTTCGGAGCTGGGGCTGCTCGACGACATGCGCGCGCTGGGGGCACGCAACCGCGTCGCCGGCGACCACGCGTGCTTCCTGGGCGCTGGCGCGTATCGCCACTTCCGGCCGTCGCTCGTCGAGCCGCTGGTGATGCGCGGCGAGTTCCTCACGAGCTACACGCCATACCAGCCGGAGGTCAGCCAGGGCACGCTGCAGACGATCTTCGAGTTCCAGTCACTGGTCTGCGAGCTGACGGGCATGGACGTGGCGAATGCGGGCATGTACGACGGCGCCTCGGCGCTGGCCGAGGCCTGCCTGATGGCGTGCGCGGTGACAGGTCGGCGGCGCATCGCCCTCTCCGAGCGCGTGCATCCGCACTGGCTCTCCGTCGTGAAGGACTACGCGCACGGCCGCGACATCGCCGTCGACGTGCAGCCGCACGGCGAGTTCGCGCTCACCGACGAGCATGCCTGCCTGGCGGTGTCGCAGCCGGACTTCTTAGGCCGCATGTCGCTCGACGCGACTGCGTGGGGCGAGGCGGCGCACGCCGCGGGCGCGCTGTACGTCGCGGCGGCCGACCCGGTGAGCCTGGGGCTGTACCGGCCCCCGGCGGAGTACGGCGCGGACGTTGTCGTCGCCGAGGGGCAGTCGCTGGGCGTGCCGCTGAGCTTCGGCGGGCCGTACGTTGGCCTGTTCGCCTGCCGGGAGCGGTACGTCCGGCAGATGCCGGGGCGGATCGTCGGGCAGACGGCGGACTCCGACGGCAGGCGCGGCTACGTGCTCACGTTGCAAACGCGCGAGCAGCACATCCGCCGCGAGCGCGCCACGAGCAATATCTGCACGAGCCAGCAGCTCGTCGCGCTGTCGACGGCGGTGTACCTGGCGGCGCTCGGGCCGCGCGGCCTGCGGCGCCTCGCCGAGCTGTGCTACGAGAAGGCCCACTACGCCGCGGAGCGGATCGACGCGCTGCCCGGCTACGACGTCGAGCGAGACGAGCCGTTCTTCCACGAGTTCGTCGTGCGCACGCCGCGCCCGCCGGCCGAGGTCAACCGCGCGCTGATGGAGCGGCGGATCATCGGCGGGCTCGACGTGTCGGACCTGCTGCGCCACCGCATGCTGCTCTGCGTGACGGAGATGAACAGCCGCGTGGAGATCGACGCGCTCGTCGAATCGTTGGGGGCGATGGCATGAGTGAGCAGACTAAGGTGCTGGAGAAGACGCTGGCGGAACTGTCCCATCCCGGCCGGGTCGGAGTGACACTGCCCGAGCCCGACGTGCCCGCGTCGGCGGAGCGGCCGCCGGCGGAGCTGCTGCGGCGCGAGCTGCGGCTCCCGGAGCTGTCGCAGCTCGACGTCGTGCGCCACTTCACGCGCCTGTCGCAGCTCAACTGGTCGATCGACACCCACATGTACCCGCTCGGCTCCTGCACGATGAAGCTCAACCCGAAGGTGAACGACGCTATCGCCGCGATGCCGGCGTTCGCGGAGGCGCACCCGATGCAGCCGGCCGAGGACGTGCAGGGCGCGCTCGCCGTGATGTACGGGCTGCAGCGCATGCTCGCCGAGATCACGGGCATGGCCGACGCGTCGCTGGCGCCGCTCGCCGGCGCGCAGGGCGAGCTGGCCGGCGTGCTGGTGATCAAGGCGTACTTGGAGTCGATCGGCGAGCGACGCACGACCATCGTCGTGCCGGACTCCGCCCACGGCACGAACCCGGCGACGGCGTCGATGGCCGGTTTTGACGTCGTGGCCGTGAAGCCGCAGCCCGACGGAGACATGGACCTGGAGGCGCTGCGCGCTGCGCTGGAGCAGCACAACTCAAGCGTCGCCGCGCTCATGATCACGCTGCCCAGCACGCTCGGCCTCTTCGACCGCAACATCCTCCGCATCGCGGAGATGGTGCACGCGCACGGCGCCCTGATGTACGGCGACGGCGCGAACCTGAACGCCATGCTCGGGCAGGTGAAGCCCGGCGACCTGGGCTTCGACGTGATGCACATCAACCTGCACAAGACGTTCAGCCAGCCGCACGGCGGCGGCGGGCCGGGCGCGGGGCCGATCGTCGTCAAGGATCATCTGGCGCCGTTCCTGCCGTCGCCGCACGTGGACCTCGTCCCCTTCCCCCCGCTCCACGACGTGGAGAAGGGAAGCGCCGACGTGCCATGGTACGAGCTGGCCGACCCGCCTCGGAGCATCGGGCGCCTGGGCGCCTTTCACGGCAACTTCGGCGTGCTGCTGCGGGCCTACGCCTACATCCGCAGTCTGGGCGCCGACGGCCTGCGCGCGATCAGCGAGGCGGCGGTGCTGAACGCGAACTACGTGCAGGCGCGGCTTCGCGGCGCCTACGAGCTGGCGCACGACCGCACCTGCATGCACGAGGTGCTGTTCTCCGGCCGCCGCCAGAAGGTGCAGGGCGCCAGGACGCTCGATGTCGCCAAGCGGATGATCGACTACGGCTACCATCCGCCGACGATCTACTTCCCGCTCGTCGTCGACGAGGCGCTGATGATCGAGCCGACCGAGAGCGAGACGAAAGAGACGCTCGACGCCTTCTGCGACGCGATGCTCCAGATCGCGCACGAGGCGGAGACCCAGCCCGACCTCCTCCGCGAAGCCCCGCACTCGGCCCCCCTCCGCCGCCTCGACGAAGCGACGGCCGCCCGCAAGCCGGTCCTGCGGTGGTAGGCGACGGTCCTCGACGGCTCCTCCTGCTATTCGGCAGCATCGCTGTCGTGGCCGTGATCGCCGGCGTGATTATGGCGATCGTCCTTGCCGGACGCGGCGGGGATGGCGCTCCGGCACCAGGTTCGACCCCGGCCATCGCGCGCCGGACGAGTATCCCGCGATCGCCCACGCCCGATGCGGGCACGCCGATTCCGCGCGCGGCGCTCCACCCCGTGAAGCTCATGTTCTGCGAGCCGCTGCGCGAGTTGGGGATCGGGGGCAAGATCGCAGTGCTGCCTTCCGACGGACAAGTCGCCTACAAGCAGGGCACCTGCGAACCTGACCTGGATGTCAGCGGGAAGGTCGCCGTGCGCAACGCTGACGGAACCACCAGCCGTGTCGTGCCCGCATACGTCGAGGTGAACACTGCCCCTCGCGAGACCATCATCTGGACGCCCGCGAAGGGCACGCTGCACGGCGAGCCGACCGTGATGACTGGCGCATTTCTCAAGCAAGATGCGCTGGTCGTATTCGACGCGCTCGGTGGGCCGGCCCTGATCTTCAACATGAACGATGACGGCAAGGAGGTATTCGGATCACTCTCGGAGCGTCTCATCGGCTATCCGCTCGCCATGTTCATCGATGGCGAGCCTGTGCGTGGCACCAAAGGCCAGATCATCGCGCCGACGATTCAGTCAAGGATCACGGACACTGGTCAGTGGACCGGGCTAACGCTCGACGACGCGAAGCGCATCGCAGCGCTTATCCAATACGGCTACGCGCAATAAACCGGCCAGTCCTCCCCCGCGGCCGAGAGCGGTGCGCCGAGCGCGCCGTGCCCCAAGCTGCCATTGACATCCGCCGCCGCCGCCAAGATAATTGGGCCTCACGCAACTAGACTCCATCCATTCGAGGCATCGGCCCCATGTCGACGACCCAGACCTACCCGCTGCCAACGCACCGGAATGCGATCGTGGGCGCGCTGCTCGCGCTCGCGGCCGCCTCGTGGGCTGTGCTTGTGTGGCAGGGTCAGGCCAGCCGCGACGCCATGGGCCTGACGATGGGCATGGCCGCGCCGCTCTTCATCGCGATCTGGGTCGTGATGATGGTCGCGATGATGTTCCCCACCGCCGCACCGATGATCCTGATGTTCGCCCGCGTGCAGGAGGGGAAGCGGGGCCGCGGTCAGAGCGTCGTGCCCGTCTGGGTGTTCGTGGGGGCCTACATGGCGGTGTGGGCGGCGTTCGGTGTCGGGGCGTACGGCGTGGCCGTCGGAGCGCAGGCGCTGGCGGACCGCAACATGTGGCTGATGGATCATGCTGCGCGCATCGGCGGCATGGTGCTGGTCCTGGCGGGCGTCTATCAGCTCTCGCCGCTGAAGCGCGCGTGCCTGTCGAAGTGCCGCACGCCAATGAGCTTCATCCTGACATCGTGGCGCGACGGCCAGGGCGGCGCCCTGCGCATGGGCGTGGAGCACGGCGTCTACTGCCTGGGCTGCTGCTGGATGCTCTTCGTCGTCCTCTTCCCGCTTGGCATCATGAACGTGGCGGCGATGGCCCTCATCACGCTGCTCATATTCGCCGAGAAGTCGCTGCCGCTGGGCCCCCACGCGGCGACGCTCGCCGCCGCGGCGCTCGTCGTCTACGGCGTGGCCGTCATGGCCGTGCCGTCCGCGCTCCCCACGATGATGTGATCGGTCGATCGAGCGCGCGGTCGCCCGGCGCAATCATCCCTCGATCCGCGGCACCGTGAGCTGCCCGTGCGGCAGCACGCACACTGACGGCTCGCGCCCCAGCGCCGCTCGCTTCTCGTCGATGACTCGCGTCAGCGTGTCCGTCACGTCCGGCGCGTAACGCAGGTGCGCGGACTCCACGGTCTCGCGCGGCAGCGACGAGTGCAGCCAGACGTCGCAGCGCGCCTGCACCATCGCCTGCACCTGCACCTGCCACTGGTCGAACACGGTCTCATGGCCGTCGGCCTCGATCGCCCGCAGCAGCGCCTCGGGGCTCGCCTCGCGCTGCAGCATCTCGACGTACTCGCCGCCGCCGAGCCCCTCGCGGCACTCCGCGACGAGCAGGATCGTGCCGCCGGGGGCGCACGCCTGCGCGGCCACCGACATCCCCTTCACCGACTGGTACAGCACGAGGTCGGCCGGGTAGCCCATGTTCGTCACGACGACGACGTCGTACAGGTGCGGGATCGGCCGCACGGCCTGCCGCGCGGCCTGCGCGATTGCGGCGTCGTGCGCCGCGACCATCTCGCCGGCGAACACGCCCGTGACGCGTTTCTCCTCGTCCAGCGTCACGTTGACGATGAACGACGGGTGGGACTTGAGCGCGACGTCGCGCATCTCCTCGAAGATCGGGTTGCCTTCGGTCGTGCACCACGCGGCCTTCGGGTGGCCGATCATCCGCGCGTCGTGGTTGGCCATGATCGCGTCGGCGCCGGCGATGCCGGGCATCACCGCCTTGCCGCCGCCGGAGTAGCCGGCGAACAGGTGCGGCTCGACGAAGCCGGTAACGATGCGCAGGTCCGCGCGCAGGTACTCGCGGTTCAGCCACACCTCGACGCCGCCGGAACGCTCGCCCGGGCGAGGCGGCGTCGTCAGCAGGTACTCCTGCGTGGCGCGGTCCTTCGCCACGTGGTCGACGACGCGGTAGCGGCCGAGGATCTCGTCGCCGAGGATGCGGCGGTGTTCGTCCGGCCGCGACGGGCGGTGGAGGCCCGTACCGACGACGATCGTGATGTCGTCGCGGCGCACGCCGGCCATCTCCAGCGTCTCGAGCACCGGCGGCAAGATGACGGCGTTCGGCACCGGCCGCGTCACGTCGGAGACGACGATCGTTGCAGTCTGCCCCGCCCGCGCGATCCGCGCCAGCGGCGGTCCGGCGATCGGCTCGGCGACGGCCTCGCGGCCGGCCGCCACGGGGTCGGCCAGCGGCGGCGTCCGCTCCGGCACGAGCACCGTCGCCGTGTCATGCACCTCGACGTCGAGGCCGTGCTCGCCGTATGGCAGCGTGAGCTTCATGTGGGCAGGGTAGCTCGGTCAGTCAGAGGCCAAAAGCGAGAAGCGCGAGCTGACATGTAGCTGCGCAGCTTCAGCTGCGCCCGTCTGTGGTCAGACGGTAATGACCGTCTCGTCGTCCGCCGTTTCGAACTCGACTTCGTGGAGGCGGCCGAGCATCTCGCTGCTCATGTGGGTGAGGACGATGCGGCGACAGTCCAGCTCCGCCCGGTGCGCCATGAGCGTCGCGTAGTCCAGGTGGAACTTGATCCGTTTGTCGAAGAAGTACGCCTCGCACACGAAGACGTCGGCTCCACGCGCCGCATCGACGAGCGCATCCGACCATTCCGTGTCGCCGGAGTACGCGATCGTCTTCCCGCCGTACTCGACGCGCAGCGCATAAGGCGGTGCGCCGCTCGCATGCTCCACGACGAACGGCGTCACCGCCGCAGGGCCGATGCGCGTCGGTGTGCGTTCAGCCAGCTCGACGAACGCGACCTCGAAGCGCCGCTGGACGGCCGTCGAGCCGGGGAACAGCGCCTCCATCGCGGCCTCGATGCGCGTCTGGATCCCCGGCGGCCCGGCGACGACGAGCGGCCGCTCGCGGCGGCTGAACTGGCCGTCGAGGATCAGGAACGGGATGCCGCCGAAGTGATCGCCGTGCAGGTGGCTCAGCGCGATGGTGCCGATGCCGGACGGGTCGACGCCTGCGCGCTTCATGGCGACGAGCGACGATGCGCCGCAGTCGACCAGCAGCGGCTCGCCCGCGCCGCGGAGCAGCATGCACGCTTGGAAGCGGCCGCCGCTGCCGAACGCGTCGCCGGATCCGAGGAACTGCAGTTGGATGATGCCCACGGGCGTCAGCGTCAGCCCTCGTCCCGCGTCTGTGGGACGGGCGGCGACGTGTCGCGCCCGTTCGGCGCGGGCGGCTTCGCCGCGCCGGCGGTAGCCACCGACGAGCCGATCTCCTCGATCGCCTTGAAGTCGGCGTCGGCGAGCGGGGCCAGCTCGCCGCGGCGGTGCGCTTCGTACAGCTCGAAGAGCTGCTTCTTGTGCGGGCGCTTGCGGCCGATCGGGCAGGCCTGCCAGTCCGCGAGCGACTCGTCGCAGTAGCCCCAGCGCTTGTCGCCGCACTTCGGCTGGATATACTTGGCCAGCTCCGGGAACGTGCGGTGGATCTCGGCGCGCATCTGCGACGCCACCTGCCTGAATTCCCACTGTGCGCGCGTGCAGAGGCGCAGGTCGCAGATGTGCAGCAGCTCCAGGAAGTTGACGACGACCTTGAAGTTCGTGTTCGCCGCGTTCGGGATGAGGAAGCGCGCGTCCTCGGCCGGCACGCCGGCGTCGATCATCTCCTGGTACAGCTCGCCGAGGCGGTCGAACGCCTCCTCCATCTTCTCGCCGAATCCCGCCCGCTTCACCGTCTCCGGCACGGTGTACGGGAACTCGCCCTTCTTGAACGCGACGTAGCGCTGGCTCTGCTGCTCGAAGCTGATGCCGATCTTGTGCCGCACGAACTGGTGGCTGAACGCGCGGCTCACGCCCGAGATCGCGAACTCGAACCAGACGTGCTCCAGCGGCGACGCGTGCCCCGTCTCCAGCCGCGCCTCGATGAACTCCTGCATCTGCTCGCGCGTGATCCGCTCCGACGCGATGCGGTCGACGATCGTCTGCGGCGTCAGCGCCGAGTAGGCGGTGCGGTAGGCGACGTACAGCGAGCGCGTGGGGTCGCTGGTGTGGTCGAGCAGGCGGACGTCGATGGCCACGTGCGTGTCTCCGGGATGCGGCTGCGCGATGGCCTCATTTTAGCCGATGCCCGTGTCTGGCGGCGGAGACGAGTTATGTCTGCCGGGCGATGCTACAGCGTGCGGAACGCCGTGCCCTGCAGAAGCAGCACGATCAGCGCGCCGCCGGCGATGAACGGCGCGTACGGGATCGGGTCGCCCTTGCCGCGGACACGCGTGATCAGCATCAGCGCCGCCGCGAGGCCGCCCGAGATGGCCATGACCAGCATCGCCCCGACGACAAACGTCAGGCCGAGCGCAAAGCCGACGAAGAACGCGAGCTTCACGTCGCCCATCCCCATCGCGCCGCCCGTGAGCACGCTCGGCACGAACAGCAGCACGCCGAAGACCAGGCCGCCGGCGACGACGTTGAGCTTGTTCGCGTCAGGCATCGCCAGGCCGAGCACGAGCGCGCCGAGGATCGCCGGGTACGTCACGGCGTTCGGCACCCGGTACGCCAGGACGTCCGTGGCAGTGCAGATGATCAGGGCTGAGACGTAGGCCGCGACGATCGTCACATGCCAGACGTCGCCCTGGTACCGGCGGCCGACGAGCGCGAACAGCACGGCCGTCGCCGCGACGACGATCGCCGTCCGGATCCACGAACGCGTCGTCAGGAGGACCGGCATCGCCAGCGCGCCGGTTTCGCTGTTGAGGTCGAGTGCGGGCCCGCCGTTTTTCTTGAGCCGCAGGTCGTCCTCGTCCAGCTCGCCGCGCTGGTACGGCTCGCGCGCCATGCGGGCGATGAGGTCGTCGATCACGAATCCGGCGACGATGCCGGCGAAGGCCATGATGAGGGCTGTCACGCGAGGCTCCACACTGGATGATCGGCTGCAGGATAGCAGTTCTGCGTAGGGGTATTCCGTAGGGGGCGGCGCCGACGCGTCATGCCGGGCGGGGACGCCAGGCCGAATGCGCCGTGTCGATCCAGGTGTCGGCGAGGTGCTGCGTGTCGCCGTACCAGATCGGCATATGCGGGTTGCGGACGTAGCCCCACGTGAGCCGGCGTTGGACGGGGGCGAGGTACTCGACGCGCGCGTTCACCTTCGCCAGCAGGTAGTCCTGGATGTCGAGGCCGAGCTTCCGCCGCGCCGCGCCGTCGAACTCCGCGCGTGACTTGTCGAGCATCGCGTCGAGCTGCGCGTCCTGGAGCCGGTACGTGTTCTGCGGCTGGCCGCTGCGGAAGTGGGGATACAGCCAGCCGTCGAGGTCGACCCCGCCGTCCTCGAAGCCGAAGGTGAACGCCGTGACGCCGTCCGTGGCCGCCTCCAGGTTGCGCGCCAGCGCCGCCGCGATGAGCTGGTAGCCGCTGGTGTCGACCACGGGCACGATGTTGAGCCCCAGGATGTCCCGGAGCTGCTGCTGCACGAACGCGACGGCGCGGTCCGGGATCAGCCGCGGCACCCCGGCGAACAGCACGCGCACCTCGCCCGCCGGCGCATCGCCGATCGCCGCGGACCAGAGTTGCTTCGCCTTCGCGACGTCGTCGGCGCGGCCCGCGCTGTCTGAGCGGTAGCCGGGCCGCTTGAGCAGGTCGGGCTGTGCCGGCGCCCACTCTTCCATGACAGGCGCCACCGGCCCGGTGAGCTTCGCCGATGAGCGCTCCGAAACGTCGGGGTAGAGCAGCGCGGCCAGCGCGCTGCGGTCGATCGCGAGGTGGATGGCGCGGCGGATGCGGTCGTCGTTGAACGGCGCCCGGTCCAGCAGAAAGCGGCTCGCCAGGAGGCCGCCGCCGTCCGTCTCCTCGAGTACGATGTCCGAGAGGTTGGCCGTGTGCTCCTGGTCGAGCACGGTGACGTCCGTGAACCCGGTCATGTCGACGGAGCGGCGCTCGAACGCCACGCGCTGAAACGCGTCCTCCTGCGGCGTGTAGAAGGCGTCGTACCCCGCCAGATAGGGCCGCCCCATCCCCGTGCCCGCTTCATCGTCGCGGGCGAACCACTGCGGATTGCGGCGTAGGTGGACGGCCGCGCCGGGCTCGAGCGAGTCGAGGAAGAACGGCCCGGTGCCGATCAGTGCCGCGTCGCCGCTGAGCTGGTCGCTGCTGTCGACGGTCTCGCGCGCGATGATGAGGGCGTGGCGGCCGGCCAGGAAGCTCGGGAACGGCGCCGTCGGCGCCTTCAGCGTAATCGCGACGGTCCGCGCGTCCCGGACGTCGATCTTGTCGATGACATCGCAGCCAGAACGATGAAAGAAGCGATGGGCCTGCGGGCTGTTCTTGTTGGTCTGCCGCTCGATGCTGTACTTCACGTCGTCGGCCGTGAGGTTGCGCCCGGCGACCTGCGGGAACGCGGCGCGGAACTTCGGCGTGTCGTGGAACTTCACGCCGTCGCGCAGTGTGATCACGTACGTCGTGGCGTCGGGCTGCTCCGGCATCGCCGCCGCGAGGTCCGGGACGAGCGTGCCGGCGCGCTCGTCGTCGTAGCGGAGGATGCGGCTGAAGACGGCCGCGTGGACGTTGGCGACCGGCCCCATCTGCGTCAGGTGCGGGTCGAGCGAGTCCGCGGCCAGCGCGTCGAAGTCATAGGCGCGCAGGACGCCGCCGCGCGTGGTGACGGGCAGCAGCGGCTGCTCTGCCCGGCGCGACGGGCCGCCGCCCGGCGAGCGCTTCCGCGCGCAGCCGACCACGGCCGCGGCGGAGGCGGCCGCGAGTGTTGCGGCGGACGAGGCGAGGAACTGGCGGCGGGAGATCCGTCTCATGCGGCTCCGTCAGCGCGCGCGAGCGTGGCCGCTCCGCGCCGCCGCGGCGACGTGGCGTCGGCGGTCCCTGCGATCAAGCTGATGCCCGGGCAAGCTCCGGCTCGGCGGCGTCCTGCTCGCCCTTCCAGTCGCACTTCGTGCAGCGTGCGTTGCCGCGTCCGGCCGCTACGAGCAGGCCCGCGCACGACGGGCAGGGCTGCTTGAGCGGTCGCGTGCCGCTGGTGAAGTCGCACTTCGGATAGTTGGCGCAGCCGTAGAACGTGCGGCCCCTCTTGCTGCGGCGCTCGATGATGTCGCCGCCGTCCTTCGGGCAGGCGACGCCGACCTTGCGCAGGATCGGCCGCCGGCCCTTGCACTCCGGGTATGTCGAGCACGCGAGGAACTGGCCGAAGCGGCCGCGCTTGATCACCATCGGCGACGAGCAGAGGTCGCAGATCTCGCCCGTGGCCTCCGGCTGCTCCTCTGCCTCCTCGCCGAGCGGGCGCGCGTTCTTGCACTCCGGGTAGCCCGAGCACGCGAGGAACTGGCCGAAGCGCCCCCAGCGCACGATCATCGGCTTGCCGCACTTGTCGCACACTTGGTCGGTCTGCTGCTCGACGCGCGGCGCCTCGGCCGCGGCGGCCAGCGCCTCCTCGAGCGGCTCGTAGAACTCGCGCACGACGGGCGGCCACTGGCGTTCGCCGTTGGCCACGTCGTCCAGCTCGTCCTCCATGCGGGCGGTGAATCCGGCGTCGACGACGGCCGGGAAGCGCTCCGTCAGCAGGTCGCTCACGACGCAGCCCAGCTCTTGCGGCCGTAGCGCGCGGCCGTCCTTCTTGACGTAGCCGCGCTCCTGGATGGTCGACATAATCGGAGCGTACGTGGAGGGCCGGCCGATGCCGTTCTCCTCGAGCGCCTTCACCAGCGTCGCCTCCGTGTAGCGCGGCGGCGGCTCCGTGAAATGCTGTTCTGGCTGCACCTCCAGCAGGCGGAGGAGGTCCGCCGCGGACAGCTCCGGCAGCGACTTCTCCTCGTCCTCGTCGGACGCGGTGTCGCGGCCTTCGATGTACACCTGCCGGAAGCCCGGGAAGCGCATGTGACTGGCCGACGCGCGCAGCAGGTACGGCTGAGCGTGCGCCGGCGCCTTCGCGTCGATGTCGACGCTCACCTGGTCGAATACGGCGTCAGCCATCTGGCTCGCGAGCATGCGCTGCCAGATTAGGCTGTAGAGCTTGTTCTGGTCGGACGTCAGCGCCTTGCGGATCGCGGCCGGCTCGCGCTGCGCCGACGTCGGGCGGATCGCCTCGTGGGCCTCCTGCGCGCCCTTCGACTTCGTCTTGTAGAAGCGCGGCTGTGCCGGCACGAAGTCGCCGCCGAACTTCCGGGCGATGAACGCCCGCGCCTCGTCCCGCGCCACCTGCGCGATGTTCAGCGAGTCGGTGCGCATGTAGGTGATGAGGCCGACCTGGCCCTCGCCGGGGATCGTGAGCCCCTCATAGAGCTGCTGCGCGACCGCCATCGTGCGCTTGGCCGAGAACCCGAAGCGTCGCGACGCCTCCTGCTGCAGCGTGCTCGTCGTGAACGGCGGCGACGGGCGGCGCACCTGCTGCTTCTTCTTCACGTCGCGCACGCTGAACGCAGCCGCCCGCAGCTCGCTGGTGACGGTCTCCGCCTGCTCCCCGCTCCCGATCTCCGCCTTCTTCGTGCCCGGCAGGCCCGCGAGCCGCGCCACGAACGCCGCATCGTCGGCATCGGCCTGGCGGGCAAGGCGCGTGTCGATGGTCCAGTACTCCTGCGCGACGAACGCCTGGATCTCCCGCTCACGGTCGACGACCATGCGCAGCGCGACGGACTGGACGCGGCCCGCGCTCAGCCCCCAGCGGATCTTGTCCCAGAGCACCCGGCTCACCTTGTAGCCGACCAGGCGGTCCAGCACGCGCCGCCCCTGCTGCGCGTCGACGAGGCGCATGTCGATCTTGCGCGGGTGCTGGAACGCGGCCTTGACGGCGTCGGCGGTGATCTCGTGGAACTCGACCCGCTCGTACGGCTTGCCGTCGAGCTCGATGGCCTGCGCCAAGTGCCAGGAGATCGCCTCGCCCTCGCGGTCCGGGTCAGTGGCGAGGTAGATGACCGAGGCCTTCTTCGCCGCGTCCTTCAGCCCCTTGACGATCTCCTTCTTGTCTTTCGGGACGAGGTACTTCGGGGCGAAGTCGTGCTCGACGTCGACGCCGAGCTGTGACTTGGGGAGGTCGCGCACGTGGCCGACGGAGGCCTTGACGTCGTACTCACTGCCGAGGATGTTCGAAAGCGTTCTCGCCTTCGCTGGCGATTCCACGATCACCAGGTTCTTGCTCTTGGATTTCGCCATAGCTCCCTATCAATTCCGGCCGTCGGCCGGCCCCGGTCGTTATACACGACGGAGCCGCCGGTACAACAGTTCTCTCGGTTCAGGCTGCGCAAACCTGAATACGGCGTCCGCCGTGCCCCGGACCCTCCCGGACCCCGGCGCCAGGCTCTTCGAGTCGCACTTGGAGCGTAGCAATCGTGTCAAGGCCGCCGGCTGCCGACGCCCGCGGGCGTCCGCCGCGCAGGCCGGGGACCAACCCCGGGCAGTCGCCCAACTCGCGCGCAAAGGCACTCCACGATCGCCGGTGGCCGCCGATGCTTGGTACGAGACGCCGGACGTGCCCTGCTGGTCCGGTGCCTGAAGAACGGGCGGAGGAACCCGACGCGGAATATGGCGCGGCCGCGGCGGCGTGGCGCGGCATCAATGCCACATGGTTCACGAAGTGTACCGACGCGTGAATGTAGCGTCGGAGGATCGCCGTCGCGCGATCGCGTCGCCGCGCGCGTTCGCGCACGGCCAACTACGGACGGCGCTTGAGAAGCGCTGCGGGCGAAATAATCATCTCTCTCCCGCGCAGCCGCACAAGGCTCGAAGATTCATCGCTTTGGGCATGAGCTACTTGGCTTGTGCGAAAGACGGGATCGGCGTATCGAAAGGGCGTAGGTCGAGGGCGCGCGGACAGCGGTGAGGGCATGGCGTGTAAGACTGCGGTACCAGGAAGTGACAGGCGGGAGGACGGCATCGAGGAAGGCACGAAGGTCCGGCTCAGGTCAGGTGCGTTTTCGGAGAACCGGCCGCACCTGCTGTTGCATGCCCGGCAGGGCGACGTTGGCGTCGTGTCCGGGCCGTCGAAGCAGTCGCCGGCGATGTCACGGCTGTACGTCATCGTCCATTTCGACCGCTGCGGGCACGACCACCGGCTGTTCGAGGGCGAGATCGAGCGCGTTTGACACTGCGCCTCCGGCGTCTTCGCCGGGACCACGCACGCATGAGTCGGCCGGTGCGTGCTATCTCGCCGCGGTTGCTTCGCGTGCGCGGACGTAGTTCATGCGGCCGACCTGCCGCACCAGTCCCTTCAGCTCCAGCAAGGCGAGCGCGCTCGTCACCGTCGCGATCGGCAGGCCGCACTCGCGTCGCACGTCGTCGATGTGCGCCGGCTCGGCGCCCAGGTGGCGGAGGACCGCCGTCTCCGTCTCGTCGGCCGGGACCAGCTCCGTCATCTCGATCTGGTGCGCCGCCATGCTGAGGTTCAGCTCGGCGAGCACGTCCTGCACCTCGAGCGTCGCCTTCGCCTCGCCGTCCTGGATCAGCTTGTTCGTGCCGCGCGACCCCGGCGAGTAGATGCTGCCGGGCACGGCGAACACCTCGCGGTTCTGCTCGAGCGCCTGCCGCGCGGTGATCAGCGCGCCGCTCTTCACGTCCCCTTCGACGACGAGCACTCCGAGCGAGATGCCGCTGAGGATGCGGTTGCGCCGCGGGAAGAACTCGCTGCGTGGCTGCGTGCCCAGCGCGTAGTCGCTGATCAGCGCGCCGTGCGCCATGATCTCCTCGGCCAGGCGCTTGTGCTCCGGCGGGTAGACGAGGTCCAGCCCGCAGGCGAGCACCGCGATCGTCCGGCCGCCGGCCTCCATCGCCGCACGGTGAGCGACGGAGTCGACGCCGCGCGCGAGCCCGCTGACGACCGTGACGCGGTTGGCCGCCAACCCGCGTGCCATCTCCTCCGCGACCTGCCGGCCGTACACGCTGACGCGCCGCGTGCCGACCACGGCGACGGCCCACTCGTCGGCAGGCGTCAGCGTGCCCCGGACATAGAGCACCGGCGGCCGGTCGTAGATCTCGCGGAGCTGCTTCGGGTACGCGTCGTCGTGCCAGGTGAGCGCCTCCACCCGGTGCTCGGCCAGCTTGCGTAGCTCCGCGCCGGGATCGATCGCGTCCCGCGCGCCGAGGCAGGCGGTCACGCTCCCGGCGTCGAGGCCTGCCGCGCGCAACTCACCCGGCGTGGCGTGCCAGGCGCGCTCGAGCGAGCCGAAGTGATCCTCGAGCTGGCCGGTGCGCACACGGCCCACGCGCGGCACTCGGCTGAAGGCGACCCAGTACTTACGTTCGACTTCGTCCACAGCGCCCTACTATAGACCCCCGCGCCTTCACTGCCTAGCGGGAGGGCAAGCCCGCCTCGGCGGCACTCGCCGGGCGCGCCCTGCTGCTCTCCGGTGCCAGCCTCCCGCGCGCCGACGTCAGCCGGTACAGCCGCCAATCGCCCTGCTGGTGGATCAGGGCATACCGGCCGGCCAGGAAGCCGCTCAGCTCCTCGAACGGCGCGTACGTGTCGTCCGAGACCAGGACGTACACCGGCGGCTGACGATTGAGGTCGCGCAGGATCTCCGGCTTGGCGTCCGGCACCACCTCGCCGAGGAACGACGTGTAGTAACGCGTCGGGTTCGTGAAGCCGCCGGCGGCGTACACCCACGGCAGCTCGCTCCACGTGTAGAGCGACGTGCCGGCTCCGTCGGCCTTCAGGTACCGCACGATGTCGTCCACCGCGACGGCCTTGCCGTCGAAGTAGTACTTGTAGTCGAGGTCGTTCATCGTGCCCCAGCGGTGCGAGGCGAACGTCCGGTAGTAGTCGACCGGGTCGAGCTGGCGGCGCTGGCGGAAGGCCAGCGTGAACTGGCCGCCGACCACGGCCGCGATCAGCAGCGTCGTGACGCCGAGCAGCGTGCGGCTGAGCCGCTCGCGCTCGATCTGCAGCGGGTTCGAGACGAGCGCGAGCGCGAACGGCGGCGCCGCCTGCTGCAGGTAGTGCGGGAAGGCGAACGTGCTCGACGTGGCGCCGGCGACGGCGAAGCTGAGCCACAGCGCCGGAAACATGCCCGGTGTCACCGGCTCGGCGAGCTGGCGGCGCCGCACGAGCCATGCCAGCACCAGCAGCGCTGGCAGGAATCCGTAGAAGCGCACGAATGGGTTTTGCTCCGGCGCCAGGTCCGCGTAGAGCCCGAGCGATCCGGCGACGGCATACCAGTACTGTGAGAACGCGCCGTCGGCGACGAAGACGGCCGCCAGCACGACCTGCGGCGCCGCGAAACCGGCGGCAAGCGGCGCCAGCGCGCGCATCGGGCGCTCGTGCGTGAGCCAGACCATCAGCGCAATCGCGGCGAAGTCCAAGACGGCGACCTGCTTGTAGCCGGCCGCGATGCCCGTGAGGAGGCCGGCGGCCAGGTACAGGAAGAATCGCCTGTCCTCGTCACGCCGCTCCGCGACGACGAACGCTAGGACGGCGAGCGTCGCCGGCAGGATCATGAACGTCTCCGTCATCGCCAGGTTGCCCTCGATCAGCGGCGTGTCCATCACGACGGCGAAGACCAGCCCGGCGACCAGCGCCCGCTTGCGCCCGTACAGCAGCGCCGCGAGCGCCATCACGCAGGCCTGCGTCGCCAGCACGGCGATCGTCGTGACGAGGTGGAGTGCGAACATGCCGGTGCCGAAGAGCGACTGCACGCCGGCGTAGGTGAAGTAGATCAGCGGCGGCTTGTTGTCCCAGGCTTGCGAGTAGAGCGTGCGCCCTTCGCGCATGTTCTGGGCAACGGCGGCGAAGATGCCCTCGTCGCCGTACCAGCGCGGCTCGAAGAGCGACGGGTAGCGGAGCGCGAAGCCGGCCAGGAGCGTGGCCGCTGCCAGCGTGAGGAACGTCGCGAGGTCCGCCGTGCGACGGCGCGCGGGACGCGGGGTGCGCATGCGCTGATCTTACACCCCCGGCGCCAGGGCGGCTGGTCGCTACGAGGCGGCGGCGTCTTCGGCGGGCAGGAGCTTCGTGGCCCGCACCTTCTTGATGCGGCGGCCCAGCACGCTCAGCACCCGCAGCGTCAGCCCGTCGACGCGCACCTCGTCGCCGGCGACCGGCACCTTGCCCAGATGGTGGTACACGAAGCCGCCGACGGTGTCGTAGTCGGCCTGCTCGTCCGGCGTGAATCCGAACAGCTCCGTCAGCGTCTCGATGCTCACGCGCGCGTCGAGGATCGCCTCCGTCTCGGTCACGCGCTCGATCGGCGCTTCCTCGCGGTCGTACTCGTCCTGGATCTCGCCGACGATCTCTTCCAGCAGGTCCTCGATCGTCACGAGCCCGGCGGTGCCGCCGTACTCGTCGACGACGATGGCGATGTGTACTTTGCTCTGCCGCAGCTCCGCCAGTAGCTCGTCGACGCGCTTCGATTCCGGGATGAAGTACGGGGGCCGAGCGATGTCCTTGAGCGCGGGCTTGCGGCCCTCGGTCACGCAGCGGAGCAGGTCTTTCGCGTAGATCATGCCGACGACGTTATCGATCGTCTCGTCGTACAGCGGGATGCGGCTGAACCCCTTCTGCACGATCAGCTTCGCCGCGTCGTCCAGCGTCTCCGACACGTCGAGCGCGACGACGTCGATGCGCGGCACCATGATCTCGCGGGCGGTGGTGTCCTCCATCTCGATGATGCCGCGGATCATCTGCCGCTCTTCCTCTTCGATCGGCTCGCCGTCCGTCTCGATCTCCGCCAGCCTCAGCAGCTCCTCCGTCTCGTCCTCGCGCGGCTCCTCCGCCCGTCGCACCACCGCCGCGAGCGACCGGTTGATCGCCGATGCAACGGGGCCGAAGACCGCCCGGAAGAAGCTGACGAACGGCACGAGGCGCACGCCCCACGACTCCGGGCTGCGCGCCACGATCAGCCGCGGCAGCGCGTCGAGCAGCACGACCGCGACGAGCACGCCCCCGGATACCGCGGCGAAGACGCCCCACGTGTGTCCCCGCTCGCGCGTGAAGAAGAAGATGCCGATCGCCGTCGCGAGCACGACGGCGAGGTTGCGGGCGACCGCCACCGAGCCCAGCGTGGACGCGCGCTCCTCGGCGTAGCCGTGCAGCGTGTCCGCCCGGCGGACACCGCGGCCGGCCAGGGCGCGCAGCCGCACGCGGCTGACCGAGGCAACGCCGGCTTCCGCGGCGGCCGTGACGACCAGCAGGACCAGCGCCACGGCCAGCAGGATCACCCCCAGCGCGATATCACCGTTCAGGGCCGGCCGCCTCCTTCCCGGACGGGCCGTCCGGCTCGCCAACGGTGCCGGTGGCGCGGATGCGCGCCGGCGCGCCGATCGCCATCATGCCGTCGGGCACGTCGCGGTTCACGACCGAGCCGGCGCTGGTGCGCGCCCCCCGGCCGACGTGTACCGGCGCCACGAGCATCGTGTCTGAGCCGATGAACGCGCCGTCGCCGATCGTCGTGCGGTGCTTCCGCTCGCCGTCGTAGTTCGCCGTGATCGTGCCGGCGCCGATGTTCACGTCCTCCCCCACCTCCGCGTCGCCGATGTAGCTGAAGTGCCCCATCTTGGTGTTGCGGCCCAGCCGCGACGCCTTCACCTCGGCAAAGTTGCCGATGTGTACGCCCGCGCAGAGGTAGGAGCCGGGACGCAGGTGGCTGTACGGCCCCACGTCGACTCCGTCCTCCAGCGTCGACTCCTCGACCACCGACAAGCGCACCGCGCAGCCGTCGCCCACGCGCGAGTCCCGGATCAAAGTGCCCGGGCCGATCTCGCAGCCCGCCCCGATCGCCGTTCGGCCCTGCAGGTGCGTGTTCGGCGCGATCACCGTGTCTGCGCCGATCTCTACCGCCGCGTCGATGAACGTCGACGGCGGGTCGACGATCGTGACGCCGGCCAGCATGTGGCTGCGCCGGATGCGGTCGCGCACCGTCGCCTCCGCCTCCGCGAGCTGCACGCGGTCGTTGATGCCGCGCACCTCCGCCGGCTCCTCTGCGGCGACGGCGACGGCGGCATTGCCCTCGTCGTACGCCATCGCCGCTAGCTGCGTCAGGTAGCGCTCGCCGTTCGGCGCGGGCGCGATGCGCGGCAGGTGCGACCACAGCCATTCCGCCCGCACCGCGTACTGGCCCGAGTTGATCGGCCGCCGCTCACCCCGGTCGATCTCGTCGTGCTCCTTCGTCTCGACGATCCCCGTCACCCGTCCGTTGCGCACCTCGAGGAAGCCGTACGCCTCGACCGGCACGTCGGCGGTGAGCAGCGCCAGGTCGGCGCGGCCTGCGCCGTCGCCGACGGCCGCCATCAGCCGGCGCAGCGTCGACGGCAGGACCAGCGGCACGTCGCCGTTCATGATCAGCACGCAGTCGGCGCCGCCCGCCGCTTCGCGCGCGCACTCGACCGCGTGCCCCGTGCCGAGCGGCTCCGGCTGCACCGCGAACCGCACGCCCTCGCCTGCGGCCTCGCGCACGGCGTCCGCCCCGGCGTCCCCGCCCACCACGACGACGCAGTCATCGACGCCGGCGCCGCGCGCCGACTCGATGACGTGTCGTACCAGCGGCATACCGGCGATCGGGTGCGCGACCTTCGGCACTGCCGAGCGCATGCGCGTGCCCTGCCCTGCGGCCATGATCACGGCCACCCAGCGCTGCTTGGAGGAGGGCGTGGAGGTCTGGGGAGGTTCGTCTGAGGTTGTATTCAATCGTTCACCCGCGCCAGCCCGCATCCGACGGCCCGTGCCGGGTGAAAGGATCGTATCTGCGGCGATAAGAAGGTGTCAAGCTGGTCGCTGGTGACTGGCGGCTCATGGCTAAGCGCCACCGCTGACCGCTGACTGCTGAAGGCTGACCACTGACCCACTGACCGGCTACGCGGCCTCCGCCAGCTCGACGGCTCGCTGTTCGAGGCGCGCCGCCGGCCACTTGAAGGCGAACCATGCGTACGCCGCCGCCACCAGGAACACGAACGGCGCGAACCCCAGCGCCGTGCTGAGCCACATCACGAACAGCACGGTGTGCAGCGCGAGCAGCGCCGAAGCGACATTGCGGTCCCCGCCGAGCTCGCGCGACATCGCTCCGGCGTAGTGCGCACGCAGCGCCAGCGCGGCCGGGATGAACAGCAGCACGAGGCTCTGCGTGTGCAGGTGCGGCGACGCCAGCAGCGGCAGCATGACGGCGAGCGCGTACCCCTGCGGCGTCAGCGTCCGCCAGCGCGGCGCCGCCAGCGCGAGCGCCGCCGTGGCAATGGCGGCGAGGCCCGGCGCCCACAACCATGCGTCGTCACGGCCCGTCACGCTGACGACGAAGCCCCGCCAGTTCGACATCATCGCCGCGTTGACCTGCAGGTCGTTGCCTGCGCCGGGGTAGTGCGCGATGAAGCGCAGGTTGCCGGCGAGCGTGCCCGGGTCGGTGAGCAGCGCCGGCACGACGAGCAGCGGCACGCCGGCGGCGCACAGAGCGAGCAGCGCGCGCGGCTGACGCGCCAGCAGCAGCATCGGCACCACGCCGGCCAGGAACTGCGGCTTGAGCATCACAGCCGCCAGCGCGACACCCGCCCAGCCCGGACGCCCGCTCCGCAGCAGCAGCCACCCGCCGAGCAGCGCGCCGAAGATAACGAAGTCGACCTGGCCGAACACGATGTTCGCAACTGCGGGCATCGACGTCGCGAAGACCGCGACGAAGACGCGCCGCGGCAGCGCCGGCACGCCGCGCAGCTCGCGCGCCAGCACGCCGACGATCGCCGCGAGCAGCACGACGTTGATCCCCGTCCACACCGCGTACGCCGCGGCGAAAGGCAGCAGCGAGAGCGGCGCGAACAGCCACGCCGCGAAGACCGGCAGCGGGTAGCCCGTCGGATGCTGCAGCGCGCCTGGGTACAGGTCGCGCTGGGCGGCCGCCTGCGCCGCCGCGTCGTACAGGCCGGCGGCGTGCGTGCGGACGAGGTGGCCGGCCGCGTAGAAGCTCAGGAAGTCGCCCCCCGCGCCGCCCGTCGCCGTCAGCACCCGTGCGACGCCGCTCGCGGCAAGCGCCGCCGTCGCCAGCAGCGCTAGGGTGGCGGCGGTCGCCGTTGCTGTAAGTGTCATCGTCCGGCTCATCCCTGAAGTATCGGCTTCGAGGGGCGTCGCCGGAATCGTAGGGGAAACCCCGACCGAAAGAGCCAAAGCCGGGCCAGGGAATCAGTACCCCGGATTTGTTCTTTGTTCTTCGTTCTCCGACTCGGCTGTTCTCTGTTCCTTTGTTCTTTGTTCTCCCCGCCCTACAATGCCGCACATGAACGTAGACCAGATTCGCGAGACGTTCGTCCGCTTCTACACGGAGCGCGGCCACACGCACATCCCCAGCGCCTCGCTCGTCCCCCACGACGACCCGACGCTGCTCTTCACCAGCGCCGGCATGGTGCCCTTCAAGCCCTACTTCATGGGCCTCGCCGACCCGCCCGCCACCCGCATGGTCACCGTGCAGAAGGTCTTCCGTACCACGGACATCGACTCCGTCGGCGACTACAACCACCTGACCTTCTTCGAGATGCTGGGCAACTTCAGCGTCGGCGACTACTTCAAGAAAGAGGCGATCCAGTGGGCCTGGGAGCTGCTCACTGAGGGCTTCAAGCTGCCCAAGGACAAGCTCTGGGTCTCTATCTATGAATACGACAAAGAGGCGCACGACCTTTGGCGTAAGATCGGCGTGCCCCAGGAGCGGATCCAGCCATACGGAGAGGAGCACAACTACTGGTTCAGCGGCGACGTCGGGCCCTGCGGGCCGAACAGCGAGATCTTCGTCGACCGCGGCCCGCGCGAGATATGTGCGTACTGCCGCGACGACACGTGCAAGCCGAACCTTGAGCCGGACTGCGGCCGCTTCAACGAAGTCTGGAACCTCGTCTTCATGACGGAGTACCGGCAGGAGGACGGCACCCGCACTGAGCTGCCGAAGAAGAACATCGATACCGGCTCCGGCCTGGAACGCATGGCTGTCCAGCTGCAGGGCAAGGACACCGTCTACGAGACCGACGTCTTCAGCGACATCATCGCGCGCGTCGCCGAGCTGTCCGGCAAGCGCTACGGCGACGACCACGCCGTCGACACCGCCATGCGCATCGTCGCCGAGCATGCGCGCGCGGCGACGTTCCTGATCACGGACGGCGTGCTGCCGTCGAACGAGGGGCGCGGCTACGTGCTGCGTCGCATCCTCCGCCGCGCCGTCTATCACCTGACGCAGCTCTCCCGGACGGGCCGTATGGCCGGCGCGACGGAGGCCACGCTGCTCGATCAGGTGGCGGAGTCGGTGATCGCGAAGATGCAGCGCGCCCACCCGGACCTCCGCGACCGCGCCGAGTTCACGCTGCGCCTCCTCTCGGCGGAAGAGGCGAAATTCCGTGAGACTTTGGAACGCGGCAGCGCGCTTCTCAACGAACTCATCGCGCTGCGAACGCGATTGTGGGTCAACTGGGATGGCGATTGGAGCAGATGGTTCGGTCAGGACTGGCCGAAGCAGCTCGAGACTGGACTCTTGCCTCAGTTTTCACGCGTCATCGCCGCGTACAGTGCAATTCCGACGGGTCTCCGCGAGGCTATGTTTCGGGAAGTGGCTGCGGCATTGCGGCGGACGCAAACATCGCAAGATGTTCCGGGCGCACTTCTGCGATTGTCGGGCGTCGAGGCCTTTACCCTCTACGACACGTATGGCTATCCCGTGGAACTGACAAACGAGATCGTTCCAAGACGGCTCCGACTAGAGGATGGCCAGACGGCGGATCTGACGGTCGACACACAGAGTTTCCAGCGCGAGATGGACGCCCAACGCGAGCGCGGCCGCGCCGCCGCAAAATTCGAGATCGACGCCGACCGCACGGAGTTCTATGCGCAGCTCGCGCACGTCCGCTCCCGCTTCGTCGGCTACGACGCCACGCGCCACGACACGACCGTTGCCGCCATCGTCGGCCTCACCGGCGTCCGGGACACCGCGTCGGAGGGCGACGAAGTGGAGGTGGTGCTGGCCCAGACGCCGTTCTATCCGGAGGGCGGCGGCCAGGTCGGTGACACCGGTGAGATCGCCGGTCCGAGCGGCCGCGTCGCCGTTGAGGACACGCAGTCGCCGGCCGAGGGACTGATCGTGCACCGCGGCCGCGTCGTCCAGGGCCACATCGCCGTCAACGACGCCGTCCGTGCGTCGGTCGACACCGACAAGCGCCGCGCCAGCCAGCGCAACCACACCGCGACCCACCTGCTCCACGCTGCGCTCCGCCAGGTGCTCGGCACGCACGTCAAGCAGGCCGGCTCGCTCGTCGCCCCTGACCGCCTCCGCTTCGACTTCACGCACATCGAGGCGACGAAGCCGGAGGAGCTGGCTGCCGTGCAGCGGCTCGTCAACGAGAAGGTCCGCGAGGACATCGAGGTCCACTGCGAGGAGCAGCCGTACGACCAGGCGATCGCCGGCGGCGCCATGGCGCTCTTCGGCGAGAAGTACCACGCCAGCGTGCGCGTCGTCGACATCTGCGAACCCCCGACGACCAACGACCAACGACCACCCCCCCAACACCGCTGCTTCAGCAAGGAGCTGTGCGGCGGCACGCACTGCCACCGCACCGGCGAGATCGGCACGTTCGTCATCGCCGGCGAGAGCAGCGTCGGCTCCGGGCTGCGCCGCATCGAGGCGCTGACCGGCCCGCTCGCCGACGCCTACGTGCTCGAGCAGCAGGCCACGGTCGCGCGGCTCGCCAGGCGGCTCAACGCGACGCCTGCCGAGCTGGAGGCGCGCGTCGAGGCGCTGGAGACTGAGCTGGAGGCCGAGCGCCGCCGCCTGCAGCAGCTCGAGCGCCAGGCCGGCCGCGCCGAGGCCGACGCGCTGTTGGCGGCGGCCGAGAAGGTCGGTGAGACGTCGCTCGTCGTCGCCCGCGTGACGGCGGCGGACGCCGAGGCGATGCGCGAGATAGGCGACGTGCTGCGCGAGCGGCTCGGCAGCGCCGTCGTCGTGCTTGGTATGGTGGCGGACGGCCGCCCGACGTTTGTGGCGATGGCGACGAAGGATCTGGCGAAGAAAGTGCATGCCGGTAACCTGATCAAGCAGGTGGCGGCGGTCGCCGGCGGCGGCGGCGGCGGCCGGCCGGACATGGCGCAGGCTGGCGGCAAGGACGCCGCGAAGCTCGATGCCGCCCTGGAGGTCGCGCGCAGCGTGGCTCGCGAGATGCTCGGTGCCGTGGGAGGCTGACGGAATGCGGGCGGAAGGGATCCAACGCTGTCATGCTGAGCGAAGCGAAGCATCTCGGTCGGAGAGACTTTCGCGTGGATCCAATGCTGTCATGCTGAGCGCAGCGAAGCATCTCGTTCGGAGAGACTCGTAGGTGGTTCAGCGTTCCGCGGGAGGACAAGGGGTGGCAGGGCTGCCGCCACGCACACGGATGCTTGGGCTGGACGTCGGCGAGCGGCGCATCGGCGTCGCCGTCAGCGAGGGACGCATCGCCGTGCCCCTGATGATCGTCGAGCACCGCAGCCGCGCCGAGGATCTGGAGCGCGTCGCCACGATCGCGCGCGAGCAGGAGGCCGGGCTGGTCGTCGTCGGGTTGCCGCTGCTGATGTCGGGCGATGAGGGCGAGCAGGCGCGGCGCACGCGTCGCTTCGGTGACGCGCTGGCGCGGCGCGTGGCTGTGCCCGTGACCTACCAGGACGAGCGGTTCACGACCGTGCAGGCGACCGAGGCTGTGACTGCTATGCCAACCCGCAAACGCCGCCGCATGCGCGTCGACGACCACGCCGCCGCCGTGATCCTCCAGGCCTACATCGACGAGCAGGCCATGCGGCCCGTCCGGGAGCGCGCGACGTGACGCAGCGGGCCGTCGGCGTGGTCGTGGCCATGTTCGCGCTGGCGCTGTCGGCGGGGCTCGCGTGGTACGTCGCGCAGACGCCGGGCTCCGTGTTCTCCCACGAGCCGGAGCACATCATCCCGGCGCCGGCGGTGCAGGGTAAGACGACGCTCGTCACTGTGAAGAAGGGCGAGAGCGCGAAGTCGATCGGTGACACGCTCGAGAAGCAGGGCATCATCCGCAGCAGCCGTCTGTTCCAGGTGCTCGTCGGCGTGACGGGCGTGCAGAACGCGCTGGAGGCCGGCGATTACGAGTTCGATCCCGGCCTGCCCGCGATCGAAGTCGTGCGGCGCATCGCGGAGGGCAGGACCGCCTCGCGCGAGGTGCTGATCCCGGAAGGCCGCCGCGTCGAGGAGGTGGCCGACATCCTCGAACGCAGCGGCGTCGTCAAGAAGCAGGATTTCCTCGACGCGCTGGTGCGCTCCAGATACAGCGAGCCCTTCCTCGCGCAGACGACCACGACCGACCTTGAGGGTTACATCTTCCCGGCGACGTACGACTTCTTCCGCGACGAGAAGCCCGCCGATGTCGTCGACACGTTCCTCAAGGCCTTCCAGACGAACGTCGCCGACAAGCTGCAGCTCGAGGGGCAGGACCTGACCCTCGACCAGGTGATCACCCTCGCGTCGATCGTCGAGCGGGAGGCCGCGGTGCCGTCGGAGCGGCCGCTCATCGCCAGCGTCTACCTCAACCGCATGCGCCTCGGCATCGCGTTGCAGGCCGACCCGACCGTGCAGTACGCGGTGGCTCAGAGCGCAGACAGCGTCTCGCAGTACGGCTACTGGAAGAAAGACCTCACGCTGGACGACTTGAAAGTGGAATCGTCTTACAATACGTACGTGCACCCGGGACTGCCGCCCGGCCCCATCGCCAGCCCGGGTCTCGACTCGATCCAGGCGGTGATCCGGCCGCAACAGACGAACTATCTGTTCTTCGTTGCCAGAGGAGATGGCTCACACGCGTTCGCCGAGACGCTGGAGGAGCACCTGAAGAACGTGCAAAAGTACCAGTCGGGGCAGTAGGAGCGCGACGGCGGTGACGAAACGCGCGGGGGTGATCGGCCACCCGCTGGGGCACTCCCTCAGCCCGGCCATCTTCAGGGCCGCGTTCGAGCGCGCGGGTATCGACGCCACCTACGAGGCGTGGGACACGGAGCCCGGCGTGCTCGAGGGGCGCGTCAACTCGCTCCGCGGCGCCGACTACCTCGGCGCGAACGTCACCATCCCGCACAAGGAGACCATCGTGCCGCTGCTCGATGGCACGAGCGAGCTGGCGGCGAACGCCGGCGCCGTCAACACGGTCGTCCACGCTGAGGGCAAGCTCATCGGCCACAACACCGACGTCGCCGGCTTCGCCCGCTCATTGCGCGAGGACGCCGGCTTCGACGCGAAGGGCAAGCGTACGATGCTGCTCGGCAGCGGCGGCGCGGCGCGCGCCGTCGCGCTGGCGCTCATCGAGGCGGGCGCCAGCCTGATCTACGTCGTCGGCCGCAAGCCGCGGAAGATCGACGCCATGGTCGTCGCATTGAAGCCGCTGACGCCGGCGGGCACCACGGTAACCTGGGCCTACTGGGGCGACGGCTCTTACCTCCGCTCGCTGCGCGAGGCGCAGCTCATCGTCAACTGCACCCCGGTCGGCACCGCCGGCTCCGAGACGGCGGGCCAGTCGCCCGTTTCGGCGGAGCTCATCGATCCGGCGGCCACGGTGTTCGACCTCGTCTACAACCCCGACGTGACGCCGCTCGTCGCGGCCGCCCGCTCCCGCGGCGCGAAGGCCGTGACCGGGCTGGGCATGCTGGTCTACCAGGCCGCGGAGTCGTTCCGCCTCTGGATCGGCCAGGACGCCGACACCGGCGTCATGTTCCAGGCCGCCCGCGCCGCGCTGTCCCTCCGCGCTTAGTGGTGAAGCGCCGTAATCGACATCTTGATCCCGGGCATGTGCGCGGAAGTGCAGAGGGCGCAGCCCCTCTGCCGGGAGTCCGGCGCTGTTCTCCGGAAAATGTTCTTGCTTAAGGTGGTGCAGGGTACGCGCCAGCGGACACTGCGCCACTGCAGCGTGGTCGCAGCACGCCCGTGTCTCCCCGCAGCACACCAGAGTCACGCCCTGACAGTAGATGCGCCCGGCCACCCGAGGCGGGAGTGCAGAGGGCGCAGCGCCTCTGCCGGGGGGCTCCGGGGGGTGTCCCCCCGGAAACATCTCCTTTAAGGTGGCGCAAGGTACGCGTTAGCGGACACTGCGCCACCGCTGTGTGACGCCGCATACCCGCCTTCCCCGCGTCGCGCTGCGGCGCCGCGCACCCACCACGGGCATCTGCCATAATTCATCCATGCTGCCGCTGCTCGCCGCTTCGGACTACGGGCTCGCCGTCGGGATCGGCATCGTGCTGGTGCTGTTCGTTGTCGTCGGCTGGGTGATCGTGCAGGGCACGCGCGCCCAGCTCGCCTGGCGCCAGCTCGTCGAGGCGGGCGACGTGGACGCGATTAAGACGCTGGTGACCGACGAGATCGAGCACTGGAAGTCGATGCGAATGCCGAAGGGGACGGACCCGGCGGTGTGGCACGGCGTTCAGAGCGCCGAGTTGGTGTCCGTCGCGCCGGACGGCGTGCGGCTCAGCGCCTCGGCCGAAGGCCACTACGCGACGGTCGACGGCGTTCGCCGCGAGGTCAGCGGCGCGCTCGACCAGGCGTTCAAGGTCACCGCGAAGCTCGCCGACATGGCCATGTACGACATCCCGAACGTCCGGCTCCCCGATTGCCAGATCGACGTCTATAGCACGCACCACGACGAGTCGGGCCCCGCCCAGCGCTGCGTGCTCTCGACCCTATGCCGCCGCGGCGTCGGCGATGCGCTCGACTGGGACGGCATGACGGCCGAGGAGATCGTGCGCGCGTTCGGCGGTCGCTTCCTGCTCGACGACCGCGGCCGCCCGCTGCCGGTCGACCCCGAACCCGCCGGCCGGACCGGCGTGCCCGCCGCCTTCTACAAGGATTAGGACGTGCTGCGCTTCCTCACCGCCGGTGAATCCCATGGCAAGGGCCTGATCGTCATTATCGAGGGCATGCCCGCCGGCCTGCCTCTGTCCGAGGACTACCTCGCCGTCGACCTTCGGCGCCGCCAGGGCGGCTACGGCCGCGGCCGTCGCCAGAAGATCGAGCAGGATCGCGCGGAGATCATCGCCGGCGTCCGCCACGGGCTGACGCTCGGCAGCCCCATCGCGCTCTCCATCCAGAACCGCGACTGGGCCAACTGGACGGAGGTGATGTCCGTCGAGCCCATCGCCGGCGACGTCGAGAAGGTGACGCGCCTGCGTCCCGGCCACGCCGACCTCGCCGGCGCCATCAAGTACGACTTCGACGACGTGCGCCCGATCCTCGAGCGGGCGAGCGCGCGCGAGACGGCGGCCCGCGTCGCGGTCGGCGGCGTCTGCAAGCGCTTCCTCGAGGAGTTCGGCGTTACGTTCCACAGCCACACCGTGCAAATCGGCGCCGTCGACGCTGACGTGCCCGCCGAGATCGACTGGGACGCCGTGGAGGAGTCGCCCGTGCGCTGCGCCGATTCCGCCAGCGGCGAGCGCATGGTGGCGGCGATCGACGACGCCCGCAACGCCGGCGACACGCTCGGCGGCGTCGTCGAGGGCCGCGTGCGCAATGTGCCGATCGGGCTCGGCAGCCACGTGCACTGGGACCGCAAGATCGACGGCCGGCTGGCGCAGGCGCTCATGAGCATCCACAGCGTGAAGGGCGTCGAGATCGGTGCAGGCTTCGCGGCGACGCGGCGCACCGGCTCGCAGGTGCACGACGTCATCTTGCCGCGCGAACAGTGGTCCGACCGCCCGTGGGCGCGCGCGACGAACAACGCCGGCGGCACCGAGGGCGGCATCACCGACGGGCAGGACATCGTCGTGCGCGTCGGTCTCAAGCCGATCGCGACGCTGCCGCGCTCGCTGCCCTCCGCCGATCTGCGCACCGGCGAGGAGATTCCGGCGCACTACGAGCGCAGCGACGTCTGCGTCGTGCCGGCGGCCGGCGTCATTGTCGAGGCGATGTGCGCGATCGTGCTGGCGGAGGCCGCGGCCGAGAAGTTCGGCGGCGATTCGATGAAGGAGACGCTGCGCAACTGGCGCGCGTTCGTGGCGACCACGGGCCCGCGCGACCTCCGCGAGGGCTGATGGTGCGCATCCATCGCGTGCGGTCAGTTCGCATTCTCTCGCCCGCGCAAAGAGGTGCTGCGGAAACGGTGATCCTCGTGTATCGGTATGATCTCCGGAGGCTGACGAAGCGGGGTGCGGGGGCGCAGCGCCCTGCCGGAGGGCTTGGGGGGTGTCCCCCCATTCATTCATTGTTCAAGGGCGGAGCAGCCCGCAGGGATGCGAAGCCCTGTGCGCTCGCCGCGCGGAGGCGGATCACACCCTGACCATGTACGACCAGATCTGGCTCACAGGCTTCATGGGGACCGGCAAGTCGCGCGTCGCGCGGCCGCTCGCCGTGGCGCTCGACTGGCAGCCGCTCGACCTCGACACCCTCATCGAGGAGGAGGCGGGCGACAGCGTGCCCGGCATCTTCCGCGCCGGCGGCGAGGCGGCGTTCCGCGCCATCGAGTCTCAAGTCGTCGAGCGCGTGGCCGGCATGCGCAACGTCGTCGTGGCCACGGGCGGCGGCACGGTGCTGGCCGACGCGAACCGCGCGGCGATGCGGCGGCGCGGCTTCGTCGTCTGTCTGGACGCGCGGCCGGACACCATCGCC
>Ga0153916_10000337_pt1 | contig 31148 bp, 25 predicted proteins | sample Opewatmetagenome_FD_109642 | JGI IMG/M metagenome (GOLD analysis project Ga0153916, IMG submission 109642) | Freshwater wetland microbial communities from Ohio, USA - Open water 3 Core 3 Depth 4 metaG | ecosystem: Environmental > Aquatic > Freshwater > Wetlands | place: USA: Ohio, Lake Erie...
CACTGGGCGCAGCCGAATACGAAGCGACTGCCAAACAGAACCTGATCGACGCTGGACTGATAGAGTAACCGGTATACAACCTAATGAGGCGGGCGGCTTGTTGCCGCCCGCCTCCCTCAGCCTGAACCCCTTAAGGTCTGCCACCATGCCTACCATCGCTCTGAAAATTGCCTACATCGGCGGCGGCAGTCGCGAGTGGGCGCGCAAACTGATGTTTGACCTGGCTCTTTGCCCTGACCTGATCGGTGAAGTAGCCCTGTATGACATTGACATGGAAGCAGCACATCTCAACGAGCAGCTAGGGAACTGGTTACAGGAGCAGTCAGGTATTCTCTCGCGCTGGCATTATGCGACAGTATCCTTATTACAAGAAGCCTTGAGAGACGCGGACTTTGTCATCATTTCCATCCAACCCGGTCCTTTGGAATTGATGGCGGAAGAAATCGCGCTGGCTGAGCAATATGGTCTCTATTTCCCTGTCGGGGATACAACTGGTGCGCCAGGCCTCATGCGTGGACTTCGTTCTGTTGCCATTTATAAAACCTTTGCCGAAACCATAGCAGCATATTGTCCAAAGGCCTGGATCGTCAATTACACCAACCCAATGTCCATCTGCACGCGGGCATTAACCCGTGTCGCATCCGAGCTCAAGGTCTTCGGATGCTGTCATGAAGTCTTCTCCACTCAACGCATGCTTGCCAGGATTGCAGCGCAATATCTGAAAATCGAATTACCATCCAGAACTTACATTGAAATCAATGTGCTGGGCATCAATCATTTCACATGGATTGATCAAGCAAAATACCATGAGCATGACTTATTCCAATTGTTGAAACATCATCTCAAACAACCTGGCACACTGCGCACATACACTCAAGAGGAAGTTGAGCGCTGGAACGATTGGTTCCATAGTACTGATCAAGTGAAGTTCATATTATTCCAGCGCTTTGGTATTCTGGCTGCTGCTGGTGACCGCCACCTGGTGGAATTTTTACCCGGGTTTATTCGATCTCCTGAAACCTTATTCAAATGGGGCATCATTCGCACGCCCGTTTCCTGGCGCATTGAGCGATGGAAGTCTACCCCACAACGAACGCGTAACTTGATGTCAGGTCAGACACCGCTCCACCTGGAGCCATCGGGTGAAGAGGAAATTGGAATGCTCCGGGCGCTCGTGGGACTGGGAGATATCGTCACCAATGTCAATATGGAAAATAATGGGCAAATAACAAACCTGCCTGCGCGTGTCGTTGTCGAAACCAATGCCCATTTCAGTCTCAATACAGTCCAGCCGCTCAAAGCTGGGATGCTGCCGGCAGGATTGGTTCCATTGATTAATCTGCACTGTGCAAACCAGGAGTTAATTATCGAAGCTGCTCTGGCTAACGATTATGGTTTAGCCTTCCAGGCATTCCAAAACGACCCGACCAACCATCTTCCGATTGATATTGCCTGGGAATTCTTCAAAAAAATGCTCCAGCTCACCCATAAATATCTACCATCGATGGCATTACTTAGGGATGGCGGGATTCCATCGTGAAGCACATAGCCTCTCAACTACCCTCTGTTCTAAATACCTGGTCTGTCCGTATGGTCGAATCCACACTTCGACGTTATACATTGAGCGACGCACTCTGGCATTACGAGCACGGACTGCAGGTTATGGCGATCCAAAAAGTGGGGGAGGTAACCGGTGAAGCGCATTATAAGCGCTTTGTTTTGGATTGGATCGACCAGTTCGTCCAGCCTAACGGAGACATTCGTACATATCGAGCTGATGAATATAACCTCGATCTGATCAACGCTGGTAAATTGCTTTTTGGTGCTTTCGAACTCACGGGGGATGACCGTTATCGCAAGGCGCTTGATTTGTTGCTTGAACAATTGAGGAAACAACCGCGCACCAACAGTAATGGATTCTGGCATAAGAAAATCTATCCCTACCAAATGTGGCTGGATGGTATTTATATGGTGCAGCCATTCCTGGCTGAATATGCACACCGATTCGATCAGCCAGCGATTTTCAAGGATGTCGCCCATCAAATCTGCCTGATCGAAGAACACACCCGCGATGAAAAGATGGGCTTGCTCTATCATGCCTGGGATGAGAGCAAAACACAACGTTGGGCCGACCCGGTGACTGGGTGTTCGCCACATTTCTGGGGACGCGGGATCGGTTGGTACGTCATGGCAGTCGTCGACGTGTTGGATCATTTTCCACGCCAACAGGCTAGCCGTCAGGATTTGATCACTGTTCTTAACCGGACAGCGGGGGCATTGGTAAAGGTCCAGGATGAAACCAGCGGGTTGTGGTATCAAATTTTAGATCTGCCCGATCGTCCAGGTAACTATCTCGAAGCATCTGCATCTGCTATGTTTGTCTATGCATTTGCAAAAGGAGTGCGTAACGGTTATCTTATACAGGATTATCTTTTATCTGCTCGCCGCGGCTATCACGGTTTGTTGCAGAATTTGATAAAAGTTGATTCGCAAGGTTTGCTTACCCTGGAAGGCACGTGTAGCGGTGCCGGGTTGGGCGGAGAACCATATCGGGATGGTTCGTTCGATTATTATATCTCTGAGAAGGTCGTCCCCAATGATCCAAAGGGGGTAGGTTCGTTCATTTTAGCGGCGCTCGAAATGGAAAGTGCCGACAAACAAGTGGGGGTGGGTTGACATGACTATTTATACCGGGCACACATCTGCCTTCAACGTTCGCGAACACGGTGCATCTGGCGATGGCATAACATTGGATATGCACGCGATACAAGCCCAGATAGACAGGTGCGCGGAACAAGGTGGAGGGACTGTTTATTTCCCGGCGGGTCAGTACGTATCGGGAAGCCTGTTCCTGCGAGATAACATAACCCTACACCTTGACGCGGGGGCAGTCATCCTCGGTAGTGAAAATCCCGACGATTATCCAATCATCCACAGCCGTTGGGAAGGTATGCATCAAGAGACATATGGACCACTGATCGCTGGCAAAAATCTGCACAACATCGCCGTGGTTGGTCGTGGCACGATTGATGGTCGAGGTGTGATCTGGTGGAAAGCGAAAAAAGAAAATACTCTTGCGCATCCACGCCCGCGGTTAATTAGTTTTTCTGATTGTAACAACGTGCTCATCGAAGGTATCACCGCCATTAACTCACCGAGCTGGACGATCAACCCCGTTCATTGTCACAACGTAACCATTCGAGCCATAACAGTCATCAATCCTGCCGACTCTCCGAATACAGATGGAATCAATCCTGATTCCTGCCAGTTTGTTCGTATTTCGGATTGTTATGTCAGCGTCGGTGATGATTGCATCACCCTCAAATCAGGCACCGAGCATGAACCACCGGATCGAAGCACTCCTTGTCGTGACATCGCCATCACCAACTGCACGCTCGAACGCGGTCATGGTGGTGTGGTGATTGGCAGTGAGATGAGCGGTGGTGTGAAGAACGTGGTTATTTCGAATTGTGTGTTTATTGGCACAGATCGTGGCATTCGCATTAAGTCGCGGCGGGGGCGCGGTGGTATTGTGGAAGACATACGCGTCACAAACTTGATCATGGATGGTGTGTTGTGTCCGTTCACGATGAATCTCTATTACAATATTGGCGAGCATGGCAACTTAAGTGTCTCTGATAAAAAACCTCGATCTATAAATGATGGGACACCTCGATTGCGGCGTATTCATTTCAGTCATATCACTGCACGTGAGGTAAAACACGCTGCGGGATATCTTTATGGGCTGGCCGAGATGCCACTTGAAGACATTTCTCTCAAAGATATTTCGATCTCCATTTCCGAGGAAGCTGATTCGGGTTACCCCGAAATGGCCGATGACATCCCAAGCATGTCCAAGGCAGGATTCTTTATCCGCAATGCACACCGCCTACGCTTAGAACGTGTTGAAGTAACGGGCCAACTTGGTCCGGAGTTCGACATTGATAATTCAACAGATGTTGAAATCTTTCCTCCTCCTTGAACCTACAATGGAAGATACATTTATATCTCAAAAAATGATCCACAGAGGACGCTCAACATTTCAACAGCTTCGGTTTGCCTCAAGCACAGCATTGTGGGTGACTTTAATGCCATGAGCCTCAGTGAAGTCGAAACAATGATGACAGGCAACGCATCGGGGCGCGTTTCAAGGCAGGAGGATTTAATGGCGAGTTTTATGCGTTTAGATGTGATTAACAATGTACTCGATATTGGTCTTGTCCCGTTGTTCTATGATGGGGATGTAGCCACATCTGTGGAACTAGCAAATGCTTGTTCGCGCGGAGGGGCAAAAGTTATCGAATTTACCAATCGTGGTGAATTGGCTTACTCCGTTTTCGCAGAATTGGTCAAACACTTCACCAAAGCCGATCCAACCGTCATTCTTGGTGTTGGCTCTATAGTTGATGCACCAACCGCGGCGTTGTATCTTTCCACCGGTGCAAATTTCATTGTGGGACCATGTTTCAACCTTGAGGTAGCGCGTCTCTGCAATCGACGCAAGATACTATACATACCGGGTTGCGCCACTGAGACAGAGATTTCAACCGCAGAAGAACATGGTGTTGAGATCTGTAAAATCTTTCCTGGCGCCACTGTTGGTGGACCTACGTTTATCAAGGCAGTCATGGCTCCCTGCCCATGGCATCGTCTCATGCCCACTGGCGGAGTGGATGCGACTGAGGCGAGCCTTAGTCTTTGGATAAAAGCAAGCGCGGCGGCAGTTGGGATGGGGAGCAAATTGGTCACTGCACAGGCTGTTAAAGAAAGAGATTATGACTGGATTGCAAAGAAGACCTCCGAATGTATTGAATGGATAAGAAAAGCGCGCGAAAAGTGAAAGGAAAAGGAGCAATGAAATATCATTCTCTCATATCAACAGATCATCAATTGAACACCCCACCCACGAATCCGTGCAAGCTGCTTGGGTTTGGACTCCTGAAACTTAGGGAAGGGGAAACCTACAACGGTAATAGCGGTGATAGAGAAATTCTAGCAGTGATACTGGGAGGCAAATCCAGTATCGCGGTCGGAAAGCAGCGTTTCGAGAAAATTGGTGGGCGACCCAATGTATTTAGCGGAAAACCGTATTCGGTGTACATCCCAGCTAAAACAAAATTTGATATCCAGGCAGAAGGCGCAGTGGAGATCGCCTTGACGAGCGCACCTAGTGAGCTGGAGGTCGAGCCGTATGTAATTACGCCATCGCAAGTTGCCAGTGGGGCGTGGGGAGCGGCGAACTTCAAGCGTTATTACCACCAGATACTGACGATAGCATTGCAACCTGAATTGCCTGCACAGCGATTGATCGTGGGCGAGACCTTTACCCCGAGCGGAAATTGGAGTACATATCCGCCGCACAAACATCAGGTGGATGATTTGCCTCGTGAGGCTTATCATGAAGAGATGTATTTTTTCAAGGTCAACCCGAATGATGGCTTTGGGATCTGCCATTATTACAACGAAGAAGGCGAAGAGGAAAATTTCACTGTGCGCGATAACAGCATCCACATGATGGCGCGTGGATATCACACAGTAGTCTCCGCACCAGGATATACAACGTATTATTTGTGGTTGCTTGCGGGCAATCAACGCGTGCAAGCCACTGTGGATGACCCTCATGTGGGTTGGGTTGGCAAGACAGTGGGTATCCTAAAAGAACTAGGGCATTAATTATTCTAAATCTACAAGTGGGCTAAGAACGCTTAAATAATGTGTAAAACCTTGGCGTCAATCGTAGTTGACCCGGTGCAAGTATCAGAGGAAAGATCATGATTCTCGATTTGTTCAAACTGGATGGAAAAGTTGCCCTCGTCACTGGTGCAGCACAAGGATTGGGCCAAAGCATGGCCATCGCGCTCGCTGAAGCGGGTGCAGACATTGCCGGCCTCGATCGCATTGGCTGTAAGGCAACATGCGAATATGTTCGTGCACTGGGACGGCATTACCACGAATCGGTGGTGGATTTGGGCGAAGTGAGTGTGGCTGACCTGAATGATGTTGTGGTGCGAATTGTAAAAGAATTCGGGCATATCGATATCATGGTCAACAATGCTGGGATCATACGCCGTACGCCCGCGATTGATTTTTCCGAAACAGATTGGGATGATGTGTTACAAATCAATTTGAAAGCAGCTTTTTTTCTGTCACAGGCAGTTGGGCGTATCATGATGTCACAGCAAGGTGGCAAAATCATCAACATTGCCTCGATGCTATCATTTCAAGGTGGCATCAATGTCCCATCCTATACTGCCGCGAAAAGTGGATTGGCTGGAATTACGCGTGCGTTGGCCAATGAATGGGCAAAATATGGTATCAATGTGAACGCGATTGCTCCTGGTTACATGGCAACCGATAATACTACAGCATTGCGCGCGGATCCAATCAGGTCAAAGTCTATCCTTGAGCGCATCCCAGCTGGTCGATGGGGTATACCTAGTGACCTCAAAGGCGCGGTCATTTTCCTTGCTTCCTCCGCCTCCGATTACGTGCATGGAGCGATACTCCCTGTGGATGGTGGGTGGCTAACTCGTTAATAAGGATTCGAGGCGCTATTATGCTCTCCCCTCTTGGTTTATCCCCTTCCTTCGGCTTTGGTGACCGTCTTGGTCTTGCTACACCAGGTCACATCGCTGCAGTAAGCGGCATGAAGCTTGCGCCGGTCTTTGCGCAACAATCTGTCCGTGAGAACGCCCGCACGGGTCGCAGCCCGCAGCAAGTGATGGACGATGCTAAACGCGCAGTTGATATCACCAGGTGGGATGCTCCCTGGGGTGCCGATGCCGACCACCTGAAAATGGTTGAAGATATTCCTGCGTTTGTCGAAGCAGGTTATACGTTTTTCACAGTTGATCCTGGCGAGTACGTGGATAACGCAGCAGATTCTGATCCGATTAATGCTTTGAAGCAAAAAGTTGTGGGTTTTAACTGGGACGAGCTCTCTGCGTTGTATTTGAATCAAGCCAGGGAGAAATTATGGGGGTGGTTTGAAGCAGAGTCGTTGATGCGTGCAACCGTTAAGTATGGAAGAGCAATTCAACATGCAGTGATGATGTTCAATCGTCTATCCGAAATGAAAGCTAATTTTGATTTTGAAGTTTCGGTCGACGAAACAGATTCGCCTACGACACCACTTGAACACTTTTTCATTGCAAATGAATTGAATCGCCTGGGGGTGCATTTTACTTCCCTTGCTCCACGCTTCATTGGTCGCTTCGAAAAAGGCGTGGATTACATTGGTGATTTGAATGCACTGGATATTGAACTGGCAAAACACGCCGCAGTGACCAGGCACTTCGGTACATATAAAATAAGTTTGCATTCGGGCTCTGATAAGCTCAGCGTATATCCTTTGCTTGCGAAACACTGGGGAGAACGCATTCATGTGAAGACTGCAGGCACAAGCTATCTAGAAGCGTTGCGAGTGTTGGCACAGTACGAACAGGACTTGTTCTTGAAAATTTATTCACTTGGACGTGAATGTTATGAAGCGGATCGACAGACTTATCATGTCTCAGCAAGGTTGGATATGTTGCCCAGGGAAGTTGATTTGCCTTCGCTATTGAATGATTTCCACGCGCGTGAAGTGTTGCATGTCACTTTTGGCTCTGCGCTTGCTAAGTACGGAACGGAAATAAAATCATCATTGATAAACCACACGGATGCTTATCATTCGGCTTTGGAGAGGCATTTCAGGAAGCATCTGGCATTGTTGAGGGAGTGATTGGATTGTGTGTCTTATAGAATGGTTCAGATCAAATATCTGAAATTCAGGAAAGGGAGATAAGATCATGAGCAACAAAAAATTTTTGATCGCCGTAATCCTGTTGAGCATCATTGGCAGTGGGACTATGCCTGTAGTGGCGTCTCAAGGAGATCTCGGACGCGAGATTCTTCAGCCGTATGATGGTTGGGCAGCGACTGGATTAGGGACAACCGGAGGATCACAAGCAATACCTGCTCAAGTTTATGTTGTTACCAACCGGGCAGAATTGATCGCTGCGCTTAATAATGGAGTGTTCACACCTATATCACCTTCTACCCCATCGAATGAGCCAAAGATTATCTATATAGCTGGAACGATTGACATGAATGTGGATGACAATAACCAGCCGTTGAATTGTGTAGATTATTATCGCAATGGTTACACATTGGAAGCCTTCCTTGCGACTTATGATCCGGCAGTCTGGGGAAGAGTAGCACCGAGTGGACCGCTTGAAGACGCCCGCCTCGTTTCACGAAACGCACAACAGGATCGTGTCAGGATAAGAATAGGCTCCAACACTACCATGGTTGGGATAGACAAGCATGCCACGATTCGCGGAGGCTGGTTCGATATTCGTGGCAGCCCAAGCGTGAACCGAACCAACATTATCATCCGGAACCTTACCTTTGAAGACAGCTATGATTGCTTCCCTGAATGGTCTCCTACGGATGGTGCGCAGGGATCATGGAATGCTTTATACGACTCGATTTCATTGCGAAATAGCGACCATGTCTGGATCGATCATAATACTTTTCTCGACCGTGATACAGCAGATAGCTCACTTCCATACTACTTTGGTGTGCTTTACCAGGTCCACGACGGGCAATTGGACATCACCAATGCCTCAGACTTTGTAACCGTCTCATGGAATCGATTTGAAAACCATGATAAGGTCATGCTCATCGGGTCATCCGACAGTGCATCTGCAGATCGGGGAAAGCTGAAGGTGACGATCCACCACAATCTATTTGAGAATACCGGTCAGCGTACACCGAGGGTCCGTTTTGGTCAGGTGCATATTTATAACAACTACTACAAGATGAGCAATCCAGAAAACTATGTGTACAGCTGGGGTGTGGGGATCGAATCAGCCATCTATGCTGAAAATAACTTCATGTGGGTAAACCCGAGCACCGACATCACACCTGACCAATTCATCGCCGTTTATAAAGGCACGGCAATTCATGAATCGGGAACACTGCTGAATGCCCCATCTCAATCCGGTCATCATGCAATTGATGTGCTTGCAGTGTACAATGAAGCCAACGATCCAGATCTTGCGAACGACGTAGGTTGGACACCAACACTATTCATCGATATGCTGGAAACGCAGGATGTTTTGCCTGCGGTCGAGGCCGGCGCAGGACCATTTAATTGGTAGGTTGGGTAAGTCTATCATCGGTTAAAAGAGTCTGTGACTCTACCATCTACCTGTGGCGGGCATTGGTGAGTTCTCCCGCCACAGGTGGAAAAGGCCATATTCCTCGTACATGTGGCAGTGACATCCGTAAGCTATTCGGTTCTTTCTCAATGCTGACTTTCCCTCTTTGGACAGGTTTGCGGATTGCCTCCCTTGCTTCATACCGATGCATATCGAGAACAATTCGGGAACAGATATGCTAGAACAGCCTGCAACGAGCGCAGCGGATTGTATGGTGATTTTGGAACATAATAGACGTAATAGACGGCTTTTTTCCCCTTTTCCCCTACCTGCTTATCTATCGCGCTGAAGAAGACGCGAGTTCAAATACCGCCAGGTCCACCTGAATATCACCACCAGTGAGGGATTCTGTTTTTGCTTGCCTACATATGGGATTATGGATTGGTGTTGGGGGCTATGACTAAAATCGTGTGCAGTCATGTGCAACGCGATCATTTTTTGGTGATTGGTTTATCAAGCTTCACTTCAATCGGTGTGACCAGATCATCAATCAGCTATACGGCCTCGTCCTGCATACTCGGATGGAGGTGACGATGGGCGTTCATTGTAGTTTAGGTTCTCGCATGACCTAACCGGCGAGAAACGATGATCACCGGGATGCCATGATTGAGCATCTTACTGGCTTATGTGTGATGAAGATCATCGAACCTGACTGGTGTAAACCGAGCTTTATTTAGGTGCGCTTTGAAACTCCATTGAAGGTTATGTTGATGAATGGGTGGTTATTTCCCAACTGGCATTTACGACAGTAGACCACGCTGTGAAATAGTCATGACGAGCACGCGAGTTAATTATTTATTGTGCAATTGATCAGTTCGATAGTAAAACTCTGACGATTCTAAAGTCCCTTATGATAGCTAAGTTTCCTACTTATCATAGGTAAAAAATTCTTTCTAGGCAGTCAGACGAACATTAAGAATCCTCATCAATATAGAACACTGAAGGTTTGGTTCCCTGCTCCTCCAATCGGGGTTTGGCCAAACCACTTGCCACCAGCCTGGATACCTCCGATTCAGGTTTATCGAGATCGCCAAAAACCCTGGCACTACTTGGGCAGGTCGCCACGCAGGCTGGCTCTTTACCCACTCGCAAACGATGGGCGCAGAAAGTACACTTTTCGATCGACCCCTTGGGATGTTGCGTATAGCCTAATGTTTCGTATTCCGTCATTCCCTGACCGGAATAGTATTCCCGGGGGCGGGTAGCATTGTAGCTTCGCGCTTCATACGGGCAGGCCATGATGCAATAGCGACAGGCTACGCAGAGATTATCATTCACCAATAACAACCCACCCTCGGCGCGATAAGTGGCGCCTGTGGGGCATACCTCGAGGCAAGGTGCTACCTGGCAGTGCATACATAACATCGGGAGGAAGCGCAAGTGTGCCTGCGGGTAATCACCGATTTCGTACTGGAGGACTTTGCTCCAGAAGACCCCAGGCGGAGTGGCGTTCTCCTGCTTACAAGCCACTGTGCAGGCATTGCAGCCCACACACTTGCGCAGGTCGATGACCATGCCATATCTCATGGTTTGCCGGCTCCTACCCGGAACACCCTGACTCGGGGATTCCGGTCAATACCACCGTGCAGCGGATCAAACGTCCCCTCGGCGTTATTGAGGAGGGAGTTGAAATGGGGTCCTCTTCTCGTCACAGGGTTCCGGTGCATAGAGCGGAAACCGTGGATCGCTGGCACCCCCAGCGCATCCGGGTGAAGGAGGCTGGTGAGCTTCAACACTCCCTGGGCTGTGCCCCCCCAGTAAGCCTCGATGATCACCTCATCCCCTTCGCACAGGCCTTTGCGCGCCGCAGTTTCCCGGTTCATCAAGACGACGAACTGGTAGGGGTCACACTCATCGACCACTTCATTGAGAAGGGGATTGCCAGTTTGGTCGCCGCAGTTCATCCGGAACTGGGGTGTCGCCCAATTCATGGCAACCAGGTCATACTCAGCGGGGATATGCTCATCAGGCCGTCCGACCCATTGAGGTACAGCCTGGTAGAAGCGCCATACCTCGGCCATGTTCTGTCCTGGAATAGTGAGATTGTGTTCTGCCAGGTTCCACCTGAGGGTGTCGCCTGTACGCAACAGATGCTCAAAGTAGAAGGGGTAGCGCGTCGTGCCCTGTGGGTAGTAATAATAATTATAGGATTCCGCCTTGCTTCTGGTCTTATAGTAAAGACCTGAGTCTCGGAAATACTCAAGACCTTGCTCCACCTCGAACCTGGATTTCAGGACTCGATCCAGTATCTCCGCAGTGTTGTAGCGCTTATCGAGATCCAGCTTGTATGGGTCTTGAATATCCCAGAATTGGTTCAGATGGTCGTTAAGCCCGCCCACACCATACAAAAAACCGACGCGTTCGGCAAGCTCCAGGTAAATATCGTCGGCCTGGCGAGTCTGGTGCTGCAATGGAATGACTGGCATGCGCGCCAGGACACCGGTGGTCTGCAGCATGCTTGCATCCTGGGCTTGAACGAAATGCCCCGTACCAAGCGCCTGTATCCCGTAGCGTTCGAATAAAGCTGGTTCCGGCAGGAGAATGTCTGAGAGCTCGGCGGCTTCGTCGTAAATATAGGCTATGTTCACTACGAAGGGGATCTTGCAAAGTGCAGCAATAGCCTCATCGGGGTTGGAGTTGTTGGTAATGGGGTTGCCCCCATAGATCATGAGGGCTTCAAGCTCATAAGGGACGCCGTATTTGGCGGGGTCCAGGACCACTTTCCATGCCATGTGGGGCAATGTATGGCGGTTAGGATAGTACTGGGCGAGATCTACATCGGGCGGGTACTTAAATGGCACTGGTATCGCTTCCCTCTTGGGAGTGACGACGCCATCGGCTCCTGGTTTGAGGACCGGGCCAGTCTCCGAGCCCAGATCGCCACCCGGCACGTCCAGGGAGCCCACCAGCATGTTGAGCATCTTGTGGACCAGGTGCTGGTACGCACCGCCAAATTTGCCAAGTGAGCCGCGCTCTCCCTTCACCAATGCCGGTCGGAACGGGAGCTCGACCCCATCCAAAGTAATGGTCTCCCCAATATGTGCGGCCTCCACGAACTCCCTGGCGATACGACGAACAGTCACCGCAGGCACTGTCGTGATCGTCTCAGCCCACTCCGGGCTATAACCACGTACTGCCTCTTTGACCAGCGTGAAGGCCGTTGTGAGAGTCCTTCCGTTGACCTGATACCTACCTTCCAGGGCGAAGTCTCTGGCTGAAGGATCGTCGAAGGTCTTAGCCGTAGAGACCATTGGGTCCCAAACCAGTGGCTTGCCTGTGGCAACGTCGGTGGCATAGTAGCCATCGTCACCTATCAGGTAGACCGCATTCGTCCGTTGCTTCAAGAATGGCTCGTCGAAAACACCGACTTCGTTAAGCACCACGTTGAGCAGGGCGAGGGCGAATGCCAGGTCAGTGCCTGGTCGGATAGGGATCCACTCATGTGCCATGGTAGCTTCGTGGCTGCAGCGAGGGTCGACGACGACCATCTTGATCCCCCGTTCACGGGCTCCGGCCAGAGCGCGTGTGGAGTGCGAGCTGCCGATATTGGGTCCAAGCGAACCGCCAATGGTGATGAGGTACTGGCAATACTCGACATCCTGTTTGTCCAGCATCGTCCCCTGAACGAGTGAGCAACCATAGTGCACCGGGCAGAGAACACCATGAGAGCGCAGAAGGTTAGGTGTGCCGAAGGCAGGTAGAAAAGCTTCGTGCTGCACAATCCACCAGTCGCCACCGAACCCCCACATATGGGCGAACTTACGCGGATCGTCCTCCCGAATTTTCCGCAACCGTTCAGCGACCGTGCTCAGGGCTTCTTCCCAACTGATCTCTACCCAGCCTGGGTCCTGATCCAATCCTTTGCGCGGATTGGTACGTTTCATAGGGGCTTTGACGCGGTAGGGATTATATAGGTTGAAGATGGCTGCCTGGCCACGCGAGCAAAGCTTGCCCTGGCTCACAGGGTTAGACGGATCGCCTTCAATTCCAACTACCACCCCATCCTGAATCCTGATTATGGCAGTACACCAGGCTTTGTTGCCGCACATGCGGCAAGCGGTCACCCTGGTTTCCACGGGCGGTCTGTCTGCGACCCCGGCATCTCTTGCCAGGATTCCGTAAGGGCGATTAAAAATGCGCCCAATGATGCTTGCCGGACCAGAGGGCCGGGACTGTCCTGTGGCCATGGCTGTCTACCTCACTTTCCCCGTACCAGACCGAGGCACACTCGATAGCTCCTGGCTTTTGTACCGTTGCTCGGTCTCGATCGCGGCCTGCTCTTCGAGAAAGCCAAGAAGCAGCTGAGCTACCCCTTGATAGAAACCAGCAGTCGAATGGGATAATAATGATTCACAATATCGTGGAACCCACGGCAGCAAGTGCTCCTGCAAAAACCGATGTTGGAGTCGGGCAAAACCTTCTGCTTCATCGGTATCACCCTGGTCCAATGAGCGGATCTCTTCCTCACAAAGCAGGCGCATAAAATCCAGCTCGAGCCCGAGATAGTCGAGCCTGTCTGCACGCTCAGCTAAGAGATCGATCTGGGCATAGCGGTAGAACTCTGCCACTTGCACCAGGAAGGAGATTCCATCGCTTGCCTCAAGCGAGCGGTAAAGGCTCTCGTAGGGAGGGGGCGGACCATATTCACGCGCCACGCCACGCAGCAGGCGTGTGCGTTCCACCGCTAGGGTCAAACAGATATCCTCAATTGTACGTGAGCCCTGTACCTGCAGGGAAGAGCGCATTATCTGTAACCCTGTGATCATCCTGGAGTCTGCCAATGAGGAGGAGGTGAGTGAGCCAAGGCTGTCCTGCGTGTCGCCTGCAAGTAAGCGGGTGACAAAATCAACATCTGGTTGCTCAAGGAACAGCCAGGCGAGGAAAGCATAGCTTGACGCATGTGACTGCACTTGAGTGCGCACCTCTATAGGTGTGTCCATCATAAATAACGGCCTCTGAATGTGACCGGAACCACCGTTTTGAAAAAGAGAACACGATCAGCAAATTCACCCAGGAGAGCAGGGATCCAGGCGTAAAACATCGCCTCACCGCCCATCCCGATCAACACTAATGCAGCTCCGACTGCCACGATTCGCACGATTAGCAACCAGAGATAGGACCCCACAGCCAGCTGACGACTGAGGCGAGTTTCCATAATATCAGGGTGCCGGGCAGTGGAACGCAGCCAGGTCACGATCGCAGAGAGCATCACAAGCAGCGCGATACCGGCCCACGCATAGACTGAGATGCGCGCGGTCGCGGCGAACTGCCGTGCAACGAAAAATCCAAATAGCGATCCTGTGGAAAGCGCACCTAAAGGGAAGGAAACGATAGTCAACCACTGGTCCCAGGAAGGGCGGGCGTGAAGGCGATAGGTTGCGCCCGTCGCAACCGTTCCAACCAGACCGATCGTAGCACCGGCCAGTCCGACAAAATATCGCCCCAAGTTTCCTTGGGTCAGGAGTGGCAGAATGGCATAGCTTCCTAGGATGAGGAGGAATAGCCCAAAAAGGATCACCTCGCGGCTCAACCAAGAGGAGGCTAGGCGCATCAAGGCCAGAGGAGCCCGCCAAGGCCGCCCTAGATGAAACAAAGAGATAACCAATGCCAGGAGTCCAGTCACCAGCACGACGATGGCAGCCCAGTCTATCCCAGCAGCTTGCCTGGAGCTGGATGCCACCAGCAAGCCCACCAGACCGCCGACGGCTATGGGTGCCAGTGCTGTAAATCCTACCAGGGATCCGTATTCTTCGCTTTTTTCCATCTCTTGGATCATTTTACCGATAAATGCCTCGCGAGTTCGTCGTGGGTTCAGGCGTATTGGCGTGCCGGGGCGAAAATAACGATAAAGCTGACGGGTTCATCACCGACTACTTGCAACCCATGAGCGGCCTCCTTGTCCATATAGAGGCAACTACCCGGACCTAGATTATACACCTGGCCTTCTACAGTAGCTTGCATTCGGCCGGAGATGACATAGTAAGCATGTTCCGTTGCGTGGGTGACAATCTCTGCGCCACCGCCTGGTTGAACCGTCGTGAGCATTAGCTCAAATGCTTTATTTTCTTGCATCTTGGGGGTGATGAACGTCCAGCACAGTGCTTTGGCGTGCTTGGGGGGCTCGACACATGGGGCATCAGCCACATTGATTTGGATACCTCTCTTCAGCGACTCTGTCATTATATTTTTCCTTTTATTGGGTTTAGTATATCATTGGATAAATTCGCTCAGGTGTAACGGGTTGCGTGGAACTCTGGATTAGCTCCAGAATGGTACCTAAAATCGGCTCAGTGTCCAGGTAGGCGTAACGTCCATCGCCTTTCACTCCCAGACCTTCGGCTTGCTGCAGGATGCCAATCCCCATTTCCAGGTAAGGTTGTAATGCAACGTCCAGATCAGGTATGAAGATCCCCACGTGTTCAATGCCCTGGCGTCCGGAGGCGATGAAATCCCTATGGATGGTATCACCCGAGACATATTCTATTAATTCCATCTGCAGTGGACCTGATCTTGCAGTAGCCAGCCGAATTTTATAGCTGGCTGGACGTCCATGATAGACACAGCTCAGGGGAGGTGCGCCAGTTGTGTAAACGTTCCAGGGGCCGATACCAGTAATCCGGCAATAGTTCTCCAATGCTTGATCAAGATCCTTGACCACCAATCCTATCTGGTCAACCTTAATTTGCCCAAGCATGGAAGTCATAATTCGCATTTTCTCCTAACACAGACGCGAGCAATCCTTATTGTCGGTTCTGTGCTATAAAAAACTGTAGACCATCTAGCGCGATATGTCATCCGAGATATCTGACTGGTAGATTGGATTGCGTACCGTCAGAATGAAAAACCGTTATCCATACGGATGGGCGTATGTACGCGTCGATTTTATGAGTAGCTTGCCGATTTAATTATCAAGCATAAAAATGAACCATGGTTCCAAATTTATATGTATATTAACACAGGAAAAAGCAGGTGTCAATACCCTTATTTCGCGTTGGCAAGTGTCATCAACCCATAAATTGACCCATTAATAGCTCCCGATAAGGCTCATAACGCCAAATTCACCTGTTTACACCCGATAAATGCAGCCAAGAACTATTGACAAGCTAGTAAGGGTTGTGCTATGATATCAATAATGTCAAAAATATGAGACAGCATTCCGTTTTTTGTTGAATAATAACTTTGTATTTTGTTGCCTGAATGGAATACCTTATCAATAAATGATAATGGATCCAATTAAGCCAGTGACAAAAACTCTCGAAAGTAACCTGACGGCCAACGCCATTATCAAAATAGTTATGGCATGGCAGGCAACATTGGAGGAAGATAATGACGCATGAAATACGCATGCCTGTACTCTCCCAATCGATGATCCAGGGGCGGGTAGTGGAGTGGCTATTGAATGAAGGCGATAGAGTCGACAAGGGTGCTGTTCTGGTCATTGTGGAAAGTGACAAGGCCACCCATGAATTGGAGGCACCGCAAGGGGGCATCCTCCACAAGATCCTGGTGGAAGCAGGAGCGGAAGTAGACGTCGATACTCCCCTCGCCATCATCGCAGACGCAGATGAGCAGATTGCCATTGTAAATGGACCGACATCTTCCCATACAGCACCAGTCGAGAATCCCGTGTCCATTGCCTCGCCCACCGCCGGAGGGCGGAGACCCGTCTCTCCCGCTGCCAGGCGGTTGGCTCAGGAGCTGGGCATTGATGTAACCCAGGTACCGGGAACCGGCGAAGATGGCCTTGTCACAGAGAAAGACTTGCGCGCCTTCGTCGAGCAGCGTTTTGCGCCTGCACCGACAGAAATCGAGGACGCTCAGGTGATCCCTCTTACGGGTCAACGAGGGCGGATTGCCGAGCGCATGGCACTCAGCCGTCGAACAGTAGCGGACGTCACCACAGTGATGGATGTCGATATGGGGCAGGTCGTTCGGGTTCGCTCGACGACGAAATTCTCTTATACGGCTTATGTGGCCTGGGCGACTGCACAGGCACTGCGTGAATTCCCATTGCTCAATGCGTGGGTGGCTGAAGACCGGATCCTTGTAAAACGTCCAATTCATATGGGGGTCGCAGTTGCTATTGATGCGGCACTGGTGGTGCCCGTAGTTAGAAACGCTGACCGCAAGAGTGCGGGCGAGATTGACCAGGAGATCAACGATCTGAGTATCAAAGCCCGGGCTGGTCAGCTAACGCCAGATGACATGAAAGGCAGCACCTTCACCGTGACCAACTCAGGTGTTTTCGGCTCGCTTCTTTTTACGCCAATCATCAACTTGCCGGAGGTGGCAGTACTCGGCATGGGTAAGGTAGCTGAAACGGCAGTGGTGCGCCAGGGACAGGTCGTTGCTGCGATGGTTATGTACCTTTGCCTCTCCTACGACCACCGGGCGGTGGATGGTGCCACCGCCGTGCAGTTCCTACAGGCAGTGAAGAGCCGTCTGGAGAAGCCAGAATAAGACGGTGCCAAGGGTAGCAAAGCTCAAAGGCAGCGTTCGAACAAAGGTGAACAGTTATGGCATATATTAACCAACTTGAATCTCGCGACTTGCTCGAGATGTACCGTCTGTTGAGGCTGACGCGCGAGTTCGAAGACCGGTTGTGTGCGTTATGGGGTCATGGTGGTGTGATCGAGCTACCTCATGGCAGCCAGGGGCAGGAAGCCATCGCCATCGGTGCCTGTTACGGCCTGCGACCGCAGGACCAGGTGATGCCGTCCCTGCGAACACGCGGGGCATTCATCGTAAAGGGCGTTCCCACCAGGGTGCAGATGGCCGGTATCTTCGGCAAGGTCGACGGACCGGCACGCGGCAAGTCCACCACCCACCACATGGCGGATCCCAAGCGCGGAGTACTCCTGGGTACAGGGCTGATTGGTTCCGATATTACCGTAGCAGTGGGTGCAGCACTTGCTTTTAAACTGCAAAAGCAAGACCATGTCGTGGTTAACTTTTTCGGCGATGGGGCTGCTCAGCGGGGTGATTTCCACGAGGGACTAAACTTCGCAGGTGTGTTCAAGCTTCCGATCATCTTCATGTTGGAAAACAATGGCTACGCCGAGTACACACCCCTGGAAAAACACTTTGCAGGCAGCAACTTTGCATGTCGGGCAGAGGGTTATGGTTTCCCTGGTATACGAATCGATGGCAATGATGTACTGGAGGTATATGAATCTGTGCAACTTGCCATAGCCCGCGCCAAGGCGGGCGATGGACCGACACTCCTTGAATGTATGACCTACCGTTATCGCAGCCACTGCGAGGCTAGGGCTCCCGAGTATTTACGTGACCCAGTTGAGCTTGCCAGCTGGCAGGAAAAAGATCCAATCCAGCGCTTTGAGACTTACTTGATAGGACGTGGACTGCTCGATGAAGCCGGTAAGGAGAGAATTGCAGCTGGGGCGAGGGCGGAGATCGAGGCTGCCGTCCGGTATGCAGAAGAGAGCCCCTTCCCACCTGCTGAGGAGCTTATTGAAGGAGCCTATGCACCTGAAGACCCGGCACTTATCGGGGGGAGGCGAATATGAGAGAGATCATGTATCGCGATGCCATCCGAGAAGCGCTAGCTGAGGAGATGCGCAGGGATCCACATGTCTTTCTGATGGGTGAAGACGTGGCCGAGCACGGTGGCAACTTTTTGGTCACGACTGGTCTCTACGCTGAGTTTGGAGAAGAGCGAATTTTCGACACTCCGCTTAGTGAATCGGCCCTGGTCGGGGCGGGTGTGGGAGCAGCCATGCTGGGGATGCGCCCGGTGGTGGAGGTGATGTTCGCCGATTTCGTTACCATTGCCATGGATGCCATCGTTAACCATGCCGCCAAGGTCTATTATATGTCGGGCGGGGCGGTCACAGCACCTCTGGTTATACGGCTGGCGGCCTACGGTGCCGGACGGCGCTCGGGTGCACACCATAGCCAGAGTATCGAGTCGTACCTTACCAACGTGCCTGGGCTGACCATCGTGATGCCCTCGACGGCTTACGACGCCAAGGGGTTACTAAAGACAGCCATCCGTTCGCCGAACCCGGTGCTCTTTCTTGAGCACAAGATGCTGTATGCAAAGAAAGGTGAGGTGCCCGAGGGCGAGTACCTGCTCCCCATCGGAGTGGCCGATATCAAGCGCCAGGGGTCCAACCTGACCCTGGTCTCCTTCGGCCGGATGGTGGATGTGTCACTGGCGGCAGCGAAGACCCTCGAAGCCCAGGGTGTGAATGCGGAGGTCATCGACCTGCGCTCCTTGCAGCCACTGGATGAGGATTCTATCCTGGCTTCAGTGAAAAAGACGGGGCACCTTGTGATCGTACACGAAGCCCCGGTGCGGGGTGGCTTTGGAGGGGAAGTGGCGGCAGTGGTAGCCGAGAAAGCCTTGGGCTACCTGGATGCGCCGATCAAGCGGGTAGGTGCACCCTGGGTGCCTGTACCCTTCAGCCCACCGCTGGAGGATGCGTATGTCCCCCAGGAAGCGGATGTGATTAAGGCTGCTCTGGCGGTCATGGCAAACTAACCCTGGAACGGGTGGCAGATCTCATCCAACAAGCGGTATTGGGAGGCTTCCATCGTTCGTGACGGAGAAGTCCCTCTTTATCTATCCAACAGATGAATCTGATCCACAACACCCAGGCAAACCGTACCTGGGAGCATTATGTACCAATCTATGCTGTACTTCCCATAAAATTATCAATAAATGAAAGAGAAATGTCTTTGAATGTGTTGATCCCATGCTGCCAGCCCCCAAAATTTCACTATCTGGAAGATCATTTTCCTAAATAGGCAGCCTTGACCACGTCACTGGTTTTGAACTGTTCGATATCCCCTTCCAGAACGATTCTACCGACCTGCAAGGCGTAGCCCTTACTGGCCACTCCCAGAGCCAGCGAGACGTTCTGTTCGACGAGTAAAACGCTGATTCCCCGATCATTAATGTATTTGATCACCGGGACAAGCTCGGCAACCATTAAGGGCGCCAGTCCGAGCGAGGGTTCATCCATGAGGAGAAGCTTCGGGTCTGCCATCAGACCTCGTCCGATGGCCGCCATTTGCTGTTCGCCACCACTGAGCGTGCCTGCATTTTGGTTACGTCTTTCATATAAGCGTGGAAAATGCTGGAAGACGTTGTCCAGATCCTGCTTAACCGCTGATTGGTCCTTTCGCAAGCTCGCCCCGAGCTTAAGATTACTCAGCACCGTGAGATGGGGGAACAGCCTCCGGCCTTGAGGAATATGCACGAGGCCCAGCTTAACAATCCTGGGTGCTTCCAGACTGTTGATCTTTGTGCCTCTAAACCAGATCTCGCCTGATGTGGCAGGGATCAAACCGGACATCGTCCTGAGCAGGGTGGTCTTACCGGCACCGTTAGCCCCGACCAGCGTAACCACAGAACCATCGTTGACTTCCATGGATACGTTCTCAAGTGCAACAGCTTTCCCGTAATGGACCGTGAGGTTGCTGACTTTAAGCAACATTTTGCTCTCCCAGGTATGCTTTGATGACATCAGGATTGTTCCTCACCTCTAATACAGTCCCTTCGCCGATCTTCTGACCAAAGTTGATGGCTACCACATGGTCGCAAAGGTCTAGGATCTGCATATTGTGTTCGATGACCAAGATGGTCATCCCCTGGCTGCGTACCTTTGCCATTACATCCATTGTGAAAGTGATTTCATCGGTGTTCATGCCGCCCAGCGGTTCATCCAGCATGAGCAAGCGTGGCTGCACAGCTAAAGCTCTGGCAATACCCAACATTTTCTGGTAACCATGCGGTAGATTCCTCGCCAGCTCATCTTTCACCTTGCTTAACCCAACTAGATCCAGGATTTTTAGAGACTGCTCAAGGGCATAAGCTTCGTTGCGCCGGTAGGTGGGTGAATTGAAAAAAGTATCCCAAAAACTGGAGCGAGGATGCAAGTAGTAGGAAGCGACCACATTTTCGAGAGTAGAAAACTCGGTGAAGAGCGGAGTAAGCTGGAAAGTGCGACCAATGCCGAAACTGGCTATGGTGTGAGGGCTCTTTCCGGTCACATCTTTGCCATCAAACTCGACCTTACCTGCTGTGGGGTGAATGACGCCGGTGATGAGGTTAAAGACAGTGGTCTTACCTGCGCCGTTTGGCCCAATCAATCCAACAATCTGACCCTCGCCGACGCCCATGGAGAATTGATTGACAGCGACTAGGCCACCAAAATTTTTCGTCAGATCGGTGATGTCAAGGAACACGCTTGCTCACTCCATCATCAGTTTCCACCGACTCAGTTTTCGATGACCGGGCAAACTTCTGCTTGAACTGCTCGAGCAAGCCAGCCAACCCTTGAGGCATCAGGAATAAAACGATCAGCAGAATACCGGCAAAAATGAATGGCACGTACTCCCGCAGTGAACGGAGCTGCTCAGGTATGAGGATGAGGGCAGCAGTCCCGAGAATTGGACCAGCAAAATAACGCGGACCGCCCACCGTCATGTACACAAACACGTTTATGCTCGTATTAAAGCTAAAAGTATCTTGCGTCAGCAATGAGTAATAATGCGCATACGCCACGCCAGCAATTCCTGCGATGCAGCAGCTAACCCCCAGGCAAAGGATCCTCTGCCACGACTCATTGATGCCAATACTCGATGCTACGGAATGTGATTGAGCTACAGCCTTCCAGGTCAGACCGATACGGCTGTGTTCCAAGCGGTAAATGATCCCCAGGCATACAACCAGCAGGACCAGGCAGAAGTAATAATAGGGTGTCTTGTCGTAGCCGAACAATAGTGGGATGGAGCCGATACCAGAATATCCACCGGTAAATTTACTAAATACTTGATTGACGGCTAACACGCCAATGCCAAAGAACAGGCTCACCATCGTGAAGTAGATCCCTCTCACGCGTGTGAAGGGCACTGCTACCAGGAAAGCAACTGCTGCTGTAGCTATGACCCCGATCGGCATGGTGATCCATGGTGACCAACCCAAGAATTTCGCCAATATGCCGGAGGTGTAGGCACCGATCGCCATAAAAGCTGCGTGGCCAATTGAGCCCTGACCCGAGAGGTCCAACAAGCGCAGACTGCTGGCTACGATGATCCAGATAAAAACACCGATCAAAGTGTGCATTGGGTAGACCGGTAAGCCCAGCGTCGGTAAAAGGGCTAGAAAGACGATGATGGCAGCATAGGCAACAATCGATGTGACCTTTTTACGCAGTGTTATAGACGATCCTATGCGCAAGGTTGCCTCCCGCGATTAGAATAGCTCATAACCAAAAAGCCCTTTGGGACGGATGAGCAGGATAAGGATCACAATAAGGATGGTGATCAATTCGCCAATCGATGCCTCAGTGAGCACAGGTAAAAACGCATTCAACAGACCCATGATGAGCCCCCCAGCCAAGATACCCCCGATACTGCCTATGCCGCTCAATATGGTCACCTGGATAGCTTTCAATAATATGTTGTCGCCCATGAAAGGATTCATGCTGAATATCGTCGCCATCAATGACCCAGATAATGCTGCGGTTGCGCATGCTATCACCGTCGCTATGGCAGCGGTACGGTGGGTATCGATACCTTGCAAGGCTGCACCTTCCGCATCCTGGGCTACCGCCAGCATCTGCTGTCCGATTTGTGTCCTTTGGATCAGGTAAGTCATCGCTACCAGGAGAACCGCACCGATGCAGAAGGTGAGTACCCGCTCGGCATCCACCGATATAAACCCAACTCTAAGAATCCCCGGCACAAAGGCAGGTAAAGCCCGAGTGACCCCTCCGAGGGTGACTTCGACCGCCGTCTGAAGGATCAGAATCAAGGCAATCGCCATTACAATCATGCGGGTTATCTTGGATTGAAAAGGCCGGAAGCAGAACCTTTCCACGAATAGCCCGAAGGCACCCACCAGGATCACCGACAAAAGCAAAGAGACCCATGGATTTAAACCCAATCCAACGGATAGCCCATAGGTAATATAAGCCCCGATCATATAGATTGCCCCATGGGCAAAGTTGAAAATACCCATGATGCTAAGCTGGAGGCTAAAACCCAAAGCTACCAGGATATAGATCGCTGATAGCACCAGGCCGTTCACCGTGCACGTAATAATTGTATCCATGAGACACAGCCTCCGATTTCAGTGGCTTCCGTATGAGAGGCTCTGCAAGTCAGACCGCACCCACCTTGCGGTCTGACTCGATACGAACTACCTTACATACTTGCCTTACTAACAGATGGTCAGGCAAGATTAACAGACAGGATCGATTCGAGGATCAAGGAAGACCCGTTTCCTCCCAAGAGCCCCACATCAGTTGATTGTTCTCAAGCCTCAGGATGGGTAGCTTGGTGTAGACGCTGTGATTGATCCCGTAGGTTTGGAGACCACCCATATGGCCTGGTCCGAAAATGGTATTGATGGTGTCCATCTTCTCCCAGGCTGCAGCCACGACCTGTGGATCGAGGCTTTGGGCATGCTCAATTGCCTGCACCATGGTATAGATGGCATCAAAACCCTGGGCCATCATCATATCAAAGCGGCCAATGTCGGGATCTGCGACCGCCATGGCGATCACTTCTTTGGTGATATCCGGGAGATCGGGAACATCGACGAGCTCAGAGATACCATGTCCGAAGAAGTTGGTGGACGCCTCCGGGCCAGCAATTTTCATAATGTCTTGGGGCGGGGTCATCGAGCAGACGAAAATCGGCTTGGTGTAGCCCATCGTCCGAGCGGCTTTGAGTGTCTGACCCATATAATCGGGAGAGCCATTGCCAAGCATAATCGCATCTGCGTCGCGGGCGACCGCTTTTTGGGCGATGGGGGTAAAGTCTACTGTAGGCGGCGCAAAACCAATGATGTCACCGACAATCTCGAGTCCCAGCTTTGCGGCCGATGCCTTCACCTGAGGTGTGTTGTCTGCGATTTGGCCATCATCGATCAAGACGTATGCGATGGTTTTTACCTCTGGGTGGATCTGCTTTAGGTAGGTCATGGCGCTGATCTGGCCCGCGAAGCTGTCAGGGTTAGCCACAAAGGTAAACTTCCGATCCGGGTTTTGTTCGGCTTTTGTGCCGTTGTTGTAGATGCTTGCATATAGGACGCCTGCCGGCTCAGCTACGGCGCCAATGGCGTTTGTCAGGGGCGGGGGACCACTACCAGTGACGAACCTGACGCCTTCGTCTTGGATGAGCTTGGTGGCAGCAGCGGAAGCACCATCTGCACTACCTTTATTATCTTCAAGCTTAATTTCGAGCATGTAAACTTCACCGTTGATGGTGATGCCACCATGGTTGTTGATGTACTGTTGCGCCAGATAAGCACCGCTGGCAGCGAGTTTGAGATTGTCGGATGAAGCACCCGTCAGGGTTTCAATCTCGCCAATAACCAGCGACTTGGGCGCAGCGGTCGAGGCGGGGGCTTGTGACACTTCGGTTGGTGCTGCCGTCGGTGATGCACAACCACCCACACTCAGAGTAATCATTACGAATAAAATTGTCAGGCTAATCAGCCTCATTCTTGTGATTTTCACGCGGTTCCTCCATAGTATGATCTAGTCGATTTTTAGAAGGATCAGTGTAAAATCCCTCACTCCTTGCTTATACAATCATTCTCCTCATGAAATACTTAGTGCATAATGAAAAGGCTTCGACATCCTTATCATCCGTCTGCCATCTTATCCCCTTTGACCTCCTTTCCTTGTCGTTTCCACACATATAAGCGCAGTCTTGCTTTATTTGTGTGCCAGTTTGAAGTCTACAATATCGTTTGACATTACCAGTACACCGGTACCCCGCAGGAGATGAGCTCCTCACAGGGATATTTGGTGATCACTTCGTGTCCATCCTCGGTTACCAGGATCTCTTCCTCAATGCGCGCCCCATGTTTGCCATCCGGGGTTTGTGCATAGGTCTCCATGGCGATGACCATCCCCTTTTGTAAGGTGAATGGGCTCTCCAGGGAGCACAGCCGGCTGATGAATGGTCTTTCATGGATTGATAGGCCGATGCCATGCCCGATTGCCATGCCAATCGCTTCTACCTCTGAGCTCAAGCCCCAAGTGGTGCAATCTGGCCAACTCAAGGCAATCTCGCCAGATGTCACCCCCGGACGTACCATATCAATGGCCTGATACAGCCAGTCGTATGCCTGATGGTAGGTGGCTTTCTGCTCGACTGTAGGCCGACCACAGATGAATGAGCGGTAGTAGCAGGTCCGATAACCGTTGAAGGAATGGATGACATCGAAGAAGACAAAATCGCCGGGTCGGATGATGCGGTCAGAAAATACGTGGGGATGGGGACTGCTGCGGGGTCCGGAGACGACATTGACGCATTCCACGTCGTCCGATCCCAAACTGTAGAGGGTCTGGCAAACAAGCCCCACGAGCTCATTTTCCTTGATCCCCGGCCTGATCGATCGCACCAGGGTGTCATAGGCGGCATCGGCCATTGAAGCGGCGGTCTTTAATAATTGCACCTCATCTGGAGACTTGATCAAACGAGCCTCCAGCAGGCTGTCCTGGGCGTCAACAATGGTCTCAATACCCGCCCGCCGCAAAGCATCTAGTAGGACAATATCAGTCCAGTCGATCGCCAGCGGCTCTTTCTCAACCCCGTAATCGGTCATAATCTGCTTAATCGAGGTCGCCAGTCGGTCGGCTGCCTGGTCGAAATTGGGGATGCCTCCCCTTGACCAGGTTATGGCAGGGCGTACTCGATCGGCTATCCATGGGGAATAGATCTGGCGGGCTTTCGTGGCGGAACCCGACTCAAAGAGAAAAGGATCGGTTCCGCGTGGCAAGAGTGCGTAGCGATGCATTTTGTCACGCGCCCACTCGCCGATATGAACGCCGGTGAGGTAGCGAATGTTATTAAAATCGAAGCACAGGTAAGCACCAAACTTACGCTGCTCTAATTGTTCCTTGGCTCTATTTAGCCGGTAAGCTCGTAGCCGATCATAGTCAACTCTGGTCTCCCAATCGACAGCCATTGTTCCCCAAGACATATATTGCTCCTTCTTGAAACGATAATGTGCTTGCGTGTGGTCAACACGGCAAGATGGTCATGGGAGGGCTGCACGTACGATGGAACCCAAGCCTTTGGGAGCATCGACAGCGCTCCTGCTTTGTGGATCGTTTATTTAGCGATCCTGGTCAAATTATCCGGAGACGGACACCGACACAGGCGAGTTCTGGGAGGCACCCAGTTCTCGAGATATGCGGCTTGTGGCCTCGGTAAGCTTATTTAGCAAAACATATATCCTATCGTCAGGAACTCGATGCGTAGGCGCTACGATAGCCGCAGCGGCAACTACTTTTCCCTGGTAGTCGAAGATCGGGGCAGCCAGAGCAGTCACGTCAGGGAAGGCCTCACCTTTCTCGATGGCATACCCATGCTCACGGACACTGGTCAATCGCCGCCGGTAGTTGGCTGGATCAGTGATTGACCAAACGGTAAAAGCCTCCAATTTGTCTGCGGGCAGGATTTCGTCGAGGACAGAATCGGGTTGATATGCCAGCAGAACCAGGCCAGCAGCACCGAAGTAACATGGTCGACGGACACCTACGGTCGTAGTCACCCGAACCGACCTTTCGGGTTCTACCACCAGCGTACAAATATGGTGGTCCCCATCCAAGCTCGCCACTGCAATCGTCTCATCGATATCGAGAACCAATACTTGAAAAACTGTTTCTGCCTTATCCAGGTAGTTAATCTGGCTGCGGGCGATGGCGCCCATCACCATAAGCTTGTGACCCAGCCGGTAGATGCTGGTTGAAGGGTCTTGGACCACAAAATCAGCACGCGCCAGCGTGGCAAGGATGCGATGAACCGTAGCCTTTGGCAGTCCGGTCTGGGCACAGATTTCGAGTAAGCTCAACTCTGGCAGCTCCATAGAAAAGCATGACAATACATCGAGGGCTCTCTTTACCGCCTTTACCCCCGTCGTTCCATCAACTAACTCATCCATTTGAGATTCCTCCTGAAACAGCGTCATGAAAAACGCTAAATATAATTATGAAACAAGGTATCGAACAATACTTTCTGTGTGATGATTATTTTGCATTGAAAAATGAACTGCTGTTCCGAATTTATTGTATAATAGCATGTGTCTTATTGTCTGTCAATACCATGATATCGACATATTACAGGGATTTGACAGATAATGTCACGGATATAATCGATATTTAGACATAATTCTGTTGATCTCGGGCTCGATATAGGCTATTTCATGGTAAATGAGCACAAATCGACCTATCATATTGAAAACAAGTATGGAAATAACGAGACAGAAGTCTATTTCTATATTATATTAATCTAAGAATATATGTTATTATATGGAACATAATTCCAAATTTTAATGAAGTTTTGGCCGACTCATAAGGTCATACGGAAGAGGAGGTGCGAACTATGGCATGGGGAACCATGGCAGTCGATTGGGAAACCAGGGTCGACTACGACAGATTGCGTAACTATCGGCTCGGTCGCGCCAGGGAGCAGCTGGACAAGAATGGAATCGGTGCTTTCCTGTGCTTCGAATTCTACAATATCCGTTACCTCACCGGTATCCACATTGGTGAGTGGGCAAGAGACAAGTTAAATCGCTACGTGCTCTTGCCACGTGGTCAGGACCCCATCCTTTTTGAGATGGGAACGGCTGCACTCGCACACAAGCTATACTCGCCGTGGATTGCTGACCGGGTTAGATATGCTCTGCCAACCTGGACGCGGGCGGATGGACCTAAGGGGGCTGAGATTGCTGGAAACCTTGCCCGCACCATCAAGACAATCCTCCAGGACTATGGGATTGAGAAGGAGCCACTGGGTGTTGACCTTGCGGATGTTGTATTACTGGATGCGTTGCACCGTGAAGGGCTGGTGGTAGTGGATGCGCGCTCGCCCATGCTGGATGCCAGGCTAATCAAGAGCCAGGACGAGATCCAGCTTCTCAAAGTGGCTGCTGCGATGGCAGACGCAGCTTACGATACCATTGTCCGTTCTATCAGACCCGGCGTGCGGGAGAACGAGCTGGTTGCGCTGGCAAATGAAACGCTTTATCGCCTGGGATCTGAAGATGTTGAATGCGTCAACGTTGTCTCAGGTCCGCGCAGCAACCCGCATCCACACGTATTTTCGGATCGCATCATCCGACCCGGTGACCTGGTCTATTTCGATCTGATGCATGCCTATAATGGATACCGGACCTGTTACTACCGCACCTTCATCTGTGGCCGCCCGACAGCGGAACAGAAGGCGGCTTATCGACAGACATACGACTGGCTCTACGACGCTGTGGGCGTGGTACGGCCGGGTATTACATCGGCTGACATTGCATCCCGATACCCCACGTATGAAGCCTGGGGCTTAAGCAGCGAGCTGGAGGCCAGGGGATTGGCGACTGGGCATGGCATCGGCATGTCGATCCATGAGAAGCCGGGGATTAATCGCATCGAGTCGTTATCGAACCCATTCCCAATTCAGGAGGGGATGGTCTTCGCCCTAGAGACCTATGCTCAGACCCCGGATGGCCGTCAGGGGTGTCGCATTGAGGAAGAAGTGCTGGTCACCGCCAATGGACATGAGATTCTCACCAAATACCCGTGTGAGGAACTCATTTCCTGCGGTGTGCCAAAATATTGGTAGAGGAGACAACCATGAAAGCGATGGTATTACGTGAATTTGAGCAGCCAATGGTCTTGGAAGACAGAGTGGTACGCGATCCGATCGGTTCTGAAGTCTTGCTGCGTGTGTGTGCAGCCGGGGTATGTGGAACCGACCTCAAGCTTTTCCGCGGAAAGAACCCAAGGTTGAAGTTGCCAATTGTCCTTGGTCATGAGTTTGCTGGCGAGGTCGCAGCTATTGGTTCTGAGGTGCGCCAGCGCCGAGTAGGAGATCGGGCGGTGGTCTATATGTACATGAACTGCGGTCAGTGCGAGCCCTGCCTTACCGGCCATGAGAACCTGTGCAGCAATCGGAATGGTTTCTTCGGCTTCGACCGGGACGGTGGTTTTGCCGAATATGTGGTTGTACCTGAGGCCAACCTGGTGCCTATTCCTGATGCTGTCACTTTTCAAGAAGCGGCTATCCTCGGCGATGCCGTGGCAACCAGCTGGCATGCTGTACGCACCCAGGCTGATCTCAAACCTGCACAGACCCTCATGGTAATGGGTCTTGGGGGGTTAGGTCTGCATGCAGTCCAGTGTGGGCGGGCTTGCGGGGGAGTGGTCATTGCGGTTGATTCGGTAGAGTCCAAACTGGAAATGGCCAGGGATAGTGGAGCCCAGCACAGTGTGAACTCCGGCGCAGGCGACTATGTTCAGGAAATCCGCGACCTCACCGGTGGCAAGGGTGTAGACGCTGTGGTGACTTTTCGGCCTCATGCAGAGGATATCGAGCCGGCTATCAAGTGTGCCAGGCCTGGAGGAGTAGTGGTTATGGTTGCTTATATTGACATCGGGAAGACACTCAACCTTGATCAACGCTTCGTACAGAGCATGGAGGTCCGTGTGATGGGGGCACGTGGTAATACACGCCGGGAGTTGGCTGAGGTGGTCCAGCTGGTCGCCAGGCATCAGTTACGCCCGCTCATCGCCGGGCATTATCCGTTGGAACAGGTCAATGACGCTCTCACCCAGTTGGCAACAGGCCAGGTGACGGGTAGGATTGTGCTCTTGCCGTGATTGAGGAATTCGTCTTTGTAATCCGTAGGAATCTCTTCACACGAAAAAAGTTCTCTATGTCTAATTAACCAGTTACCAGCATTATCCACTGGAGCGACATGCAACAACGGGAATCATCTCATTTTCCATAATGGTGGCATTCTTTCTTAATATCAAGTCGAGGGTTGAATAAGCCAATGTCAGTTTCCACATCTGATAACAGATGATCTCGTTTCCACCAGTTATATGTTTTATAAATAATCCAATCTCATGTGATAAGCCTTAATTGATAAGCAATGCAAGCAGAATCCTGGAAGCTACAATAATAGTTATTAATAATGTTTACGGGGAGATATGATTATTGATACAACAAGGTATGTACATATTCCCCCCTCAAGATAGTGTTGCGGGTCGCCTTTCCTCGCTTCATACCGAAACATATCGGGTACACTGCGTGTACAATTCGGGTACGAATATGCTGAAACAGTATGGTGATTTTGGGCGATATTAGACGCAAAAGACGTCAAATTTCCCCTTCTCCCCCACTTTTTTATCCATCGCACTGAAGCAGTCGAGGGTTCGAATCCCTCCAGATCCACCTAATTACCCCCAGCAGTGGGGGTTTTTACTATTTATGCCTATATATAGGGGTAGCGAATTGTGGAATGAATTGTGAAAGTTAGAATTTCTGCAACCAGCTGCAATAAAGTTCGCGAGTTCAACACACTTTTTGATCATTCTGCACAGCAACCGGCATCACTAATTCATCAATTAACTCTGTGTCTTCTCTTTGTCTAGTGGGATCAAGTGACTGTACACATCGAGGGTCGGAGATACCCTGGAATGTCCCAATCGTCAGGAAATTTCAATTACAGATGCACTTTGGTTGAGCAATAATGAGACTGAGGTATGTCGTAAGTCATGAAACCTGGATTAATGGCAGGCTTCCCTCGTTGATTCTCAATCAGCTGGTGAAATTTTTACCATTAAACGCACAAAACTAGCACATTAATAGGCAGTATCGTCACACTCTAGTGGTCATTTTTCAATAATAAAACGCCTCTCGTCTCACCATTTTGATAACCCACCGTGCATGTTACACACGCATAAAAACTCCACACATGGGTTGAATGTTGGGTTCCTGTTTGGGACGAGATGATAAAAAGCGTCTCGGTCCAAGAAACACCTAAAGATTAAGATTTGAGGTTCAGACGAAAGATCGGACATTACCGTAGATCAAAACAGCAAAAGAGGAGGCAGCAGCTCGGGACACCGCATCGAATTGAGGTTTCGATAAACGCAGCTTCTGTTTCAACAAGAC
>Ga0153916_10000338_pt1 | contig 31120 bp, 33 predicted proteins | sample Opewatmetagenome_FD_109642 | JGI IMG/M metagenome (GOLD analysis project Ga0153916, IMG submission 109642) | Freshwater wetland microbial communities from Ohio, USA - Open water 3 Core 3 Depth 4 metaG | ecosystem: Environmental > Aquatic > Freshwater > Wetlands | place: USA: Ohio, Lake Erie...
AAGAAGACCGAGATATTGCTCACTGGCGGGGTAGCTCGTAACAAGCGTCTCGGAGAGATACTCACAGGCGTAGCCAAGAGACATGGCGCGGCTTTTCATACCGTTTCTCCCCCGCTGGCAGGCGATCAAGGTGCTATGATAGCGTGGACCGGCATTCTGCAGCATAATGCAGGCGACAAGCTCGACGTTGCAGACTCACACGTAAGACCGAAATGGCGCACCGACGAACAGGACATAACATGGAGGGCGTCTAGCTAGAAATGGAACCATGGGCGATAGGTGCCGAGTCGACCATCTTCAAGACTGAGCAGTGGGGGCGTCCTATAATCTTGAAGTGGCGTCCAGAGAAACCCTACCTTCTGAAAGAGATCGACGAACAACTGAGGCGCACTCGAACCAGCAGGGAGTGCAAGATGCTCACATATGCCCGCTTGTTGGGTGTCCCAACTCCGGCGGTACACTGGACGAATCTTGCTAGCTGCACAATAGCCATGGATTACATTGAAGGGAGGCAGCTGAAGTTAATGGCCGGTACGTTATCGCGGTCTTTATTGCACGAACTCTGTTACAGGTTCGGGCAGTCAATCGCGCTAATGCATAGAGGAAATGTGGTGCATGGAGATCCTACGACAAGCAATGTTCTGATTGATGGCAAGTCTCGACTTTGGATGGTAGACTTCGGGTTGGCAGAATGGAACGCTACACTTGAAATGAAGGGCGTGGACCTGCACCTTATCCATCGTGCACTGGAGACTACTCATTGGGATCAGCAAGAGGACATGCTTGCGGGAGTGCTTGAAGGATACATGAGTCTCCTTGGCAGTGATGCCGAACTGGCGTTTTCAAGGATGAAATCTATCCGGGAGCGCGGCAGGTACCATTAGCTACACAGGTTACCCTTGTCTAGGGTGACCAAGCCACACTGACCCTCCAGTCACACGGCAATCTTTATATCCGGAGCCAAGGGGCGATGGTGAGGAGCGGGTTTTTACAAAGCTCTGTCGACCAAGAGGTCGTATCCATGGCGAGGATGCACACTAGACGCAAAGGCCAGTCTGGAAGCAAGAGACCATCGACTCTTCAAACACCCCAATGGTTGAACAAGGATGCTTCGTGGGTTGAGAAGACCGTAGTTGAGATGGCCAAGGGCGGCAACAGCCCATCAATGATTGGCATGATTCTGCGTGATCAGTATGGCGTCCCGCTTGTGAGAGTGGTCACAGGGAAAAGAGTATCCGAGATTTTGAAGGAAAACAACCTTCAGAGACGGATACCTGAAGACCTGCGCAACATGATTGCGAAAGCCACCGAAATTCGCAGGCACCTCGAGGAACACAAGAAGGATCTTGTTTCAAGAAGAGGCCTTCAGCTTGTCGAAAGCAAGATACATAGGCTCTCGAGATACTACAGGAGAACAAGAGTTCTTCCGTCAGACTGGAAGTACTCTCCTGAACAGGCCGCGGTTTTGTTGAGATAGTCTTATCAGAATCCTCAGTGTCATTCAGCTCGAGATGAGTGCGAGGGACTTCAGTACTCGGGAGCTCGATGCCCTAGGAGTCAAATACAGGAACGTATCTCTGGACAAAGGTGCACGGGTACTGATTGTGAGTTCGCCTGCTCCCGAGGCGGTACTGGCAAGCACACTCTTGTGCCGGTCAATCATGAAAACTGGCGGGGTCTTCCATATCACATTTGTTGAACCTGTGATAGATGCCCGAACTCTCGAACGGCTCCTGGACGCAAACCCGAAGCATACCATCATAGTTATTGGAGCTGACGTGACTGATGATGTCTCTCCTAATCCTGAGCTCCCACCGCCGATTGTAATAGGCGGCAGGATTCGCGCTGGCGCTATTTCTGAACACTCTTTCAACATAAGAGAACAGGTTCCTGTCGGCGCTTATGTCATTGCCCGAGAAAAGCTGGAACTCGGGCTTGAGGAGCTATATCTGGCGGCTGCCGGACTACTTGTGCAGGATCAATCATTAGCTGAATCAGACCGTGTGTTGAAAGAGATAGTACTGCTTGCGCAGGAAAGGAATACTCTACGAGAACGAAGAGGCTTCAGGGCTTTCGGAACGAACTTCCTCCCTCTAATCGAGACTCTCTCAAGCAGTATCAGCCCTTATCTGCGAGGCATAAGCGGAGCCCTCGATTCCTGCGAACGCATTCTGAGTGAGGCTGACATACCCCCATCAAGGCGCAACATGCCGATTGAAGCTTTAGCAAGTGAAGAAAAACGGCGGCTCACCGAGAAGCTGACGTTGAAACTGGATGTCTCTGCAATACGACGACTGCTGGGCTTGGACTTTGAAAACTGCCTTGAACCCGAAAGCAGTCCCCTGCGATTCCTTTCTGCAGTCAAGTCCATGTCAGAAGTGGCATGGAGCCGGCACGAAACGGGCTTGGCTATGGCCGTCTGGATGGGCGATCGCGCCAGAATGCTTCGAATGCTTCTTGATTCCTATAGGCTTCACTGTAGACAGACTATATCAGGAGTGGAGCGGTTCATGTCGATTCGGAGTAAGAATGAGGTGAATACCCAATCGGATTCGGTAGCTGTAGCTCCTATGTCTACAGTGCCGTGTGAGGTCCTTTCTGACGTGGGTCGAATCATATTCGAGATCTCGTACGTTGATCCAGAGCGGTTTCTTGTCTTGGAGACGGAAGACTGTGCCTGTGTTGTATGGGCTTCTGATGACATGAGCCTGTCCGATGTCCTGCAGTCTTTCATGACGGCCGGATTATCATCATCTTCTGCTTCTCCGAAATCAGTATTGGTTCAGCTTCCAAAGGAGAAACGACAGAATCTCGTTAATGCGATAGGTAGTCTCGCAGGAGAGATGAGATAATGATAGTTGTTACTATCGAGCTGGAGCTTCAGCCAATCGCAGATGCCCAACGGGTATTGGCTTCCGTGCTTCCAGATAACGTACCACTGCCTACCGGTCTCAGAATCGAGTCGGAGACACTCAACGGAAAGCTTGTCTTCAGGATTGAGTGTAATCGAGCGTTGGATTCACTTAGAGCGACAATAGAGGATCTATTGAGTGCAGTCGACTTATCACTCAGGACTCTCAAGTCTACGGAATAGTCGAACGTCAATCAATGGACGAAGTCTCAGGTAAGTCCTCGTCGGACGTCTTCCAGTCCGCCCCCTCGCCGGCCAGACTGAAGTACGCTGCTTTGGCCTTCAATCGTGCGACGTCCGCCAATTCCTTTGTTATGAATCCTCTTTGGACAGCACGCTTAAGCAGATGCTGATCGATTATCCTCGTCTCTCCTTGGGTTGGGCTTACCACATCGATTTCCAAGTCTATATATCTAATTCGACTAGGACTGTTTCCGGAACCAGGGTAGATTTCTACTCCTGTGTTCACATTCACATAAGTGCCTCTGGGATGTTCATCATGGGAGAAGTATTCGGTTACGAGCGTTGTTGAGCCAGGTATAGCATGAGTAATTGCGAAGTCTCCTTCGTACTCTTCCATTTCTACGTCTTCTGTGAAGTCGGGGGCAAGCTTCAGCTTCCTGCCTGTGTACCTGAACTGTCTTCTGATAAGAAGTTCTTGGGCCGTGATAGCAATGACTCTGCCTTTGGACAATACTATGTTCCTACCGTCAAGCTTGACATGCTCTATGTTAATGGGATCGTCAACCTTCGGCATGTCCTTGTTGATTATCTTCTCAAGCTTCGACATAATGTACGCTCTTTCGTTCGGGCGCTCTTCGATGATTGTTTCTGCGAGCTCTACGATGGCCGCATAGCCCGCGCTCTTGTAGAAGTGATGCAGCTTTATCGTAGGCGTAATCTTTGCCCGGGTAACGTCCAGTGCTTCTTTCACTTCAGAAGGGAACTCAATGTCTGCATTGCTTGTTCCTTCAAACAGAAGGTCGGGTGTACTTGTCTTGTCGAACTTGGATTGAACTTGCTGGGCTGTATCAAGCAGGTCGTCTATCTCGTTGCGTAACTCATCCTCTGCAAGTCTCTCAGCTGATGTTCTCCAAAGAATGCCCCAGTTCTCCGAGCTCTGCCTGATTCTTTCGCCTAGACCAAGTAAATGATTGCGCATTTCCTTATCCTTGATCTTTGCGCTCAATCGGACCACCGGTTCTGGCAGTAACACCGCAGCTTTACCGGGAATGGTTATGCTGGACGAGAGCACAGGAGACTTTCTTCCATAGTCATGGGCTCTCACTTGGACCATTATGTACGTCCCCTGTTTGAGGCCCTTCTCGGGCAGTAGACCAGCTATCCCTCCCAAGTCCACTTTGGTCTGCCCGGTCTTCTCATCTGTTCCAAGGACAGTGCCCTTGTATATCGAGCCCTTTGCCACACGCGGCGTACGTGTTATTACATTGCCGAGTCGTCTGCGAAAAACATCCGTCAGGCGGCTCAAGACCGATTCATAGGCAATGGCAACGACGCCCTGCAAATCACTGCGGTCCCACATATCCACGTCTGGAATCTCGTCACGAAAAGGCAGGCCGAACCTTCGTGCAACCTCAGGACTGGGCTGCACCACATCAAAGTGGTTCTGTAGCATTATCTGTGTCAGTGATTGCGAATAGATTCCTCTTATCCTCACCTTGCTCATAGGCAACACTGGCCCGGACCTTAGGCGTCAGAACCCCATTCGTGAGGACCGCGTATCCGCCGTCTATTCCATGAGAGCTAGTCACGTATCGGCTCCAAGAGACTAGAAACATGCCAGATTTTCGTTCGTGCATGGTTAGGGCAATTCGGATCTTGACTTGGCTCATCAAGAATTGCGATTGCGTTCTGCGCCCTTACTGCCGGCGAATCTGAGCCGCGGTCAAGGACTGCGATAGCCTCATTGGCTGCACGACGAATGTTTCGGGGGACCGATGAATCTTCAGATATCTGTCTAAGCAAATACTTCGACTGGTCTATGCTCCTCTGTATCTCTGGCTCCAATTGGCTCACCTCTGAATAGTCTTGCCGCACGAATGGAGTGCGTTAACAACCAGAGCATCAGACTTGGCGTGACCATATCAACATTGCGACATGGTTGATGGTTTCGAATGACCTGGGATTTTGTCTTGACGGACGTAGACCGGTCACACTCTTCGTCCGACACCGGTATCACTTATTACATCGTTTCTCATCTTGCTGGGCTCGGATAGGAATGGCCGACAAGACTGATGCATCAATCAAGAAGATGGCCGACCTGCTACGTCGAGGCGCTACGATGCTGGCGCAGGCCTGTCCGCAGTGCGGGTCTCCTCTGTTCAAGGTAGGGAATGATACCTATTGCGTCGCATGTGATCGTCGCATAGTGGTCGTGCGCTCAGGCCAGGAATTGGAGACTCCGGCATCCAACACAGTGGTATCACAGCTGAGGGAGACTTTGATTCGGAAACTGAAAGATGTGAACGAGCTGGTTGCAGGCGAGAATGACGTCGAAGCGCTCACAAAGCTGGCGCGACTGATGGTCTTGCTACTTCAAGCATTGCACAGACTTGAGAGTATGAGTCGTATCGTGGATGCCAAGAACACGGCAAGAGGGCCTTGACAATGGCCCTACGTCAGGGACGATCTACTTCTGATTGAACTAGAACGCCCGGTTGCGTCCCTGCGGACTTAGCTCGATGCTTCAGGCGTTTCTTCAGTCTCGGCCTTTGGACCGCCCCTTCGGAGCCTTGCCCTTCTGGCCCTCACTTCCTCTGGCGCCTTCAACACCTTGCTCTTTCGAATCTCACATTCGCGAATGGGTGTGATCTTCTTGACCTCTTCCTGAACTTCCTTGGCGAGATCTCCGAGAATCACTTTCTGAACCAATTCATCAAATGTGTGCTTCTTTGCGTGTCCGACTATGACGTTCTCAATGGCTTTCCTCACAGAGTGCTCTTGGCTAGTCTTCGAGCGAGTTATGGTGAACACAATCACAGAAATCCGCATCATATAGTCGTCTTTCGTGAGTATGGGCCCAATCCAGTCTATCCTAGATGTGCCTCTTCTGACAAGACCACGCAAATAGTCTGAGCTCCATTCATGACCATAGAAGACGGTCTTAGCCTGCTGCCCCACGACTCCCGTTATCTTGAATCGAAGCTTGACGTGAATCTGATCGAAATTGCCGGTAATGTCGTAGAGTGTGGGCTCCAATGTGCGTCCAATCACCGAGTCCGGAGTCTCCCCTGGCGTGCTGCCAATCTCCTTGTTACCAAAGTACTCTGGTGCCAAGACCTGATACCAAGCTTTCTCTCTCCACTTGTCTCTTGCTCTTGCTGTAGTGGCTGCTATTTCCTTGGTCTGCGAGGACACGTCACATCACACTCTTGGTGATATACTCTAGAATGGTCCGAAGAATCTCAATCCACGCCGTGGTAACGCCACGGTTCCCGCCGTCATCCTACGGTGCTAATAAAAAGGTTGTGACGTGGGTTGAGCCGTTTCCTTAGTTAGACGCCCTAGTACAGGTCCAAGCCAAAGCTGGTAGCAAACTAAATATCCCGATGCGAACAGTTCTTCGTCGAGGATACTATTATGTCCGAAGTCACATGCCCGCACTGCGGATCCAAGGATGCTGCGCTCGTAAGGAAAGAAGTAATCGGGGGTGGCAAGCTCAACAGGCGCAAGTGGAGATGTCCACGCTGCAATCATATTTGGGAGACCGTGACGGATTCAAGCGGCAAGCCGGTCAAGACGAGCTAAAGAGTAGATACAAACACACCGTCATTCTTCAGCAACAGTCATGTTGCAGTCTAAGAATGTCCGGTATTTCAACACTGACCGAAGTCGAATCAGGACGCGTTCCCAAAATCGTTATATCGTGTAGCTAGCCGATGACCCAGCAGAGCGGAGGTTGCCAAGCTAGGTCAAAGGCGCGAGACCGAGGCGCACGGCCAAGGCGCGATGCTTAGGACCTCGTTCTGTAGAGATTCGCGCGTTCGAATCGCGCCCTCCGCACCACCTCCCCCCATTGGACATCTTTCTTGTAGCGAACAGGCCGAGACTATCTATCTCAAGCGGCAGAATACTCACTGAAGGTTAGCACAGGCGCCGAGGACGAGATTCGAACTCGCGAGCCACAAGGGCAACGGTTTTCGAGACCGTCTCCGTAACCACTTGGATACCTCGGCTAGAATACGACGCGCCTGTCAGGAAGGCGAACCGAAGCACGTCGGGCGAGCTGTGGATTGCACGAGATTTAACATTAACTACGCATCTCGAATCTCCAAGTTCCACAACGTTAAGTCTCTTGCTCAACTAGTAGTCTTGGTACTCTCTTCGACAGCTCTGCGTATCGCGCTCATTGCTATGCCTGCCAGCTTATCGAGGGATGGTTGAGTTCTTGCCCCTATGTAGACTCTGGCCTTTGGTTCGGTACCCGAGGGTCTTACGAGCAAATACGAACCATCGGTGCACTCGATTCGTATGCCATCAATATCAAGTACTCTCTGAACTCCAGTTACTTCTGATAGTAGCATTCTCCGAACGATAGTCATGAATTTCTGTTTCGCATCATCAGGGCATGCTACCTGATCACGCAATACGGGATACTCGGGTATTGCGCTCATCAGCCTGATGCAGCTGTTCTGTCCGACTTCTCCAATCATCTGTGCAAAGCGACCAGCTGCTGCAATGCCGTCCATCCAGCCGCCCAAGTCCGTGAATATTGCCTTCCACGGCTCTGAAGCAAAGACAATCGACCGCTGCTTGTCTCTTGCTAATTCCTCTTGAAGCGAGCCAAGCGGCACTCTGGTGACTTTGCCGCCAACTTTCCCGACCACTTCGTCTATGACGCTGGATGTATCAATTGATGTTACTACCGAGCCGCCGCTCTTCCTCTCCACCTCGTCCTTGGCAAATAGGGCGATGACCCTGTTTTGGTCCACGAAACTCCCCTTTTCATCGATGACTGCAAGACGGTCTCCATCACCGTCGTGGCAGAAGGTTGCTGCGAAATCTGAACCTGCACCGACTTTCATAGTATCAATAAGATTGCCCGGTGAGGGCTCTGGCAATCTTCCTGGAAAGTGGCCGTCAGGATGTGAATTAATAGTAGTCACAGTGATTCCTAGTTCTCTCAGGAGCTCAGGCGTATATCCCGTAGCAGCGCCATTAGCTAAATCTACTAGAATCTTGGTTCGCACCGGTTCTCCCCCTCTAGTGCTGAGGAAGCCCTTGATTCTCTTAAGATACGCTTGCTTGATATCTGTCTCCACGATGCTTCCAATCGCAGTCCAACTGGCAGTACTGAACTCGCGGTTGAAGACACACGTCTCCAGCCTTTCTTCCTCCGACTTGATGAATTCCCGGCCGTCGGTGAAGAACTTGAACCCGTTGTCTGAACCTGGATTATGGCTGGCCGTGATGATTACTGACGCGGAGATGCCAGTCAACGTACTCTGGGCGGCCACAGCCGGCATTGGGGCAACTGACAGGTCAACAACGCTCGTACCCGTTGACACCAGCCCGGCGACGAAGGCATTTCTGAGGACTTGTCTTGAGGTTCTGGCATCAGTACCCACTGCCACTGTCCCCCTCCCGCTGAGGACAGTCCCAAGTCCTCGTCCGAGATTGAGGGCCAGATCAACATTCACCTTATCTGCTATACTGCCGCGAATCCCGCTTGTCCCGAACAGCTTCCTTTCCAATTCAATGCCTCCTCAGCTCTGTGGCAATGCTAAGTCTGCGATGTCTTTCGCGGTCTCGCCGACTCTCAATAGACTGTCCACTACAAACAGATGGTCTTGCGGATTCTTGTTTTGGCTTCCGATGATATCATCACGCAGCGCCGCCGTATCTGTGATTAGTTTGCCCTCTGCCGTTATTACCCAAGCAACCTTGTCCGGGTCGAATTTGAAGAGATTGGCCACTGAGACAGAGAGCATCTCCTTCGCCATAGCAGCTATAGGATTGATCTTCCCGACAAGAGATTTCTCAAGTGTATGTTTTGTCCTCGCCGCGATATCCGTAGCTAAGTCTGCAATTCTCTCAATGTACTGGGCTGCGAGTCTGAAATCGAGAGCCTCGACAGGAGGCATGCTCATTTTCTCTGATATGCTCGGGTACTGGATTGCAGACCTCAATTCACGCACTATCAAGAAGAATAGACGATCCACTTCTTCATCTCTCTGTACAACATCATCTGCAAGTTCCTTGAGTCCTCCGAAGTAAGCGTCTACTGCGTCATTGAGCATCCTTGAGGCAATAAGATTCATCCTCTTCATCGCTTTGTTAACCGGAAGGATAAATGGATCAACAAGACACTGTATCATGACCTGCTGATCATCTTCGTCCGTGACCTCCATCCCCACGAAGCGTTTGATTATCCTCTTTAGCTCCTCTCTCTGGCTGTTCGTAATTGGCTTTTCACTGACTACTCGAATCTCGTCAAACCCCAGCAGATACGTGCTCGTGATGGCCCACCGCAAGTTGTGCTCCATCTTGATTGTCGCAGACCTAGTCTCTCCCGCCCTAGGAAACCTAGGATCTATTATAAGGCAGCCATCCTCACGTTCTGCAACGACAACCGGGTCCCCTTTGTTCAGTTTGTGCCGCAGTATCCATTCCTTTGGAAGTATCACGAGAAAGGAGCTGCCTTCTTTCCCGCCAGTCTGCTGCAGCTTCCTGATGTCATACGGCATTAGTCACATCCCCGACTGATTCTGTGGTCTTGCGGCTGACTATCTGTTGCAACCTTATTACGCTTCCCGCAGAGAATACAACTGTGGGTTGTCTAGGGTCCCACAATACTGGCCACGTGTCTAGATGACTGACTGGTTCTACTTTTCTTCGGAAGAAACTCTTTTGCAATCTTTAAAACGGCTTAATCATGTTCACTCAGATGGTGACCAAGCTCGTCAGTCCGTCGGGATGTCTTGCAGAGGCTGATCAAATCTGGGTTTCAGGTCACACCAGATGCACTGGAGTACATAATGAACCAAGAATCGCCGACTCGGGTTGTAGAATCACTCGTGTCCAAGTGGGGGTCCCAAGAGAAGGGCGGAATACTGCTCTCTCTAGAACACGTGCAGTCCTGTGTCACCGGCTTAGTCACCTCTCCTGTGAATGGCGAGACAGTCGTCGAAATCATCAAGACCGACAATGAGTCCGCAGTCACGGAAACATTGCAGGAATATGTCTTGCCGAGCGAAAGCGATAGAGAGTCAATCGAGATACTGAAGAATCCTTCTCCCGCAGCAGTAGGCTCCGCGGGGACCGTGGACGATTTCTTAGCGCTATTCACAGACCGGTTTCAACGCATCAAAAGGATGTACATGGCTCGGGTCGACACGCGGGGTGCCGTGTCAATTGATACACTGAAGCAGAAGAAAGATGATACTCGACATCAGAAGCGACTGTACAGTGCAGGTGTGCCGGCTGAGCCGCTTCCGAGCTACATGATTATAGGCATGGTGAAGAGCAAGAGCGTATCGCGGTCAGGCAACGTAGTAGTCGAGCTCGAGGATGCTGAGGGGTCTGTTGCTTGTGTCATTCCCTCGGGCCGGGCGGGTCCCGAAGGGCGCGATTTGCTTGAGAGTGGCAATTCGTTACTTCTTGATGAGGTAGTATGCATTTCGGGTCGTGTCGATCAAGACGGCAGAATGATTGCAAACACCGTTGTCTTTCCTGATATTCCACAGACTGTCGACCGATTGCGGGCACGACGAGATGTATACGCGGTCTTCATTTCGGATATGCATTATGGTAGCCTTCACTTCTTGGAAGACGAGTTTGACAGATTCATAGAATGGATTAGTGGGCGCGATCTACATAGCCCGGCTGACGAGGCGATTGTTGAGAAGACTGAGTATCTTTTCATTGCTGGGGATTTATGCGACGGCGTAGGTGTATATCCGGGTCAAGAAGAGGACCTAGGCATCAAGAGCATACTTGACCAGTACTCGCGTCTGGCGGATAAGCTGCGTCATGTTCCAGAACGCATCAAGATTGTCTGTATACCCGGTAACCACGATGCATGTAGGCAAGCATTACCTAGGCCTCCTATCCCCGAGGCCTTCGCAAGCGAGCTCTACAAATTCGGTGATAGGATGTTCATGATGGGCGATCCCTGTCAAGTCCGCGTTGAGGGCGTGAATATACTGGTAACGCATGGAGACTCGCTAGATGACTTAACCACCCAGCTCCCAGGTGTTACCTACGAGAAACCCAATTTGGCGATGAAGGCGCTCCTCAGGAAAAGGCACCTTGCACCTATGTACGGTGGCAAGACAGAGCTGGCTCCACTAGCTCGAGATTGGATGGTCATTGATACACCTCCTGACATCGTGCATTTCGGTCATGCTCATCATAACGCTTGTGACAACTACCGAGGAATACAGATCATTAACTCGGGCTGTTTCCAGAGACAGACCGATTTCATGAGGAAGCAAGGAATCAAGCCAACACCGGGAATAATTACACTCGTGAATCTGGCGACGCTCATGCCGGAGTTGAAATTCTTCTATGACTACGGGGCCCAGCCAAGCGGAGAGAACACAGGCAACCAATGAAAGCAAAGTGTGCAAGACCGGTATCTGATTGTCGTGCCTGTTAAGCAACTCCGCTATCCTATGCCACCAATTCGCGGGCTATCTTGCTCAATCTGGGGTCTGATTCCATAATACTAGCAATATGCTTCTTGCCAACTGCCAAACGGATTTTCTTTGTGCGACCGTACCGGCCCTTTGACACCACTGATGTGTTGATCAATCCGAGCATATCGAGTTCACTAATGAGGTCGCTGATTCTCCTCTGGGTCAATGTGTCGAGAGAAAGCGATTTGGCTATCTCAGAGTACACATTGAAGCATTCACCTGTGTAGATATCCCGTTGTCCCCTGTCAGTAAGCACGTATACTGAGAATAAGAGAGCCTTTGACTGCATAGGCAGCGTCTTCAGCGTCTCAGTGATAGTATCACGCTCGATAACCTTCTGCGCCTCACGCACGTGCTCCTGTGTGACCCTGTCGTCTCCGTTGCGCTCCGCAAGTTCGCCTGCAGTTCTCAGAAGGTCCAGAGCCCTTCGTGCGTCACCGTGCTCCTGTGCTGCTAGTGCCCCTACGAGGTTTATCACTCCTTCATCCTCGATGATATCATCGTTGAATGCAATCTGTACTCTTTGCTGGAGGATACCCTTCAGCTCCACAGCATTGTAGGGCGGGAAAATGACCTCTTCTTCTCCCAGAGTGCTCAGCACTCTTGGGTCGAGCATCTCCTTGAACTTCAAGTCGTTGCTAATGCCGATTATAGATATCTTGCTGTTTTCCAGTTCGCTATTCATCCGAGTCAAACCATAGAGAATGTCATTACCTTGAGTAACATCCCGCTTCAATAGACTGTCCACTTCGTCCAGCACCACAGTGAGTATGTTGGATTCAGAGTCGAGCTTTCTTTTGAGCAGGTCTCTAATCTCATCCGTTGGTAACCCTGTAAACGGAACTTCTGATCCATCTGGCATTGTTGCATCTATCTGATCGCATAGGCGCTTGAGCACTCTATAGTTAGTCCCTACTATACGACAATTAACAAAAGCTGTCAGCGGAGACCTAACGCCACTCTGGTCAGCCTTCTCTACAAGTAACGACAGAACGTATCGGGCAACTACAGTCTTCCCAGTACCGGTTTTGCCATAGCAGAGAATATTGGATGGTGGTGCACCTCGCAGGGCAGGCCCAAGAATGGCAGCTATTCTTCTCATCTGCTCCTCTCGATAGGGAATATCATCAGGAACATACGTGGGTCTTAGTGCACTTCTCTTTCTGAATATGCCCTGACCTTGAAGGAATTTGTCAAAGAGCTTGTCCAAGGGCTTCTCCAAGTCTTATGCTAGCCTCCGCGACAGTTTACCTCTCGTTCCGCTGTTTCCGATGGAACCGGTGGAGCGTCTGGAGGACATAAAAGACTAGGTATTACCTAGGAACTCCCTTGCGCTATCTGCAGATACGATTTCGTGGCGCTCACGTGGTTCACTCAGAGGGAGTGTGATTAGTTCTCAACACAACTCGAACTTTGTTTTCTTCTCTCCATTTCAGGATGGACCGCGGGAACACGCAGCACTACTCCGTTCACAGATACAACGCGCAAGACGTGGACTTAAATCATGACGAAACCCCATTACCGTGCGGACCCCTACGACTGCGGTCCAATGCATTTCTCTGAAGTGGCGAGCAAATCCGGGATTATTCTTGCCGACGACGTATCAGCTGTCTCCTCCCGAATTGGTGCCCCCTGAGAACTGGAGTGAAGTATGAATGCGCTTGAGGGATCTCGAAATGGCTCTGCAATCAATGGAGCGGCTGGATGAACGCGAGGTCAGTCTTGAGAGTTATCCAACTCCCGCGTCGATTGCCGCATCGGTCCTGTTCGCCGCTGAGATGGAACACGGTGATATCATAGGCAAGACCGTACTCGATCTCGGATGTGGAGATGGTATCTTCGCAATCGGCGCGGCATTACTTGGCGCAAGGCACGTTGTCGGGATAGATATCCAAACCAAAGGCTTAAAGGTCTCACAAAGGAACTCGGTTTTGCTCGGGACAGAAGGCACAACAGACTGGGTTCTCGGGGACGTCACTTCTGTTGAGGTAACAGAACCCATAGATACTGTGGTGAGCAACCCGCCTTTCGGAGTGAAGAAGAGAGGCGCGGACCTGAAGTTCCTAGGGAAGGCAGTATCCATAGCTGCTGTGACATACAGTATGCATCTCGCGATAGAGAAGAACCGAGAGTTCCTAAAGGGCGCAATAGAGGAACTCAATGGAGAAGTGACACAAATAGAAACTTTCCAGTTCCCGATTCCAAGGATTTATGACTTTCACAAGAAGGAAATGCACTTGGTTGCGGTTGACCTTTACCGCGTATGCAGAAGGGCGTGACCCAAATGGCTGATGTGAAGAGCGGCGATGTAGTAGTACCCGGCGATCAATTATGCGTTATTGAGGAGCTTTCGTCAGGTTTTGGTACGTACGAACAGGATGGTATTGTATATGCGGCTGCTTCAGGAGCAGTACACATTGATCTCAAGGAACGGAGCATAAAGGTCCTTGAGAAAGATGGCAGCGTGAGAATCGCTCTTCCAATGAAAGGCGACACACTCGTGGGCGAAGTGGTGAACGCCTACGAACAACGTGCCGAGGTTAGTCTGGTCAAACGCAATGATGCAGATGTTCCCAGTCCTTTCATAGGCGAGATTCACATCAGTAATGTCACTCGAAGATATGTCAAGTCCATGTATGATGTGATTAAGTCCGGCGATATTGTGCGGGCGATGGCGACCAACACTCACACAATACCAGTACAACTCACGCTTATCGGACCCAAACTTGGTGTCATGCTAGCAAAATGCTCGAAGTGCGGAAACTCGCTTTCCTTAACGACTGGCAACAATCTGGTTTGTTTGAGATGCGAGAATCGCGAAACTCGTGAAGTGGCAAGCGATTATGGTCAGAGATTCGGTTTGGAGCCTAGACCAGACCTTGCACCACGGAAGAGATCGTATGATGAGAAACGCTACGACAGCGAGCGTCCCCGTCGCGATCGAGAGTCTTTTCGCGAAAGACGGCCCTCTAGGACTAGCGAATCCAGAGAGCGGGGTCGTGGTACATCTTCCCGGCCTGTTCGTCGTAGGACTTCTGGAGATGACAGGCGTCCACGAGTCAGGAGGCAATGAGATTGGACATAAGGGTTATTGAGAACTCAAAGTACGTGCTTGTGACAGAAATACGTGGAGAAGAGCACTCGTTCTGCAATCTCTTACGCAAGACTCTTCTCGAAGAGGAATCAGTGGATTTTGCTGGCTATATGATCGAACACCCTCTGCTCGCCAGTCCTGTATTCACTCTAAAGACGAAGAGGCGTCAAGCGAACGTTGTCTTGAGAGAAGGATTGGAGAAGATGCTTGCTCGGACCGAAGAGTTCAGGAAGCGATTCCATCAAGCGGCCTCTCAGCACGAGACCGAATAGACCAACTAGAGAATCACGGTCGGGTGGTTTGGATGGCTTGGGACTATTTGGCAAGCCACGCCACGATTCACGATATCATGAATGATTCCGGACTAGCAAAGCTTGGTGACAGTCTTGTCAATCTCTGCTTCTCGCTTGCAAAATCGGTAGTCATTGGTTGTCCTACTGGTGAGAAGGTCAAGGATAGCGTGCTGGCCCGTGCAATTCGCTCCAGTCCGATATATGCCAGTATCGGTCACAGAACGGATCCGGGATCTGCGGCCGATGCCTATGAGGCTGTCATGGCATGGCTTTGGCTCAATCGAAAGACAACAATCGATTCAGTTGTCGATTCACTCACGAAGAGCTTGTTGGCCGAAGACATGGAGCGCGAGAAAAGTGCAAAGAGAAACGATGAATCTGCGGTCCGGGCTTTCCAGAGTCTGCTTGAACAGGTCTCGAAGCAGCTGCCTATCTGCGGGTATACGCAGCAAGACGGTCAGGACGAGTCGTATCCGGTCAGTAAGCCTTAATTGACTAGTGTCTCGTAGCCCGGAAGACGTGGGGTGACTCCCGTGCAGTTCTGTGACAAGTGTGGATCCATGATGGTTCCGTCCTCCGATGCGGAAGGCAAGAAGATTCTGAAATGCAGGAGCTGTGGCCATACTATGAAGCTCAAGGGAGAGATGAAAGTGTCAGAGAACATAAGACGGACTCCCCATGACAAGATTGTGGTTGTCGATGACGACTCCATGCCGATGCCCAAGGTTGCTGCGACGTGTCCGAATTGCGGAAATGATGAGGCATACTACTGGACGGTTCAAACGAGACGCGGGGATGAAGGCGCAACTGAGTTCTATAGATGTACCAAGTGCAAGCAGACTTGGCGCTACTATGGCGGCCGCTAGACTTATACATTCTTATATCACGAGAATCTAGAACTGGAGCGCAGAGCGCGCTGCTTTGTTCAGCGACATATGTTGGTGCGGACAGCTTGACCGAGGAACAAAGGATTCCGCGTACGCAATATGCTAGGCTTGCAACAGTACGCAGTCTGTCCGCTAGTACCAAGGGCCCTGTGAGGATAATGTGTATCGTTGTAGAGTCGACCCCTGGACTGGCTCTTGTACAGGATATCTATGATGACGTAGGGAAGGCAAGACAGATTAGGGCATTAGTCGAAGGGAAGCTTGAAGTCGCGCAGAAGTATATGTTGATAGGCAGCATGACGGAGAAAAGCGGTCCAAACGGGAAGGAGCTAATGCTTTCGGCGTCTCAGACCCTGAATATCAACTCGCTTGACATCAAGGAGTATAAACAGGCAATGGAGCTAGAAGAACGAATAACCCGCACCATGGGCCGATAGATGGAGGTACCAAGATGTTTCATGCGACACTCGATAGCACAAAGACATGGAAACAAATAGTCGACGCACTAGCTACACTGCTGACTGAAGCACACTTTGTTGCTTCAGAGACCGGTCTTATGCTTCGTCAGCTCGACTCGACGAAAGCAGCCATGATTGACCTTACTCTTCCTGCGGGGCTGTTTCAGGAGTACAGCTGCAAGGGAGATCACGATATCTGCCTCGGAATAGATGAGCTAACTAAAGTCAGCAAGCGCATGGCCAGCGATGATAAACTCGAGTTCAATCTCAATGAAAGCGAACAGCGCTTCGAAATCAAGATGCTGGGTCAAGCCGAGCGCCTGTTCAAGCTTCAGATTCTTAGTCCTCCTGAGGATAGGACGAAGAAACCAGCTCTTTCTTTTGATGCGAGAGCAGAGATGTATGCAGAAGCGTTCAAACAGGCTGTGAAGGACATAGGTGTTGTTTCAAGCCACGTGAAGATTAGCGCAAACGGCGATACGATATCATTCACCGGAGAAGGCGATACTGGGGAAGCACAGGTGTCCCTGAAGATGGGAGACGAGTCACTTCTCTATGAGCTCAAGATTGAGAAGGATAGCACTTCTATGTATGCTCTGAATTACCTTTCAGAAATATCCAAAGCTATGTCCAGTGACAGCGTCGTTCTTCAGTTCAGTACAAACAAACCCATGATGATGGAGTTTGGAATCGCCGAGGGCGGCAGGATAAGCTTCATTCTCGCCCCTCGTGTAGAGCGAAGGTAGTTCCTGTTGCTTTCGGTCGCTGTACGGTCATGGCCTTACATACTCAAGAAACAAGGTCCAAGTTCCTGCAGCTGATATTCCAAGACTACTATCGCGTGAATGCCAATCAAGTCGACATACCGGAACGTCTTCATATGCGCGAGTTTGGCATGGAGAGCTGGGACTATGTCTGGAGATGTCCAGAACGAAGGACACGCGATGCTTCGGGGGCTGAGAAGAGCATAGGCTGTGGTCAGTCAGGACGTTCCTTCAAGAAGTTCAAGGTATGCCCGAATTGTGGTTCTCCCGAAGTTCAGATGACCAGTTGGACTCGTCATCTTGGCTACCGTTCACCTGATGCTCTCAGAAACGACCTGGTTGTTTCTGCGCCGCACAGCGTATACCACTCTGCCGCATTCTATAACATACCAGTATCTCGAAGTATGGACGAAAAGGATTGGCAGGGCGCAGAGCTCGTGTTTGACATTGACGCTGATCACCTTGATTGCCCGTGTTCACAGGACCACGATGCGTGGAGATGCAACAACCCTGAGTGTAATGAAATGGGCAAGGGTGTCCCCGCGGAGGAAAAATGCACCAAGTGTGGGAGCGAGAGCATTACCATCCGCAGGTGGCTATGTGACCGCTGTCTCGGCGATGCAAAAAGATACACACTGAAGCTATATGACGAGTTTCTGACCAGTGACTTTGGATTTGACCCCCGGAACATTCAGCTGAACTATAGCGGCCATCGGGGATATCACGTACGCGTCAGGGACCCCCGAATCTTCAAGTTGGATGCGGACGGACGAATTGAGATTGTACAGTATATCAATGGCTTGGGTTTCAGCAGCGAGAGATTCATCACAGAGACATCCATGGCGCTTCTCACAGGCAATATCCCGGGTTGGCCGCGGAAGCTGATGGTGGCCATGATAGAATTCATCAGAAACATAGATTCCTACGACGGTAAAGAGCGATGGGTTGAACCATTACGCAAGTATAAGACTGCCGCAATCGAGGGTCTCTTGCGAGTTCCGCCCACCCTTCGTATTCCGGTGAAGGGGTTTCTTGGGGTCAAGTCTTGGCAGGAGATTGCGACACAAGCGGTTGCATTGTACGGCGGCAAGATTGACATACCTGTCACTCACGATATACATAGGGTAATCCGTTTGATAGGGAGTCTACACGGCAAGACCGGGTTCAATGTGGTACCACTCAGTCGCGATGCGGTCGAGTCATTCAATCCATTTAGAGACGCATTAGCATTCACAGCAGGCTCTTTGAAGGTAAGAGTTATGGGTGGCGGCGTAGAGATTCCCAAGTTCAGGATAGGCGACACAGAATATGGTCCCTATGGTGATGATCAAGTAGAATTGCCAATGGCTGCGGCAGTTTTCATTCTCTGCAAAGGTGTGGCTACGATTGAATGAGTCAATTTACGATGAAGTGCGGAAGTCTTGGCAAGCAGAGGTTGAGAGCGACGAAATCAAAGACCTAGATGATTTGCGTCTTGCCAGAATGACTTCATATCTCTCAGGCGTGCGGCTTCTTCTGGCGGAAACGCCCGCCGAGGATTTTCTGAAAGCAGACCTATTGACTCAAGAAGCAGTGAATCTGGAGTTCATGTTAAACGATTTACTGATGGTTCGAAAGAAGAAGATACTGAACGCTGCTCTTGTGCAAAGACGCCCTCTTGGGAGCCTGACACTTGCGGAAGAAGAGTTCTACAACAGACTCGTGAGAGCTGTCGAAGGCCATGTTGAGTTCGTGAAGTCTGCTCTCTCCGGCACATCTTCAGGTAGTGAAATAGTAAAGGGGGAAGAGTCTGTCGCGGCATCGCCGTCCGAATCCGGCGCAGTAGAATACGTCAGCGTTGTTTTTCTTCGTCCGGTGGAGCAAGCCTTTGTGGGATTGGATGAAGCCACCTACGGTCCTTTCAAAGTGGGTGATAATGCAATGATTCCGATAGAGAACGCACGTGGATGGCTTCGCGATGGCACAGTCGCCAGAGTAGTAATAGACAAACCGAAGGCGCGTGACTGAGATGTCGCAAGAAACGCTGGTCAATCAACTCATTGAGCTCTCCGCTCAAATCGTCTCTGCTCGCGAGGATATCGAAAGGAAGCATAGGAAGATGCAGATAGCTCTTACGAATGTCCTACGATTGCTGTCTGAGGAAGAAGGGTCTACTGCGAGCAAGATACAAGCCAACCCGAGTCGCCTGAAAGGTTACGTGCTGCGGGCTCTTTCCGAGCTGCGCGAAGACTCGCTGGGCCTTTGTGATACGCTGAGGTCTAGGGTCGATTCCATAATAGAGGCCGCACGAAATCCATAAGAAGGGTATTTTTCTTCTCAATCTACATGCCTCCGACAGGACGGTGGATTCTGATTGTTGCAGGATTGGCTTCGGCAGCAATCGCATTGTTAGGAGCCGTCACATATCCTGGGACTACAAAGGATTTGGGAACAACCATCCTATACGAGATGGCTTTGTTCGCCGGCATATTCATCGTTCTCGGGCTCGCATACAAGCAGGGCTACACAGAACGCGAAATTTCCGTCCAATGAATCAGATCGAATCAGCTTGCAACCCCTCTCACTTGCGATGCCGAGAGCGACACATATCGGGTCACGTATGATGCAATCTAGTGAGTCAATTGTGAAACTCTTAAATGGGGGCTAGAATTCGGGACTGGCAGCGACCCAAGCAGGCGGATGCGCCCTCGGTGGTGCTTCTCTAATGACTGAGGCAAAACAAATAGCTGGCCCACCAGCGACCCTTGTTGAACCAATCGACATGTCCCAGCTGGATTCCAAGTTCCGGGACGAAATACGAAGCATGCCCAATGGCGAAGAACTTGCTGCCTGTTTTGCATGTTCAACGTGCACAGCGGCATGCCCCATTGCGAATCAGTGGAAGTACAAGCCTCACCAACTAATCAGGATGATTCTCCTTGGAATGCGCAGTGAGGTCTTGAATAGCAAAGAGATATGGGAATGCCTCACTTGTTTTCAATGCCAAGAACGTTGTCCTCAGAAAGTGCGGATTACAGACATACTGTTCGACTGCAAGAATCTGGCCGCAGACGAAGGAAAGGTACCAGAGAAAATACTTGCACTTGCAAAGGAATTGATTGACAAGGGACAGCTCTATGTTGTGACGGCGGACTGGGAGCGTGAGGACCTTGGGCTTCAACCAACAGTGCCCGGGCTTTCCACCGACGGAATCAAACAGATTCTGAGAGAGACTCGAACCGGGAAACTTGCGGGAGGTGGTACCTGAAATGCCGATGTACAACCTCTACATGGGTTGCAGCGTTCCAGCGAATTATCCCAACTACGAAGCGGCCGTGATGAAGGTTGGCGAAGCGCTGGGCATGGAATTCGAGTACATGACCGACGTCGCCTGCTGTGGCAGCCCTAATCTACGGTCAATCGATTACTTCGGTTGGCTGGTTGTGAACGGGCGCACTCTCGCGATAGCAGAGAAGAATGGACATGATATAGTTACTCCGTGCAATGGATGCTTTGGCTCGCTGAAGGACGTACAGCATCACTTGAAGCATGATGAGAAGGACCGTTCGCGCGTAAACAAGGAACTCAAGAAAATGGGCCTGGAGTTCAGAGGCACGGTCAAAGTACGCCATGTGATCGAAGCTCTCTACACCGATATCGGAATCGAGGAGATTCAGCGCAAAATCACTAGACCACTTGACGGCGTTGGCATCTCGATTCACTATGGCTGCCACCTTCTTCGGCCTGATGATGTTACAGAGTTCAAGCCTGAGATGCTGGACGCGTTGGTCCGGGCAACTGGTGCGAAAGTGGTTGAGTATCCCCTTTGGAAGCAGTGCTGTGGTGCCACAGTTCTGCCAGTCAATGAACCCTTGGCAATTCGCCTCGCCAGAGACAAAATTCGCTCCATGAAAGAAGCCGGAGCGGAATTCGCGACAGTGGTATGCCCAGCATGTGGAAATCAGCTAGACCTCCAACAAGTGGGACTAAAGGACTCCTACGGCGAGGTATATGACCTGCCGGTGTTACTCTATCCACAGATTCTGGCCCTAGCACTTGGAATCAACGAGGATGCCATCGGCCTTCATATGAATCGCGTGCCTGCAGACTCAATACTCCCGCATCTGAAGGGCTGAGGTGAACTGCGGAGTGTCTGACCCGGTCCTCGTCATTGGAGCTGGAGTCGCAGGAATGACCGTAGCTGCAGAACTCTCTGACGCCGGGATTAAGACAGTCCTCGTGGAAAGGTCTTCCACTATGGGGGGTAATGCGCTGGATCTCTACAAAGCCTTTCCAACCGATGATTGCTTCTATTGCTTTGAGGGCAACCGTTGGAGACCCGGAATTCGCAAGTGCTTCTACAGAAGTACAATGACTGATCAGCCCAACATCGACGTCCGGACAGGCTGCGAGGTTGTCGATATTTCAGGCAGTCCGGGCGAGTTCAAGGTCAAGATTGCTGCTGCCCCAAGGTACATTGAGCCCAAGAAATGCACCATGTGCGGACTTTGTGTCGGCCTCTCGAAAGCATTCTATCTGGTATCTCCGCAGTGTCAGCCTCAAGCAGTAGTCTATAATCCTCAAAGGCCCGATGAAGGTACCGAGAAAGCTGAAAGAGAGTGCCCCACCAAGGCAATCAATCTGCAAGCACAACCCTTTGAGGAGACGCTCCGAATCTCGGACATAGTAATCGCGACCGGCTATCATGAGATGAAACCGGTTGACATGGTGGAATACGGTTACGGAAAGGTTCCCAATGTTATCACGCAGCTGGAACTCGCGCAGATACTCGACCCAAATGGAAAATCGGGGGGCGCTCTGATACGACCTTCGGATGGGTCTCCAGTCAAGAACATCCTTATGGTTCAATGCGTCGGAAGCAGGGATGAGAGCTATCACCCCTATTGCTCGAAGATATGTTGTGTGTTTGCGCTCAAACATGCGAATATTGTCATGCAAGAGAGAGGAAACGCAAGAGTCTCAGTAGTCTATATGGACATTCGAACCTATGACCGACATGAACGCTACTATCGGGAGGCACGACAGGCTGGAGTCGAGTTCATACGAGGTCGTGTCACGCGAGTGGAGCGGGCGAGGGATGATGCTCTGCAAATCACGGTCTATGACTCTCTGCTTGACAAGTATCTGAAGTTCTCAGTGGACCTTCTTGTCTTGTCTTCCGCTCTAGAGCCTCAGCCGGACATGGCAGGACTCATCGAAAAGCTAGGACTCTGCTCTTCGGATGGCTTTGTGAAACCCGCTGACCAGCTCTCTGAGAATGAGGTTGTAGCCGGAGACCATCTTTACGTCTGTGGCACAGCGGCTGGCCCTGCTGAGGTTCCGGAGAGTGTGACTCAGGCTAGGGCTGTGGTATCCATGATTCTTCAAAGCAGGGCGTGATAGCAGTGACGACGGACAAGTCAGCAGTACTACTGTGCACTTGTGGCAAGACGCTGCGGCTTGACTATGAGTTGCTGAAAAGGGAGACTCAGGAGACGAATCTTGCCGCCGTTGTCGCAATCCATGACTTAGTCTGCCAAGAAGACGGCCTAGCCCAGATTGAAAGTTTAATCGATGACTACGGAGGTCGTCTAGTCATTGCTGCCTGTACAAGTCAGAAAATCAGGCCAAGGATTGATCAGTATCTAAGAGCAAGGGGAAAGGATTCGTCTCAGATACAATATGTCAACATTCGAGAGCATTCTGCATGGGTGCATAGCGACCAAGATGAGGCCAGCAAGAAGAGTGCTGCCATGATTCACGGAGTTCTGGCATGTTCTGCTCTGTCCGTACCTCTCACCTTTGAGCACAAGGAAGTACCCGCTCACGTGACTGTCATTGGCGGCGGCATATCAGGAATCGAATCAGCCCTGAGCCTTTCTAGATTGGGATATAATGTGTCCTTAATTGAACTGAGCGAGCAACTGGGCGGGCATGTGATTAGTCTGCCCCTAGTTACACCAACAGGGCGGTCCGGAAGAGAGGTCCTTAGCGGAAGATTGCAGGAACTGGAGACAAGTGAAAGGATTAGCGTCATGACAGGCGCAAGAGTGAAGTTCGTAGAAGGCGAAATGGGAAACTTCACAGTGCACTACGTCCCGACCAAGGGCGGAGAGGAGAAGAAGTTCAAAACATCGGCCATTGTGCTCGCGATGGGTTTTCAGGAATTCAAACCGACAGCACTGGAAGAGTACAGATACGGCAAGAACCCGAATGTGGTCACGCAGTTTGAGTTATCCCGCATGCTAAGTGAAGAGAACCTATCGAGGCCCTCTGATGGTCAGCCAATCAGAGAGGTCATCATGGTCCAATGCGTGGGCAGTAGATCGGAAGACTACAAACGGGATTGTAGCAAGCTCTGCTGTACTTTCGCCATTGACAATGCATTGGAGACGATGAAGAGAGTCCCAGATGCCAAAGTCCGCATCATATACATGGACATTCGTGTGCCTTTCGAGAATGAGATAGTCTACAAAGAGTCTCGTGAGAAGGGCGTAGACTACATTCGTGGCAGAGTCAGCATGGTCTGGGAAAAGGAGGGCAGAACTTGGGTGCGGTTTTATGACTCTCTTCTTGACAGGTACTTCGAGACAAGTCCTGATTTACTGGTGCTATCCTCAGCAATCCTGCCCGCGGAGGGGGTTACAGAGTTATCACAGTCACTTGGCTTCGCGGTGGAATACGATGGTCATGTGAAGGAGCTCTACGGCAAACTCCGACGAAATGAGACTAGGAGGAGAGGAGTGGTCGCCGTCGGCGCAATCACGCGCCCTCAGTTCGTATTTGAAGCCGTGACTGACGCACAGGCCGCCGCACTAATGCTCCATAATGAGTTACAGAATGGTAAGATTGAGACCCTTGCACGTGGTGCAGTTCTGAGAGCTGATGATTGTGTTGGCTGTAGCTTGTGTGCTCAGCAGTGTCCTCGCGGCGTACCTCTTATGGTTGAGCAAACCGATGCTGAGGCCAAGAGCGAGGCTCAGAAGATACTATTCAAGGCCACGATTGACACTCTGAACTGTCATGCTTGTGGTGTATGTCAAAGTCTGTGCCCGTCTGCTGCAACTCAGCTCAACTTCCTTTCGAACGACCAGTTGTGGTCAGAAATCGAGGGAACACTAGATGGAGCAGGACCTGACTATCCAATAACTGTCTGTTTCTACTGTGAAGAGTGTGCTGTATCTACTATCGACATAGTTGGGACTCGAAGGATGGGGTACCCGGCAAGCACTCGCCTAATCCCCGTTCCGTGTTCAGGGCGGGTATCGATAATCGATATCCTCAAGGCGTTCGAGCACGGTGCGAGCACAGTGATGGTTGCAGCCTGTGAGAAAGACCGCTGTCATATTGGCGGGACAGGAAACGAGATTGCTCAGATTCAGGTAGACGTCGCGCGAGAGATACTGGATGCCATCGGGTGGCAGGGCGAGCGGGTCGAGATGTTTAGGATGTTCAGCGCTGAACCTGAACGATTCACACGCGCTGTAAATGAGATGGTTAAGCGAGCTCAGACTCTTGGCCCGACACCAGTTCATCTGGGCACAGCTGGGAAGTGGATGGAGGCGAGCCCTTGAGCACCATGGAAGAAGCAAGAGAGATGGCGCCCAAGAGACGTCGAATGATGGACATGGTCCTGACACTGGGCGGTCTCAGAGAGGAGTCTGCAATACCAGCTAGTAGAATCGCCGAAGAGATTGAGAACCTGAAGCGCGGACTCCTACCATTGACAGAATCAATACTGGCATTTCCAGACGCGTATTTCAACGCTTTCTTGGACATAGCTCTGCGAATAGGGCTGGTCGATCAGATAACCGACAAGGCCCTTCTCAGGGAGGCGGTCTCAAACCTTGAGAAGGCGGTATCAAGTGGTGAGTCCAAAGGCATTGCGGGTCTTCTGAACTCCCTGAAAACACTGCTTGCCAAAACAGAGAAGACTGAAGTTGAGAGCGTTGGCCGCCAAGCAGCAGACATCACAGAATCCCTGAAGCTAATCCATGATACCATCCCAAGAGTAGAGTCGGTCCTTGGAGAGTACGATGAGAAAGCCAAGTCAAACGCCACAGGGGCAATTGCAGACATCAAATCCTTAGCAGAATCATTCTCACTCGTTCTGCAGGACTCCAGTTCGAATCCTGAAGCAAGGCTTGACGCACTTCAGAAACTCGGCACAAAGACTAGGTACGGACCGTTCCTGCGAGCCGTTGCTCAGGTGAAGCGTGGAAAGAGAGAGGGACGGATTAGTGACGAGCGTCTGGTCAGGCTGCTTACGGGCAACCTCGTGAACGAGCTGTATCGCGGAATGATTCTTTTCATTCTAAATAACGCCGGTTCGAAGACGGTCGTTCAGATGTCTGACTCGATGAAGGTTTCTCCTGAAAGAATCCAATTCGTAATCATCTCGATGATTCAGAGAGGCGAGGTGGAGATAGCCGGTCTCGACGGTGATGCACCAGTTTTCTCCCGCGTCCTGCCTGCCACTCCTCCAACAACACTGATAGTGAAGAGGGTGGTTCAACAGCTTCGGGGGCTTGTCAAATCGTTACAAGGGCCAGCAAAGGACTCTGCCAAGGACTCTCTTGAGCGGTTAGGTCTTGTTCAGGAAAAGCTGCAATTGCTAGGCGAATATGATGAATCGATGATATCGGATCACATGAATGCTATCCGAGAGGCTGTGGACGCGGCAACGGAGGCTGTCCTTCAGTCACAAAGCACCGAGAGCTCAGAAGACCTCCGACTCCTCGTGTCTGCGGGCCTTGAAGCATTTACAAGGTTTAGGCTCAAGATAGCGCTGGAAAAGGGTCCGCGATTGGTTTCGCAGGCGAATGTCTACGGTGAGAAGCTTGACCCCGAGGTCTACGAGAAGCTCATGGAGACGTACCTCGACAATGAGCTCGAGCGAGGTATGATACTTGTTCTCATCCGTGAGATAGGTGCCATGACAGCACACGACCTAGCAGAAAAGACACACATCCCACAAAACCGTGTATTCCAGCATCTGCTGCGGTTGAAGCGGGACGAGCTCCTCACGATTGCAGGAGAAACCCACGGCTACGTGCAGTATGACATTCCTCGAACCCCAAATGAGGCTGAGATTACAATAAAGACGGTGGGCGGCTTGGCACTTCAGCTTACCAGTGCACAGAGCGATCTCAAGAGCATCTTGAGTAACCTCCGCCCCGATGACATAGGTCGGCTTGCTTCTTCTCTCGATATATTCTCCAAGTCTTGCGACAAGATGACCAAAATCAAGGTCGCAGGAAATGTGGTTGCTGAGCCCGTACTGAAGGATGTAGAAGGCAAGATCAAGTCGGCAGTCCTTCTCGCTTACCGTGCTCGCGCGAGAATCCCAAGCACGCGACCCCGAGTTACGGTGGAAGAGTTGACGGATATTGATGTTCCATCTGTAATGGACGAGTATCGCGATATGATGGGATATGCTCCGCTGCTTGGCTTTGGAACTATCAACTGGGCTCATGCCAAGTGCCTAGGCTGCAAGTCGTGTGAGATAAGCTGCCCCGAGCACGCCATAGAGCTCAAACCAACCATGGACATTCCGAAGTTTTTCGAGTTCTCCGAAGACGATCTCAAGCTCCTGCCTGCTAACAAGGCTGCGTTCTACAGGACTGTCCGGAGCCTTGCAACCGCGAAGCCCTCCGGTAGCGTAGCATTGAAGGAAGGTTCTCCGGGATTCGGAAAGGTCGAGGTAGACCTATGGTTGTGTGTGGCCTGCAGGACATGCATAAGGCGTTGTCCTGGACCCGAAAGCGGTGCTCTGGATTTGGAGCTGAAATGGAGTCTGCCTGAAGTAGTTAAGGCAATGACTGCCCAGAGCTGATTCTTTGCCAGTTCGTAAGTCATTAATAGCGCGTGGATATCTGGAGTAACCACCACAGCAAGCGAGGGAGCAGATTTGATAGACTTCAGTCTCACCACTGAGCATCTTGCGCTTCAGAAGAAAGCACGAGAGTTTGCTCAACAGTATATGATTCCGTACGCTCACTACTACGACAAGACCGGCGAGTTCCCGCTGCCAATCATCCGAAAGTGCTGGGAATCCGGTCTCATGAATCTCGGCATACCAAAAGAGTACGGTGGCGCCGGGCTGGGTATAATTGACATGTGTTTAGTAGTCGAGGAGATGGCTGCAGGCTGTGCAGGGATGACAACTAGCATCTATGCCAACTCCTTGGGTGCTGAACCGATTCTTGTCGCAGGCACGAGCGAACAGAAGGAGAAGTACTTGAGACCGCTGACGAAGGAACTGAAGTTCATTAGCTTTGCAACTTCAGAACCGGGAATGGGCAGCGATGTGGCAGGCATCCAGACTCAGGCAAGGAAGGAAGGCAACCACTACGTTCTGAATGGGAGTAAGTTCTGGATCACGAACGCACCTTACGCCGACACTTTCACGATATTCGCAAGCCTAGACCCCAGTCAACGACACAAGACTCTATGTGCATTTATCGTTGATGCAGATTCACCCGGCCTGAAGACCGGGCGCCCAGTCGAGAAGATGGGTCACAGGGCATCAGCGACATCGTCCGTTATGCTCAAGGATGTAAACGTCCCAGAAGAGAACCTGCTGGGGTCTGAAGGTCAGGGCTTCCTAATCGCAATGTCAACCTTCGCCATGACACGACCGGCAATCGCAGCATTCTCGACCGGTCTCGCGAGGGCCGCCATGGAGTTCGCCCGAGAGTACGTCAACAAGAGGGAAGCATTCGGAGAAAAGCTGCGGAAGTTCGAGGTCACGCAGTTCAAGTTGGCTGAAATGTACATGAAAATCGAGGCCTCAAGAATGCTGTACCTTAAGGCTGCATGGGAAGCTGACACTATCGGCGATTCGACTGTCGCGGCGAGTGTTGCGAAAGCCTTTGCTACAGACGCCGCGATGTGGGTTGCGAGCGAAGCTGTTCAGCTGCACGGCGGATATGGCTACATTGACCAGTACCCACTGGAGAAACTGTTTCGCGATGCCAAGCTATATCAAATCTACGAGGGCACCAGCGAGATTCAGCGGCTCATTCTTGGTCGTCACGTCCTAGATGGTTATGACCCGGCGATGGAGAAGATTCCGAGGTGGGGATCCATGACTCCCCCCGATTTCTGAGCACGAAGGCAGGTACAGTCAGGCTAGAATCGTGCAGAGGGCAGGCCCACTGAAGTAACTTGACATTGCTATGGAGCCACAATGCGGTCCTATGCGTAGACGTCAATCACCTTTCATCTGGACTTTCGAGACATTCAGCCAAACGGGCGGCCATTACTATATTTCCGGAGGCTTAACGCCCATTGATGACATCAGGATGAAAACCTGCCCACGATGGTGTAGCTGCTCCGTTAGTACATTCCAGAGAGCATCTCCATAAGTGCGTGGGCTGCCCATGAATTCCTTAGTCTCGGACATGAAGTCGATAGTACGATGCGCCAAGAGGTCTTCTAGGATGTGCTTCTGGCTTTGAATCGTCTTTAGTATTCCGTCCAGTTTTTTAGACTTGTTCTTTCACGCCTGCTCCCCAGCATAAACTCTACAATGTCACGATTGAACACATCTATGACGTGGACCATTATCTCCCGAATGGATCTTGTATTATCAGAACACCTTCGGTCTGCTGTGCTCTCGTCTAGTCGACGGATTGCCTGTTCAAATGTGCTCAATACCTCTTCCCAGTAGGGAAACAAGCGTTTCAGACTTGTATCCTGATACACTGCTATTACCACTCATCTCACAATGCGCTTACAGAAGAATGATTCTCTTGCTTTCGACGACGTTCAGAGAGTAGAGTATAGTGCTCGAATTGGACTGTCTTAGGCCTGTCTCCTGTCTGCACGGTGGTTGTCGACCATCTCAACGCAGGTTTATTTCCGGAGACGGAGCGTTCCAGACGGGCGACGGCATCAATGCTAGTGAAACGTCTGAGTGACTGTGAAGAGATAGCTGCTATTGACGAAACTCGTCTTCGCGAACTACTGAACCCGCTGCGAGACAGCAGCGACCTGAAGGTTGGATATAGTCTCGCCCACGCCACAGTAAGAGCCCGAAAGGCATCGCTCCCGCATAAGGTCAAGACATCGTCTGAGGTGTATTACGTGCTGAAAGGCCGCGGAATCATGCACATTGACGAAGAAACCAAGGCGGTGAGAATAGGAGATGCGGTCTATATTCCTCCCGGCTCAATACAGTACATCGAAAACAGCGGCAACGGGGATTTGGTCTTCCTGTGTATAGTGTATCCAAGCTGGAGAGCAGAGGACGAGGAGGCCGCGTAGGGCCGCCTCGATCCGCTGATGAGAGGATTCGGAGTTCATTTCACTTTCTTGGCGAATTCTCTGCCCCACTCGTATGCTTTGTCGAGTTCTTCTTTCGTGGGCACCCACTTCACAGTGAAAGGATCCATGACGACATGCATCTTGCCGCGTTGCATTGCCTCCTGGATTTTCTGCACGGCTCCTCCACTCCAACCATAGGAGCCAAACGCGGCGCACTTCTTGCCTTCGGGCTTTAGCACTTCAAGGTCGGACAATATAGGCGCCACAGTTGGAAGAATCTCATTGTGCAGTGTCGAGCTGCCCACAAGTATCCCCTTTGCTTCTAGCAACTCAGCCATGATGTCACTTCGGTCACTGTGCGGGATAAGCCGGAGCAGAGGAGTCAGGCTTTCGTCCTTTATTCCTTCGCCTATGGCACGAGCGAGCTTGGTAGTACTCTGCCACATTGTGTCCCAAGTAATCACGACCTTGTCAGTTGTCCTTTCACCTTTAGCCCACTGTAGATATCTCGTAACTATCTGCAGTGGGTCCTTGCGCCAGACGAGACCATGTGACGGTGCTATGATCTTGATAGGTAGCTTGAGTTCGAGCACTTCCTCGATTTTTCTTCGGACTTGGTTGCTCAAAGGCCAAAGGATGTTGGCATAGTACTTCTCAGCTTCTTTCCAGAGCACATACTGGTCCACTTCGTCAGCATAACGCTCTTCCGTCGCATAGTGCTGGCCAAATGCGTCGTTAGGCATCAACAATTGCTCCTCAACATAGTAAGTGAACATGCTCTCGGGCCAGTGAAGCATGGGCGCCTCGTAGAATCTGAGAGTCTTTCCCCCAAGATTGATTTCGTCGCCTGTCTTAACGGTCTGAATCTTCCATCCGTCATGATAATGCTTCTTCAATTCCTCAACTGCCCTAGCAGTGCACACGAGCGTTGCACCGGGCACTCTCTTCAGCACGTCTGGTACAGCACCCGAGTGGTCTGTCTCGGTGTGGTTCGAAATCATGTAGTCTATTTTCTGAGGATCAATCACCTTTGATATTCTTTCAAACATCTCTTCGGCGAATGGCCCATACACGCCATCAACGAGCGCTATCTTCTTTCCTACAACGAGATATGCATTATATGTGGTCCCATGATGAACAGTGTAGCTGTAGCCGTGGAAGTTGCGAATGTCATGGTCAATCGCGCCGACCCAGTACACTCCCTTGACAATCTCAATCGGTTTCAAGTTTCATCCCTGTTTGCATCTTGTTGGCTTGAAGGCAAATCAGACAGTTTTCTTATTGAAAGCGGGTCTGACGTGTAACTATAGTTAAGACACGGGGTTATGAATGTTGCGCTTCGGCACAGTGTGGCTAAGCTAGGCTGGTCGGGAGCCCACAGGGAGCGGTTCGGATCGGGCCGTGGGCTCTTGGATGCGGTCGAGCCAGTCATTGACTAGGGCTTCGAATAGTCCTTGCTGTTCTATCTGCAGGTCATGCCCAGCCCGGTCCAAGACAGCAAAGGTTGCCCTTGGGTAGTCCTCCACGACGGTCCATGTGTCACGGTAGCCCACCGAAGAGTCCTGCCGCCCTGTAATGATGAGAGAAGGTGCATCGATGGTGGCCGCAAGCTTGTCGATGTCAAAGGACAATCCGTAGGCGTGGGTCCATAGTTTTTCCACAAAGCGCTTGTTCGCAGCCCTCAGACCAGAGAGGATTTCGTCTTGGAACCTCTGCCATGTCTTGGGCGACTGTACGACCGTGATTGACTCGTAGTCGGTTCGGTCTCCCGGTTTGAGGCTGGAGAGCAGCACAGGATCCTCAA
>Ga0153916_10000340_pt1 | contig 30969 bp, 40 predicted proteins | sample Opewatmetagenome_FD_109642 | JGI IMG/M metagenome (GOLD analysis project Ga0153916, IMG submission 109642) | Freshwater wetland microbial communities from Ohio, USA - Open water 3 Core 3 Depth 4 metaG | ecosystem: Environmental > Aquatic > Freshwater > Wetlands | place: USA: Ohio, Lake Erie...
ATCACCATTACCTCGGCCGCGACGACGTGCTTCTGGCGCGATCACCGCGTCAACATCATCGACACTCCGGGTCACATGGACTTCACCATCGAGGTCGAGCGTTCGCTGCGCGTGCTCGACGGTGCTGTCGCTTGCTTTGACGGCGTTGCCGGCGTTGAGCCGCAGTCCGAGACGGTGTGGCGTCAGGCGGAGAAGTACAAGGTTCCGCGGATGTGCTTCGTCAACAAGCTTGACCGCACCGGCGCGAACTTCGAGCGCTGCGTGGAGATGATCAAGGATCGTCTCGGCGCCCGTCCGCTCGTCCTCTATCTCCCGATCGGCATCGAGGGCGGCTTTAAGGGCCTCGTCGATCTGGTCAACAACAACGCCATCATCTGGCTCGAGGAGTCGCTGGGCGCGAAGTTCGAAATCACCGATATTCCGGCCGATCTCGTCGACACCGCCGCATCCGCTCGTTCCGAGCTGATCGAGATGGCTGTCGAGCAGGACGACGCGGTTATGGAGGCCTATCTCGAAGGCGCCGAGCCCGATGCCGCGACGCTGAAGGCGCTGATCCGCAAGGGCACGCTCAATTTCTCGTTCGTGCCCGTGCTGTGTGGCTCTGCGTTCAAGAACAAGGGCGTTCAGCCGCTGCTCGATGCCGTGGTCGATTATCTGCCGTCGCCGCTCGACATTCCTCCGGTTGAGGGCCTCAAGCTCGACGGCGTTACAACTGAAACGCGGCCGCCGAGCGACGATGCGCCGTTCTCGGCGCTGGCGTTCAAGATCATGAACGATCCGTTCGTGGGTACGCTCACCTTCGCCCGCATCTATTCGGGCAAGCTGGAGACCGCCTCGACCGTGATGAATTCGGTCAAGGACAAGAAGGAAAAGGTCGGCCGCATGCTGTTGATGCATGCCAATGACCGCGAGGATATCCAGGTCGCCTATGCCGGTGATATCGTCGCCCTGGCGGGTCTCAAGGACACGACGACGGGCGACACGCTGTGCGCGCCGACCGCTCCAATCATTCTTGAGCGTATGGAGTTTCCGGAGCCCGTGATCGAGGTTGCTGTGGAACCGAAGACGAAGGCCGACCAGGAGAAGATGGGTGTCGCGCTCAATCGTCTCGCTCGCGAGGATCCGTCGTTCCGCGTGACGTCGGACGTTGAAAGCGGCCAGACCATCATCAAGGGCATGGGTGAACTTCACCTCGAAATCCTTGTCGACCGCATGAAGCGCGAGTTCAAGGTCGAAGCCAATGTCGGTGCGCCGCAGGTGGCCTATCGCGAGAGTCTCGCGAAGAAGGTCGATGTGGATTATACCCACAAGAAGCAGTCGGGCGGATCGGGCCAGTTTGGCCGTATCAAGTTCACTGTCGAACCGGGCGAACGCGGCCAGGGCGTGATCTTCAAGGACGAGATCAAGGGCGGCAACGTCCCGAAGGAATATATTCCTTCCGTGGAGAAGGGTATCCGCGAGATCGCGGCGACCGGATCGCTTATCGGCTTCCCGATCATCGATTTCACCGCGACGCTCTATGACGGCGCGTACCATGATGTCGATTCGTCGGCGTTGGCGTTTGAGATCACCGGTCGCGGCGCAATGCGCGAAGCCGCACAGAAGGCGGGTATCAAGCTGCTTGAGCCGATCATGAAGGTCGAGGTCGTGACCCCGGAAGATTATCTGGGCGATGTGATCGGCGACATCAACAGCCGTCGCGGGCAGATCCAGGGCACAGACAGCCGGGGCAATGCCCAGGTGGTTGAAGCCATGGTTCCGCTGGCCAACATGTTCGGCTATGTGAACCAGCTGCGCTCGTTCACGCAGGGACGCGCACAATATTCGATGCAGTTCTCGCACTATGATGAAGTCCCGGCGAACGTTGCCGAGGAAGTCAAAGCGAAGCTTGCCTGATCGAATTGTTAGTTTGAATTACGGATTGCGACAGAAAGACGAGGGTTAGATCAATGGCCAAGGCTAAATTTGAGCGTACTAAGCCGCACTGCAACATCGGCACCATCGGTCACGTCGACCATGGCAAGACGTCGTTGACGGCGGCGATCACCAAGGTTCTCGCCGAAACCGGCGGTGCGACTTTCGTTGACTACGCGAACATCGACAAGGCTCCTGAAGAGCGCGAACGCGGCATCACCATTTCGACCGCGCACGTCGAATATGAAACCGAAAAGCGGCATTATGCCCACGTCGATTGCCCGGGCCACGCTGACTATGTGAAGAACATGATCACCGGCGCCGCGCAGATGGACGGCGCGATCCTGGTGGTTTCGGCGACCGACGGCCCGATGCCGCAGACCCGCGAGCACATCCTGCTCGCCCGTCAGGTCGGCGTGCCGCAGCTCGTCGTGTTCATGAACAAGGTCGATCTGGTCGACGATCCCGAGATTCTCGAGCTCGTCGAGCTGGAAATCCGCGAGCTGCTCTCGAAGTACGACTTTGATGGCGACAATATTCCGATCATTGCCGGTTCGGCAGTCGCCGCTCTCGAGGGCAAGACCCCCGAGATCGGTCACGACGCGATCCTGAAGCTGATGCAGGCGGTCGACGATTGGATTCCGCAGCCGGAGCGTCCGCTGGACAAGCCGTTCCTGATGCCGATCGAAGACGTGTTCTCGATCTCGGGCCGTGGCACCGTGGTCACCGGCCGCGTCGAGACCGGCATCGTCAAGGTTGGCGAGGAAGTCGAGATTGTCGGCATCCACGACACCAAGAAGACCGTTGTCACCGGCGTTGAAATGTTCCGCAAGCTGCTCGATCAGGGCCAGGCGGGTGACAACATCGGCGCGCTGCTTCGCGGCGTCGGTCGCGATGATGTCGAGCGTGGCCAGGTTCTGGCCAAGCCGGGTTCGATCACGCCGCACACCGAGTTCAAGGCTGAGATCTATGTCCTCTCCAAGGACGAGGGTGGCCGTCACACGCCGTTCTTCGCCAATTACCGTCCGCAGTTCTACTTCCGCACGACCGACGTGACGGGCGAAGTGACGCTGCCGGAAGGCACCGAGATGGTCATGCCTGGTGACAACGTCACTCTCGGCGTCAAGCTGATCGCTCCGATCGCCATGGACCAGGGTCTGCGCTTCGCCATTCGCGAAGGTGGTCGTACGGTCGGCGCTGGGGTTGTCAGCTCGATCACGAAGTAATATAGCATCGGCGGCCGCCTGGTTCCTCTGGGAATCGGGCGGCCCTGTTTTTACCCTGCTGCGGCTTTTTTCGGGGCAGGTTTGGCTCTTTCTTCTTGTTGGTGGTAGTTAAGCGATGGATACGCAGAATATTCGGATTCGCCTGAAGGCGTTCGATCATCGGGTGCTCGATCAGGCAACCAGCGAAATCGCGGATACCGCGAAGCGCACGGGTGCGCTGATTCGCGGTCCCATCCCGCTACCTACGCGGATCGAGAAGTTCACCGTGAACCGCTCGCCGCACGTCGACAAGAAGAGCCGCGAACAGTTTGAGGTGCGCACCTACAAGCGCCTCCTCGATATCGTTCAGCCGACACCGCAGACGGTCGATGCTTTGATGAAGCTCGATCTGGCTGCGGGTGTCGATGTTGAAATTAAGCTGGCCTGATTTCGGGTCGTTCACGCCCCCGCTCGGCGGGGGCCTCTGTAAGGAGTGAAAGATCATGCGCACTGGCGTGATCGCGAAGAAAATGGGAATGACCCGGCTGTTCCAGGATGACGGCCGCCACGTTCCCGTAACCGTCCTGTCGCTGGAAGGCTGTCAGGTGGTTGCGCACAAAACGGCCGAACGCGACGGCTATGTTGCAGTCCAGCTTGGTGCTGGCGCTGCCAAGGCAAAAAATGTGGCGAAGCCGCAGCGCGGGCATTTCGGCAAGGCCGAGGTTGAACCCAAGGCGCGCCTGGTTGAGTTCCGCGTCGCGGAAGACGCACTGGTCGAAGTGGGCGCGGAAATTTCCGCCGACCATTTCATCAACGGCCAGATGGTCGATGTGACCGGTAGCACCCAGGGCAAGGGCTTCGCCGGCGCAATGAAGCGCTGGAACTTCGGCGGTCTGCGTGCGACCCACGGCGTGTCGGTCTCGCACCGCTCGCATGGTTCGACCGGTAACCGTCAGGATCCGGGCAAGGTCTTCAAGAACAAGAAGATGGCCGGCCACATGGGCGACCGTCAGCGTACCCAGCAGAACCTGGAAGTTGTCGGCACCGACGTTGAACGCGGTCTGCTGTTCATCAAGGGCTCGGTTCCAGGTAGCAAGGGCGGATGGCTGCTGGTTCGTGACGCCGTGAAGCTGGCGCGCGCCGATGGCGTGCCCTATCCGGCGTCGATCAAATCGACCGTCACATCACAAGTGCAGCAAGAGGTTGTCCCTGCTGAAACCGAGGCTCCGGCCGAGGTTCAGGCCGAGGCCACCGAAGGCCAGGAGGGCTGAGCGACATGAAACTCAAAGTTCAGACCCTTGAGGCGAAGGCCGCCGGCGACATCGATCTCAATGATGAGATCTTTGGCCTGGAGCCCCGCGCTGACATCCTTCACCGGGTGGTGACCTGGCAGCTCGAAAAGCGCCGTGGCACGGCCCGTGGAGCGCGTGAGCGTTCCGACGTCAACCGGACTGGTAAGAAGTTCGGCCGGCAGAAGGGTGGCGGTACCGCCCGTCACGGCAACCGCAGGGCGCCGATCTTCATTGGCGGCGGCAAGGCGCACGGACCGCGTGTTCGTGACTTCAATCCGTCGCTTAACAAGAAGGTGCGCGTGCTCGGGCTCAAGATGGCGCTTTCGGCCAAGGCCAAGGACGGCAAGCTGATCGTCATGGACACGCTGGCGCTGAATGAGGCGAAGACGAAGTCCTTGCAGGAGCGTCTCGGCAAGCTCGGTTTCGGCCGGACGGCGCTGTTCATCGATGGCGACGCGGTCGACAACAATTTCCGTCTGGCATCGGCCAATCTGCACACGTTGAACGTGATGCCGGCGGTCGGCGCCAACGTCTATGACATCCTCAACCACGAGACGCTGGTCCTGACCCGCGCGGCGGTCGAGAAGCTGGAGGCGCGGTTCAATGGCTAAGGCAGCAAAGAAGACGGCCGCGGTCGATCTGGCGCATTACGACGTCGTGCTCGCGCCGCACATCACCGAGAAGTCGACCATGCTCAGCGAGCATAATCAGGTCGTCTTCAAGGTGGCGGGCAGCGCCACGAAGCCGGCGATCAAGGCGGCGGTTGAGGCGTTGTTCAATGTTACCGTGACGGGCGTCAATACGATCGTCCAGAAGGGCAAGACCAAGCGCTGGAAGGGCACGCCCTATCAGCGTTCCGATATGAAAAAGGCGATCGTGACGCTGGCCGAGGGCCAGTCCATCGACGTGACCACCGGCATTTGAGCGGGCAGGACTAAAGATGGCTTTAAAACAGTATAATCCGACGAGCCCGGCCCGCCGTGGTCTGGTGCTCATCGACCGGTCGAGCCTGTGGAAGGGCAAGCCCGTCAAGGCGCTGACCGAAGGCAAGAGCAAGACGGGTGGCCGCAACAACCATGGCCATGCGACGTCGCGTGGCATCGGCGGCGGCCACAAGCAGCGCTATCGCCATGTCGATTTCAAGCGCCGCAAATGGGATGTGCCGGCCAGCGTCGAGCGGATCGAATATGATCCCAACCGCTCGGCGTTCATTGCGCTGGTCAAATATCCCGACGGCGAGCTGGCCTACATCCTCGCGCCGCAGCGGCTTGCCGCTGGCGACCAGGTGGTTGCCGGTAAGAAGGTCGACGTGAAGCCGGGCAATGCCATGGAAATCGGGCAGATGCCGGTCGGTACGATCGTGCACAATGTCGAGATGAAGCCCGGCAAGGGTGGCCAGATCTCGCGCGCTGCCGGCACGTATGTGCAGGTTGTCGGCCGTGATCGCGGCATGGTGATCGTTCGCCTCAATTCGGGCGAGCAGCGCTACATCCGTTCCGACTGCATGGCGACGGTGGGTGCGGTTTCAAACCCGGACAATTCTAACCAGACGCTGGCCAAGGCAGGCCGCACGCGCTGGATGGGCAAGCGTCCGCTGACCCGCGGCGTTGCGAAGAACCCGGTCGATCACCCCCATGGCGGTGGTGAAGGCCGCACCTCGGGCGGTCGTCACCCGGTCACTCCGTGGGGCAAGCCGACCAAGGGCGCCAAAACCCGCCACAACAAGTCGACCGACAGCATGATCATCCGGTCGCGTCACGCGAAGAAGAAGAGGTAGAGATGGCCCGCTCCGTCTGGAAAGGCCCGTTCGTCGAACTGAGCCTGCTCAAAAAAGCCGAGGCCGCACAGGAAGGCGGCGCGCGTGCGCCGATCAAGACCTGGTCGCGCCGCTCGACGATCCTGCCGCAGTTCGTTGGCCTCACCTTCAGTGTCTACAACGGCCGCAAGTTCGTGCCCGTTTCGGTCAGTGAGGAAATGGTCGGCATGAAGCTTGGCGAGTTCGCGCCGACGCGCACTTTCACCGGCCACGCCGCCGACAAGAAGGGCAAGAGGTAAGCGATGTCGAAGCAGTCAGCACCCCGTCGCGTTGGCGACAAAGAGGCTCTGGCGGTCGCGACCACCGTGCGCGGCAGCCCGTATAAACTGAACCTGGTCGCGGGCTTGATCCGCGGCAAGAAGGCCGGTGAGGCGTTGAACATCCTGCAGTTCTCGCGCAAGGCGATGGCCAAGGATGTCCAGAAGGTTCTGGCATCGGCGATCGCCAATGCCGAGAACAACCACAATCTGGATGTCGATGCGCTGGTCGTGAAGGAAGCAAGCGTCGGCAAGAGCCTGGTGATGAAGCGTTTCGCGACGCGCGCCCGGGGTCGTTCCGGCCGGATCGTCAAGCCGTTCAGTCGCATTCGCGTGATCGTGCGCGAAGCCGGCGAGACGGAGGAGTAAGTCATGGGTCATAAAACCAACCCGATCGGCCTTCGGCTTCAGATCAACCGCACCTGGGATTCGCGCTGGTACGCCGAGGGCGAAGATTATGGACGGCTGCTTCTTGAAGATTTGAAGCTGCGTAAGTACATCGTCGAAACCATGCCGCAGGCGGCGATTTCGAAGGTCGTGATTGAACGGCCGGCGAAGACCTGCCGCGTGTCCATCTATGCCGCGCGCCCTGGCGTGATCATCGGCAAGAAGGGCGCGGACATCGAGAAGCTGCGCAAGAAGCTTGCTTCGATGACCAGCTCGGACGTGAGCCTGAACATCGTCGAAATCCGCAAGCCGGAAATCGATGCCAAGCTTGTCGCCCAGTCGGTTGCCGATCAGCTTGAGCGTCGCGTCGCGTTCCGCCGGGCGATGAAGCGGGCGGTCCAGTCGGCCCTGCGTCTCGGTGCGGAAGGCATCCGCATCACCTGCGCCGGCCGGCTTGGCGGCGCGGAGATCGCGCGGACCGAATGGTATCGTGAAGGTCGTGTGCCGCTGCACACGCTGCGCGCGAATGTCGATTATGCCGAAGCTGAAGCCCATACCGCCTACGGCGTCTGCGGGATTAAGGTTTGGATATTTAAGGGCGAAATCCTGGGTCATGATCCGCAGGCCCAGGACAAGCTGATGATGGAAGCACAGACGTCGGGGGTCCGACCGGCGCGATGAGCTGAAAGCTCATCGCCTGATCGAGGGCCCACCCTGTCAGAAGGCGATAAAAGATGCTGCAACCGAAACGGACCAAGTTCCGCAAGGCCCACAAGGGCCGCATTCACGGCGACGCCAAGGGCGGAACCGCGCTCAATTTCGGCTCGGTTGGCCTCAAGGCCATGGAGCCGGAGCGGATCACCGCGCGTCAGATCGAGGCGGCTCGCCGCGCGATCACCCGCCACATCAAGCGTCAGGGACGCTTGTGGATCCGCATTTTCCCCGATGTGCCGGTTTCGTCGAAGCCTGCCGAAGTCCGCATGGGCAAGGGCAAGGGCGCGCCGGAATTCTGGGCGGCCCGGGTGAAGCCCGGCCGTATCCTCTTCGAACTCGACGGCGTTGCGCATGACATCGCCAAAGGCGCGTTCGAGCGCGCCGCGGCAAAGCTGCCGATCAAGACCAAGGTGATCGTGCGCCTTGGCGAAGCGCAGTAAGGATCAGGCGTTATGGCGAACAAGATCGACGAACTGAAGGTGAAGAGCGACGACGAGCTGCAGGGTCAGCTCGGCGAACTGAAGCGCGAGCAGTTTAACCTGCGTTTCCAGGCTGCCACCAACCAGCTTGAGAAGCCGAGCCGCATTCGTGAGGTGCGCCGCACGATCGCGCGCATCAAGACGCTGCAGAACGACCGGGCGCGCGCCGCCCAGGCCAAGGGTTGAGGAGCAAGACATGCCCAAGCGCGTGCTGACCGGAACGGTGGTCTCCGACAAGACCGACAAGACGGTGGTGGTGAAGGTCGAACGGCGGGTGAAGCATCCGCTCTACGGCAAGATCATCCGCCGCTCGAAAAAGTATCACGCCCATGACGAGGCCAATGCCTTCAAGGAAGGCGAGATCGTCCGCATCGAGGAATGCGCGCCGATTTCAAAGCTGAAGTCGTGGAAAGTTTTGGAAAAAGTGACCGCCTGAGCGGTCACGGATTATGAGAGAAGGATCTAAGCTATGATCCAGATGCAGACGAACCTTGAGGTCGCCGACAACAGCGGCGCCAAGAGGGTGCAGTGCATCAAGGTGCTGGGTGGTTCCAAGCGCCGGACCGCAGGCGTCGGCGACGTCATCGTGGTGTCGGTGAAGGAAGCTGCGCCCCGTGGCCGCGTGAAGAAGGGCGACGTCCACCGTGCGGTGGTCGTCCGGACCGCGAAGGACATCCGCCGTGCGGATGGCTCCGTGATCCGCTTCGATTCCAACGCGGCGGTGCTGATCAACAAGAATGAGGAGCCGATTGGCACCCGTATCTTCGGTCCGGTGGTGCGCGAGCTGCGCGCCAAGAACCACATGAAGATCATCAGCCTGGCGCCGGAGGTTCTGTAACATGTCGGCGGCAAAGATCAGGAAGGGCGACAAGGTCGTCATTCTGTCCGGTAAGGACAAGGGCAAGCATGGCGAAGTGACCCGCGCAATCCCGAAGGATAGCAAGGTCGTCGTTTCGGGCGTGAACGTGGTGACGCGTCACAAGAAGCCGACGCAGCTCAACCCGCAGGGCGGGCTCGAGCGGTCGGAAGCCCCGATCCATGTTTCCAAGGTCGCGATCGAGGATCCCAAGACGGGCAAGCCCTCGCGCGTGTCATTCAAGGTGGAAGACGGCAAGAAGGTCCGGATTGCCACTCGCTCCGGGGAGCGTATCGATGGCTGATAAGAAATACACGCCACGGCTGAAGGCGCTCTATGATGCGCAGCTCAAGGCCAAGATGATCGAGGCGTTCGGCTACAAGAACGGCATGGAAGTGCCCAAGCTGGACAAGATCGTCCTCAACATGGGCGTCGGCGAGGCGACCCAGGACAAGAAGCGGGTCGACACTGCGGCCGCCGAGATGATGTTGATCGCCGGCCAGAAGCCGGTCATCACCAAGGCGAAGAAGTCGGTCGCGCAGTTCAAGCTGCGCGAGGGCATGCCGATCGGTGTCAAGGTCACGCTGCGTCGGGAACGCATGTACGAGTTCCTCGATCGGCTGATCAACATCGCCCTGCCTCGGGTCCGCGACTTCCGCGGCGTGAACGCGAAGTCGTTCGATGGCCGCGGCAATTACGCGATGGGCATCAAGGAACAGATCGTGTTCCCTGAAATCAACTATGACCGGATCGAGAAGGTCCGCGGCATGGACATCATTATCGGAACCACGGCGAAAACCGACGAGGAGGCGCTGACTCTGCTCCGCCTGTTCGGCATGCCGTTCCCGATTGAAACGGAAGATAAGCAGGCGGCTTGAGCCGCGCTGCAGTGAAGGAAGAACTTAAGTCATGGCGAAACTGAGTTCGATCAACAAGAATGAGCGTCGCAAGAAGCTGGTGAAGAAATATGCCGGCCAATATGCGAAGCTCAAGGCGATCGCAGACGATGAAAGCGTTGACGAGACCGAGCGTTTGATCGCCCGGCTCAAGATGGCGGAAATTCCGCGCAATGCGAACCCGACCCGGATTCGCAACCGTTGCGCGCTGACCGGCCGTCCGCGTGCTTATTATCGCAAGTTCAACCTCTGCCGAATCATGCTGCGGGAACTGGCCAATGATGGCCTGATCCCTGGCGTGACGAAGTCGAGCTGGTAAGGGAGGGATTGGGACCATGGCGGTGACCGATCCGTTGGGTGATATGCTCACCCGCATTCGCAATGGGCAGCAGGCGCGCAAGGACAGCGTGCTGACGCCCGCCTCGAAGCTGCGCGCACGCGTTCTCGATGTGCTGCAGCGCGAAGGCTATATTCGTGGCTATACCCAGGAAGACATGGGCCCGGTGGTCGGCATCCGGATCGAGCTCAAATATTTCGAGGGCCAGCCGGCGATCCAGCACGTCGCGCGCGTCTCGAAGCCGGGCCGCCGCGTCTACAGCGGGTCGAAGGACCTGCCGCGCGTGCGCAATGGCCTTGGTATCACGATCGTCTCGACGCCCAAGGGTGTTCTGTCCGACGCGGAAGCGCGCGAACAGAATGTCGGCGGCGAGGTGCTGGCGGAGGTATTCTGATCATGTCGCGCATCGGAAAACGTCCGGTCGAAATCCCCAGCGGGGTGACGGCCACCATCGAAGGCAGCCAGCTTTCGGTGAAGGGACCCAAGGGTACGCTCGCCATGTCGCTGCTCGATGACATCACTTACGATGTCCAGGGCAATGCGATCAGCGTGCAGCCCGCCAACGACACGAAGCGTGCGCGCTCCTTCTGGGGCATGCAGCGCACCCTGGTGCAGAATCTGGTGACCGGCGTCACCGACGGCTTCACCATCGTGCTCGAGATCACCGGCGTCGGCTATCGTGCCAATGTGCAGGGCAACATGCTGAAGCTGCAGCTCGGCTTCAGTCACGATGTCGAATATCCGATCCCGGAAGGCATCACGATCAAGACGCCCGACCAGACGACTGTCGAGATTTCCGGCAGTGACCGGCAGAAGGTCGGTCAGGTCGCCGCCGAGATCCGCCGCTGGCGCAAGCCGGAGCCCTACAAGGGCAAGGGCATCAAATATCGCGGCGAGTATATCTTCCGCAAAGAAGGCAAGAAGAAGTAAGCCATGGCCAAGGGACTCTCACTTTTCGATCGGCGCCGTCAGCGGGTTCGCACGGCGCTGCGTGCAAAAGCCGGCAGCCGTCCGCGGCTTTCGGTGCATCGGTCCAGCCAGCACATCTATGCGCAGGTCATCGACGATGCGGCGGGCAAGACCGTCGCTTCCGCCTCGACCCTGGAAAAGGACGTGCGCGGCAAGACCGGAGCCACTGTCGCGGCAGCGGCCGAGGCTGGCAAGCGCCTGGCCGAGCGCGCGAAGAAGGCTGGCATCAGCCGGGTGGTGTTCGACCGCGGCGGCTTCCTGTTCCACGGGCGGGTGAAGGCCCTGGCCGACGCGGCACGCGAAGGCGGATTGGAGTTTTAAATGGCTGACGAAACCGAAAACAAGGCCGTTGAGGCCACCGCGCCGGAAGCGGCTGAAGCGCCTCGCGAAGGCCGTGGACGTGGCGGACGTGGCCGTGGTGGTCCAGGCGGACAGCGCGAAGGCCGCGGACGCGGCGGTGATCGTGGCCGTGGTCGCGAGGGCCGTACCGAAGAGGGTGGCGAGGAGCTGATCGAAAAGCTCGTCCACATCAATCGCGTGTCGAAAACTGTGAAGGGCGGCAAGCGCTTCGGTTTCGCCGCTCTGGTTGTGGTCGGCGATGGCAAGGGCCGGGTCGGCTTCGGTCATGGCAAGGCGCGCGAAGTGCCGGAGGCGATTTCGAAGGCGACCGCGTCTGCGAAGAAGGCGATGGTCCGGGTGCCGCTGCGCGATGGCCGGACTCTGCATCATGACGCCGCCGGGCATTTCGGTGCCGGTCGGGTCTATGTGCGCTCGGCTCAGCCGGGTACCGGCATCATCGCCGGCGGCCCGATGCGCGCCGTGTTCGAAAGCCTCGGGGTCGCCGACGTGGTGACCAAGTCCGTCGGCACGAACAATCCCTACAACATGATCCGGGCGACGTTCGCGGCGCTCAGCGGTCAGAATTCGCCGAAGCTGGTGGCCCAGCGTCGCGGCAAGAAGATTTCCGATCTTCTCGCGCGCCGCGGCGATGTCACCGAGCGTCAGGCGGCGGCGGAAGCCGAAGCGGTCGCGGAGTAATCGAACATGGCCAAGATCAAGATCACCCAGACCGGATCGCCGATCCGCCGTACCACCGATCAGCGCGCGACGCTGATCGGCCTGGGCCTCAACAAGATGCACAAGACGGTCGAGCTCGACGACACCCCCGAGGTGCGCGGCATGATCCGCAAGGTGCAGCATATGGTTTCGGTCGAGGGCTGATAGGGCCCTCACTGATCCCGGCGCGCGAACAAAGCGAAAGCGAGTGCAGACAATGAAACTCAACGATCTCAGAGACAATCCCGGTGCCCGCAAGAGCCGCGTTCGCGTTGGCCGCGGCATCGGTTCGGGCGTCGGCAAGACTGCCGGCCGCGGCCAGAAGGGCCAGACCAGCCGTTCGGGCGTCAGCATCGCCGGCTTCGAGGGCGGTCAGATGCCGCTCCACATGCGGATCCCGAAGCGCGGCTTCAACAACATCTTCGCCAAGGATTATGCCGAGGTGAATCTCGGCGCGGTCCAGAAGGTGATCGACGCGAACAAGCTCGACCCCAAGGCGGTGATCGATCACGAGGCGCTGAAGGCGGCCGGGCTCGCGCGCGGCGGCAAGGACGGCGTACGTCTGCTCGGCAATGGCGAGATCAAGGCGAAGCTGAAGTTCAAGGTCGCCGGCGTGTCGAAGGGCGCGCGCGAGGCGGTCGAAAAGGCTGGCGGATCGGTCGAAGTGACTGTCGCCGCCAAGGCCGAGGCGTCGGAAGCCTGATCTTGATAGTGGCGTCCGGGTTCCCGGACGCCTATCTATCCACCCGGTAAGGCGGGGCGTGTCCGCCGCTCGAGAGGGTTATTAGCAATATGGCATCAGCAGCCGAACAGCTCGCAGCAAATATCAGTTTCGCCTCTTTCGCGAAATCGACCGAGCTCAAGAACCGCATCTGGTTTACCCTGGGTGCGCTGATCATCTTCCGGCTGCTGTCCTATGTCCCGCTGCCCGGCATCGACCCGCAGGCGATGGCGGAACTGTTTTCGCGCACTCAGGGCGGCGTGCTCGATTTCTTCAACATGTTTTCGGGCGGTGCGTTGCAGCGCATGTCGGTGATCGCGCTCGGCGTGATGCCCTATATCACCGCGTCGATCGTCATCCAGCTCGGTACCTCGCTGTCGCCGGCGCTGGCCGCCCTCAAGAAAGAGGGCGAAAGCGGCCGCAAGAAGCTCAACCAATATACCCGCTACGGAACGGTCGCTTTGTGCGCCTTCCAGGGCTATGGCATCGCGGTCGGCCTTGAAAGCTGGGGCGCCACCCAGGGCATGTCCGCAGTGATCGATCCGGGCTGGTTCTTCCGCATTTCCTGCGTGATCACGCTCGTCGGCGGCACCATGTTCCTGATGTGGCTGGGTGAGCAGATCACCAGCCGCGGCATCGGCAACGGCATTTCGCTGATCATCATGGCCGGCATCGTCGCGGCCTTGCCGTCGGCGCTGATCCATCTGTTCGAGCAGGGCCGCACCGGCGCGATGTCGCCGCTGCTGATCCTTGCGATCATCGCGGTCGCTCTCGGCCTGGTCGTGTTCATCTGCTTCATGGAACGGGCGCAGCGGCGGATCCTGATCCAGTATCCGAAGCGCCAGACCCAGCGCGGCATGCTGCAGGGCGAAAGCTCGCATCTCCCGCTCAAGATCAACACTTCGGGCGTGATCCCGCCGATCTTCGCTTCGTCGCTGCTGCTGATGCCGCTCACCGTCGCCCAGTTCGCGGGGCAGCGTACCGCGGGCGAGAGCATGTGGGGCGATTTCATGATCAGCGTCACCACGGCGCTCCAGCATGGTTCGCCGCTTTACATGACGCTCTATGGCGCCGGCATCATCTTCTTCAGCTTCTTCTACACCGCGGTGATCTTCAATCCCGAGGAGACGGCGGACAATCTGAAGCGCTATGGCGGCTTCATCCCGGGCATCCGTCCGGGCCAGCGCACCGCCGAGTATCTCGATTATGTGCTGACCCGCATCACCGTGATCGGCGCGGCCTATCTGACCTTGATCTGCCTGTTGCCGGAATTTCTTATTTCCAAGCTGGCGGTGCCTTTCTATCTTGGCGGCACGAGCCTGCTGATCGTCGTCAATGTAACCATGGACACGGTGACGCAGATTCAAAGCCACTTGCTGGCGCATCAATATGAAGGCCTCATCAAGAAGGCGAAGCTGCGTGGGGGACGCCGTTGAATATAATATTGCTGGGTCCGCCCGGTGCGGGCAAAGGAACCCAGGCAAGCCGGCTCGAGCAGGAGCACGGCATGATCCAGCTTTCCACCGGTGACATGCTGCGTGCAGCGGTCGCGGCGGGAACGCCCGTCGGGCTTCAGGCCAAGGCGGTGATGGAGGCTGGCGGTCTTGTTTCCGATGAGATCGTGATCGGCATCCTGTCCGAACGGCTCGATCAGCCGGACTTGGGGAAAGGCTTCACGCTCGACGGTTTTCCGCGAACGGTGGCACAGGCCGAAGCGCTGGATCGCATGCTGACTGCAAAGGGGCGCAAGCTCGACCGGGTCATCGAGCTGATGGTCGACGAAGATGCGCTGGTTGATCGCATCACCGGCCGCTTCTCCTGCGCGAAATGCGGCGAGGGCTATCACGACCGGTACAAGTTGCCGAAGACCGCGGGCGTCTGCGATGTCTGCGGCTCGACCGAATTCAAGCGCCGCCCCGACGACAATGAAGAGACGGTGCGCACCCGCATGGCCGAATATCGCGCCAAGACAGCGCCGATCCTGCCTTATTATGAGGAGCGGGGTCTGGTGTCCCGCGTCGACGGCATGGCGCCGATCGGCCAGGTGAACACCGCCATCGAGGCGATTCTGGAATAAGCATGCGCTGGGCGCTCGCCCTGCTCGCGGCTTTGCCCGCGGTCACGAGCGCCGAGGCGAGGGTCGTTTCCACAGCGGCCAATGGCTTTGAGGTCGCGGAGACGGTCGTCATCGCCGCCAGCCCGGACACGGTTTATACCCAGCTCATCAGGCCGGGCCGCTGGTGGAGCTCCGATCATACCTACTCCGGCGATGCCGCGAACATGCGCCTCGACGCCAAGGCCGGCGGCTGCTTCTGCGAGCGCATTCCCAAGGGCGGCGGGTCGATCGAACATGGCCGGATCGTCTATGCCCAGCCCGGGCAGGCGCTCAGGCTGCGCGGCGGCCTGGGACCACTGCAGGGAGAGGGTGCGGATGGCGCGCTGACCTGGACCCTGAGGTCGGTGGGCGGCGCGACCGAGCTCAACCAGAGCTATGTCGTCGGTGGCTATATCCGCGGCGGGGCAGAGGCGATGGCACCGCTGGTGGATACGGTGCTTTCTGAACAGTTGCGCCGCTTGAAAGCGCACATCGAGAAGCCTCGCTGATTTCTTCGCGCGCTCTGTCTCATAGCCGGCATTCGGCTCGCTTGACAGGCTGTGCGCAGGCTCCTATTTACCCGTCATCCCGACCGTTCGGCGATCCCGGCGGCGCCCTTGGCGCTTCGCCGCTTTTGTGCGTTACGGAGATCGGGTTTTCGCTTTGAGATGGGGGCTTGCCCAGGCCGCCCGTGGAGCAGGAGATCGTTTGTGGCTCGTATTGCGGGTGTCAATATCCCGACCAACAAGCGCGTTGTGATCGCGCTGACTTACATTCACGGCATTGGTTCGACCAAGGCTCAGGAAATCGTCCAGAAGATGGGTTTTTCGGCTGAGCGCCGCGTTCAGGACCTGTCCGATCAGGAAGTCGTGCAGATTCGCGAGATCATCGACCGTGACTATATGGTGGAAGGCGATCTTCGGCGCGAAGTGGCGATGAACATCAAGCGGTTGATGGATCTCGCCTGCTATCGCGGCCTCCGCCATCGCAAGGGTCTGCCGGTCCGCGGCCAGCGCACGCACACCAATGCGCGCACCCGCAAGGGCAAGGCCAAGCCGATCGCCGGCAAGAAGAAGTAAGCGGCCTCAGCGGTCGCTCTTCTTCCCAACGCAACAGTCTCGAACGACAGGATTTTCCAGATGGCACGCGAACCACAGCGCATTCGCAGGCGTGAACGCAAGAACATCAGCTCTGGCGTCGCCCATGTGAACGCCAGCTTCAACAACACCATGATCACCATCACCGATGCCCAGGGCAATGCAATTTCCTGGTCGTCCGCCGGTGCGATGGGCTTCAAGGGCAGCCGCAAGTCGACGCCTTACGCCGCCCAGATCGCAGCCGAGGACGCCGGCCGTAAGGCGCAGGAGCACGGCATGCGCACCCTTGAGGTCGAGGTGAAGGGCCCAGGCTCGGGCCGTGAATCGGCGCTCCGCGCGCTGCAGGCGGTCGGGCTTCAGATCACCGCGATTCGCGACGTGACGCCGATCCCGCACAATGGTGTGCGGCCGCCGAAGCGCCGCCGCGTCTGATCGATGATATTTTGGCGGGCCGGTGTCGGCCCGCCCGTTATTCAACCCGGGCGCTTGGAGATGGAGCGCCCACAGCCTCCAGGGGATCACCGTGGCAGTCAACGCGAAGAACTGGCAGGAATTGAAAAAGCCCAGCGGCCTTGAGGTCAAGGGCGGCGACGGCAAGCGCAAGACAACCTTCGTCGCCGAGCCTCTGGAGCGCGGCTTCGGCCTGACGCTTGGCAATTCGCTGCGTCGGGTGCTGTTGTCGTCGCTTCAGGGCGCGGCGGTCACCTCGATCAAGATCGAGGGCGTCCTTCACGAATTCTCGTCGCTCACCGGCATACGCGAGGACGTCACCGACATCGTCCTCAATGTAAAGCAGGTCGCGCTCCGGATGCAGGGCGAAGGCCCGAAGCGGCTACAGCTTTCGGCCACCGGTCCGGGTGAGGTCACCGCGGGGCAAATCGCGACCACTGGCGACATCGAGGTGATGAACCCCGAACTCGTCATCTGTCATCTCGACGAAGGCGCGACGCTCAACATGGAGCTGACGGCGGAGCCGGGCAAGGGCTATGTCCCCGCCAGCGCCAACCGTCCGGTCGATGCGCCGATCGGCCTGATCCCGGTCGACGCACTGTACTCGCCGGTGCGTCAGGTCGCCTACAAGGTCGAAAACACCCGCGTCGGCCAGGAGCTTGACTATGACAAGCTCACCCTGACCATCGAGACCGACGGCACCGTCACGCCCGAGGATGCGCTGGCCTATGCCGCACGCATCCTTCAGGACCAGCTTGCGTTGTTCGTCACGTTCGAAGAGCCGACGGCCCGCGTCGCGCCGATGATCGGCGTTGCGGCCGCGGCGCCTGCGGCGGAAGCCGAGGCCGGCCAGCTCAACCGCTATCTGCTGAAGAAGGTCGACGAACTGGAGCTTTCGGTCCGTTCGGCGAACTGTCTGAAGAACGACAACATCATCTACATCGGCGATCTTGTGCAGAAGACCGAGGCGGAAATGCTCCGCACGCCGAATTTCGGCCGCAAGTCCTTGAACGAGATCAAGGAAGTGCTGTCCTCGATGGGTCTGCGCCTTGGCATGGATATTCCGGGCTGGCCGCCTGAGAACATCGAGGAAATGGCGAAGAAGCTCGAACAGGAATTCTGATTTTTCAGACGGGTTTGGGCGGCGCCCGCAGTTCACGCCGCCTGGTCTGGGGTACCAGAGGGACCCCATCAAAGTAATACTTTGATGGGACCCGCTATCCGGCCCCTGAACAAACGGGAGAAGTCACATGCGTCATCGCGTCGGCGGCCGTAAGCTGCAGCGTACCTCCAGCCATCGCGCTGCCCTGTTCCGCAACATGGCGGCGGCGCTCATCAAGCATGAGCAGATCACCACCACCCTCGCCAAGGCGAAAGAGATTCGGCCCTATGTCGAAAAGCTCGTCACGCTCGCCAAGAAGGGCGGCCTTGCCAATCGGCGTCTCGCTCAGGCGCGGCTGATGGACGAAACCCAGCTGAAGAAGCTGTTCGAGGTTCTGGCCGACCGCTATTCGGACCGCAATGGCGGCTATTGCCGGGTGATCAAGGCCGGCATCCGCGCATCGGACGCCGCGCCGATGGCGGTCGTCGAATTCGTCGATCGCGACGTCTCCGCCAAGGGCCAGGATTCTGGTCCGGTGGACATCTCCGAGATGGACGAGGCCGAAGCGGCCTGATCGCTTCCGCCGCCTAAGAAACAAGAGCGCGGTCCTTCGGGGCCGCGCTTTTTGTTTGTGGCCATGCTGAACGGTTGCTTCCAGCGCGGTTCATCGCGGGGACAGCGCGACTCGCCTACAGTTCAGCCGCGGCCACGATCCGGTGGCCGGACTGGAGAGCCAGCATGAACACCTCCGCCCGTCTGTTGCTGAGCGCCGTGACCGCCGCGTTCCTCACCGTGTCGGCAGCGACGCCCGCCGAGGCTCGCCCTTATGGTCGTCATCACCGACATCATGATCGCATCGATGCCGGCGATGTCCTGCTCGGCGCGATCCTCTTGGGCGGCATCGTTGCGGTCGCTTCGGCCGCCTCGAAAGATCGCGGCAGAAACGAGGATTGGGGGCGTGATGGCGAGCGTGCTGCGGTCGAGCAATGCGCCGACGCGGCCGAGCGCGAGGCGCAGAGCCGCGAGCGCGACGCGCGGGTCACCGACATCACCGATGTCCAGCGCAGCGGTGAAGCCTACCGGGTGCGCGGCGTCATCGATTACCGTTCGGAGGACGACGATTCCGACGATCGTCGCTGGGATGATTACCGCGACAACAGCCGCTTTACCTGCATCGTCCGCTATGGCCGGATCCAGAATCTGCGCATCGAAGACGATTATGCGTGGCGGTAATCGCGGCTGACCTGCGCCTATCACTGGACTCTGCGGCGCGCGGCTCGTAATTCCGCGCGCATGCTCTATCGGAAGTCCGCATGACCATCCCAGTTCAAGACAGCATTCTCATCATCGATTTCGGCAGCCAGGTGACCCAGCTGATTGCCCGCCGTGTGCGCGAAGCCGGGGCCTATTGCGAAATCGCGCCTTTCAACGCAGCTGAAGAGGCATTTGCCCGATTGAAGCCCAAGGGCGTGATCCTTTCGGGCGGTCCGGCTTCGGTGACGGAAGTGGCGAGTCCACGCGCACCCGACATGATTTTCAAGGCGGGCGTTCCGGTGCTCGGCATCTGCTACGGCCAGCAGGCGATGTGCGCGCAGCTTGGCGGCCGGGTCACGCCGTCCGATCATCGCGAGTTCGGGCGGTCGTTCCTTCACATCGTCGAGGGCTGTGCCCTGTTCGACGGTCTGTGGCGCGAGGGCGAGAGCCATCAGGTGTGGATGAGCCATGGCGACCGCGTCGATGCGTTGCCTGATGGCTTCGTAGTGATCGCGCGGTCCGAAGGTGCGCCGTTCGCCGCCATCGCCGATGATGAGCGGCGCTTCTATGGCGTTCAGTTTCATCCCGAGGTGGTCCACACGCCCGATGGCGCCCGGCTGATCGCCAATTTCGTGCGCCATGTCTGCGGCCTCACCGGCGACTGGACGATGGCCAGCTTCCGGGCGGCCAAGATCCTCGAAATCCGCGAGCAGGTCGGCGACGGCAAGGTGATCTGCGGGCTGTCGGGCGGTGTCGATTCGGCGGTCGCTGCGGTGCTGATCCATGAAGCGATCGGCGATCAGCTCACCTGCGTGTTCGTCGATCATGGCCTGATGCGGGCCGACGAGGCGGCTCAGGTCGTCAGCCTGTTCCGCAGCGCCTATCATATTCCGCTCGTCCACGTCGACGCGGAAACCCTGTTCCTGAACGGTCTCAAGGGGATCACCGACCCCGAGGAGAAGCGCAGGTTCATCGGCAAGACCTTCGTCGACGTGTTCGAGGATGAAGCGAAGAAGATCGGCGGCGCCGGGTTCCTCGCGCAGGGCACGCTGTACCCGGATGTGATCGAAAGCGTCAGCTTCACCGGCGGTCCGTCGGTAACCATCAAGTCGCACCATAATGTCGGCGGCTTGCCGGAGCGCATGAACATGCAGCTCGTCGAGCCGCTGCGCGAGCTGTTCAAGGACGAGGTGCGGGTGCTCGGGCAGGAACTCGGGCTGCCGGAAGCCTTCGTCGGTCGGCATCCGTTTCCCGGGCCGGGCCTTGCCATCCGCATTCCGGGCGAGGTTTCGCATCACAAATGCGAGATTCTGCGCAAGGCCGACAGCATCTATCTCGACGAGATTCGCAAGGCCGGTCTCTATGATGCGATCTGGCAGGCCTTCGCGGTGCTGCTGCCGGTTCGCACCGTCGGCGTCATGGGCGATGGCCGCACCTATGAATATGTCTGCGCGCTGCGCGCCGTGACGTCGGTCGATGGCATGACCGCCGATGTCTATCCGTTCGATTCCGCCTTCCTGTCCAGGGTGGCGACGCGGATCGTCAACGAGGTCACCGGCATCAACCGCGTGGTCTATGATTATACCTCGAAGCCGCCAGGCACGATCGAGTGGGAATAGGAGCTTTCGTGACACGCAAATTGATTTCCACCGGCTCGCCGCTTGAAAAGAGCGTCGGTTATTCGCGCGCCGTCGTCGAGGGCGATTGGTGCTTCGTTTCCGGAACGACCGGCTACGATTATGCGACGATGACGATGCCGGAAGCCGCGGTCGACCAGGCCAGGAACGCGCTCCGCACGATCGAGAAGGCGCTGGCCGAGGCGGGTTTCGCGATGGCTGATGTCGTGCGGGCGACCTATTATTTTACCGACGCCCGTTATTGGGACGAAGTGATCCCGGCGTTGGGCGAGGCCTTCGGCGAGATTCGCCCCGCCGCCTCGGCGCTGATCGTCGGCCTGGTCAAACCCGAGATGAAAGTGGAGATTGAGGTGACGGCGCTGCGGCGCGGCTGATTTCGACGCGAGGAGCGGTCCATGTCCACCACCTACACGCTCGATACCTCGACAAGTCGCGCTCATCCAACGCCCGCGCCGATGCGGCGGCTCACGGTGCCGGCCATCCAGGCGCGCAAGGGTGGCGATCCCGTAGTTGTGCTGACCGCCTACACCGCGCGGATGGCGCAGCTCCTCGATCCGCATTGCGACATGCTGCTGGTCGGCGACAGCCTTGGCCAGGTGATCTACGGACTGCCGTCGACGGTCCCGGTGACGCTTGAAATGATGTGCGCGCATGGCGCGGCGGTGACGCGCGGCTCCTATCATGCGGTGGTGGTGATCGACATGCCGTTCGGCAGCTACGAGGCCTCGCCCGACGAGGCGTTTCGGAGCGCGTCGCGCATCCTCAAGGAGACCGGCGCGGCCGCGGTCAAGCTCGAAGGCGGCGCGGCGATGGCGGAGACCATCGCCTTCCTCGTCGCACGCGGGATTCCCGTCGTCGGTCATGTCGGGTTGACGCCGCAGGCGGTGAATGTCCTCGGCGGCTATGGCGCGCGCGGGCGCGACGCCGCGGAATTCGCCAAGATCCTCGGTGATGCGCGCGCGGTTGCCGAAGCCGGCTGCTTCGCGCTGGTCGTCGAGGGCGTGGTCGAGACGTTGGCGATTGAAATCACGCAGCAGGTCACCTGTCCCACCATCGGCATCGGCGCTTCGGCGGCGTGCGACGGGCAGGTTCTGGTAACCGAGGATATGCTTGGCTTTTTCGAGCGGACGCCGCGCTTCGTGAAGCTTTACGATGGGCTGGCCGAACGCATCGGCGAGGCGGCCAGGAATTACGCTGCGGACGTCCGCGAACGCCGTTTTCCCGGACCCGATCAGATATATCCACCAAAAGCCTGATGGTCTGGGGCAGGCGGAGCGGCAATCTCGTTGCAGACCCCGGTGCAGGGCTTCCGCTCACGCATCCTCGCCGCTAAGGTCCGCGCCAATCATTGCCCTGGAGAGTTCGCTTGGCTGAGAATGAGATTGTGGATGAAGCCTTCCTGCGCGAAGTGGATGAGGAGCTTCGCCGCGAGCAGATGACCGGCTGGTGGCGGCGGTGGGGCCGCTATCTGCTGTTCGCAGTCGGCGCAGGGTTTCTGGCGCTGGCGGGCTACCTCTGGTGGCACGAGGAGCAGACGAAGAAGGCCGGAGCGCTGGCGGAACAGCTCACTCAGGCGTTCAACGACATCGATGCCGGCAATGACGATCAGGCGAAGGGCAAACTCGCTGCGCTGGTCGAGGCTAGGCAGCCGGGCTATCGCGCCGCGGCGCTGCTGACCGAGGGTGATCTTGCGCTGAAGGCGCAAGATACGGCGAAGGCTGCGGCCACCTTCAAGAAGGTGGCAGGAGATGACAGCCTTCCGCAGCCCTATCGAGATCTGGCGCTGGTCCGGCAGACCGCGGCCGAGTTCGATAGCCTGAAGCCCGAGGAAGTGATCGCCCGGCTGAAGCCGTTGGCGGTTGAAGGCAATCCGTGGTTCGCCAGCGCGGCCGAGATGGTTGCAATCGCCTATCTCAACCAGAACAAGCCGGAGCTTGCGGGGCCGCTGTTCGGCGCGATCGCGCGCGATGCGGATACGCCGCCAACCTTGCGCGCGCGTGCCGGGCAGCTGGCTGGCGTGCTGGGTGTTGATCTTGGTGAGGCTGCCGGTGGCACGCCGGAGGCTGTGCGATGAAGCGTATCATTCTGTCCGTCACCCTGGCGGTTCTGGTCTCCGGTTGCGGCGTATTTGGCAATGACAGCAAGAAGCCGCGCACCCCGGTGCTGGGCGAACGCCTGCCGGTGCTCGTCTATGAAACGGGCGTCGAACCGGATCCGGCGCTTGCCGATGTCACGGTGGTGCTGCCGGTCGCCGAAACGAATGCCGCCTGGTCGCAGCCCGGCGGCAATGCCGCGAAGAATCTTGGCCATGTTACGCTGGCACCATCGCTCAGCCGCGTCTGGACCGCATCGATCGGTCGGGGCGGCGGCAAGCGGGCGCGGCTGGTCAGTCCGCCTGTTGCCGCCGACGGTCGGGTATTCACCATCGATACCAGCGCAACTGTCCGCGCATTCGATGCCGCGAGCGGACGCGAACTGTGGCGCCAGCGCCTGCCAATGTCTGGCGAGACCGAGGCAGCGGCCTTTGGCGGCGGGGTCAGCATACTTGGCGATCAGGTGTTCGCAACCTCGGGGCTTGGCACGGTTTCTGCCTTGAACGCAGCCACCGGCAGCCAGATATGGACGCGCGCTTTGGGTCTTCCGATGCGCGGCGCACCAGCGGTTTCCGACGGCCGCGTGCTGGTGATGAGCCAGGATAATCAGCTGTTTGCCCTGTCCGCGACGGACGGTCAGTCTCTTTGGGACATGGCGGGCACGGTTGAAACGGCGGGCCTGCTCGGTGCCGGGTCGCCGGCGATCGCTCTCGATACGGTGGTTGCCGGTTTCTCGTCGGGCGAACTGGTCGCGCTGCGAATCGAGAATGGGCGTACTGCGTGGCAGGATGCGCTGTCGCGCACCGGTATTTCCACGTCGGTGTCCAGCCTCTCCGATGTCGACGCCTCACCGGCGATCGACCGGGGACGCGTGTTCGCCATTGGCCGGGGCGGCCGCATGGTGGCCATCGAACTGTCCACCGGACAGCGGGTCTGGGAAGTCAACGCTGCCGGTACCTCGACCCCATGGGTCGCGGGTGACTGGGTCTATGTTGTGACCGACGATTCCCGGTTGCTCTGTCTCTCCCGCGCCAGCGGCAAGGTGCGTTGGGCGACGCAGCTTCCGGCCTATCGCGTCGCGAAAAAGAAGAAGGATCCGATCCATTGGGCAGGGCCGGTCCTGGCGTCGGACGGTCTATTCCTCACCGGCTCGAACGGCCAGATGGTCAGCGTCTCGGCGACGAGCGGCGAGATCGTCTCCACCACCAAATTGCCGAGCCGGGCCAGCCTGCCGCCGATCGTTGCCAACAACATGCTTTTCGTGCTGTCGGCAGATGGCACGCTGAGCGCCTGGCGCTAGGGCTAAATGTGATAGAATGCCCGCACCTGCAGGCCGACGGGGCCTGCGGGGTTACCAGAGTGTTGTGAACGTCCAATGAGAAAGAAACTCCCTGTGGTCGCCATTGTCGGCCGGCCGAATGTCGGGAAATCGACATTGTTCAACCGGCTGGTCGGTAAGCGAGTCGCGTTGGTCGATGACCAGCCGGGGGTCACGCGTGACCGCCGCGAGGGCGAGGGGCGGCTTTACGATCTTGAGTTTGTCGTTTTCGATACCGCTGGATTTGAAGATGCCGATCCAACGTCCTTGCCTGGACGCATGCGTGCGCAGACGGAAGCCGCGCTGGGAGAGGCTGATGTTGCTCTGTTCCTGATCGATGCGCGCGCTGGCCTCACCGAGCAGGACAAGACCATTGCCGAGTATCTGCGCGTCCAGTCGCGTCCCGTCATCGTCGTCGCCAACAAGTCCGAAGGTCACGCAGGGGATGCAGGTCTGTTCGAAAGCTATTCGCTCGGTCTCGGCGAGCCGGTGGCCTTGTCCGCAGAGCATGGCACCGGCCTGTCCGAACTGTACGACGAGGTTCGCGTTTATCTCGACCCGCTGATCGCTTCAGCGAAGGCGGAAGAGGAAGCCCTTGTCGAAGAAGAGGGCGCGCTGGAAGGCGAAGAGCCTGAAGGGCCGCTCAAGCTGGCGATCGTCGGCCGGCCCAATGCCGGAAAGTCGACCCTGATCAACCGCTTGCTCGGCGAACATCGCCTGATCACCGGGCCCGAGGCGGGCATCACCCGCGATTCGATCTCGATCGACTGGGAATATGAAGGCCGGCCGGTGCGTCTGATCGATACGGCCGGTCTGCGGCGGAAGGCCAAGGTCCAGGAAAAGCTTGAGAAGCTGTCGGCTGCCGATACCCGCCACGCGGTCGATTTCGCCGAAGTGGTGGTGTTGCTCCTCGACAGCACGCTGGGGCTTGAGGCGCAGGATCTGCGCATCGCCGACATGGTGCTCACCGAAGGCCGCGCCCTCATCATCGCGCTCAATAAATGGGACGTCGCGGTAGATCAGAGCGCCCTGTTCCACGGTGTGCGCGCTGCGCTGGAGGATGGGCTGGCCCAGGTCCGCGGTGTGCCGCTGATCGCGGTTTCGGGCAAGACCGGCAAGGGCCTCGATACCCTTATCGAGGCTGCTTTCGAATCCCGCGCTGATTGGTCCCGCCGGGTATCGACAGGTGAGCTCAACCGCTGGTTCGCGGAGGCGATCGAGAAAAATCCGCCGCCGGCCCCGGGCGGCAAGCGGATCAAGCTGCGCTACATCACCCAGATCAAGACCCGGCCGCCAAGCTTTGTGGTATTCGGCAACCGGGTCGAGGATCTGCCGGAGAGCTACCGCCGCTATCTCGTCAACGGCATTCGCACCAGGTTCGCTTTCAAGGGCTTGCCGATCCGCCTGACTCTGCGCGGCGGCCGCAATCCCTTTGATCGCTGACGAAATCCTCGTCGACGCAAGAGGCCTGAGGTGCCCCTGGCCGCTGCTGCGTCTCGCGCGGGCGGTTCGCGGCCTCGAATCCGGCTGGCGCGTGCGGCTTTGGGCGGATGATCCGGTCGCCGAGGCCGATGTTCCGACCTTTTGCGCTGAGCATGGTTGGCGGATCGTTGAACTAAGCGATCAGGATATGGCCCGAAGCTGGTTGATAACCGGATGAGATCGCAACCGATCATTTACCTTGGTGGGGCTACAAGCAGTTTGAGTGGCGGCCGCGACATGTCATCGCGCGATAACGCTGGCACAACGAGGAGGGTCTCGACATGGATGGGAATGGCGATGCCGTCGTTGACGCCAGTCTGTTCAATGAGTGCCGCACTGAACTCGGCCCGTCGTTCATCCGCATTGTCGGCTATTTCAAGGAAGATGGCGTAAAGGCCGTCAACCAGATCGAACTCGCGTTCCGCCAGGGCGATGCGGTGGCGATGGTCGCGCCGGCGCATAAGCTGAAAGGGGAGGCCTATCAGCTCGGCGCGACGAAGCTGGCCGAACTCGCCAAGCTGATCGAATTCGGCGCGCGCAAATGCGTGAACTACAAGGAAACGCCCGATGAGCTCCTTGTGCATGTCGTTAAATTGAAGCCGCTGCTCGAGGAAACGCTGGCCTATTTCGAGCGCGAGACCAATCCGCTGGTGACGCGTTCGCGACCCACCTTCGGCCGCGCCTCCACCTAACCCGTCGCGATCAACAGCGATCCCGCCTGCCACAGGTAGATTGTTCCTACGGCGGTGACGATCAGCCGAGTCCATTTGAGGAAAGTCTGATCCGACATCCGGTCGAGCACCGCGCCGCCGAGCGCGGTTCCGGCCATCGACAATGGAATGGCGAGAGCAAGCAGCGACAGCGGCGGCATGCCGTCGCCTCTGCCGGTCAGCATCGGAATGCCGAACACCAGAATCTTGATGGCGTGGCTCAGCACCTGGGTCGCGGCCTTGGTCGCGACGATCTGATGGCGGGTGAGGCGGGTGCGGACGAAGAAGATGTCCAGCAACGGGCCGCCAACCCCGGAAAGCAGGCTGATCCCGGTCACGCAGAAGCCCGATATCACCGAGTGCAGGGGGCGAGAGGCATCGAGCTGAAGCCATGAGCGCGGCAGCCAGACGAAGGCCGGCACCAGTCCCAGCAGCAGAAAGACCAGCGGTTTCGACGGCACATAGGCGATCGAGAGCACGATAGCGGCGGCGATGGCGGACCCGACCGCGTGAAAGCCCAGAATGACCCAGTCGACATGACGACGATGCAGCACCGCCCGCCAGCCGTTCGCCGCCAGTTGCAGGATACCATGCGTGACGAATGCGGCGGACACCGGCAGGATCAGAGTCAGCACGCCCATCAGGATGAGGCCGCCGGCCATGCCGAAGATGCCCGAGATCGTCGACGTGATGAGCACCGCGCCGAGAAAGACGATGCTCAGGCCGGATGCCATTGTCAGAGGGCCCGGTTCAGATTTCCATCAGCCGGGGAAAGAACGCCTCATGCGCGGTTCGCAGGGTTGAAAGCGGCACGGAACCGGCGCCGTCGATTGCCAGCGCCTCGCCGCCGGTGCGTCCGATCACGCTCACCGGGATGCCTGCCGCTCGCGCCGCTTCGGCGATGTCCGCGCCGTTCGCGGAGGTCAGCACATAGCGTCCCTGATCCTCGCCGAAAGCCCATGCGTGAAGCGGCACGCCGGCGTCCGCGGTCAGGATCGCGCCGATCCCGGAGGCCAGCGCCATCTCGCCCACAGCCACGAGCAGCCCGCCGTCGGAGCAGTCATGGACCGCGCTCACCTTGCCGCCGCGGATCAGGTCGCGCACGAAGTCGCCGTGCCTGCGTTCGGCCGCCAGGTCGACCGGCGGCGGCGGACCTTCCTCGCGGCCGGCGATCTCGCGGAGCCAAAGCGACTGGCCGAGATGGCCGTGGCTTTCGCCGATCACCAGAATCGTCTCGTCGGCGGCCTTGAAGGCCAAGGTCGCGGTTTTCGCATAGTCATCGATCAGGCCGATGCCGCCGATCGCGGGCGTCGGCAGGATCGCGCTGCCGCTGCCGTCCTCGTTCTTGGTTTCGTTGTACAGGCTGACATTGCCCGACACGATCGGGAAATCGAGCGCGGTGCAGGCTTCCGCCATGCCTTCGATGCAGCCGACGAACTGGCCCATGATCTCGGGACGCTGCGGGTTGCCGAAATTCATGCAGTCGGTGGTCGCGAGCGGCGTCGCGCCGACCGCGGTGATGTTGCGCCAAACCTCGGCGATCGCCTGTTTGCCGCCTTCCACCGGATCGGCGAGGCAGTAGCGCGGCGTGCAGTCGGTCGCGATGGCGAGCGCCTTGTGCGAATCGTGGATGCGCACCACCGCCGCGTCGCCGCCGGGGCGCTGCACCGTGTCGGCGCCGACCATATGGTCATATTGCTCCCACACCCAGCGGCGCGAGGCGAGATCCGGCGATCCCGTCAGCGTCGCCAGATTGTCGAGAACATTGCCCCTGGCCGGAATGTCGCCGAGCGGCGCCGGCTTCGGGGTCGCCACCCAGGTGCGTTCATAGGCCGGCGCATTGTCGGCGAGCGGACCCAGCGGAATGTCGCAAACCGTCTCGCCCTTCCACGTCAGCACCATATGGCCAGTGTCGGTCACCTTGCCGATCACCGCGAAATCCAGCTCCCATTTGTGGAAGATCGCCTGCGCCTCGGCCTCGCGGCCGGGCTTCAGCACCATCAGCATGCGCTCCTGCGATTCGCTGAGCATCATCTCATAGGGGGTCATGCCGGTCTCGCGGCAGGGAACCGCGTCCATGTCGAGCTCGATGCCGACGCCGCCCTTGGATGCCATCTCCACCGAGGAGGAGGTGAGGCCGGCCGCGCCCATGTCCTGAATCGCGACGATCGCGTCGGAGGCCATCAGCTCAAGGCACGCCTCGATCAGCAGCTTCTCGGTGAACGGGTCGCCGACCTGTACGGTCGGGCGTTTTTCCTCGCTGTCTTCCGAGAAATCGGCCGAGGCCATGGTCGCGCCGTGGATGCCGTCGCGCCCGGTCTTGGACCCCACATAGACCACCGGATTGCCGATGCCGGCGGCCGCCGAATAGAAAATCCGGTCGGTGCGCGCGACGCCAACGGTCATCGCGTTGACCAGGATATTGCCGTCATAGGCGGGATGGAAATTCACTTCGCCGCCGACGGTCGGCACGCCCACGCAATTGCCATAGCCGCCGATCCCGGCGACCACGCCCGAGATCAGGTGACGCATCTTCGGATGGTCGGGCCGGCCGAAGCGCAGCGCGTTCATGTTCGCGATCGGCCGCGCGCCCATCGTGAAGACATCGCGCAGGATGCCGCCGACGCCGGTCGCCGCGCCCTGATAGGGCTCGATGTAGCTCGGGTGGTTGTGGCTCTCCATCTTGAAGATGGCGGCAAGGCCGTCGCCGATGTCGACCACGCCGGCATTCTCGCCGGGCCCCTGGATCACCCAGGGTGCCTTGGTGGGCAGCTTCTTCAGATGCACCCGCGACGATTTGTACGAGCAATGCTCCGACCACATCACCGAAAAGATGCCGAGTTCGGTGATATTCGGCGCCCGTCCCAGGCTCTTCAGGATCACCTGATATTCTTCGGGGCTCAGGCCGTGTTCGGCGACGATTTCGGGGGTGATGGCTGTTTCGGTCATGGCCCTGCCTGTTAGCGGGCTATGCCGCTCTCGCCAACGGGCTATTCGTTAAATTCGGCAAGATCGGGAATGCGGCCGAAGGCGATCTTGGTGCCGACCTTGTCAGTTCGCCCACCCATCAGCGGCCCTACCGTCACGGCGTTGCGGCCCCATCGGGCATTCACTCGGTCGAGCGCGCGGGAAAGGCGGAGGTTGCGGGTCTCCCGTGCCAGCGGATCGTCGGGATCGAGCGCATCGAACAGTGATCCCTGTTCTCCCTCGATGAGGCTGATGTCGAGCAGGGTCACGCCGATGCGGCGAATGTGGAATCCTCCCGGCTCGGCCCTGGCCGCCTTGTGGAGCTCTGGCCACAGGGATTCGAGCGCCTTGAGCATGACGAAGCTGTCCTGGGTGTTCGGCAGCTTCACGGAAGCCGACCACTTCCTTCTGGTTTCCGTCAGCGCCGAAAGCACCAGTAGTCTGCTGGAATAGCCCGAACGGCGCAGCCGGCTGGCGGCTTTCAGCAGCAGGCGGCGCGCGGTCAGCCGGGCGGGCTCCGGGCCGCGACTGGAAGGGGCCAGCACATGGCTGTGACCGATGCTGCGCTTCTCGGTCGGCTTTTCAGGCAGGTCATGGCCGTGGAGCAGCCACCACAACCGGTCGCCATTGATCCCACCCCAGGCGCTGCCGGCGTCGCGCGGGCGGTGGGCGCAAAGGCCTTCGATATCCATGATTCCCTCGCGCGCCAGCCTCCGCTCCATCTTCGCGCCGATGCCGGTAATGTCGCGCAGCTTGAGGGAGAATAGACGCTGCGGCAGCGCATCGGCTTGCAGGATCACCAGCCCGTCGGGCTTCTGCATGTCCGAGGCAAGCTTGGCGAGCAGACGATTGGGTGCAATGCCGATCGAGGATCTGAGACATTCGCCGACATTGCTGGCGATACCCGCCTTGATCCGCGCCGCCAGCGCGCGCACCTCGTCCGGCCCGTTCTCATTGTCGGCCAGGCGGCAAGCGACCTCGTCGATGGAACAGATCTGGGTTACCGGAATATGCCGCCAGATTTCGGCGAGGATGGCCTCGTGAAACTCGACATAGCGGCCATGTTGCGCCGGAACGATCAGGATATCGCGGCATTTGCGCTTGGCCTCCCACACCGGCGTTCCGGTGGTGACGCCGAACGCCTTGGCCTCATAGGAAGCGGCGATGGCAACCGTCGTATCGCTGTCCACCGGCGCAACGAGAATGGGTTTGCCGCGCAGATGCGGCTGGAGCTGCTGCTCCACGCTCGCGAAGTAGCTGTTCAGGTCCAGAAACAGCCAGCGCAGGGGGCGGGGTGGGTGGTTCATGGCGATGTCGTATCGCCAGTCTATCAAATCTAGAACAAAGAGCGAACATTTTTGATAAAAAAAAGCGGCAGGGGATACCTGCCGCCTTTGATTGAATGATGAAGCGGCTCAGCTCTTGCAGCTCTGCTTCGGTTTGTCCGGAGTGGTGAGGTCGGCAGTGGTGCCGTGGGTCACCAGCTCATAGCCTTCGGCCGACTTGTAGGTCGTATCCGGGCCAGGGGTTTCGGCAATCAGCTGCTTGCCAAGTTCGGCATCGCCGATGCGGATGTTGGCGGTCTTGTTGTCGTTGAAGAAGTCGGCGGTGAACACACTGCCGTCCTTGCACCGGTAGGGCGTGGTCTTGACGATCATCGGCGGCGGCGCTTCGGGCTCCGCGGCGGCGAGATTGGCTTCCGCTTCGGCGGCGTTGTCGCCAGAGCCGTTGCAGGCGGAAAGCAGGGCCAGCGCGCAAGCGATGGCGACGAAGGGGAGAGTGCGAGTGTTTTTCATGGTGCCCGCCCTTTGGATCATGAGAGATAAAGTATCAAGAGATTTCAGTTCTCCGGCGGCCTTCCGTGC
>Ga0153916_10000341_pt1 | contig 30959 bp, 30 predicted proteins | sample Opewatmetagenome_FD_109642 | JGI IMG/M metagenome (GOLD analysis project Ga0153916, IMG submission 109642) | Freshwater wetland microbial communities from Ohio, USA - Open water 3 Core 3 Depth 4 metaG | ecosystem: Environmental > Aquatic > Freshwater > Wetlands | place: USA: Ohio, Lake Erie...
ACCCGCCATGCGTACGGGCGCATGTAGCGGCTGAAGCGGCCGACAAGGCGCGAATCGTACGCCTTGCCGATGACCTCGTCTTCTTCGTTGTAGCCGGCGATGCTCACAATGCCTCGTCCGGCGGCTCGCCGTCGTCGCCCAGTTGCTGTTCCAGCCGCTGTCGCCGGTCGAGCTGCGCGTACGCCCCGTCGCGAGCCACCAGTTCGGCGTGCGTGCCCCGTTCCACGATCCGGCCATCCTCCAGCACGATGATCTGGTCGGCCCATCTCACGGCCGACACGCGGTGCGCGATGATCACGGCCGTCCGGCCTTGGATGAAGTCGCGCACACCGGTGAGGATGCGCTCCTCCGTGTACGCATCGACGTGGGAGAGCGCGTCGTCCAGCACGAGGATCGGCGCCCGGCGCGCCAGCGCCCGCGCGATTGCCGCGCGCTGCTTCTGCCCGCCGGAGAGCGACACACCACGTTCGCCGACCATGGTTTGCAGGCCGTGCGGGAGCTGCGGCAGGTCGTTCGAGAGCTGCGCGAGCTGGACTGCCCGCTCCATATCGGCCCTGTCGACGTCGCCACCCCACGTCACGTTCTCCTCGAGCGTCGTCGAGAACAGGAACGACTCCTGCGGCACAAACGAGATCGAGCGGTGGAGCTGCTCGAGCGGGATGTCGCGCACGTCGACGCCGTCGACCGTCACCCGGCCGGAGCGGGGGTCATACACGCGTGCGATCAGGTTGACAAGCGTCGTCTTGCCGGATCCGGTCGGGCCCACGATGGCGAGCGTCGTCCCCGCTGGCACGTCGAGCGTCACATCGTGCAGCACCGGGCGGTTGAAGTAGCCGAAGCTGACGCGCTCGAATGTGACGCTGCCGCGGACCTCCGTCAGCGGCCGCACACCGGGCGTGTCGGTGACGACGGGCTTGCGCGATAGCACCTCCTCCACACGCTCCATCGACGCGGCGGCCTGCTGGTACAGGTTCAGCGTCCAGCCAAGGTTCACCATGGGCATCGACAGCAGGACGATGTAGCTGTTGAACTGCACGAATTGTCCGAGCGTAATGGCGCCGGACTTTACCTCCAGCGCCCCCACGTAGATCACGATCACCGTGCTGAGGCCGATCAGCACCGTCAGCAGAGGCCAGAGCGCCATCGAGAGTCGCGCCCACTCAACGTTGGCGCGCTCGAACGCCTTCGTCTCGCGCTCGAACGCATTGGCCTCGTTGTCTTCCTGCACGTACGCCTTGACCACGCGCGCGCCGGAGAAGTTCTCCTGCACGAACGTCGTCAGGTTGCCGAACTGCGTCTGGACGGCGTGAAACCGCTTCTCGATGACGCGTCCGACCCAGACGAAGAGCAGTGTGATGAATGGCAGCGGTAGCGCGGCCAATAGCGCAAGCTTGACGTCGATGGTCAACATGATGATCAGCCCCGCGACGAACAGCAGGATCGAGCGGCAGAGATCCATCAGCCCCGGGCCGAGGATCTCGCGGATGGTCGTGACGTCGTTCGAGACGCGCGCCATCAGGTCGCCAGTCTGGTTGTCCTGGAAGAACTTCTGGTCGAGCGACTGGATGTGGGAATACACATCATTCCGCAGGTCGTATTCGATCTGGCGGGACGAGCCGCTGACGAAGATGCGCGTGATGAACCGCAGCCCGCTGTCCAGGGTCTGGATGCCGATCGTCAGCCCCGCAAAGAACAGGAGTTTCTGTGTCGTCACCCCTTCGGTGAGGCTGTCGACGGCCTTGCCGAGGACGTACGGCGCCATGATGCTCGCCGCGGACGCCAGCGCGAGCGCAGCGAGCCCGATCGACATCCGGAGCCGGTAGCGCAGGAGGTAGGGCCAGAGGCGGGTAAAGAAGCGCACGGTGCCTTTGACAAGTGTTACAAACCATCTATTTTAGGTGTCTAAAAATGTCTGCGGTAGAGTAGAATCCCCACCAACACCCGAAGCTCGAATCGTGACGGTCAGTTCAGATATGCCTTGACACAACTTGTGGATTCGGCAATTGTATGGCCACTCGCGAGTCGGAGGGGACGCTTCTCTTGAAGGGAGACACGAGAAATGGCCGGTAGCTACTGGGACAAGGTCGCGTCGCAGCGGGTGTCACGCCGCCGCGTGCTGCAGGGTGCGGGCGCCGCTGGAGCGGCCGCGGGAGCTGTCTGGCTGGTCGGCTGTGGAAAGAGTACGAGCACCAGCACCACACCGACGAGCAAGACCTCGGCCGCCGGGGCCACACCGTCCAGCGCTGGCGGGCTGACCTACCTTAACCCGGGGAGCAGCCCGAAGAAGGGCGGCACTTACAACATCGGGACATCGGTCGACTTCGACACGTTCGACCCCCACATCTCTATCGCAGGCGGCGTGGCTTACTTCCCGAAGCTCTATAACGTGCTCATCAACCGGTCCCCGGCGGATTCCAGTTTCAAGTTTGACGACCTCGCTGAGAGCCTGGAGCAGCCGGACGACGTCACATACGTCTTCAAGATGCGCAGCGGCGTCAAGATCGGTCCCAACCAGCTCGGCGTGCCTGAGCGCGACATGGACGCTGCCGACGTTAAGGCCTCATTCGATCGCATCAAGAGCCTCCCGCAGTCGAACGCCTACGCCTTCGTCGGCGAGTGGATCGACTCCGCAGAGGCCTCCGCGGACGGCAAGACCCTTACTATCAAGACGAAGAAGCCGTACGGCTACTTCTTCTCCCGCATTGGCAGCCCGATCAACACGATCGTGCCGAAGGAGTTGCTCTCGACGCCGGACAAGATGAAATCTTCCTCCGCAGGGGCCGGCCCGTTCGTGCTCAACCCGGGCAAGTACACGGAGGGTCAGAACGCGCTGCTCGAGCGCAACACGAGCTACTACCTCAAGGACACCAACGGCACGCAACAGCCGTACGTCGACGCGATCAGCACGAAGATCATCTCGGATCGTTCCGCGCTACAGACCGCGTTCCAGTCGCAGCAGATCGACCAGTACGCTGCACAGAACGCCGACGAGGCAAAGTCACTGCAGTCGGGCAACAACTACACGGTTGATCGCCAGTCGACCAACACGTTCATCGCATTCACGATGAACCCGACGAAGAAGCCCTGGGACGACGAGCGCATCCGCAAGGCGGCGATGTATGCGCTGAACCGGCAGGAGTACATCGACCGCGTGTACAAAGGTGAGGCGAAGGCCGACGGCCTGGTGCACTGGTCGCTGGGCGATTACGCGCTGTCGCCGGACGAGCTGGCGAAGCTGCAGCCGTATGACCCAAAGCAGTCACGGGATCTGATCAAGGCAGCGACGGGAAACGACACCATCGACGTCACGGTGATGTATCCGGCGGAGTCCATCATCGAGGAGCACAGCCTGCACCTGCCGATCTGGCTGCAGCAGATGAAGGACGCCGGCTTCAACGTGAAGGAGGATGCGCAAGCGTTCCCGACGTGGCTGGACAACTACACGAAATTGAACTACGACGCGAGCCTGGCGCTGAACCAGGTGTACGAGTACGCGGAGTTCAACCTGGACTTCGAGCACTCTGAAGGTCCAGCCCGCAACCACATCTACTCGATCGGTCTGGGGGCGCTCTACAAGGAGATCGACGCCGCCATCGACGAGTCGAAGGGAATCACGGATCCAGCCGCGCAGGCGAAGAAGGTCCAGGACGTACAGAGGATGATCTACGCCAAGGGCCCCATGTTCTTGCCGCTCGTCACTCCGTACGCGTACACGCTCTACCAACCGTACGTGAAGAACATCCCGACGGGCGTCGGCACCGCTTCCGCCCTATACCTGACCACGACCTACCTGGACAAGGCGTAGGAGGATCGAGCCCCGCGAGGCGCTATGCAGACGTTCATCATTCGCCGGCTGTTGATCGGGGTCGTCATCCTCTTCATTCTGTCGGTGGCGGTATTCTCGCTGCTGAGCATCATCCCCGGCGACCCGGCGAAAGAGCGCTGCGGGCTGAGCTGCAAGGAAGAACAGATCCGGGCGATCCGGCACGATTTGGGGCTCGACAAGCCGCGGTTCCCGGCCAACGTCACGTCGAGCCCGCCGTTCGTCGAGATCCACAGCAAGAGCCAGTACGGTGACTGGCTGAAAGGCGTGCTGACGGGCGATCTCGGCGAGTCGACCTACTACCACCAACCGGTGACCACCGCGATCCGCAATCGCCTGCCGATCACCATGGAACTCATGGTTCTCACCATGCTCTTCACGATCATCGTCGGCATCCCTTTCGGAGTGGTATCCGCGCTTTTTCGCAACTCGCCGCTGGATTACTTCGTGCGCCTGACGGCGATTCTCGGGCTATCGGTACCGAGCTTCTGGATCGCGACCCTCGTGCTCATCATCCCTGTCAGTATCTGGGGCTACTCACCACCGTTGGGACGTACGATCTCGTTCACGGGTGATCCGATCGGCAACTTGAAACAGTTCGCGCCGCCAGCCGCCGTACTGGCACTGGCCTCGGCGGCCGGCATCATGCGCCTGTCCCGCTCATCGCTGCTGGAAGTGATGCGCCAGGATTATATGCGCACGGCGCGGGCGAAGGGATTGCGCGAGCGCCTGGTTGTCTTCAGGCATGGGCTGAAGAACTCGCTGATCCCCGTGGTCACCGTGCTCGGGCTGCAGATGGCGGGACTGCTCGGGGGCGCACTCATCATCGAGCAGGTATTCGTCTTGCCGGGCCTCGGGCAGTACACCTTCCAGGAGTTGTTCCACAAGGACTTCCCGGTAGTACAGACGATGACGTTGTACATTGGGGTGACAGTGGTGCTCCTAAACCTGTTGGTCGACGTAAGCTACGCGTGGTTCGACCCGCGTATTCGATACTCGTGAGGCACGTCGATGGCTAAGGACATCCTCGTCGGCACCCCGGGAATCGCGACCGCATATCGCGCGCGGGAGCGCGGGCGACTCGGTGCCATGGCGCGCCAATCGGGTGTCCTGATTCGGCGCAACCCGCTGGGCTTCATCGGCCTGATCATCATCGTTGCGTTCCTCGTCATCGCGATCCTCGCGCCTGCACTCGCGCCGTTCAGCCCCACCGATATCCGCGCAGGGCTCCCGAATGAGAGCATGTCGGCGAACCACTGGTTCGGCACGGATCGGTCGGGGAATGACATCATGAGTCGCGACATCTACGGAGCGCGCATCTCCCTCGAGGTGGCCTTCCTGTCGGTCATCGGCGGTTCGATCATCGGCACGGTGGTTGGCATTATTTCGGGTTACAGCAGCGGCATCATTGACTCGATGATCCAGCGGGGGGTCGACACGGCAATCGCTTTCCCCGGCTTGCTGCTGCTGCTGATCATCGTTCAGGCACTGGGCCCTTCAATGTGGACCGTGATCTTCGCCATCATCATCGGCATCATCCCTGGCGTAACGCGCGTGGTTCGCGGCGCGGCTCTGTCTGAGAAGAACAACCAGTACGTGGAAGCGGCCAGGTCCATCGGCGCTTCTACGCCGCGCATCCTTTTCAGGCACATTCTCCCGAACGTCATGGCGCTGGCGATCGTGATCATGACGACGCTGCTCGGCGCGGCGATCCTCGCCGAGGCCTCGCTCTCCTTCCTGGGCCTCGGTATCCCGAACGCCGCATCGTGGGGCCGCGACGTGAGTGTCGCGCGCGATACAAGGCCGTTCAACGTACCGGCCGCACTCTTCCCCGGCGCCGCGATTGCGCTGACCGTGCTGGGCTTCAACCTGCTGGGTGACGCTATCCGCGACATCGCCGACCCACGCCTCCGCGGCAGCCAATCGTAATCTCACATACACGGTCGGCGCGCTGCGGGGCTCGCGATAGCGAGTCCCTTCGGGTCTTCGCCGCGCGATGCGCGGCGACCGGATGAAGTGAGATTCCAGATACCGCCCTCATTCTTGACGGTGCGCGGGCTGTGACGTAGCTTGCCCCCGTCGTGCCCGCGAGTGAAGGAGTGCATGTTGGTCGAAGAGCCTGCCTCACGTTATTACTGGTCGCAGCGCCTCAAGCTCCATTACGTGGTCTGGGGCGACGCGGCCAACCCGCCGCTCCTGCTCATCCACGGCAACCGCGACCACGCCCGCACCTGGGATCACGTAGCGCTCCATCTCAAGGACCAGTACTGCGTCTACGCGCCGGACCTGCGCGGCCACGGCGATAGCGCCTGGGCCGTCGGTGGCCAGTACAGCCTGCCGGAGTTCGTGCTCGACATCGCCATGCTAGGCGAAGAACTCAACCGCTATCCGCTGACAATCATCGGTCACTCGCTCGGCGGCGCCGTGACGCTGGAGTACGCGGGCGTCTTCCCGAAGAACGTCCGCAAGGTCGTCGCCATCGAGGGCCTGGGCCCGCGTGTCGGCGAGCCGACGCCGGCCTCTCGCCGTATGCGGCATTGGATCAGCCACATGCGTGAATTCGACAAGCGTACGCCGCGCCGCTACCCGTCGGTCGAAGACGCGGTGAAGCGTATGCGCGAGGAGAACCCCCACCTCACGGCTGACATGGCGCATCACCTCACGCTGCACGGCATGCGCAAGAACGACGACAGCACGCTGAGCTGGAAGTTCGATAACTACGTCCGGCTTCACTCGCCGTATGAGTTCAACATCGCCGAGGCCCGCGAGATCTGGAATCAGATCCGCTGCCCGGTGCTGCTGATTCGTGGCTCCGAGAGCTGGGCCGCCGACCCGGAGGAGGATGGCAAGGCGTCGGCCTTCCACGATTACCGCACGGTGATGGTCAGGGACGCCGGCCACTGGGTTCACCACGACCAGATCGACACATTCATGCAGACGCTGGCGGACTTCCTGTAGCATCCACTGCGCTCTCGCTCAGCGTCAGCGCGGCCCGCATCGCATCGATGAACACGGACGCATCGTCGGGATCGTCGAGTGCTTCGACGACCACCGACGCATCGTCCACCGGCCTCATCGCCACCGTGCGGTGCGGCGCCGCGTCGGGCCATTCCTCGCGCACGTGCATATGCCCATTCGCCTCGTGCGACTCAACCAGAAACAGTGCGTTCTGCGTCCGGATGCGCACCGACCGCATCGCCGAATCCCCCGGCGAGACCGCCAGCCGGATGCCGCGGGTACCGTCGTAGAGCGTCGCCTCAAACCCGCCACCGCGGACCGAGACATCCGCCGGCGATAACCCCAGCCGCGATACGAACCAGCCGGCCAGCAGTAACGCCTCGCTCGAGAGTCGGCCCGCGCCTCCGGCGATCTCAATCGACTGCAGGCGCGTCAGCTCCTGCCTCGCGCCCTCGCGGTCGAAGAGTTGCGCGGCCAGTGTGCGCCACGCCACGAGGCGGTGCCATGCAAGGTCGCAGACCGCGAGACCGCGATCGCTCCCAATGGCTAGCGCGTCGCGATACGCCGAGGACGCATCCGCGGCCGCCGCGCTGTCGAGCAACAGTCGATCGGCTGCTTCGAGCACCTCGTCCAGGAGCTCACCCTGCAACTCCGGCGGGCCGATTAACCAGACGTCGACTGGCACTTCCGGCACGAGCAAGGCCAGCACGGCCGAAGCTACGGCGCGTCCTTGCGCGGGGCCGCCCCTCAGCAGCACCTCCTCGGAACAGACGTGACGGCCGCCCGCCGAAGAGCTCCAGCAATGCGCCGAGATCGACGCCGTTACGTCGGCGGCGGCGGGATCGAGTAGAGCGAGAATGCCCCGGCACGGATAGCGCTGCGGCATCGCCTCCATCACGCGCTCATAGCGCGCCTCAGCATCGGCAGCGTTGGCAATGGCCACAAGGTTCAACACACGCAGCCGGATCGACGACGCGTCGTACGTATCTCCCGCAGTCTCTCGCCAAATGCGCGCGAACTCGTCCTCGATCGCGTTGGGCTCGACGCCGATCGGCCGGGCGGCAATGCGCTCGATCGTCGTCACATCCTGTGCCATTCGCGTCCATCCCGTTCGATCAGCTCACGCGCGCCGTCGGGCCCCCAACTCCCGGCCTCGTACATCTGCAACGGCGACGCACCGGCGCTCCAGGCGTCGAGCACGGGCGTCACCAGTTCCCATGCCGTCTCCACGCTGTCCCAGCGCGTGAACAGGGTCGAATCGCCGAGCATCGCATCGAGGAGAAGCCTTTCGTACGCCTCGGGCGCCTCGACGCCAAACGACGTGCCGTAGCGGAAGTCCATGTTCACCGGCCGCACGTCGGAGCGCGTGCCGGGCACCTTCGCACCGAAGCGTAACGAAATGCCTTCGTCAGGCTGGATGCGCAGAACCAGGAGATTCGGCACCGGATTGTCGCTGCCCATCTGGCGGAAGAGCTGCAGCGGCGCCGTCTTGAACGTAATCGCCACCTCTGTCGCCCGTTTCGGCAGCCGCTTACCGACGCGGAGGTAGAACGGCACGCCGGCCCAGCGCCAGTTCTCGATCTCAAGCCGCAGCGCCGCGAACGTCTCGACGTTCGACGCCGGCGCCACGCCCGGCTCCGCACGGTAGCCCGGCACCTGCTGCCCGAGGATGGCGCCCGCCGTGTACTGCGCGCGCACGGTGTCACGGCCGACGTCGTCGAGGGGCACGATCGCCTGGAACACCTTGGCCTTCTCGTCACGCACAGCATCGCCGCGGAACGAGGCCACGGGCTCCATCGCCACGAGGGACAGCACCTGCAGCAGGTGGTTCTGCACCATGTCCCGCAGCGCGCCGGCTTCTTCGTAGTACGCGCCGCGGCCCTCCACGCCCACCGTCTCGGCGACGGACACCTGCACGTTGTCGACGTAGCGCCGGTTCCAGATCGGCTCGAAGATGCCGTTGGCAAAGCGGAACACCAGAATGTTCTGGACGGTCTCTTTTCCCAGGTAATGGTCGATGCGATAGATCTGCCGCTCGCGGAACACCCGTCCCAGGCTCTGGTTCAGGTCGCGCGCTGACGACAGGTCGCGACCGAAAGGCTTCTCGACGACGAGGCGTGCCCAACCACCGTCCGCCCCACCCCGCGCCAGCCCTGCCTCACCGAGGCGCTGCGCGATCGTGGCGTAGGCTGTCGGTGGCGTCGCCAAGTAGAACAGACGGTTGCCCGCCGCACCGTGCGACGGATCCTGCTTCAGGAGCCGCTCCGCGAGGCGCCGATAACCGTCGATGTCATCGAAGCTCGCGCTGACGTAGTGCAGGCCGTGGGAGAACGTTTCCCAGATGTCTTCCTGCAGCGGTTCCCGCGAGAACTTCGCGACGGCGTCCTTCATCATGGCGCGGAACTGATCGTCCGTCATCTCGCGCCGCGCGAAGCCGACTACGGAAAAGCCAGCGGGCAGGAGCCGTGTCCGCGCCAGGTTGTACAGCGCCGGGAGCAGCTTGCGCGCAGTGAGGTCGCCGGTGGCGCCGAACACGACAACGGCGCACGGCTCGGGCGTGCGTGACAGGCGCAGGCCAGCGCGCAGCGGGTTGGATGACGGCGCGATCCCGATCGTCATGGCGCCGCAGCGTCCGCCGTCTTCACCGCGTGCCCGCCGAACTCGTTGCGCAACGCGGCCTGTACCTTCGCGCTGAACGACTCCCGCTGGCGCGACGAGAATCGTCGCATTAGCGAGAGCGTGATGATCGGCACGGGCACGGCCTGGTCCAGCGCCTCCTGTACAGTCCAGCGCCCTTCGCCGGAGTCCTCCACGTATCCCTTGATCGACGCGAGACGCGGGTCACGGGCAAACGCACGCTCTGCGAGCTCCAGCAGCCAGGAGCGCACGACCGAACCGCGGTTCCAGAGCGAGGCCACGCGCGCCAGGTCGATGTCGAACTTCGAGCCCGCGAGCAGCTCGAAGCCCTCGCCGTACGCCGCCATCATCCCGTACTCAACGCCGTTGTGCACCATCTTCACGAAGTGCCCGGCCCCGCTCGGGCCGACGTGCGCGTAGCCGTCGAGGGGCGCGAGCGTCGTCAGCACCGGCTCGATGTGGGTAATCGCGCCGGGCGAGCCGCCGACCATCAGGCAGTAGCCTTCCTTGAGCCCCCAGATGCCGCCGCTCGTCCCTGCATCGACGTACTCGATGCCACGCGACTTCAGCTCGTCCGCGCGCCGCATCGAGTCGTGATAGTTGGAGTTACCGCCGTCGATCAGCACGTCGGCCGGCGCCAGTAGCGGTGCGAGCTGTTCGATGGTCGCCTGCACGGGGTCGCCCGCGGGCACCATCATCCAGACGGCGCGGCGCGGGCTCAGCTTCGCGACGAGATCCTGCAACGACGATGCGCCGACTGCACCAAGCGCCTCGCTCGCCTGCACCGCGGCTGGGTTCAGATCCGTCACGACGACGCGGTGGCCACCTTCGACGAGCCGCTGAGTCATGTTCGCGCCCATGCGGCCCAGCCCGACCATTCCGATCTCCATCGCCCCCTCCTTTCGCTAGCGCGTGGCCGCCTGCACCGCATACCGCAGCGCGGCAAGCCCGCCCGCGACGTCCCTGCCGAGATGCACCCGCAACACAGGCCGCCCGTGCTGCAACAACGCCTGAAAGTCGCCAAGGGCCTGGGCGCGCTTCAACTGGCCGAACGTATACGCCGCGCCCGGTATGGCCATGTCGACCGCGTCGCTCGCCGTCACCTGCAGGAAGACGCCGCGTGGCGGCCCGCCCTTATGCAACTGCCCGGTGGAGTGCAGAAAGCGCGGGCCGTACCCCAGCGTCGTGGCGACGCCGCGCGCGTCGCGGACGGCCGCGCGGATCTCCCGGAACGCGGCGTCCGTCTCCACTGTCTGCTGGATGTACGCCGTGACGGCGAAATAGTCGTGCTCACCCAGGCCGGCGAGCAGCTCCGCCACGACCTGCGGCAGCGCGCCGGTGACCGGGCGATCTGGCGCCGTGAGCGCCACCGGGGCATCTGACGCATCGATACCCTCGATGTCGAGCTTTCCCGTCTCAGCGAAGGCCTTCAGCACGCGGTTCGTGTTGTCCTTCGACTCCTGCACATTCGGCTCGTCGAACGGGTTGATGTCAAGCACGCGGCCTGCCACCGCCACGGCGAACTCCCAGCTAAAGAACTCTCGGCCGAGGTCGTACGCATCCTCGAGTTCGATAGTGATGACAGGCTGCCCGTCCACCCGCAGCGCACCGATGGCTGCGTCCTCCTCGCCGGTACTGTCGCCCTCCGTGCGCAACTCAATGAACACGCGGTCATCGCCGTAGTGGCGCGGCGTGCCGAGCGGCTCATCGGCCACCGGCAGCATGCCGCGCCCATCTTTGCCGGTGCTCTCGGCGATCAACTGCTCAACCCACAGCCCGAACGCCGCGATCGACGGCGCGACGACGAACGTCGCCTTGTCGCGCCCGCGTAGCGCCAGCTCGCCGAGCGCGGCGCCCAGGCGCAGCGCGGCGCTGTCCGGCGATTTCGCGTCCTCCGCCGCCGCGATGCCGCCGTCCAGCAGCTTCTCGACGTCGACGCCCATGACCGCCGCCGGCACCAGTCCGAAGTACGACAGTGCCGAGTAGCGGCCGCCGATGTCGGACGGGTTGATGAAGACGTGACGGAAGCCGTGCCCGTGCGCGAGATCCTGCAGCGGCGTGCCCTCGTCGGTCACGGCGACGAAGTTCTCACCGGCGCCGTCGCGCTTCGCGGCGTGCACCAGTTCGTAGAAGTAGCGAAACAGCGACAGCGCCTCGATGGTCGTGCCGGACTTCGATGAAACGAAGAAGAGCGTGCGCGCGAGGTCGATCTGACTTGTGACGGACCCGATCGTCGCGGGATCGGTCGTGTCCAGCACGTGGAGCGCAGGCCAGCCTGGGCGCTGGCCGAAGCTCCGGCGGATCACCTCCGGCGCCAGCGAGCTGCCGCCCATGCCAAGCAGAACGGCGTCACGAAAGCCGTCCGCGCGCACTCGCTCAGCGAACCGACGCAGGTCGCCGGCTCGGTCGCGCATGAGCGCCGCCACGTCGAGCCAGCCGAGCCGGGCCGCGACCGAGCGCTGCCGCGCGGCGTCGCCGCCCCAGAACGTCGCGTCCCGCCGCCACACGCGCTCGACGGCGCCGGCAGCGGCCAGCTCCTCCGTCCGCGTGCAAACGTCGTCCTCGTAGCGCCCGGGCGCGAGCTTCACGCTGCGGTCACACCCCGTTTCACGGCTTCATACTTGGCCGCCAACAACTGGCGAATCTCAACAAAGGATCTGCGAAACGCTTCTACGCCGTCAGTCCGCAGCTTGTCCGTGACCTCCGAGAGCGAGATACCAGCGTCCTCCAGAGCAGCAAACTGCCGATAGGCGTCCGCCGGGTGGTCGTCAATCGTACGGCCGACGGTGCCGTGGTCGCGGAACGCTTCGATCGTGTGCGGAGGCATGGTGTTCACGGTGTCAGGCCCAATCAGCTCCTGCACGTACAGGATGTCGCTGTAGTTGAGGTTCTTCGTGCCTGTGCTAGCCCACAGCGGCCGCTGCACCCTTGCACCGCGCTGCGCGAGCTTCTTGAAGCGTTCGCCGTCGAACACGTGAAGGAACCGCTGATACGCGATCTTCGCACTGGCAACGCCTGTCTTACCGAGCAGTCCCTGCAGCCTCTCGCGTTCGGCGTCGCTCTTCGCCTCCAGCAGCTTCGCCTCCAACAGCTTGTCCGAAGCGGTGTCGATGCGGCTGACGAAGAAGCTGGCGACGGAGTTGGCAGTACCGAGATCCTCGTGCGCCGAAGCGCGCCGTTCCAGCGCCCGCACGTAGGCCTCCATCACGCGCTCGTAGAACTCGATCGCGAAGATAAGCGTGACGTTGATGTTGACGCCCGCCGCCAGGCATTCCTCGATGGCAGGCAGGCCCTCGTCAGTTGCGGGTATCTTCACGAGCAGATTCGGCCGGGCGATCAGCTTCCACCAGCGCTTCGCTTCGTCGATTGTCGCCTGTGTGTCGGACGCCTTCTCCGGCGACACTTCGATGCTCACAAATCCGTCGCCTCCGCCCGAGGCATCAAACACCGGGCGGAGGATGTCGCACGCCTGCCGGATGTCCTGCGTGGCGATCGGCTCAAACAGGTTGTTCGGGTCAGCGCCCTGCCGAACGAGGTCAGCGATCTGCGCGTCATAGTCGTCGCCGGCGGCGAGCGCCTGCGCGAAGATCGTCGGGTTGGCCGTGACGCCTCGGATGCCGTCCTGTTCGACATAGCGCCTGAGGCCACCGTCGCTGAGCATGTTGCGCCGGATGAAGTCCAGCCACGGCGACTGCCCCTGCCGCGCGTACAGCTCGACTATCGCGTTAGCCATCGATCTGCTCCTTTTCGCCGGCGAAGCGCGCCTCGATCGCCAGCACCTTGTTGAGGCGGCGCACGTGCCGCTCCTCGCCGGAGAACCGCCCGCCCATGAACGCGCGCAGTGCCTCCAGCGCAACCTCCGGGCCGATGACCCGTGCGCCCAGCGCCAACACGTTCATGTCGTCGTGCTCGACGCCCTGGCGCGCGGAGTACGTATCGTGGCAGACGGCCGCGCGCACGCCGGGAACCTTGTTCGCCGCGACGGATGCGCCGACGCCGCTGCCGCACAACAGCACGCCGCGCTCTACCTCGCCGGACGCCACCGCGCGGGCTACGGCCTCGGCGTAATCCGGGTAATCGACCGGCACCGTGTCGAACGTGCCCTTGTCGACGACCTCGTGGCCGAGCCGCCGCAACTCGTCGAGGATCTCCTGCTTGAGGGGGAAGCCCGCGTGGTCCGCACCGACCGCTACGCGCATATCCTACGTCCTCACGCCGCTGAGCCGCTCCACAACGACAAGCGTCCGCGCCGCAACCTGTTCCGCTGTCAGCCCGAGATGCTCCATCACGACCTGCGCCGGCGCAGAGGCGCCGAAGCGCCCGTCGATGCCGATGCAGTCTCCATCGTCGCCGACCCAGCGCCGCCAGCCGAGCGTGACGCCCGCCTCAACCGAGACGCGCGCGCGGATCTTCGGCGGAAGCACGTCGTCCTGGTAGGTCCGGTCCTGCTGTTCGAACAGGTTCCAGCACGGCATGCTCACAACGCGCACGCGCACACCGCGATTGAGCAGCAGCTTCTGCGTGTCCACCGCCAGCCCAACTTCGGACCCCGTGGCGATGATGATGGCGTCGGGCCTGCCGCCGTCGGCCTCGCTGACGACATAGGCGCCCCGTAGAAGCCCGCGGGCACCGCCGTTCGCCGTGCCCGGCAGGTGCGGCACGGCCTGCCGCGTCAGCGCGAGCACCGTCGGCCCGTGCCGGTGCTCGATGGCGAACCGCCATGCGATCGCCGTCTCATTCGGATCCGCGGGGCGGATCAGCGTCAGCCGCGGCATTGCCCGGAGGGCCATCAGATGTTCGATCGGCTGATGCGTGGGGCCGTCCTCACCCACGCCAACGCTGTCGTGCGTGAACACAAAGATCGAGCCATACTCGCTCAGGGCGGCCAGCCGGATCGCCGGCCGGCAATAGTCCGAGAACACGAGGAACGTGCCGCCATACGGGATGACGCCGCCGTGCGCCGCCATGCCGTTAAGCGCGGCGGCCATGGCGTGCTCGCGAACGCCAAAGTAGACGTTGCGTCCGGTCGGTGTCTCCTCCGACATCACGCCCTGCCCGCGCATCTCGGTGTTGTTCGATTCGCCGAGATCTGCAGAGCCACCGACGAGCATCGGCAGCTTCTCCGCCAGCGCGTTCAGCACCTGACCGGATGCGGCGCGCGTCGCGATCGCCTTGTCGTCGGATCTGTACGACGGCAGCGCCGCGTCCCAGTCCTCCGGCAGCTCGCCGGCGAGGCCACGCCGGAGCGCCGTCGCGCCTTCCGGATACGCCGCTGTGTACGCGGCGATGCGCCCGTCCCACTCGCGCTGCCACGCCACGCCGCGTTCCAGCGCCTCGCGGAAGTGCGCAAGCGCCTCCTCCGGCACGTAGAACGGCCTGTCATCCGGCCACCTGTACGCCCGCTTGGTCAGCACGACCTCTTCCTCGCCCAGCGGCGAGCCGTGCGCCTTGCTGGAGTCCTGTTTGTGGGGGCTGCCGAAGCCGATGTGCGTGTGCGCAACGATGATCGACGGTCGTTCCGCGTCCTGCTGCGCCAGCCGCAGAGCTGTCTCCACCTGCAGCGGCTCCATGCCGTCGATACGCTGCACCTGCCAGCCGTACCCTTCGAACCGGGTCGCGACGTCCTCCGTGAAGGTCAGCGACGTCGGCCCGTCGAGCGAGACGAGATTCGAGTCGTAGATGCAGATCAGCTTGCCCAGCCGCTGGTGGCCGGCGAGCGACGCCGCCTCGTGGGAAATGCCTTCCATCATGTCGCCGTCACTGGCGAGCACGTATGTGTAGTGGCCAACGACCTCGTGGCCCGGGCGGTTGAACGTCGCCGCCAGGTATCGCTCCGCCATCGCCAGGCCGACGGCGGTCGCGAACCCCTGTCCGAGCGGCCCGGTCGTCACTTCGATGCCAGCAGCGAGGCCACGCTCCGGGTGTCCGGGCGTCGGGCGGCCCCACTGCCGGAAATTCTGGATATCGTCGAGCGTGATGCTCGCGTAGCCCGTGAGGTACAGCATGCTGTACAGCAGCATCGACGCGTGTCCCGCAGACAGCACGAAGCGGTCGCGGTCTGGCCAGGAAGGATCGGCGGGGTTGTGACGGAGGAACCGGTCCCACAGCACGTACGCGATCTGCGCCGCGCCCATCGGCATGCCGGGATGTCCCGAATTGGCCTTCTGCACCGCATCAATGGACAGCGTGCGGATGGTGTTGACGCACAGTTCGTCGAGCCTGGGGTCGGTCATGCAGCGCTCTTTCGCATTCCAGCCGAGTGGGCGCGGGGGGGAGACATGGGGATGGCGACGCTAAGCGCCAAGCGCGGGATGGTGGCCAGCATGCGGGATTCCGTCTTGCACATCCTGTGATTCGTGCGGCGTCGAGTCCATTATACCGGCCGCGGCGGCTACCGGATGTCACTTATGTAGTCTCGAAGATCAGTCAGCGTAGGGGGCTGAGCCGCGGCAGCCAGCGTCTCCGCCGCAGTTCATCCGAAGAACCGTTGGAGTCCCGTGGAAAGGAACTGTAAGAGGAGGATGGCTACCAGCGGCGAGAGGTCGATCATGCCGAGGCGCGGCATGATGCGCCGAATGGGCTCCAGGATCGGCTCCGTAATGGAGTTGAGAGTCTGGATCAGCGGACTGCGCGGGTCCATGTTGAACCAGCTCAGCAGCGCCCGGACGATGATGGCGAGGACCAGCAGCGTGGCGAAGATGCAGACGACCTGAGACGCCACGGACGAGCCGATACAGCCAGCGCCGAAGAGCAACTTACTCCCCCAGCTCCCGCGAGCGGTTGTACGCCGCCTCGATCGCATCGATGATGGCACCGCGCACGCCCGCGCTCTCGAGGATCAGCAGCCCCGCCGCGGTCGTGCCGGCGGGTGACGTCACCTCGTTGCGGAGCTGCGCCGGATGCCTGCCCGTGGCCTCGGCGTACTTCGCGGAGCCGATGAACGTCTGGAGCGCCAGCATCTCGGCGACGTTGCGCTTGAAGCCGACGTGCACGCCTGCATCGACGAACGCCTCCAGCAGCATGTAGACGAACCCCGGCCCGCTGCCCGAGAGCGCTGTCGCCATGTCCAAGTACCGTTCGTCATCGACATGCACCTCGCGGCCGAGCGCGCCGAGGATCGCGCCGACCTGCTCACGCGCCGGCCCGTCGACCTCTGGCGTCGCCGTCCAGACGCTCATGCCCTCGCCGATCGCCGCCGGCGTATTCGGCATGACACGGACGATCGCGGCGTGGCTCAACTTGCGGGCGATCTTGTCGATTGGAACGCCCGCCATGATCGAGACGATGGTCTGGGCACGGCGGAAACGGCCCTGCAGGTGATGCGCCGCCTGGTCGAACTCTTGCGGCTTGACGGCGAACACGACGATCTCGGATGCGTCGACCACCTGCGATGGATCGCCGGTGGCGCGGACGCCGTAGCGGTCCTGCACGAAGGCGCAGCGCTCGTCATTGATCTCGGCGACGCAGACGTCAGCCGCCTGCACCACGCCCTTCTCGATCGTGGCGCTTAGCATCGCCTCGCCCATGAACCCGCAGCCGATCAGTCCGAGCTTCACCATCACATCCCGCGGCCGACCGCGGCCGGCGCTCACCCCACGCTGGGTCCGAATATGGCACGGCCGACGCGCACGAGCGTCGACCCTTCTTCGACGGCGACCTCCAGGTCGTCCGTCATCCCCATCGAGAGTTCCCGCAACCCCAGCCGATCCCGCAGCTTCCTCAGCTCGCGAAAGACGGGGCGAACCTCCTCCGGATCGCGCACCCGAGGGGCAACGGTCATCAGCCCGCGCACCTCGATGTTCGGTAGCTGCCGCAGCCGCTCGACCGTAGCCGGAACGTCCTCCGACGCGACGCCGAACTTCGTCGCCTCCCCGGCGACATTCACCTCGACCAGCACGGCGACTGGACGTGACGCGTGCGCGTCGATGACCTCCGCCAGCCTCACCGAGTCAACGCTGTGGAGTATATCAAAGAGGTCGAGCGCCGCCCTGACCTTATTGCGCTGCAAGTGGCCGATGAGGTGCCAGCGCGGCGTGCAGCCCTGTGCGCGGAGCTGGATGATTTTGGCGGCGGCTTCCTGCACACGGTTCTCGCCGAAGTCGCGGAGCCCAGCATGGTAGGCTTCGGCCACAGCGGCCGCCGGGTGGGTCTTCGACACCCCGATCAACGTTATGTCGCGCGACGATCGCCCCGCCCGGTCCGCAGCGGAACTGATCCGCGCGCGCACGGCCGCCAGGTTCGCGGCGATCCCGCCCCCGAACGATGTCTGCTCCGCGCCGCGCCACGTGTCCTGCCGCCCGCTCTGTGCCATCGGCCTCAAGATAGCCTGCGCCCTCGACAACCGGCCACCCGAAGCGACGCCTTTCGTCTTGCGATTCCAACGGTTGGAGCGACGATCACCCGCCGTCCGCCCGCGCTTCGGCGTGCTCAGGCACGAGCGAGCGGGCGAGCAGCAGCCGCATCGTCGCCGTGGTGCCGACGCCCGGCTGGCTCTCGATTTTCAGCGTGCCGCCGAGGGCGTCGATGATCTCGCGCGCGATCGATAATCCCAGCCCGGCGCCGCCGACAGCGCGCGATCGCGCCTTATCCACGCGATAGAACCGATCGAACAGGCGGTCGAGTTCCGCAGGGGCAACGCCGATCCCTGTATCGGACACGGCAACCTCCGCCTCATCGCCGGACTCGCGCGCCGTCAACGTGACGGAGCCGCCGTCCGGCGTGTACTTGAACGCGTTGTCCAAGAGAATCAGCATCACCTCGCGGCAGCGCTCCGGATCGGCGTCGACCGGTAGCGGGTCGCGGACGTCGACTGTGAAGCGCTGTCCGTGGCCCTCCGCCAGCCGTGCGGCCGCCCTGCCGGCGCTGCGCGCAATGTCCGCGAGGTCGATGCGCTCGATCTGCACGTCGATTCCCTCGCGGTCGCTGTCGGCCAGCAACAGCAGGTCGTCCAGCAGCCGCGTCATGTACGCCGCTTCAGTCGCGATGTCGCTGACGGCATCACCAGCGCCACCGGCGAGGCCTGCAGCCTCGGCGTTGACGCGGATGACCGCGAGGGGGGTGCGCAGCTCGTGTGACGCATCAGCCACGAACTCGCGCTGCCGCTCGTAACTGCGCTGCACCGGCCGGATGGCGATGGCGGCGACGAACACGCCACCGACTGTCGCCAGCAGCAGCCCCGCCAGAGCACCGCCGGCCATGACGATCGCAAGCGTCCGCAAGGACGCGTCGTGGTCCTGAACCGACTTGCCGGCCTGCACGAAGCCGATCAGGCTGCCGTCGGCGGCGTGGACGGCCACCGTGCGAACCCGCAGATTCTGGCCTCCCACGCTGTACGTCCGCGAGTCGTTGCCTGCCTGGCTCGCGTGTGCGACCGCTGCGCTGTCAGGCAGGCCGGTCAGCGGGATGTCGCTTGGATTCGTGGCGATCGAACCATCAGGGTTCAACAGCAGCACGAAGACGTCTGCCGATCCCCCCAGGCTGGCGTTCGCCAGCACCGCCCGCACGTCCCCGTCGGCGTCAGCGATGCGCCCATGCTGTTGAACCCGCGCCTCTGCCTCCGTGCTGACGGCGCGAATCGCCCGGTCCACGTCGCTGGAGAAGCGATGATTGGCCCAGACGAAGACGACGAGGCCGACGACGACGAACACGAGGGCGAAGACCAGCACGTACCATGCCGTCAGTCGCCATCGCAGGGCCTCGAACATCTTGTCTACGGCTTCAGCGTGTAGCCGACGCCCCTCACAGTATGGATGAGCTGGGCCTTGAAGCCCTTGTCGATCTTGTTACGCAGGTAGTGGATGTAAATGTCGACGACGTTGCTCGCGAAGTCTCGGTCGTACTGCCACACGTGATCGAGGATCTGCGTTCGGCTGAGCACCTGTCCCTGGTGCCGCAAGAGCAGCTCCAAGAGCTGGAACTCCTTGACCGTCAGCTCGATCTCTCTATCGCCGCGCACGGCGCTGTGCCGCGAGACATCGAGTGTGAGGTCGCCCGCGCGGAGCTGGTCGCGGCCGTTGCCGCGGGCGCCGCGCCGCCCGAGGGCGCGCACACGCGCGAGCAGCTCGGTAACGGCGAACGGCTTCACCATGTAGTCGTCGGCGCCAGCGTCGAGGCCCTTCACCCGGTCCTGCACGTCGGTACGCGCGGTCAGCATCAGCACCGGCGTCTGGACGCCGGAGATCCGCATGCGTTTGCAGACCTCGAATCCGTCCAGTTCCGGCAGCATGACGTCCAGCACCATCACGTCGAACCCGCCGTCCGACGCCATGTCGAGGGCGTGCTTGCCGTCAGCGACGATGTCGACGGCGTAGGACTCTTCCTCAAATACGCGCCGCACGGCGCGCGCCAAGCGCAGGTCATCTTCCGCAAGCAGTATCTTCATGTTTGCACCTCTCAGGGAAATCATATGATTCCCACATGAGGCCTGCATTGGATTAACGTTGCTATTCTCTCACATTTCCCGCCCGGCCGCATCGGTGCTCGGCGCAGTTTCACCCGACCGATTGAACCGCACGACGGGAATCCTGGACGGGTCCCACTCCTGGAGACGCTCCGGCCCGAGGGCTGCCAGATCCGTCCGGCAGCGCTCCACGCCGGTCAGCAGCGCCGCCAGATCGACACCGAGGCGCTCGGGCTGAAAGGCCCGCAGCTTCTCGACGGCCGCATCGAGCAACTTCATGGTCCCGGGGTACTCACCGCGGAAGAAGTGAACGAACGCCGCCGCGAGCTGGATCACGCCCTGGAAGAGCTGTCGCTCCGGCCACGGCGCCACCAGCCAGAGGTCCTCCAAGGTCTCGTGCGACTGGAAATAGTAGCCGTCGTTGAACTCATCCAGCGCGCGATAGAACTCGCCGAGGCGCGAGCGGAGCTGCTCCGGTGTGAGGATTGGCTGGTTGCGGGTCGAGGCCTGCGCCATGCGACTCCTACGACGTTGTTTGGAGCGGGACAGTGCGGCTATTGTATCGGGCGACCTGGCGCCATCGGACAAGGAGCGCACATGAAGGCGGCCCGCATCCACCAACCCGGCCGAGCAGAGAACTACGTCTACGAGGACGCGCCGGACCCGGTAGCCGGCCCGGGCCAAGTGCTGGTCCGCGTGCGCGCGGTGGCGCTCAACCACCTGGAGGCATGGGCCGCCAAGGCGCCGCCGACTCTGCGTTACGAGAGCCCGCGCATCCTCGGCGCGGACGTCGCCGGCGTGGTCGAGGCGGTCGGGGCCGGGGTCACATCGACGGCGCCGGGGGCGGAGGTGATGCTGCACCCGGGCGTGAGCTGCGGGACGTGCGAGGCGTGTCTCGACGGCACCGACAACCTTTGTCCGCAATACCGGCTGCTCGGCCAGGGGCGCGACGGCGGCATGGCGGAGCTGGTCGCAGTGCCGGCGGCGAACGTCTTCCCCAAGCCGGCGAACCTGTCGTTCGAGGAGGCGGCATCGGTGCCGCTGGTATTCACGACGGCGCTGCACATGATCCTGACGCGCGCGCACCTGCGCTACGGCGAGACCGTGCTGGTCAATGCCGCCGGCAGCGGCGTCGGGGTGGCGGCGATCCAGATCGCGAAGCTGCACGGTGCGCGCGTGATCGCCAGCGCAGGCTCGGACGCCAAGCTCGACAAGGCGCGCGGGCTGGGCGCGGACGACGGCATCAACTACGCGACACACGACCTCGCCGACGAGGCGCGGCGGCTCACCGGGGGCCGGGGCGTCGACATGGTGGTGGAGAACGTGGGCGCCGAGATCATGGAGAAGAGCATCAGGGCGCTCGCGCGAAACGGCCGCGTCGTGACGTGCGGCGCGACCGCCGGCAACGACGCGACGTTCAACGTGACCCGCTTCTTCCTCGCACAGCAGACGATCTACGGATCGTTCATGGGCACGAAGGCGGAGCTGCTGCGCTACATGCCGTGTTTCACGGACGGCCGGCTGCGTCCCGTGGTCGACGCAGTGTTCCCGCTCAGCGAGGCTGCGCAGGCGGTCGCGCGGCTGCTGCACCGCGAGCAGTTTGGCAAGATCGTGCTGGTGCCGTAGCGCGGCTTTGCCGCGCAGAACCAAGAACTTAGCACCAAGACCCAGACGCGCAGCAAGACCCCGGGTTGTGACGTCCCCTGAACCCCTACTCCTAACGTACACGTGAGGGTATGATGCGGCCCGAGTGAGTTGCCGCGCGACGCGTGCCGCGTCGCCGCCCGAGCCAGATCGAGGCGTCACATGGCCGAGTACGCGAAACCGGTCCCTTATCCCAGCCCGGAGAGCCAGCCGTTCTGGGACGGCTGCAAGCGCCACGAGCTGCGGCTCCCGTACTGCCCGAAGTGCGAGCAATTCTTCTTCTATCCCCGGCAGTTCTGCCCGCGCTGCTTCTCCTGGGAGATCGAGTGGCGCGCGTGCAGCGGGCGCGGCACGCTGTACACCTTCGCCATCCAGTACCGGGCGCAGATGCCCGGCTTCACGCCACCATACGTCACCGCCATCGTCCAGCTCGACGAAGGGCCGCGGCTGATGACGAACCTCGTCGGCGTCGACCCATCGCCGGAGAGCATCCGCTGCGACATGCCGGTCGAGGTGGTGTGGGAGGACGCGACGGACGAGATCACGCTGCCGATGTTCCGGCCAGCGACGTCGTAGCGAGGGCAGCGCATGAGCCTGAAGAACAAGGTGGCGATCGTCGGCGCGGACGAGACCGACGAGATCGGGATCGTGCCGAACATGACGCCGATCATGATGCACGCGCAGGCGGCGCGGAACGCGCTGCGGGACGCCGGCATCGACAAGTCGGAGGTGGACGCCGTCTTCACGTGCGGCATCGGCGGGATGGCGAGCGTGCAGATCTGCGAGTACCTGGGCATCGTGCCACGGTATACGGACAGCACGATGACGGGCGGGTCGTCGTTCGTGATTCACGTCGAGCACGCGGCGGCGGCGATCGCGGCCGGGTTGTGCGACGTGGCGCTGATCACGCATGGGGAGTCGGGCCACTCCGGCCGTATGCGGCGCGGCCCTCGGGGCGGCGGCTTCATGATGGACACGTCGCTGCCATCGGCGCAGTTCGAGATGCCGTTCGGCGTCGCCGGGCCGCCCAGCACGTACGCGATGGCAGCGATGCGGCACATGCACCAGTACGGCACGACCAGCGAGCACCTCGCCGAGATCGCCGTCGCGACGCGCAAGTGGGCACAACTCAACCCGAAGGCGATGATGCGCGACCCGCTGACGATCGAGGACGTGCTGTCGTCGCGGTGGATCGCCTACCCGTTCCACATCTACGACTGCTGCCTGGTAACGGACGCGGGCGGCGCGGTGGTGGTGGTCGGTGCGGACCGGGCGCGCGACCTTACGAAGAAGCCGGTGTGGGTGCTGGGCTCCGGTGAGGCGAGCACGCACCAGTCGCTGCTGGGCATGGACGACGTGACGCGCACGCCGGCCCGGTACTCCGGCAAGGCGGCGTTCGAGATGGCGGGCGTGACGCACAAGGACATCGACGTCGTGGAGGTGTACGACTCGTTCACGTACACGGCGCTGGTGACGATCGAGGAGCTGGGGTTCTGCGAGAAGGGCGAGGGCGGGCCGTTCCTGGCGAACCAGCGGACGGCGCCGGGCGGCGACTTCCCGATGAACACGAACGGGGGCGGGCTCTCGTACACGCACCCCGGGATGTACGGCATGTTCATCCTTATCGAGGCGGTGCGGCAGCTCCGTGGCGAGTGCGGGCCGCGCCAAGTGGCGGGCGCGAAGCTGGCGTGCGTGAACGGCACGGGCGGGTTGCTGAGCGCCACCGGCACGCTGATCCTCGGGGCGGACTGAGCCGCAGGGGCTCCACCGGCGCGTTCTTCGGGTGCAATTCCGCGCACTTTTGCGCATCCTTATGTCCTCATCAGATTCAGAATCGGCTTTCGTTCGGCAGTTTCGTGTTTTTCGCAGAACGGGCCGGCCGCGGCGGACGGACCGGGGCAGGCAGCACGGGGCTTTGATTGACGGTTGTTTTTCTCGCGTTTCTTCACTTTTCCACGATCCGGGAAGCTGGCGGACGGCCGAGATCCTGACATCGTTTGAGGCAACTATCCCTTTACTGGAGAGTGGCCAATGACATACTCAGAATCGCGTGGAAGGCTAGGCGTTCATCTAACGGTAGACAGCGAATCGCTCCAACAGGCGCAGCGCTCTACGGGTGTCTCGCAACGCGCCCGCCATCGTTTCAGTGAGCTTGAAACTGGACCGCTCACGCTGCTTGCCGTCGAGCCGAGCGAGGCGGACGAATATCACGGGGGTGCCCGTGAAATCCATCTGCATTTCGGTTGGAAGTTCGTCGGCGCGCACCGGGCGATCCCCTTCGGCGCTGTCCTTGATGCCGACTACTGCGCCATCTTTCAGAAACTCGGCGACGGTCGATCGGTGGGGCTCGGAACTCAGGGTAACGCCGTTGCGAGTGAGGGTCACCATCACATTCAGGAGTCCCGAAGTGAATGTCGTCAATTCGCGGTGCTTGTCGGCGTTGTCGAGTCGGCTGACGATTCCGAGGACATGCCGGTGGGCGACATCACCATGGTGAAACGGCTGCAACGCTACGATGATTGCACGCGCCTGCGAATCGATGCCACGGATAGGCCGCTCGAAGTCGTTCCGAACGTCATCGTTCTGGATCACGAAGTTTCCATCCGCGCCCTTGGCGAAGATGTCATGGGATGCGAAGGGGAATCCCGTAGCGTTGCTCCGCTCCCGTTTGGGGATAGACGCAACGACAACGTGGTCGAGGGCACTTCTCAAGTTGTGTACGAAGTCACCGACAACGAGGGCGAGCATGGGGTCAGGCTGATCGGTAATGCTCAGCCGCCATTTGACAGGGCGATTTGGGTTCGGTTCGACGACACGCTCAAACCCATATGGGTGGAGGCGATCGTACCGCCGTACCTCACGTTTGATCTCTACCATGTGCTGTTGTGCACGCCTGAACTTCAACCACCAGGACTCGGGCATGGAGTAAACTTCTCCTATGGACAAGCCGACACAGAAGACGGCAAAAGGCTACGAGATTCCCGTCCCGACGCGCGGCGAAGTGGATCGCGTGTTCAGGAAGGTGACGAAGGCGGCGAAGCCCAAGAAGTCAGCGACCCGCCGCCCGAAGAAGTAGCGTCTCGAACTGCGACCGCTCGTCAGAGCGGTGGTTGTACCGCCAAGCGTACTCATTCAGGTAGCCCTGAAGATGCTTAGCGGACACCGCGTGGTACACCCCGCCGATCCCTCGCTTCACGAGCGACCAGAACCCTTCGATGGTGTTCACGTGAACGTCCCCGCTCACGTACACGGCCTCGGAGTGGTTCACCCGGTCATGGAAGTATCCGGCCCGCGTGAGGCCGTTGTACGACTTGAGTTCGTCCGTGTAGACGGTCGAGGCGGGCAATACGCGCCGCTGGACGTGCGGCATGAGCGTGGCCTTGCGGACGTTCGGCACAGTGACGGCCAAAACGCGGCCCTTGCGCTCAGCCGCACCGAATACGGCTACCTTGTGCGACCCCTTGCCGGGGCGACCGGGGCGACCACCTTTCCACTCCGGGCGGCGACCGCCGATGTACGTCTCGTCGAGTTCGACCGTGCCGCCCATCGGGGCATCGCCGTTCTGCGACATGAGTTCCTGCCGGATCAGGTGCGCCATGCGCCATGCCGTCTTGTAGGTGACGCCCAGCTCGCGCTCCAGTTGCTTTGCGGAGATGCCGCATCGGGTGCTTGCCATGAGGTACATGGCGTAGAACCACAGGTGCAGCGAGGTAGACGACTTGTGGAAGATCGTGCCCGCCGTAGGGTGCAGATGGTGGCCGCAGCCAGTGCAAGACCACGACTGGCGCTGTTGCGCCGTGTCGTACCGCTTGAACGTGCGCTCGACGCCACATTCTGGGCAAAGCGCGTGCTCGCCGTCCAGGGACAGGCGGTTGCGCCAGAGCCAATCGAGGCAGGTCGCATCATCGGGGAAGTCCCCCATGAACTCCATGAGGGAGAGCCGGGACTGAGAGGAGGCGGCTCGGGTCGGTTTGTTGCGGTTGACTGGCGGCATGGCTGTTCTCCTATGCCGCCATTGTCCCACAATCTACTTCTCCAGTCAAGGGATACTTGCCTCGTTTGATTGACCGCCCGGCTGGATGGGGCGCGGCGTCGGGGGCCCACGGTGGCGCAGGGCGGGCGATGCGATCAGGCGGGCGCAGTGCGAGAGCATGGGGCGATAGTAGAGCGACGGAGTGTGAACTCAAAGCGGGGCGTGTCACTGCCGTGAGCGGCGGGCACGTGCGTCTTGCGCTAGCGCCGCTGCCTGGCGACGGCATCTCCCAGCTCGCTCTCCGCGCGGCCGGCGACTCCATGACCTCCGGGACTTCCGGGCGCTGTGCCGTCACGACATGATGTGGCTGCCGGGCAATCCCGCGCGTCAGGAGGCGACATGGCGAATCAGCAGCACCTGGACCTCATCAAGCAAGGCGTCGACGCGATCAACCAGTTCGCGGGGCAGAACCCGGACGTGACCATCGACCTCTCCGGCGCGGACCTCGCCGGCATGTCGCTATCGGGGCTGCGCATCCAGGGCGCGAACCTCGCGGGCGCGAACCTCGAACGCGCCAACCTGCGGCGCGCGCTGCTCAACTCGGTGAACCTGACACGCGCAAACCTCCGCGGAGCGAACCTCTCGGGCGCCAGCCTTCATCGCGCCGACCTCTCGGGCGCCGACCTGCGTGACGTGGAATTCGAGCCGGAATACCCGCCCCGCGTGTGCATCCACGGCTGCAGCTTCGAGGGCGTGCGCTGGAGCAAGGACGAGATGGAACGGTTCCTCGAGATGTTGAACCGCAACGCGGACTGGGAGATCCGATACGAGATCGCGCCGCGCCGGGCGTAAGAGGCCGAGCGGGATGATGTATGATATGATGTATGTCATCACGAGAGGTGGCGCATGGCGACCATGATCCGCAAGCAGATCTATCTGGACGAGGCATCGGACAAGGCGCTGCGGGCTGAGGCGCGCCGCCGCGGGATGTCGCAGGCGGCGGTGATCCGCGAGCGGCTGGCCGCTCCGGGCATGGCCGGGACGACCGCGATCCACGATCCCGCCGCGCGCGAGCGACTGCTGGAGCGGCTACGCCACGTGGCGGAGACCGCGGCCCCGGGCCCCGGCACAGGCTGGAAGTTCGACCGTGGGGAGATCTATGAAGAAAGGCTCCGCAAAGCCCGTCCTGCTGGACACGAACGTGCTGGTCTACGCCGTGGACGGGCGAGAGCAGGCTAAGTCCCAGCTTGCCGCTGTCGTTGTCCGGCGTGCAGTCGAGGCAGGAGCTGGCGTGGTCACGCCGCAGGTGATCGCCGAGTTCTTCGACGTGACCACGCGCTCGGCGGGTAGAGTGCCGCCGCTGCTCAGCCGTGCGGCGGCGACCTCGGTCGCGTACGACCTCCTCGCGAGCTGCCGCTGCCTGGACGTGACGCCGCTGACCACGGCTGCCGCGCTGAATCGCGCGGTGAACTCGCAGATGCGGATCTTCGACGCGCAGATCTGGGCGGCAGCAAGGCTGAACGGCATTGAGACGATCCTGTCCGAGGATACGCAGGGCCGCCCTGTGATTGAAGGCGTGTGGTACGTCAACCCGTTCGCGACGGGCTTTCGGCTCGCGCAGCTCGGGCTGTAGCACCGAAACAGGCGTTCGCTATACTTTCCCGACACGCGCTCGCCACGAAGGAACGCCCGCTTGCTGATCGACCTGCACACGCACACGCGCCCGCTGTCGTGGGATTCGTATCTCGCGCCCGACGATCTGGTCGAGCGGTCGAAGGCGGCGGGACTGGACGGGATCTGCCTCAGCGAGCACGACTACCTGTGGGACCCGGACGAGGTGATCGCGCTGGGCAAGCGGCACAATTACCTGGTGCTGCCGGCGATCGAGATCAACACGGACGACGGGCACATCCTGGTGTACGGCATCGACAAGTACGTGTACGGGATGCACCGGTCGCACGAGCTGGCGCGGCACGTGGAGGAGGCGCACGGGGCAATGGTGGCGGCGCACCCGTACCGGCGGCAGATGCCGTGGTACATGGAGGACAAGCGCGACTACGAGGAGGCGCTGGCGCGGGCGGCGCGCAACCCGGCGTATCAGTACTGCGCGGCGCTCGAGAAGCTGAACGGGCGCGGCACGGTGAAGGAGAACCAGTTCTCCGCGGCGCTGTGCGAGTTCATGAAGATGCCGGGGACGGCCGGGACGGACTCGCACTCGCGGAGCGACATCGGGCGGGTGGCGACGAACTTCGAGCGCGACGTCCACAACGTCGAGGAGCTGATCGCCGAGCTGAAGGCCGGACGGTTCGACGCGGTGGACCTGACGGGCTCGCCGCACCGGCTGGACCTGACGGCGCTGTCGTCGCGCGACCCGCAGTAGGCCGCCGGCCTCGCGGACGCCACCATCGTTGCTTGACGGGCTGCCAAGACGGGCGCTGTTGAAACGGGCGGCGTCGCGGAGTAGGCTCTGAAGCAGACCCCGCACACATGACATTCCCCGGAGGTGCAGAGTGAAAGGGCACTGGCGTCCTGTTGCGTCCCTGTTCGCGGCGGCGGCACTGCTGGCGGTCGTGGCCGTGGCGGGCGCGGCGAACGTGGACAAGCAGGCGAACGACCCGCAGGTAGCGACGGACCCGTCGAGCAACACAACGGCCGTGTTCCCGACGAACAAGCAGAACGAGCCTTCGATCGCGGTGAACCCGATCGACTCGACGAAGCTGATCGGCGGTTCGAACGACGAGCAGCTCCAGCCTCCGTGCGGGCCGGGCCCGGTCCGGGGGGCGACGGCGCCGGCGAACGACTGCTCGTTCTTCCCGGACGTCGGGACGGACGGCGTCTACACGAGCAGCGACGGCGGGGGGACGTGGCAGAATGGCGGCCTGCTGCCGGGCTACTCCGACAACGGCGGGCCGCTGATCTCAGACGGCGACCCGGTGATCGTATACGGGCCGCGGCCGGGAAGCGGCGGGTTCAGTTGGTCGAACGGGGCGCGCGCGTACTACGGATCGCTGGCGAGCTACGCGACGGGCGCGGCGAAAGGGAACCAGGCGCCGGAGCTGATCGCGGTGTCGCGGAGTGACAACAACGGGGCGAGCTGGAGCGACCCGGTCGTGGGAGCGAGCGCCAAGGGCTACGTATTCAACGACAAGGACGCGATCTGGGCTGACGCGAACGCGGCATCGCCGTTCTTCGGGCGGGTGTACATCTCGTGGACGCAGTTCCGGAGCATCCCCGGGACGGCGGAGCCGATCATGGTGGCGTACTCGGCCGACGGCGGGCTGACCTGGTCGGGGCCGAAGCAGGTATCGGCGGCGCACAACAACGCGAAGGCAGGCGGGCGCCAGTTCTCGGCGCTGCGGACGGGGCCGGACGGGACGCTGTACCTGCTGTGGGAAGATGGCGACATCAAGGGCTCGACGCACATGCTGGCGGTGTCGCGGGACGGCGGGAACAGCTGGTCGCGGCCGGGGCTCGTCGGCCGGGTGGACGACATGCGCGACCCGATCCCAGGGGCAAACTTCCGGACGGCCAGCTATCCGTCGATCGCGGTGGACCAGAGCAACGGCGCGGCCTACGTGTCGTGGGCGGACGAGCTGGGCAGCAGCACGGGCAAGATCGTCGTGACGAAGAGCAGCGACCGCGGACGGACGTGGTCGGCGGCAACGGTGGTGTCGGCGGCGGCGGACGGATACGCGTTCTTCCAGGGGCTGGACGTGGCACCGAACGGCCGCGTGGATATCGGCTACCAGTCACTCAAGGCCATCAGCGCGGCAACGTACGGGACGGGCAACGCGAGCATCGACAGCTACTACGTGCAGTCGACGGACGGGGGCGCCACGTGGAGCACTCCCGCGAAGGTGAGCGGCGCATCGTCGGACCCGGCGGCGTCGGCGCAGAACAACCTCGAGCGGCAGTTCTGGGGCGACTATAACACGCTGGTCAGCACGAACGACTACGCCTTCTTCATCTACACCGATACCCGCAACGGCGACGGGTGTCCGGCGGTGGACGCGTACCAGCACTCGATCGACGCGGGGGCGCCGATCGCGAAGCCTGCGCCGGAGGCAGTATGCCCGGCGCAGTTCGGCAATTCGGACGTGTTCGCGGTACGCATCACGCCATAACCATCGAACGACAGATGGCGTGGAGAGAAGGGGCCGTGCCGGCCCCTTCTCTGTGCGCTGTTGACCCTCCCCGGCGGGGCCGATAGGCTCGCCGCATGTTGCGTGAGATCGTGTCGGGCGTGTTCGCTATTTCGGGCCTGAAGATGGGGCGCTCGTACCTGATTCAGGGGGAGCGGGCCGAGGTTGCGCTGATCGATACGAGCAGCCACGACGTGTCGGAGCGCCTGCTCGCGGCGATCGAGGAGGCGGGCCACCGGCCGGAGGACCTGCGGCTGATCGTGGCGACGCACTACCACCTGGACCACACTGGCAACGCCGGGGCGCTGCGCGAGCGCACGGGCGCCGAGCTGTGCGTACACGCGGACGACGTGCCGTACGTCGACGGGACGACGCCCTGGATGCGGATGCGCGCGCCGTTCGGCTTCCTCGACCGTTTCGCGCCCAAGCCGTATGCGCTGAACGTCGACCGGGTGCTGCGTGACGGCGACGAGCTGCCGTTCGCGGGAGGGCTGCGGGTGATCCACGCACCGGGGCACACGCCGGGGCACATCGCGCTGTACTCGCGGGCGCACCGGGCGTTGTTCACGGGCGACGCGCTGATGAACGCGTGGGGGCTGCGGCTGCCACTGGCGATGTCGTCGCACGACATGGGCCAGGCGCGGCGGACGGTCGGCCAGCTCGCGCAGCTGGAGTTCGAGGTCGCGCTGCCGGGGCACGGGGCGCCGATCATCGGGCGAGCGAGCGAGAAGATCGGGGCGTGGGCGAGGGCGTGGGTGTAGCGCGGCGCAGCCGCGCGCACTCAGCAGTCAGCGGTCAGTAATCAGTAGTCAACGGACGACAGACAACAGACAGCAGAGAACAGAGAACAGAGAACAGAGAACAGAGAACAAAGAACAAAGAAAAAGAACAGAGAACAAAGAACAAAGAACAAAGAACAGAGAACAAAGAACAGAGAACAAAGAACAGAGAACAAAGAAAGAGGGCCCGCTGTTGCGGGCCCCTTGTTGTTGGCGGTCTGGGGCGCGGTCAGCGTTCGAGGATGTGGATGGTCATGGCGGCGGCTTCGCCGCGCATCATGCCGCCACCGTTCTGGGTCATGCCGATCTTGGCGTTGCCGCCCTTGACCTGGCGGTCGCCACACTTGCCGCGGAGCTGCCAGAAGATCTCCGTGAGCTGCGCGCAGCCCGTCGCGCCGATCGGGTGGCCCTTCGAGAGGAGGCCGCCGCTGGGGTTGACGGGGATCTTGCCGTCGATGGCGGTGACGCCCTCTTCGATCAGCTTGCCGCCCTCGCCGACCTTGCAGAGGCCGAGCTCCTCGTACTCCATCAGCTCGGCGGGCGCGGAGGCGTCGTGCAGCTCGATGACGTCGACATCCTGCGGGGTGACGCCGGCCATCTTGTA
>Ga0153916_10000342_pt1 | contig 30945 bp, 38 predicted proteins | sample Opewatmetagenome_FD_109642 | JGI IMG/M metagenome (GOLD analysis project Ga0153916, IMG submission 109642) | Freshwater wetland microbial communities from Ohio, USA - Open water 3 Core 3 Depth 4 metaG | ecosystem: Environmental > Aquatic > Freshwater > Wetlands | place: USA: Ohio, Lake Erie...
CAGGTTATGCTGAGGTGTTGCCGCGCCGCCCATGATGCGAGACCCTGTCGGAATACGGTATTCACCCGCTTGATTGGTGATTGTGGCGGTCCAGTTGAAGAAGTTGCCAACGTCGCACCATTTCACAAGCAATGGATCGTGGTATACGCCTATGGACGCTATTTGCGTTGAGCCCCAGGATATTAGGATTTGCTGCGCGATTGAGACGAACGCGCCTGAATTGTACACTGGCCCAGTCGCGATGATGGAGGCGTTCTTAAAGCCTGACGCTGGCCCCCAGTAGAAAATCCCATCATTCTCGGCGTTCGCTATGAGAAGTTCGCCCCAATTATCCAGGCTCCAGTCTGTAGCCGTCAGGTTCACGCCGGTTTGCCCGGTTATGGCCGTGCCCGTGCCATATCCGCCCGTGCCATATGTCCCCGTGCCATATCCGCCGCTTGTCGCCTGCGGCCCGATGGCGATGTAATATTTGAACCCAGCCTGGCCCCCGTTCATGGGCGTCGGCCCTGCGGATGAAGACGCCTCATGCGTGGCCGTCAGGACGACGTTATCAACGTCCGTAACGGTTTGGACGATGTAGCGCCCCTGGATCGTCAGCCCGCCGACTGTCGTCGCCAGCGGCAGGATAACGTCCCCGCCCACGCTGAGACCGTGCGCGACAAGATGCATGGTGAAGTTGGCCGAGCCGCTTGTCGTCGTGAAACCCGGAATGGAGCCGCCGGGCGCGACGACAGTTGCGGAGGCGGGTTTGCTGGCGGCTATCTGATAGCTCGTGGGCGTGATGTTCGCCATAACCGGATAGGCCCCTGACAGGATAAGCCCACCGACAGAAACAGGCGTGTTGAGAAAGACCACATCATACGTCGTAATGTTGGTTATAGTCGTGTCTGTTATTGTGACTAAATTGGAACCTAGCGTGGTTGCAAAGTTCACGGCAGAGTCTGTTACAAGTATTTGCGGTGTTATATCCGAGTAAACACCGTTCGTAATGTCGTCCAGTTCCGCAGTTGTACCAATCGTCAGGCGTTTGTTTTCCGCCAAGTCTTGGTACGTGTGCATAAATTTCGGGATGCCGTCGATGTTGACGGAGACATAGCGCACCCAGCCGCCCAGTTTTTGGAACATGCCGTCTTTAAAGCGTCCGGCGTCCATGGCTGAATACCCGCCCATATTGAGCGTGGGCGTCTTTTCGGCGTTCATGCCTGGAATGAGCTGTACGGCCTGCCACGGCATGTTTAACCTCGTTCCGGTTGCGCCTGCACGGGCGATTTGGCCGTCCAGCTCGACGATCCATACTTCTTGCGCGCCTCTTCCCGGCTCGCGCTCTGGAGGCGGGTTTGAAACATCTGTTCCCAGGATACCGCCATTTTCGGCTCGTCCGCCTGTGCGCCGTAATTCTTCATATACCCCGCAGCCGCGACCATTGCGGCGGCGAAGAACACATCCGACAGGTAGAGCGACAGGAAGGACGTTGGGTTGCCCGCTGAAAGGGCATTAGGACGTATCGTGCCAATCACCTCCACCGCCATGATCGCGCCCGGCGCCGGGCCGAACAAGAGAGTCTGGTCCGTCAGCATGGCGTACATGCTGGGATAATCCGCGCTTGATCCGGCAATCTCGGATGGCCAAAAGGCGTCCATGGCCTCCCGCGACACAGCGGCGAGTGGGACTCGCGTGGAAGCGGGGAACACATTCACGCCTTCCACGACGACGAAGCGGCCAAGGGACGAGGGGAGGGCGAAGTCACGGCTATTGGCGACTGTAACGCCCGTGTTGTCGCGCACGATCGTGCCCAGCAAATCCAGCTCGCGGTAGCAGCGTTGTTCCGCGTCGTCAATGATCTGCGGGAGGGCGCTCGCCAGATCCGCGTCAGTCTCTGGCACAACCATTTCGACTGCGAGCGCCGTGATAAATGTTGAATATGTGTAGCTCATTGCGAACCCCCGAGCGGGGCGTCTGCCATGGGAGACCCGCCCAACAGATAGGAGACGCCCTGGATTGCAGGCGGGTAACCCCCTGCCTCATCAATGCTGTAGAATTCCGGGCGCGCGTTGAACACAGGCTGCGGGTCTGGCGGAAGGAAGAGCGCTTTCAGGAACACGGACGGATCATCCCGGCAAGTCTTGCACACGAGAATTTTTAGGTTCGTCAAGCCGCCGGGCGTGTACTGGAATTGCCAGCGGAGCGTCGAGAGAGTGTGTTGCCGCCCGCAACGGTCGCAGATCCCGCGCGCCTCCGGGTTGCGCGGGTCAATGTCAACCCTGGTGAAGAACCGCCGCGTCATGTCAGTAGCCTATACAACTAAAGGACACAACGTCAGCGTTAGCCATGGTCCCCGTGAATGTTACTGACGCGGTCGTCGTCGCGGTTTGATTCATGAGGTTTGCGGGGGTGGTTCGGTTGTGCGCCGTGCAGGAAAACCCGTGCGAGACAGTCGTCGCAAACGTGAGAACAACGGTTCCACCGGCGCATGCCCCCGAAGCGGTAAAGGTTCCTGCGGACGTTCCTCCGGTTTGCGTGGCGATGGCGCATGTTCCTGTTGGCGTCGGAAGCGCCCCGGTGGAAACCAGAACATTCGATGCCATCTTAGGCCCCTGGAATGTTCCACCGAAGTTTATGTTTGTCTCCCCAGTAGACGGAACGTTTCCAACCATTTGTTGCTGTGCAGATATTGTTCCTGCAAAGTTCATTCCGCCAGTGACATTGTAAGATACGTCATTTGCTACGATATTTGCCAATGTGACAGTGCCACCACTTATAAATTCAATACCGTATTTCTGGTTGTTGTATAGAACTCCTGATACCTTACCAAACCTATTTCCTACCAGACTAATATTGTCAGCATTCGTAGCTGCAAATCCGTCGTATAATCCTGATCCCGCGAGAGAGCAGTGCGTGCCGACCGAACCGACCACGGATATCTCTCCGCCCTCGACAAAATAGCAGTGCTTCTGGTTATTCTGACTGCGGTGAGATGAGAAGCTGGTTTCGCTGATAGTCCCCGTTGACCCGAGATGAACCCCATGCCCTTGCATTGACGCCGTCCACGAGTCAGTGAAAAACGCGCCAACAACCTCCCCACCGGCGGCCGGATTTATGTAAATCCCATCTCCAGACGAAGTGTCAAACGCAACGCCACTAAAAAAGATCCACTTAACGGATTGCCCGTTCTGGGGGTCAATTAGCATTCCCGTCCCACAATGGATGAAATCACTATTGAGGCCGAGCAATCCCCCATTCTGAGTGACCTCAATGCAAGCGCGTGGCTGAGGGTCTGTGCTATCTGCTATAACGCCAACAAAATATTGATCGTTGGCGGCTGGATACAACAATACTACGCCATATGTTGGCGCCGTATTCCGAATGTTAGCATTAGTAACGCGTACTCCGTTATTGGATAGGCTCATGCCGTTGAACATCCTATACATATGGATGTTATCTATGGTCATGTTGGGGCCGCCAAGCGCGTTTATACCGGCTCCGCCTGTGCGCATGAACGCGCTTGAAATATTAATATCTGATATATTCGTTAACCCAGGGCTTCCGCTTCCCTGCCATAACACATCTGAAGACGGAGAGACCGGGTTTATGAAGGTGTTTCCCCAGCCAGCCCCCGTTATCTTGTTTGGCGCCGAACCAATGGCTATTCTGTCGCTGGTATTGTACGTCCCTTTCGGAATATATACATGACCTCCCGCGGGCCAAACCGACCCGATTGCATGCGTTATTGCGGACGTGTCGTCATGCGCCGCCAACTGTGCGGTTGCCGCCGTCGTAGCGGTTGCCGCCAATGTGAGCGTCGTTGTTCCACCCCCCGCATTGATCGTTGTCACGAGCCAGTCAGCCGCCTGCGTCGCTGGCGGCGTCGATCCCAGCCAGTCCGGCGCAGTGGTCGCGGCATAGCCGTGATCGTCCCATGAGACGACAGGGGCGCCATGAAACGTTCCGGGCAGCAATGCACGGAGAGACAGCGAGCCCGCAATATTGCCCCACACCGCGCATCCCGCGGGCGCTGTGCCAGTCGGCGCCGTCCAGCTAACCGTGTTGTAATTTGTGGTGTTCAGCGTGGCGTTGCCGGTCGTGGTTGCCACAGTCGTGAGCGCGGCGTCGATGCCGCCGGAGTTATCGAAGCAACTCACCGTGTACGTGTAAGTGGTGGTTCCCGGTGTGCCCACATTGGCAACACCTAGGCCCGTGGGCGGGTTGAGGGCGTAGGCCGCGCCCGCGTGGTTGACGCGAACGCCCTGGCCGTTCACAAAGTCGATCGCTCCCGCCAGCGTGAGCGTCGCTGATCCCGCAGATATCGTTCCTGTGGTGCTTGTGCTCGACCCGGACGCCCCGAAGTCCTTGACGCTGATGGGGCCGTCCTTGATATGCGCATCGATCATACGCTGGATGGCGCCAGAGCCCGTCGCCGTAAAAGTGACGTCCGTTGTAGCAGGGGCTGAAAACGTCCCATCGTCTCGGTTGAACGTGTGCTGGGCCAATGCTTGGGATGATGCCAGCACGGCGATAAGTGCAAGAATATTTCTCGTAAACATCATACAATCTCGTAGCTATATGTTCTATCTGGGTAGGCGTTCTCGGGATGGTATACCGTGAATGAACCATTACCAGGAATGACGTACAGGCTCGCGTAACTGTTTGCCGCGTGCAGTGTCGTTGATGTCAGGTTGATATGACTTGATATGGTGCAGTGAGCATCGGTGACTACTGTGGACGTGGCCGGGCTTGCCGCAAGCGTTACGGCCCCTGTGGCGGGGTATGTTTGCCAGGATGGATCAGCGCCCGGCCCGTTTGTTCTGAGCACCTGCCCGGCGGTCCCTGGAGCGAGCAGCAACCATTCTGTGGCGCCCCGATACAGGATGTCTCCGCGCCCCGGCGTGGCGGAGACCGAAACTTCACCGGGAGTGACATAACCGTAGAGATTCCACGTCCATTCATTCGGATTGACCTTCGTCAGGACGCCCCGTGAGTAGAGGGCCGGGAACGTCAACGGCGCTCCGGCATCGATCGCCACCCCCGCTTCACCAACAAGCGTGACGTCATTCGCCCCGAAGCGCATCAGCTCCGTTTGGAATCCCACGGGGAGCGGGTCTGTCGCGTCGGCCGGGACTGTGATCGTGCGGACGCCCGCCGAACTGTCCATATAGAGCAGTGATCCACCGTGGATGACGCCTATCTGGACGCTCGACGCCTTGTAGCGGAGCGGCTTCAGAACCGGATCGACTTCGACGATCCAGTTGTGCGCGCTTATGCAACGATAGACGTAGAATGCGTATTGCACTCCGAAGCTGTGGTTTTGCCCGTAGGGGCCGATTGCGCCACCCGCTCCCGCGTTCACCGTGACCGTGCTTGTTGATACGAGATCCGCCATGTAAACCGCCACCGCGTCACCCGCCACAGCCGTAGGGGGCAGGGCGATGGAGACGGGGGCGGTTTGCCCGGTGACGACATAGAGCGTCTTGGACACAGCCGTCACGACAGACGCAGGGGTCGTGACGATTGACCAACTTCCAGGCGTCAGCGTGGGCGTCGTCAGGTCTTCGGCGCGAGGCGTGAGCGTGACGATCGATGCGCCGCTGAGGGCCAGGATGGCGCCCGTTGTCGAGCCCGTCATAAGGCGCGTCATGCTTGTTGTCGGCCCGGTGATCGTCACCACGCCCACGCCGTACTCGTGCTGGTTTTGGTCCGATATGGAGTAGCTCACGAGGTCGCCGCTCGCCACACCAGCCGCCACGAACGTGCGATAGCCGGACGTGGCGGCGACAAGGATGGCCGGACCAGTCCCCACGGTCGAGCAAACCATCTGCGCCAGGTTGAACAGTTTCGCCGCCATCATGAACCCCCGAGCGGAACGTTGGCCAAGGGCGAGCCGCCCAACAGATAGGAAACCCCCGCGACCGGCGCGGGCGGGTAACTCCCCGCCTCATCAATGCTGTAGAATTCCGGGCGCGGGTTAAACACCGGCGTTGGGTCCGGCGGGAGAATGATCGTTCGGAGGAATTGAGACGGTCTGTCGCGGCAATTCTCGCACACGAGAATGCGCTTGTTCTGAAGACCGGCGCCCTGGTACTGGAATTGCCAGGCTAGATCATGATGATTGAACAGAAAGCCACACCTGTCGCACACCGCGAACGGGCGGGGGCTATCTGGATCAACCCGCGCTCTCCCGCGTGGACGATAGCTCATCTGAAATAACCCACAAGACTAGGCGAAATGTAAATATTTACCGCTTCTTGATCTTGCTCAGCCGCCAAGATAAATTTCTTCTCGTATTGGTCTTCAAGGAGCGCAAATCTATCAGGCGCATAGATTAAAGCCAGACGTGAGGCCAGTCCAAACGTGAATGCGTCCAAAAATCGGTAAGGCGTATCAAGCGTTTGACCACCTGCAACGTTGATGTCCTGCATCTGGCGGAATGTCTGAAGTTGCAGCGTGTATGCAAAACTGGCGTCCGGCGTCAGATAGACTGTCAGCGTTGGTTGCGGACTGGTCAGCGTGAGCGCGAACGAGCTGGGAAAACCCTGTTGCGCTTTGTTCGGAATCGCCGCGTACTCGCTCGCTGATATGCGCCCGAGTACGCGGCCAGTCACAACGGCCCCCGTGGACGTCTCAATGTACGCCACGGCGACAGAGACCGTTCGTGGCGTAAGCAGATAGCCCGATTGACCGGGTATCAGAGGGATGGACTGCGTCTCAAGGCCCCATTGATTGGGGTTTCGATTGGTGAAGTCCACCATCAACAGGTTGGCTTGAGTACTCGCATCGGCAATATGCTCCATGACAACTTGAGTTCGTCTCAATCCACACAGCGAAAACGCCGCTATAAACACGTCACTCGCGGCCGGATTGAAATTATACGTGTTGGACGTTGTCATGGAGCCTCTTAATTACACGATAGAAATGCGCTGGCGGTTCATATGCAACCGGGTGGCGCTAATGGCGTAACCAACAGGCTGCACCACGTTCGTTGGCGTTGCGGGCGGGGTTGCAGTGATCGCCCCCGCTGTCCCGGCGTCAAGATAGTACTCCGCTCCGATCGTCAAACCGGACTTAGCGGTGTTTTCCCCCTGAAGATACACGGTCACCGGGTTGCCGCTCGTCCCGCCCACAAGGCAAAAGCCCTGAGCGATGGTTCCGACAGCGTCGGCCTTGGCCAGCTCGGCCACGCCAGCGGCGGTCAGGTACACGAAGTCCCCATTGGCGATGGTGGTCGTTCCAACGTTGACGATAACCGTAGCGGTTGCGCCATCCGGGAACATGGAGGCGTCGATAAGGCCGGTCGTGTCAGCAAGAGCCACGATCTTACCGGCGTTGCCCGCGCCGCCAACCTGGACGGCGGACGTGCCGGTGAGGACACCGCTCGTTAGGGCAATGTATTTATCTGCGGCCATAGTGTGTCGCTCCTTGTTTTATATGATTATCGGTTGCCCGATATCTATGTACATCCTGGAACTGTTACTAACCCAGCCGAGACTTACAAACACCCCTGTTGTCGGCAAAACCTGCGTGATCGTGCCTGTGGCCCCAAGCCACATGTGCCCCGGTAGTAGTCCGCTCGTCACGGCTATTTCACCGTGACCAATTATCTCCACATTCGTAGAGATTGCGTTGTCATCCACTGTCATCCCAAGTATTGTACTGCATTTGGTGATGTCAGTTGGATCTGCTTTCATGCATGTTACACCGTCAACATCATAAACGATGCGGAAATGCTCGATGTGTTCCCCTGCGATACGGTATGACGCGAGGTCGTTCCCGATAATTAGCGGGAATGATCCGGTTGCCCCCGTAACGTACATGACTCCTGTCGGCGTGCCGTTGCTGTCCACGATTTCGATAAATCCGCCCGACAGAGAGGTTCCCGCTCCGGCGGCCAGCTCGGCCGCTGTCATGCGGTAAACGACTGGATAACCCGTGTTCATGGCGCCCTCCCTTATTGTAGCACAAGTTCGACGTTCTGAAGGACGCCGCCAGATTGCCATGTGAGCAACAGGGCGTCACCCGCCCCAATGACCACCGGCGTTGAAAAGACCAGACGCTCAAGAGGGAGGCTTGAGCTTGACTGGACGCCAAGCGGGAACGTGACCAGGGCGCCGAGTCCGGTGTTGATGTTCAGAAGCTGCACGACAGTGTCAGCCAGCGGGGGGACGCCTGCCTCAAACGTGAGGGCGCTATAGGTGGCGGGGGCCAGATGGATGACCGCCCCCGAACGATTGAGCGAGCGTGCGCGCGCTCTCGCCAGCGGTGGGACTTGCGGGGATATGTTCGATACGGAGGTCACCCGCGCGCGCATGATCGCGCCGGTCAGCGTGACGGGACCGCCGTCGCTTTCGCTTTGGATAACCAACGACATGATGTCCCAATCGGCGGGTTGACTCCATCGCACATGAAAGAGTTCAGGCGGATCAACGCCCAGCGTCGTTGGGCCGTTCTTGAGCCAGTCTGACGGGTCGTCTACGCCCGTAAAGGCGCGCCACGTCCCGCTAACTGAGTAGTATTCCAGGGCAATATCTCGGACATTTGGCGTCTTCCGGTGGACTTCCACGTCCATTCCAGGCCCGGCTGCGGGAAATACGAATATTTCGGAGCTTTCCACCATCCATTCAACATTCGGTGTCGCTCCGAATGTTCCATCACTCATGGCGGCGTTCCAAATAGCCGTGTCATCACCAAAGTCTATTCCGGCGTCCATCATGTACGTCATGGACATTTTTGGGGAGGTTGTGGCCGAAATGAAGCCCACGGGGCGAATGACGATCCAGCGCCGGGCGGCGATGAAACCGGGAACGGGGGACCATTCCACGCGCGGCACGGCAGGGTCCGTCCACGTGATCGAATACGTTCCGGGGCCGCTCCGAAACCCGTTCGAGCCGTCCACAAGGCCGGTTAACACGCGATTTGCGCTCGTCCCATCCGTTGAATCAAGCACTTCCAAACCGCCCCCGACCCACACGCCGGGAGTGTCTATCGTCAGTCGAATCTCATGTGTCGGCTCATCTGAGGCCAAATATACCGCGTCACCAGCGGAAAATGTGGCGTTCGTCCCCCATGGCAAGAAAGAGTTAGCGACGCCCGACGTGCATTCCGTCGTGTAGTCCGTAAAGTCTACATGCCCGCTCGATAAGTCTAGATTGAAGGCATAGACGGCCTCTGTTGACTCTATACTGCTATACATTGACGTGAATAGAGACTGTCCGATTACGCCTCGTACAATTCCATCACCGCTACAACCGGCATGTTCGGATATCTCCGCCATTGTGACCGTAAACACAGCCGCAACCTCCTGTAATCATAAGCCTATTTTGCCACGCAAAAAAGCGTCTAGACTAGTCAGTTCCCCTGCTGACAGTGACTGGCCAATGACAACCTGATATACGTTAGATGTGACCATGTATCCACCTCCCGCCCAGCCGCAAAGACCTGTAGCGGGCGATGTAGAATTGGCCGTGAGTCCAGCCGTTTGTGACGCCACAGGCCCCACTATAGCTGTTCCATTCTTATAGAGCGTAGTTGTTGCGCCTGAATAATCGTGCACGGCAATATATGACTGTAATGTCGTGTCCGTCGCGCCAACTGCCACAACAGAGAATGCATCGCCGGTTATGCGCCTCCCAGAAAACTCATAACCCACGCCATTGTTAAAATAAGAATACTCGATTAGTTCCCCGCCTGCGGGGGTTTGCGCGCTCCAGATCATGCCCGTGGCCGTTGTTTGCAGAGCGCTTCCGGCAAACAACAGGGCGGCGTTTTGAACGAGGCTTGTCGTTCCGCCGAGTAATTGTTTCGAGCCGTTGCATGCCAGATACGGGCGGCTCGCGCCGTCAAGCGTCAACACCGGGCACGCGGCGGCGTTGTTCTGAGTCAGATGGTAGCCCCCGCCCGACTTGTCGTTGAGCGCGCAGACGTTTTGCCCGGCGGCTGTTACCGGCGTTGTCTTCGCGGCGTCCTGCCACATCGTTGCAAAGTCAGTCGGATCGTACCAGGCGTAAGGGGCGGTCAGACTGGCGGGGGTCCACGCGCCGGTGGAGTGCCCGACTCCGAGCAGCATTTGCTGGCCTATGGCCTCACCGGCCCAAACCGCCAGTAGCGCCACGATGCACGCCAGTGTGACCCGCCACATCATCTCATCTGTACCCCAGGTTGATCGCTACGCCTGTGGCAGCGCTCGCTGTGTCCGCGTCGGCAATTCCGCCCGTCAGGCAAAAGCCTATGCCGCTCGTGAACGCAAACCCTGGAAACGGGTTGACGGTCAGCCCGGCGCCCGTGGCCGACGCCGGGACAGGGTAGGTCTGGACAGGTGTGTCCGTTCCGCATGTTGGGGCGGTCGCCTTATCGTAGATCTTGAGGTAATAGATCGTCGCCGTCGTGTTTACCGCGGTAATGCTGTGGAGTGTCCCGGCCGCTGCCTTCACGTTCGTAGCGTTCGTACTGGCCGTGCTCAAATAGTGCACCGGAGTCGCCGCTTGGGCCGTAATGAGCCACGGCGTTGTGTTGGCGGTGTTGCCGGGCTGGACGGTCCATGTTCCCGACTGTGTCGCCGCAACCGTATTGTTAGGGCTGACCGCGACCACAAGCGCGGGATCTGTCGCAGTCGCTGCCGTGCTCGCGGCTTTGACCGCCGCTGTATTCCCACCGGCGGAAGGCGAGACCAGCCACGGCGTTGTGTTGGCGGTATTGCCGGGCTGGACGGTCCACGTCCCCGACTGTGTGACGCCTGGAAGCGTTGTCACCGTGCCAATATTCCACGTTCCCGACTGTGTCGCGGCAACCGTATATGTGCTGTCCGAAGACACGGCGACGCGGAGCGAACCGGTTCCCGCCACGCCAAGGCCGGTGAGCGGGGTTGCGCCATTGATGCCGGTGAGGTTGGTGGAGCTTCCCGCGCTGACTGGGATTGTTCCGAACGCCGGAAGGCCCGCGCCGCCGGAGATATCGAGCGTGGCGGTTGAGCTTGCGGTAATGGCGGCAATGTATGTGCCAGCGCCCGGCGCGTCCGCGATGCAGATGCCGGACGGCAATTTTATGTCCGTGACCGCCGCTGTAACGCCCGCGCCGCCAAATTTGTAATAGATGGGAACAGAGCCGCTGTTACAGAGGATTGCCGATGTCCCGGAGGGGAGGGCCACGTTGCCCGTGCTCGTGGTGACGTTCAATACCGCCTGCGTCGATGGCGTGAACGGCGCAATGGTCGCCGTAGCCGACACAACCGCCGCAGTGCAGAGCTGGCCCGTCGTGTCCTGCGTGCAACTGCTAATGTTGCCCGCGCTGTATGTGATGCCCGCGCACGAAGCCACGACACGACAGGCGGTGGATGTCTGAGCGCTGGCGGGGGTTGCCGCCAGAAGGCTTAAGGCTGTGAAAGTGGCGCGTTTCAACATCAGATACTCGGTGAGGCGTTTTGCGACACGGTCGCCTTGAGCGAACCTGTCCCGGAATTGAGAGTGACCTGCACAAACGCGGGTGTAGCGGGAAACGCCGTCTGGGCGCTGCTTGACATGCCCGTCAGGTTTGGATCTGGAAGCCAGGACATGGCCGCGAGGCCGATTGGCGTCCCAAAGCCAAACAGCCCGTTCGGGTTATCCTGACTGCTCCGCACGGTGTAATCCACCGTCCCGGTCGCAATGACATGAACGAGCGTTGGTCCGAAGCCGAACGGGTCGAGGCTGATGGGGCGGGAATCCGCCACGCCATTTGTCCCCACCGTGACCGCACCGGCCGTGGCGGCGTTTGTGGCGATGCGGGTTATGGTGGCGAACGACACGCCGAAATCAGCCGCGCCCACATTGGCCCCCGCCACGCTGGCTTGCAGGGGTTGCCCGCTCCAGTCCGTGCCATAGGCCGTGAAGGTCGCGGTGCTGTCGTTGCCTGCGCTCGTGATGATGATGCGGCGTGGCGTATCCAGCACCGCCACGCCGCCCACGACAAGCGCTCCGTTCAAAGTGAGATTTCCAGCCGCGAGGGGGGTCTGAGACAACGCAATGTTGTTCGCCGCTCCGCTCGTGAGAGGCCCCACCGTCACTTGAATGAGTCTGCTCATCGTGACTCCCCTTAGTTGCGCAGTTGCTTACCGGCCGAGCTGTACGGATTTGAGTCAGCCCCACCGCCATCCGCCCGGCGCTTCACCGCGCCGCCGCACTTGCGTTCCTCGGCGTCTTCATAGCTCTTGGACTCCCGCGCTTCATGCTTGGCCGCGCCGCCGCGCTTCCGATCGCCGCGAGCGAGCGGCTTCATGCCGCCGATCTTGCCGATGGACTTTGCGCCCTTGGCCTCTTTGATGACCGCCGGATTGCCGCCCGCGTCCTCAACCGGCGCTGCCCCGCCGCGTTTGCGTGCGTCTTTGGGCGCTTCACGTGTCTTGCGTCCCTTCATACGGACTCTCCTTTAAACCGGCGTCACGCCGTACATGCCCGCGATAAGCGCGGCGTTGGTTGTCACGGCCATGCTCGCCGCAGGCAGGCTTACGAACGCCACGAGGCGAGTTACACCATTCGAGGCGCTTCCAGGCGTGAATGTTCCCCGCACGTCGCCGGTTAACGGAGTGGCGGGAGACGTTATGTCTGCGGCGGCGAACGTCGCGGCCAACTGTGCAACGTTGCCCCAATACAATCTGACGTAAGGGAACGATACGCATCGCAACGGAAGGCCGAAGATATCGGCGGTCCCGATCGACACGGTTGCGGCGTTCGTGGCGCTTGGCGTTACGCTCACAATCCACTTCCACGTCTTCTTTCCCGCCACAGTCAGCCCGGCGCCCGGCCCGGTGATCGCTTCCGTCTGGGGATAGCCGTAAACGTCGTAACCCCTGACAGTGTATGTGATCCCCGCCAGCGTGGTTGTCCCGGACGTGATCGACACGGCCCGGCTTGTGACCGTGGCGGGGTTCCAAATGTTGACCATTCCAGTAGACCCGGCGGGGAGAACCGCCGGTTTTGGCCCAATGCGGTGCGCCGTGACCGTGGCGAACGTCACGGCGTTGCGCAGCGTGTCGCCTACGGTTATATCGCCCGCGCTGGTGGTCACGAGCGTGAGCGGCGTTCCGCTCGTATTGCCCTGCAAAGCCGCCAGATTGGCCGTTGCCGCGGCCAGCGGGGCGAAGTCCAGCGCCTGGATCTCCCCGCCCAGCCAACCGATAGTCAGAGGTGAACTGGGAGTCTGGCCAGGGTAGTACGTGTATGAGGCGCGCGGGTCCAGAGTGCACACGCCGCCATAGAACATGGACGGCCCGGCGTCCGGGTTCTGATTGTCGGATCGTGCGGCCATTCCGGGCGGAGTGGCCTCGTTTCCGAACACAATCAGCGGGCCACTGAAAGCAGTTTTTGCCATTAGATGAGCCCTTCAAAGTTACGATGTCGGCATAGAACCGTATAGACACCTTGGATCGTTTGAGAAAAAACCAGCTCGCTGATAACCTTTGACGAGCAAATTGTCCGTGACAAAATCCACGTGCATGTCTAATTCAAACGGTACACGGTCTATATGGATGAGACCTTCGACATCGGTTTTGATGAACCATGCGAAATTGCTTGTGAAGTAGTCGAATACTTCGAAGTCGTGCAGGCCGCCCGACAGGGAGTGAATAGCGTTCACGTCGTTGTCGGCTGTTCCTGGCCGGAGGTCCGTCTTGATCAAACGGATTGCCACGTCTTCCAGGGCGACAGGGACACAGAGCGTCTTGCCGCGCGCCCTGACCTTCAATCCCGCTTCGTTGACGAAACCGGAGCGGATAGCCTTCAGTCCCGCAATAAGCGTGGCCTCGTTCAGATCGACGTCAACCGCCGGGCGGTTTGACCACGAGCCGCCCACGAACGGCGATGTTTCCGTGAGCGGATGAGCATTCGACAACAGGGGCTGACCGTCGCCGCCAAGACTGGCGTTGTACGTTCCGGCCGAGTTGAAGACGTTCGCCGCCTGGATTTCCCAGTAGTCCGCAAAGCTCTTTGCAAGACCAAGATTCATCGGGTTGAAGTCCGACTTGTACAGGTTATCGTCAATCGCCTTGCGAGTGATTGCGTAGCCAAGACCGGCTTCAATAGGTTCCATGTTGTACATCCAACGCTGACCGGCGTTGTTGTCAAACAGGGTTTGCGCACCTTCATCTTTCAATGCGGCAAGCTGCAAATAGCGAACCTGAGCAGTACGCTCAATTTGCATTTTCGACGTGATCGTTCGGAAAACCCGCTTCCACTGCGGCTCGATATTTCGATATTGCCCGGTGATCGCGGCAAGACCCGGCAGAAGCAGGTCTCTTTCTGCGGCTAAATTAATTGCCATAGTTTAGATTCCCGTCTCCTGATAGATGTTCGCGCGAACAACGACAAGGTTGTATGGCGAGGTGTTGTCTGTTCCCGGCGTTCCGGCGGGGGCGAAATCGCTCCACATGCCTTCGACGCGGAACGGCAGTGTTGCCGTGGTGGCGATGGTCGAAAGCGATGCATTCGACATGCCCAGCGCGCCCACGATGGCGCCCGTTCCCATGACCACGTCGGCGGTTGCGCCTATATCCGCGCGGGAATACGGCGTTGTGCCAGTCGCATAGCCGTTCGCCTGGACCACGAACAGCGGCGCGATAGAGCCCGTGCACGGGATGTAATAGAGGTCGTAATCCGCCTGGCTGATCGTGTCGGATGTGGCGGGGATAAACGAGTTGTTCGTTGTGCGCTGCATCACGTTGGAGACCCACTTGGCCCCCCAGAAGATGCCCACGAGCTGAGAAACGGCCGTGCCATTGGTCCACGGCACGATATAGCCGTCCGCCCGGCGCATGACCGGATCCCCTTTATAGATCGCGGCGCTGTTGTACGGCGCTGGGCCGTGCCCTAATGCAAACGTTGGACTCGCCGCGCCGCTGACGCCTAAGTGGCGAAGTCCAAACGGCGTATTGGTGTTCGCCACTTTGGATAACTCCATGTTTTGGAAACTGTTAGCCCGGCAAACCCCGCGATGGCGAAACGCCAGCGTGAAATCTCGCACCGCGAAGTTTTGCAGGGGCAGTCACCGAACCTTCAACGCGCTCATAAGAGGCGGGACAGTCCGATCATGTGAGGCCAGAAATTCAACGCCCGGCGCGGGCGGGACAATCCGGCTTTCTGCGTGGTTCTTGGCGGGACACTCCCCCCGCGCCAGTGGCCACCGGCGCGGGGCGTTTCAACGCACGCAAACCCTTAATCGTCACCCGCAACCGGCAAATTCGGCTTCCAGCTCGCGGGGGTAGGCTCAACTGCCTGACGCAATAGCGTATGCTGCATTGCGTTAGGCGCGGTTGTATTAAACACCGCTTCGTTTGACGAATCAACTCCCCAGCTCTGCTGTTTCATCAGCACTTGCGAACGGGCCTTCTTGGCCTCTTCGACGCGCGCCGCTTCGCAAAGCTCCCAACGACGCTCCATCAAAATCATTCCTTGATGGCGGATGTAGTTTTCATCATCGCGGGCACTAAATCGACCGGGCATGCGAGACGCCGGAACAACCTCCCAACCGTTATCCTTCAACCGTGACAAATAGTCATCATTTGGCTGACCGTAAGTACTTTCACGCTTCCACTCCAGGACATAACCGTCTTCCGCTGTTCTTTGGATAAACTCCGGAGGAAGATCAAACGGGTTTATGCTGTCATCGTTACGTCTGGAAACAATCTGACCGTCACGCCCCCGTATTTCCCCGCTCGCCAGCGCGCCTGGCGCAGATTCCCGTGCAGGCTGACGCACTTCCGGGCGTATGGATTCGCGCTCATCAAGCCTCGCTTTAATAGCGGCGTTGTCGGCCATCAGGAATTGCAGACTCTCCATAATGGCCGTGAGCTGGGCGTTTGCCTCCGCTGCCTCCGCAGGCGGGGGCGGCGTCTCGACGTCGATAGAGCGCGGCGCCCGTCTTCCTGGATTCGTGTTCATGTCCGGCCTCCCTGGTATTTCGCGGCGGACCACCTGAGATTCGTGCCCGTGCCGTCGTTTATCGTATCAACCCCTTGAGCATAAACAAGAATAGCTTGCTGAGGGCTCAAATCTGGCCGCGTCTCGATGGCCGCTTGCTTCTGCTCGGCGGTCAGCGAGATCTGCCCCTTCCGGGTTGGAGCCTGGCCGAATGCGGCAGGGCTTACAGGCGCGGCAGGGACACGAGCGGGCGCCTTTGACGCGGGCGGCGGCGGAGCTCCGCGCATCGTTCGATTGATGTGATCGTCCATGAACGCAAAATACTCCGGTGAATCAGGGATTAACCCCATGCCTTCAACGGCCATTTCATGGCCCTTGCGCGTGAGAATCTGCGACTTCTCGTCTTTAAAGACTGCGTCTCGGTTTTTTCGCAGCCACGCCTGCGACTGTGGCGTGAACTGCGCAATCTGCGCCTCCACCGGATCTCCTACGGGTTGACGCGGCGCGGGGTTCTTGGCGCGATACTCAATTTCCGCCTTGGCGGCGTTAAGCTCCGTTTGCTTGGCCAGGTTTTCGGAAAGGTTCTTTTGGGCTTCCGAAAATAGCATCCAATCCCCCGCCGCTGCGCTGTCGGCGATGGCGCGCTGGGCTGCGGCGATGTTTGACTGCGTCAAGTGCAGTCCGTTCTCTACCGCCGCACGGGCGGCGTTGAGCGCTTCGGCGGCCGCGCCGTCTGCCTCTCGCCTGTAGCTCGTCGCCGCATGTTCGGCCGTCGTCTTGCTGGCCAGGAGCTGGCGCTTTTCCTCCCGTTCGCGAGCGAGCTGCTCGCGAAGGCTTTCTACGGTTTCCTCCGGTTCCGCCCCCGCCTCGATCTGCACGACTGCGCCCCCTTCCGGCGGCGCGTCGTCAACAATCTCGATATCCTCTGGAGCGGGCGCCGGTGGGGCGGCGTCAAGAAGTTCTGACGCCCTCTTTCGTCTGGATAATTTCTGCGTCATTTGGGCCTCAATAGATCAAATCTGGATTAGAGATGCGCCCCTTGATGCAAGTGTCCGGTATTAAACGGCAATTTACACCGTTAAACTTGCACATCCATGTATCTGATGTTCTGTAGTAAAGCCAGTCTCCGAGTTTTGGGGTGTTCTTTTCAACTCTAACAAGGTAATCTTGCTCATTCTCCCCCTTACGCTTCGTATGATATGGGAAAGAACCCCTGAACAGGAAAGCGTCTTCCCCTGCCTTGAGCATCACTCCAACCTTGCCTTGGAAAATGCTTTCGCGAAGGTTTGTATCGGGACGAATGATGCCGCCTTTGGTCTTTTCCGGTTCGATGTACGTTGCAATCAGCACATCAGAGCCAAATACTTCCAGCTCACTAAGAACAGGACTTAGTAACTCTAGAAAATACGCGCGCTGATCTTCTGCGGATGCAATGTCGCGAATGTCAATATGCCTCTGAGGCGACTGCGCCTCTTTGGTTGGCTGAGGGTACTTGTCACTTATTGCGTCTAGTGTACTCTTCAACATCATCACCTGCCAACTTATCGTAAATTTGTTTCGCTATCGCGCGAGCCTCTTCCATGCCTTGAAGCATGGCCACGTCTCTAACGTATTGTTCCGTGGAAACGCCCTCACACAGTTGCGCGGCCACTTCCAGGCGGCGCACGTTCAAAGCGTCGTTGAATGCTGCGGTAAACTGGCGAAGGCGCAAGCTCATGGTTTGTTCCAGGGCTTGAAGGCGTCGATGGTTTCCGGCGTCGGGAACACTCCTTGAAACGCGAATGCTCTATCGTCGATGGTCAACCACGCTGGCGGTTTATTGACCGGGTAGGCGATAGAGCCAAGCATTTCTTCGGACTCAGCCGCGCCAAACTCGTCAACCGCCCAACTGCGAATTGCGCTTTTCATAGCGGCGATTCCGTCAGGGTGACTTGAGCGAGACGAATAGACGGCTATCTTAAGCCCGGCACGCCAGTAGGCCATAAGCGCGCCCATGGCGCCAGGAACTGGGCCGTCCATGACAACCCCCGCCCCATGCCAACCAGAGGTGTAGGCGTGCAAAACGCCGTCAAAATCAATGCAGATAATTTTTTGCATTACACGCCGTGCCTCCGCCGGATTTCGCGCATGACGCCCACTGGATAGCGGCGGTTACGATCCTGAAAGTAGAGCCATCTGCAACGCCGGGCGCCATTTGACGCCCGGCAGAGCTGTATTTCCCTGTTAATACGGGCCTCTGAGTTGCCCTTATGAACGCGTCGTTCTGGATTCCGACGTCCCATGGTTATTCACCTATGTTTGTGTAATAGCTGGCGGGCTCAAGCGCCCAGCCTGGTTTAAGTTTTCGGAATGCACTGCTAACTGCGGCAAGACCAGGGAGCAACAAGTCTCGTTCCGCAGCCATCATTTCCGCCCTGGTGAACTTGCGCGGCGGATGTATTCGCATTCCGGCGTATGATCTGGCCAGCCATACATCGCGAACCTGATCAAGCTTGAAATGCCGCCTTATCCAACCGGAACACGTGTCTTTAGCCGACAAAAACGGCCAAGTGTCCTGAAAGCGCCTCCGAATTTCTTCAGTGCGGCGCCGCTTCCGTTTCCTTCGAACCGCCACGGACGCCATGCTCAAACCTTTCCGCCGCGTTTGCGCATTGGGGGCACGGGGCCAGGCGCGCCGAGAGCGCCCAGTCCAGGCGGCGGGGCGATTGGAGGCGTGGGCAGGCGCGGGGGCATTGCGCCCAGGCCCGGAACCGGCGGGGCGATTGGAGGCACAGGCGGCGCCGTGTTGACATTGATAACGGTCGTTGACTTGCCCGCTCCGCCCTTATGCCCTTTGTGACTTCCGCCAACCATTCCCCCATCCGCCCGCTTTAGGGCAGCGGGTTTGACCATGGATCGAATTTGCCGGGCGTCCATGGCCGCGTCGGAATGGACCCCGCCTCCTTCAGCGCGCGGTTTGTAACCGCCTCCGGTCACGGCGCGGCCCTTCTGCATATGGCTCGCCTTGGCGGCCGCCTTTATGTCCTTCATACCGGCTTTCCTTTCTTTGCAGGCTTCACGGGCGGGAGCGGGGCATTTGGCCGTTCCGTCTTGTGAAGATGAGTGCGCAACTCGTAACCCATAAGAGGACATATTTGTCTCATGGCGTCTTTGCGCGAAAGTTCTTTTCCCAAATCAGCGTTGAAGTTGCTTGCGGCGGCGCATGCCGAAACGCCAACGACGCTGTAACCGTTCTTAAGAGTCAGAAGGCAACATGTCACCAGTGTTCCCGGCCACACATAATACTGTTCGCCTTCTATGTTCTCAAGAATCATATCTTCTGTAATACGTGGCATTTAAACCGTTCCCGCTAAATCGCTGCCCAAGATTGCCGCGCCTTCTGGATGAATGATTAGCTCTTTGGCCATTTCAACTTGCTGATTTTGTTTGTCATGCGCCAGCTTTTCCGATTGCATCTGAGCGCGCGCCATAATGTCAAGCCGTTTCGTGGCGTCCTGAAGTTTAGCCGCTTGCAGCTTGGCGTCGTTGGATTGTGCGGCGGCGTCGGCCTTAAGCACGTCCGGGTTTGGCCCGTTCGCGGCTGGCGGCGCGGGCGGGGCAAACAGACTGTCCGCGTCGTCTACCCGCATCATGGCGAGCAACCGTTTGATGACCGCAACAGGGTCCAGAATGCCAACAGGCGCTTGCTGGGCAACCTGTGCAAGAGCGGCGGCTTTCATCAACCTATGGACGTGCGAGGGCGTGTTCGGATCGCTGCGGGGGATGATGTTGTATTGGGCGAACGCCGTCAGAACCTTCTGTTCGTCCCATCCGTTTGTATTCGGCGTTCCCATCCACAACGCAGAGGGGTTTTCGCGCAACAGGTCGCAAATGAGTTCAATTTCAGTCCCTTGCGCCGTGCACATCCGCTTGTGGACGGCGTCTAGAATTTTGGACGCCTGCTCTATGGCCGCGAGCATTGTGCCCACCGGAACGTCAGCCCGCCCCTCGGCGGTTGGAAGCTCCGCCGTTCCGCCAAGCCGCTGACCGCTAGCCGCAACCTGCTCGGCAAGCTGCATGAGCGCGGGGTCTGGCCCTTTGTACGGCAGCGCCATAATTGCGTCCTGCAACCGCGTCCCGCCGGGAACATCGACGGGCGCGCCTCCGCCCGGCGGAACTCGGAAATTGTTGTTCGTCTGGCGGGCGCCGGTTTTGGCGTATAGAAAACCAGGGAAGTTGCTAAACATGCCTGCGTCGAGCAGCAGGCGCCACGCGCCAGTTAGAGCGCTGGATGTGTTCCCTAGTATCTGGAGTAGACCAATGTTGTAAAATCCGAACGCTGGGACGAAACCGAAGGGAACGAAAGTGCGCTTTCGTAGATAGTCCTTATCACCTTCCTTCCAATCTCGCCTTATCTCAAGTATTCGCCTAGATGTTTTTTCGATTGTAACTCTGTACGGTATCGGGAGTCCTGTAATTTCCCCGTTTTCGTCTCTGTGCTCAAAGCCTTCCAGGTCGATATCCGTATAACACTCGTAAATCGTCCTAACCTGATCTTCGGGGCGGGTTATATTCAGGTCCACGCCGGTCATACGGGCGGCGGCTGCGTCAAACGGGTTTATATGCGCGTCGGGTGGCGTCAGGGAAACGTCCCGGTAAACCCCCGCCAGCACCATGCGCTTGTATGTCACCTGTTGCATCGGGATAACATGTGTGACGCGGGGGGCCGTTTGTATATCCGTGGCCGAATTGGCCACGATGAGGTGTTCCGCGTCCACACATACAGATGTAGGGCGGCGCTTCAGCGGGCAATTGTTGACTTTCTTGAACGCCATGCCGGAAAACCCGACCATAAATAGCATTCTGTCAGTGTCAGGAACGTATTCCGTGGCCGTTTTAGTTAGGAAATAGTTCATATCCATTTCCAACTGCTCGGCCAATTCATCGGACATTGCCGTCTGTTTGCCCCACACGCGTGTTTTCGTGGGGCCGTCCGCTGGCAAAAGTTCCCCGCGCCCGTTCGCCTGGAAATGGAGCACAGCTTCCGTCAAAATCGGATGGCGGACGGTGGACATTCCTTCCATCGGCGCGCTTGATGAAGCCAAATCTGATCGCGGTTCCTCGATCTTGAGGCCAAGAAGCTTGATTCCCGCCGCCCGGTCGCGCAGCCACTCCTGACGACTCCTGTCGTCCTCTTCGATTCCTTCCAGCAACCATTCCGCCAGCGTGGCGAGCTCGGAATCCGCCACGAACTCCGCGAGGTTGGCGGTGTGATCTCTGGCGCTTTCGTTTGAGTTGCTGGCGCGGGGGGTGAATTGGATAACAACCCCGCCGTCTGGCTGATCAATAAACATGGCGTCGTCGCTGAACGATACGCCGGGCGCAGCATACGGGTCGTGAGGTTTGAAATAGTCCGCCAGTTCCGCCATGTCAGTTCAGCGCCTCCGCGCGCAAGGATTCGGCAAGCCGTTCCTCGGCGGCCGCAGCTTGTTTAACCCCTTGAGCGAGCTGCAATATGCGGTAAGCCGATTCTTCAACACGCACAACATCAAGCGTTTCGACTCCGCCCGCCAAATATTGTTCAAGAGTCACCGCTATTGTTCGGCAATGCAACACAACCGCCGACAGCATTTCCGCCCGCGTCATGAAGCACTGGTGTTGATTTATTGTTGTCATAAGGAAGCCTCCATCGTTTTACAGCATGCACACTCCCCGCGCCAATGCGTTGCGTCGTGCTAGTTTGTGTGTACTCTACCGGACGCTCAACACGGATAAAGCGGCCGGTCAGCCGATTGCGGGCGACTCCCCGCCGCTGCAACTTCCGCCGCGCGCTCTTCATGATGCTGCAAAAATCCGGCGTTGCGTAAATACCATAAACCTTGGGTTGTAGCGTCACACAGTCATCAAATGAGCCTCGTGGGAACGCCGCCATTTCGTCAACAACCATGTCGCTCCATTTGCGAATTGGGCGCCAGACCATATCTGCGGCAAACAGCGGTTCTACGCGAAGCGCTCTCACAGTCTTATCTGCGCGGCCCGGATTGACAAGCTCAATTCCAAATTGCTGATCGAACAACAGTCGCTCAAGTTCTTGGACAACGGTTATCCCGCTCGCTTTGGCCTCCACAAGCAGTTTATCGACCTTAAATCGACGGCAACTATACGTTATCCATTCGATGAGGCCCCATGCCGGTTGCGCCCGCGCCAGATATGACGCCTCGCTCTCTCCGGGCCAGCGCGCAATCTTTGGCCCCCGCAAAACCAGATGCTTGCGCCACGCGTTGATAAGAAAAACGCGCGGATGGCCGTTATCCTGAATATTCAATCCGAGAATGACGAAACCGGAAGGGTCGTTTTGTTGATTATCGGTGTATGCCGGATCAAGAGAGGCGATAATATACTCAAACGCCGGAAACATTCCGTCTTCAGGCTCCCAACTATTCCAGTATTCTCGTTTGAATATGCCACCTCCGCGTGGTTCAGGTCTTTGCTGATATTGACCGGCGAAAGCAAATTCCCCCATTGCCTCAAATGATGCAATGGACTCCGGTGGAAAACGACTATCCCAAAAACATTCACCCTCAGTAGTTCTTGGGTCTTTCCACCCTAATACTGTCTCGCAACCCCGTCCTTCCTCGTAAAGGAGTGGGATATACAGGTGCACGTAGGGAAGTTCATTCGACAGGATGACGCCAGATATATCGTCTTCATGGCAGCGTTGCTGAATGACAATAATGGCCGACTTGGTCATATTGTTAATGCGGTTGGAAAGAGCTTCCAGGAAGAAACGCGCGGTTTCTTTCCGGACAGTATCTGATTCGATTTCTTTGATGGAGTTTGGATCGTCCAGAATGACTATGTCGGCCCGCGCGCCTGTTACTGTACCGCGTATGGAACTTGCTTGCTTTATACCTGTACGATCATTCTGAATAAGTTCCTCTCCCGTTTTGGTCATTTTAAATTCATGGCCGTACAGTTCTTGGAACTTTTCGGAACGAATAATGTCCAAAATTTTGCGGTTGTCGCGCTCTGTCAGATTCGCCGCGTATGACAGGGCGAGGAACCGCACGCCTGGCCGGGCGCACGCCGACCACAGCCACAAAGGAAAGTATACTGACGTCAAAAGCGATTTGCAGCTGCCCGGCGGAACATTTATTAAAAGTCTAGTTATAATTCCGTCCGCTACAGCCTCCAGATGAAGCGCCATGGCTTCTAGAGCCCAACCCTCTTGAAACTTCGCGTCGGGCTCCAATACACCCCAAAAGTAGCGGACGAACGCCATAAGAGACGCCGCGTGATCTTCCCGGAGCTTCCGCAGGCGTTTTTCATGGAGGGCGGCGGCGAGCGCTTGGCGCCGATCGCGCGCCGTTCGCAGCGTCTTAAGAAGCACCGGCTGACAGCTCCAAAATGAGCGCGTCCAGATCCTCATCAGACATGACCGCGAGCGTCTGAGTCACGCTAACTTCGTGACGTTCCGTGAGCCTGCCGTGCAGCTTGGCGAGACCCATGGCGGCGGTAACCGCCGCCGACACCTGGGGTGTTTCCAGGCCCTCAAGGGCCGTCGTATAGCAACGTTTGAGCATGACAGTAAGCTCCCCCGTCGTGACCGTTTCCGCCTCTTCTTTGCTGCGGGCGGACTTGGCGCGGGCTTCCAGAATCTCCACCTTCCATTCCGCAACCCGCCTCCTTATCTGCTTGGCGCGTATGAGCGCCTTGCACCGTATAATCGTCTCGCGTTCGCTAGGGGCGGGTTCAAACCCCGCTCGCTCGTATGCGGCCGTGGGCCGGGCGCCTTCGGCTATGGCGCGGGCGAACGCCTCTTGGCCGGGACACGGCAGAGAGCGCCCGCGTGGAATTTTGAGCGAAACTGGATGAACCCACACGATGAAAGACATTGCCAAACTCGCTGCCCGTCTGGAAGTGGACATTGCCCGCGCGCAACTGGAAGAAGACTTGGCGTGGCGCGAACCGAAACACAAGCGCCGCCCGCGCTGTAGCGCCCGGAATGTTTCCACGGGCGTACAGTGTTCCGCGCGAGCGACGAAGGGAAGTTTGTGTCAATTTCACGCCAAAATGGTCAAATACCGCTAGGCTGACCGCCGCAAGCCTAAACCCATCGTCTTCGCCAGTTGAGAGCGTCTCTTGGAGTATTCGCGGGAAACCATGGGGTAATCCACCGGCAAGCCGTGTTTCTCCCGGTACTGTTCTGGCGTCATTCCCAATGTCGTCAGATGCCGCTTAAGGGTCTTGTACGTTCCCCCGTCTTCAAAACTTACGAGCCCTCCCGGCTTAATGCTGGCCTTGACCTCCTGCGCCGTCTTCATTGCGGCGTGTTTCGGCTTCTGCTCGCTGATATCGGCGTCAAGCCCGCGCCGGGTTGTCAGAATTAAATCTTGCAACTCGTTCAGAGACATATCGTCCTGACGGTGGGCCAGATAGGCCGCGACAATCGTGCTGATGGGATCCATTTTGAATTCACTCACGGTGGGGTTTCCTATAAGATGTTGAGGCTAAAGGCTAATCTTGAAACATCTTGATGTAAAGAGGATGATTTACAACAGTACTGAAATTCTCGAAAAGTGGAATAAAGCCAAGCCGTTAAGACTTGTCGCGGCAAAGGCGCGCCTGTTGAAATTAACTAAAAACAAAGCGCGTTATGTCGAAGTTCAGCGGCGAACAGGTGTCCCGTGGTGGCTGATAATGTGTCTGCACGAGCGTGAAAGCTCAGGCGACATGACCACCTATCTCGGCAACGGAGAACCGCTAGACCGAGTAACCAACCTCGTCCCAAAGGGGCGGGGACCGTTCAAGACCTTCGAAGACGGGGCGGTTGACGCCCTTGTCCATGAGGGGTTCCATAAAATAACGGATTGGTCTATACCCCGCGCTCTTTGGGCAGCGGAAGTGTTCAATGGGGCAGGGTATAGAAATCGAGGGGTTCCAAGCCCGTATGTATGGGCGGGAACAAATCAGTATAGTACAGGGAAATACACTTCGGATGGTCACTATGACGCCGGAGCTACTGACAAACAACTGGGGATTGCTGTCATGTTTCAGGGTCTAATCTCTCTCGGCATGCTTGCCGTGAACGCTCTAACCACGCCCAGCACATCGGGGGCGGGGGTTGTTGTGTCTCCGACAACCACGGGAACGAATTTCGTCGCCACTATCATTGGCGCGGCGCTGACTGTGCTGGGCGCGCAATCGTTCGGCGCGGATGCAATCCACACGATTGCCGCGCTTGGCGGCCCCATCGCCATCCTGGCCGGTGTACTTAACCAACTCCACATCACGGGCGGGTCGAATGCCAACACGATTGCGCAGCTCGTGGCGCTGACTGAGCAGGTCACGCAGATGGCCGCCGAGATGGACAAGGCGAAAGCTCCGGCGCCGGTTGCGGATGCCGTCCCGGCAAGCTAAGTTCGATTCTCATCTAACAACTGACAGGGGAATAAATCCTATGATCGACATTTCGAAGCTTGCGGCCATCGTCGCCGAAAAGAACACCGTAATCGACTCGGCGGCCGTGCTGATCGCCAGTCTATCGACCCGCCTCAAAGCCGCCGTTGAAGCCGCAGGGCAGGATAGCGCGGCGCTTCAGGCGAGCATTGATGCGCTGGCGCTCGAATTGGACACTCACGGCGCCGCGCTGGCTGAGGCCGTCGCCGCCAACACTCCCGCCGCGTAATCGAGTGGCCGGGCGCTTCTGGGGAGGCGCCCGGCCTGCCCACACTCAGCGACAGGGGAGCCGAGCATGGACGAGCGGCCATTGCGTCATGGCATCTTGGAACCGTCAATGTTTCTGTACGTCGTCAAACATTGGCCCGGGCTTGCCGCCGTAGCCGGAATATTTCTGGGCGGCTACGGCTTTTTGGCGGGGTACGGTTTTATCGACGGGATTGTCCACGTTGCCGAATTCAATATCTTCAAGGCTCACGTTGAAGATAGGCACGAAGAGCTGAAAGAAACTGTTTCAGAAGTTCGCGGTGACGTGAAGCAACTGCTTCACGAGCAGATCAAACTGGGCCGGGCCGTCGAACGCATTGAAGCAAAAGGGTTGCGCGCTCCAATTGTACAACCTTAGTATGATAGGTGTGGCGGCGTTAATCCGCGCCGCCATGCCAATACAGGATGCGTCCTTTGGCTCCAAGAATAACATCAAGCAGCTTTGCTTGTAATCTGGTCAAACCCCTCAGTTGGGCGGTTGTATAAACGCCGTGCTTCACGATCGCACGGACAATGGCGTGGTTGATACCGAGTTCCGAGAAATCCGCCTGGAGTTTATTGAAGCTCCAGAAGGTCTTCCGCCCCTCAAGCCGCAGCATAAGCACTTCCGTTGCCTGTTCTGGGGTGTGACCGTACCCTTTGCAATACGGCCCGTAAGGGGCGTGCGCCTCCCAAAACTCCCCGTCCCATATATGCTCTATGGGCAATATTGCGGCCGGTCTTTCGCTTTCCGGGACATACCCGGAAAACTCATCCCACAGCTTATCCACCACACGCCTGCAATCTGGTAATCCGTCGATAAACGATACCGGTTCATCGCTCGTTTCCACGGTCACATTTGGATAGCGCTCCTTGAGCCAGTCGACGAAGTAACTCTCCGCACAGACGTCACTGGCAAGTTTCACATGTTCCATTTTTATCTCCCTATCGCCTCAAAAAATGTCATTATGAGAAACAGCGTTATTCCATAGAACAACGCCAGATAACCGGCATATGTAGGCAGTCCGATGAGGTAAAGTCCTGCCGTTACGAATATTATCGACCTGTCAATCATTCTCCACAACCTTCATAAATTCAATTTCAGAAATACGGACAAGGGTTGCCTCTTTCCCGTTATCATCAAAAAATTGCCAAGTGTTACCCTCAAAACTTTTTACAACTTCTTTCAAAACACCAATCGGCCCGTTTTCATCTTTGAAGTTGAAGTTCATTACTGTTCCACCTTTCAGGTGCATTTCAACCCTGTAACTTTTAGTCATTCTGTATCACCTCATTAAAAAGTGTTACTTCACAAGCTTCGGTGTAGTACAAGGGATGGTTGCCTATTCCAGATACTAAATCATCAAGCCAGATACGAATATCCCGCATTTCCTGTTCGCAATCTCTTTCGGTTTTATAATCCAACCTCCACACTTTAACGCCGTTACGACACGCAACAATGGAATGTCTCAATACGACTCCATCGCGGATCACAGTATGCATTCCCAGCGCCAACCCTGTTGGGTCGTCACATACGAGACTGTAAGAATTATGCCCATCTTTACGAATTTTAATCATTCTCTATCACCAGCTTTCTTGCCTCGTTAGCGTAAAATCTCATATCGTAATCTATTGCTTCGCCATGATATTCTTGAGCGAGCACGATCTTACTTGCATGTTCGGCGTCTGCATGCTCGGACCATGCGCCTTTTGTCGGAAAGACCTTACCGCAAGCGGAACATTTCCAGGCGGCGGGTTTCTGTTTGACCGTGGCCTCCTTTTTATTATGCAGCACGTCTTTAACGTGTTGAGTCCATGCGGTTTTTGTCGGAAAGACCTTTCCGCAAACCTGGCACGTCCATGTCACCGGCTCTTTCACCACATCAGCATGCCCCTTGCCGTGAATGCGGGTGGTGGTGTTCGGCATGATCTTCGTCGCCGTGTGGCCCTCCTCGCTGACGTAGTAGCGGGTTACGCCGTACATCTTCTGACCGTCGCCAAGTAAGAGGTGAGACTCCCGCGATAGGTCCAAGCGGAGCATGAAGTCCCAACCGCATGCATCGTTGGCCGAAATGTAATCTTCCACATCGACCCCGTCGCACATGCATGCTTCCGCAGCCCGCGCGACGATTGGCATGGACTGGTTTTGGTGCCATCCGCGCACGGACTCGTAACAGCCCTTGCGCTTGCGCTTTCCTGTTTCTTTGTACTCAGCAATATAGTTGTTCACATCCCGCAGCCACATACGAGAATACGTGTTGAATTCAAGGTCTATTCTTGTGGCCTTGGCCCACAAATCGCACAAATACTTGACTTGTGGACGTTGGCCGTCCGGAATAATGACCGTTATGCCGTCCGTGTTGATCTGAACAACCCTCAATCCGGGGACAGTTATCAAAAGCTCCGTGAGGGACAACAGCAAGAACTGACCGTTGATTGTCGTCCCAAGAAAGTACTTTAGGTCATAAAAGCAAGTATAGTCTGAGCCCCCTGAGCCGAAAACGCTGTTTAATGCTCTCTTAAGAATTTCGTTCGGCGATGTTCCCTTGGCGAATTTGAGCCGCTCGGTCTTTAGTCCTCCGTACAGATCACAAAATTCTTCACCGAGATGCTCCGGGTAAATGCGGTTGACGATAGACACGGTAGGATAGAAAGACGTGGCGTCAATGTCCTCAATGTCGCAATCCGTAAGGACAACCGACTCCATCGACGCGTGCAAACCGCCTATGCCCATTGTGACTGTCAGCCCGGCAAACTCGAAGCTGTGGCTCTTGAACGGTTCGCCCTCCCGCGTCACAAATCGTTTTGTCTTGCCGTCTTCCTGGACCTGATCCAGCACATGGACCCGCTCCATAACCCGCCTCGCCTCTTGCAGGGCGGGTGTTTTGAACTGTAGGTACGGGAAAATGACTTCGTCCAGGTAGACGCCTTCCGGGCGGAATGTTCCGCCCTTCTTGAGGGCAATTCCCAGCTCTTCAAGTCGCTGCTCGAAAAATTTCCTGCCGAGTCCGGTATCGCTTTGGTTGATCCACTTCGGGTTGATCGCCTCGCGCAGCTCGATCATGGGGGCGGAGAGTCCCCAGAATTTTTTCGTCTGGCGCAGATCATGCGCGTTGTATTCCCGCAACACGTCCATTTCCGCCCAACTCAGATGCATGCCATTCTCAAACGGAAGGGACTGCACCAGCTCGCTCCGCATGTTGAATTCCAACTTCTTGAGGCTCGTAGAGCGGGCGGGGTTGTCGAAATGATGCATGCGGAACAGATCGATCTGCGGGATCTCCGGCCGCCAGATCACGTTGGCGTTCCGGTCGTCGCCTCCAATGAGCGTCATCGCCACGGCGTAGAGCTTGGACGCGTCCGAGTCCGAATTACGCATGAAGAAATCCATGACGGGCCAGTCAAAGCTCATATTGTTAAAGCCTATCATGCGACTTAGGCCTGCAACGTAATGCCACAAGGCGTTATTTTCGCGTTTCCTGTCGCTTATCTCGAATATTCGAACCTCGTCACCGTCAACAGGGAGGAACCCAGCGAGGAAGCAATTTGGGAAAGTCTCTAAATCATATAGCATTTACAATCTCTCCGAATAATATTCGTCCCATGCGGCTTCCCACTCTTTTTCATTAATATCGTGGCAAATCTTGCAGAGATCACATTCGCCTGTTGATCTGGCGGGCATGGTGTGAATACGCCGGAAAACAAATTTCCCACAACAAGAGCACACGCCCCAATTGCTCCATTCCTTCCAAATGCGGCGTAAAATCCAGTAAATACGGCTGTGTCTCACGACTTGAGCCTCCATGTCTTGGGCATGGCGCGCCCGTAGGCAACTTCCCAGACGCTTTCTTCGGTTACTATCCGGGCGGCAACGGCCTTGGCGTAGTCCCGGAGCGAACCGGATGACCGCGCCTTGTCCGCCAGTTTGCGGGCGGCTTTTACAGCCGTACTGTTCTCAACAGCCGCCTGCGCCGTGAGACGCGCTTTGTGATTGTCGCGCGCCCAAACCTTGCAACGCCAGTCGATACGGATGTCAGGGGTGTTCGCGGAGCGGCTGTTAGCCGCTTCAATCATGTCCCACGCGCGTTCGTAAGAGGTTTTCGCCTCCGCCCGGCATTGGCCGAGATGGCGGCGCACGTCCGCCTCATTGTCTATAAAAATCATCATCACTTTCCGCCTCCACAGAAAGAAGCGCCGCCCGACGTATCGGGCGGCTTCCTGCTCAGCCGTCGCCGTGGCCGTAGCCGCTGCCGCTGCCGTTGCCGCTGCCGTGGCCACTGCCGTCGCCGTCGCCGTCGCCGTAGCCGTGGCCGTAGCCGCTGCCGCTGCCGTTGCCGTTGCCGTCGCCGTCGCCGTGGCCGCTGCCGCTGCCGTTGCCACTGCCGTGGCCACTGCCGTCGCCGTCGCCGTCGCCGTAGCCGTGGCCGTAGCCGTGGCCGTAGCCGCTGCCGCTGCCGTTGCCGTTGCCGTGGCCGTAGCCGCTGCCGCTGCCGTTGCCGCTGCCGTCGCCGTGGCCACTGCCGTGGCCACGGCAGTGGCCGTCGTTTTTATCCATTGTTCGTCCGTCCTCCGAAAATGTTAAGCCGCCCGGTTTTCCGGGCGGCTTTCCGCTACTTCGATTCGTTGGTCGCTGCTTCAATGCTGGCGATGGCCTCAGAACTGGCGGGGATAAACTCTATGCAGTCCTCAATGTACTGTTCTGGCACATTAATGTGGACCTGGGATTTATCCGTGTCGAGCCCGTTAATTGCCAACTCTGACAGGCTGCGCGCCCCATACCAATACCGGATGCGCCGCACGTCGCACAGTGTTGCGCGGCTGAACATGGCGCCATTTTCAACCGATTTAACGGTTGCGAGATGTACGCCGGAAGCATAAGTGCGGACAATACAACGCTTTCCGATTGCGGGATGTGTCATTACTGCATTCCTTATGAGTTAGAGATGGGCGGCGCGCCCTTCTGAGCGCGCCGTGTCTACTGTTACTGCGCCTCTCCGGTTGCAAAACCCACGAGCGGAGAACTACCAGGGGATACAATCTCCCCCGAGTCGCTGGCTCCACTCGCTGTGGCAGGTGTAGGGGCAGGGGCTTCTGTCCCTGCGGCCGGGGCAACCGGGGCGCCCACATCTGGGAGCCTCGGCGGAGTAAAACCCGTGTCAGAACGATGGGCAGTCGTCACATGTCCATCGCCCATCACTCCACTCGAACCCGCCGGTAAGTGTCCGGGCGATTCCGCAATAGGCGCAACTCCGTTTCCCGGCGCACTCTGCTGCTGCGCCGGAGGGGCGTAGGCCTGCTGCTGCGCCGGAGGGGCGTAGGCCTGCTGCTGCGCCGGAGGGGCGTAGGCCTGCTGCTGCGCCGGAGGGGCGTAGGCCTGCTGCTGCGCCGG
>Ga0153916_10000343_pt1 | contig 30917 bp, 22 predicted proteins | sample Opewatmetagenome_FD_109642 | JGI IMG/M metagenome (GOLD analysis project Ga0153916, IMG submission 109642) | Freshwater wetland microbial communities from Ohio, USA - Open water 3 Core 3 Depth 4 metaG | ecosystem: Environmental > Aquatic > Freshwater > Wetlands | place: USA: Ohio, Lake Erie...
AGCCCGGCCCCCAAACCGTCTGGCTCGGCCTGCAACGCACGCACGACATGGCCCTCTGCTGGCAACTGTTTGGCCCAGAAGCCAAAACCGAAAACATACTTGTGTAGAACAACGAGCCGCAAGTGGCCGGGCTAAACAATCCGCTCTGGCATTACTCTTCTGAGGATCAATAAGAGCCCTGTTTCACGGGGTTTTGGGGCCCTTTCAGCCCGCGTCCAACGCCATCGCCACGGCCTGCCCCGAAGCGGCGTGGTTGAGGGCCAAGACCGTCGGAAGGGCAAGCGGCAGTCCTTGCCCGTGAACCACGTCAATAGGGCATTGGCGGTCCGGAGACCGGTAATTGAGGGTCGGGGGAATGATTCGGTGCCGCAGGGCCAGCACACTTGCGGCCAACTCGACGGCCCCCGTGGCCGCGCCGAGATTGCCGAAATAGCTCTTCGGGGCGGTTACGGGAACGCTGCCCAGCGTCTGGCGGATGGCCTGGGCTTCCAGCCGGTCGTCCAACGTGGTGCTCAGGCCGTGGGCGTTGACGTGGCCGATCTGGTTGGGCTCCCAGGCGGCGGCGGCCAAGGCTCCGCGGATGGCCCTGCGGATCGAGTCTCCGCGCAAGGGGCGGCCGGTTCGGGGGGGCTCGAAGGCGATCGCACAACCGAGGATTCGGGCCACGATGCGGCCCTGGGCCTGGCGCCCTTGGGCATGGTCCCGCCCTTCGACCACGAAGACGGCCGCTCCCTCCCCGAACACCATGCCGTCACGGTCGGCGTCAAACGGGCGGCAGGCCGCGGCGGGATCGGCGAACCGCCGGGAGATCTGGCGGCTTGCATTGCGGAGCAGGATCGCCGGGTGGATGCGGGAGCTGGCGCCGCCGGCCATCACCACGTCGGCCTGCCCCCGGCGGATGAGCTGGGCGGCCTCGGCCAGGGCGGCCAGACTGGAGGCCTCGGCCAGCGTGAGGGTGTTGTTCGGACCGCGGGCGTCGTGGAGGATGCCGACGTGGCAGGCCGGCATGTTGGGCAGGTACTTGAGCATCCACAGGGGGAACATCTCGGCTAGTGCCCGATCGCCCCACAAGCGGAAATCGAACCGGCCGTCCGCCATGCAGGCGCGGTAGGCCGGCACCAGCTCGCCCAGGTCGGCGGCGATCATATCGGCGCCGAAGACGACCCCCAGCCGTTCGGGGGCGACGGCTCCCGCGGCAAGGCCGGCGTCGCGGGCGGCCAGGTCCGCGGCCGCGACCGCCAATTGAATGTCGCGGCTCATGACCTTCAGGGCCTTGCGGGGCCGGACGTAGCGGGCGGGGTCGAAGTCGGGCACTTGAGCCCCGAGAGGCGAGGGCAGCTCACTTGCCTCAAACCATCCCAGGCTGCGGACGCCGCTTCGGCCTTCCATCAACGCCTGCCAGAACGCCTCGTTGCCAATCCCGATCGGGCACAGCACGCCGACCCCGGTGACGACGACTTCCCTCGCTTGACTCATGTCTGGCTCGCAGGCCTCCCGGATGGCGGCGAGATGTCCTTCTCGTAGATTCGATACGTCTTGTACCGTCGCCCCCCCACGGCTTCGATGGTCCGGTTGATGAGATCGTTGTCTTCCAGGGTCCAACTGAGCTCCGCGGCGGTGTAGCCGAGGACGTTCTTGCCGTAGTCGAGCGTGTGCAGGATCAACAGCTCGCTCACGCCGCGGCGGCGGTATCCCTCCAACACCACCAGGACGAGCATGCGGGCGGTCTTAATCTTGGGGAAGCGGAGCAGGAGGCGGGCCAGGCCGATGGGCAGCCCCAAGGTCGTCAAGCGCCCGTCGAGCGGGCGGATGGCCTCGTTGACGTCGGGCAGGGTGATGGAGAAGCCGACCGGCTTGCCGTCGGCCTCGGCCAGGAGGACCATCTCGGGAACGGCGATCCGCGCCAATTGCCGGGCGAGGTAGCGGAACTCGGCGTCGGTGAGCCGCACGAACCCCCAGTTCTTCTCGTAGGCGGAGCAATACACGTCCCGGGCCCGCTGGACGTCGGCCTCGAAGTCGCGCTTGCGGAACGCCCGCACGGTGACCCGCCCCCGCCGCGCAAGCCACTCGGCACGGCGCCGCCACTGGGAAACCATGTCGTAGGGATCGGCGAACCACCAGCCATACAGGTCCTTGGCCTTCGCCAATCCGCAGGACTCCAGCAAGGCGGCGTAGTAGGGCGGGTGGTGATTCATCATGATCCGCGGGGGAGTGTCGAAACCTTCCAGCAACAGCCCGCACGGGTAGTTCATCGAGTAGTCGATCGGCCCGAGGATCGCGGTCCGGCCCTTGGCGCGGAGCCACTCGGCGGCGGCGGCGAGCAGGGCTTGGGCCACGCGCGGGTCGTCGACGCTCTCGAACAAGCCGAAGCAGCCCAGGTTCGTTCCGTGGGCCTGGTTGAAGTTGGGATCGTCGCTCACCAGGATCCGCCCCACGGCCGCTCCCCCGCGAAGGGCGAGGAACTGGGTGGCGTCGCCGTGCAGGTAGAAGGGGTGCTTCTTGCGGTTGAGAAACTCCTTGACCTCGATCAACAGCGGCGGGACCCAGTGGGGATCGCCGGCATAGATCGGCCAGGGGAGCTTGACGAACTGGTCGAGCTCGCGGCGGGTGGTCACCTCGCGGACCTCCACGGCGTCCCCGCCGGCTTGAGACCCCGCGCGGCTGGGACCCTCGTCGACAGCGGATCCAACGCGGCTTGTTCGCGACCTTTTCAGCCAACCCATAGGCAGCTCGTCTCGTTGGTTCCCGTCAAACGTCGAGGTCATAGAGGCGGTAGGTCTTGGTCCGGATCGCCCCACCCTTTTCCAGGCTGCGGCGGGAAAGGGAGTTGGACTCCAGGACCCAGGAGAATTCCGCTTCTTCGATCCCCCAGTCCAGGGCCTTGGGGACCAGGGCGTTCAAGAGGACCAGCCCCAGCCCCTGCCGCTGATACTCGGGGACCACGTTCGCGCTGAGCACGCGGATCCGCTTGATCTGGTGCTTCTTTCGGAGCAGGTGGAGGAAGCCGAAGGGAAACAGCCGCCCGTCGATCTCCTTGATCCGCGAGTTGTAGTCGGGCAGGCTGAGCAGGGCGCCCACCAACTGCCCGCCGATCTCCACGGCAAAGGCCAGCTCGGGCACGATGAGGTAGCGGAGGCTCCGGGCAATGTGCCGGACTTCGCCGTGCGTCATGGGGACGAATCCCCACGTATCGGCCAGCGAGCGGTTGAAGATCGACAGGAACGCCTCGACGTCCTCGCGAAACCGGCGGGTATTGACCGGCCGCACCCGGGCGTTGCAGTGCGCCAGGATCTGCTCGGCCAACGGGCTCAGCTTGGCCGCGATCTTCGGCAGCATCCCGATGTGGCCCCAGTAGGCGTAAAGGTCTTGGGTCTTGCGGAAGCCGTAGCTTTCGACGAGCGCGGCGTAGTAAGGGGGGTTGTAGCTCGTCATGAACGTGCCGGGGGAATCGAAGCCGTCGACGAGCAGGCCGGCCTCGTAGTTGAGCGAGGGACTCACGGGTCCCCGGAGGCAAGAGACGTTGCGATCGGCGAGCCACTGGCGGACGGCGTCGAACAAGGCGTGGGCCACGAGCCGGTCGTCGACGCACTCGAAGAAGCCGAAGAAGCCGCGGCGCTCGGAGAACCGCTCGATGTGGTCGTGATTCAGCACCGCCGCCACCCGCCCGCACACCTCCTTCGAGCGGTACGCCAGGAACGTCTGGGCCTCGTTCCGCTGGTAGAACGGATGTCGCTTGTAGCCGGCCAGCTCCTTTTGGGTTCCCCTCAGCGGCGGGGTCCAATTCGGGTTTCCCTGGTGGAGGACCCAGGGAATGCCGAGGAACTGCGTTTGTTGGCGGCGGGTGGACACCGGCTCGACGACGATCTTATCCATGAAAACCCAGCACCATTATCGCCTTTGCCTGAGCTGACGATTCTAGCCGGACGCCAGCACGGCGGTCAAGCTTTCAGCTATCCCCGCGGGAACCCCCCGGAGTTCCGAGGAGGAATTGGGCCGCGAAGACCGATTGAATCTTCAATGAGATTCCGCGATCCTGGGTTCTCAAGGACTCTTTTGACGCAACGCTCGCCATTCCGGTTGACAAGCAACAAATGGCCAAGGCACTGATTACCGGCGGAAGTGGGTTCATCGCGTATCATCTGGTCAGGGCGCTCCAGGCGCGGGGGGACGAGGTCACTTGCCTGGTGCGGAGAACCTCGTTTGTCGCCCGGCTCGAGCAGTTGGGCGTTGCCCGGACGCTGGGCGACGTCACCGACCCGGAGAGCCTCAAAGCGGCGGTGGCCGGGAAAGCGGTGGTCTACCATCTCGCCGGGCTGATCAAAGGACTGCGGGCGCGGGACATGTACCGCGTGAACGAGGAGGGAACCGCCAACGTGGCCCGGGCCTGTTCGGAGCAGCCGGAGCCGCCGCTGCTGGTGCACGTTTCTTCGCTGGCTGCGGCGGGGCCGTCCACGGCCCAGCGGCTCCGCGTCGAGACGGACCCGCCGGCGCCGGTCTCGGTTTATGGCCGGAGCAAGCGGGCCGGGGAGGTGGCGGTCCAACGCTACGCCGAGCGGGTGCCGATCACCGTGATCCGGCCGCCGATCGTTCTCGGCGAAGGCGATCGGATCAGCCTGCCTCTTTTCCAATCGGTGGCCCGGTGGGGCATCCACGTGGTCCCCGGCTGCGCTTGCCGCAGGTTCTCGGTCGTCCATGCCGGCGACCTTGCGGAGGGCTTGATCCTGGCAGCCCAGCGCGGCGAGCGTCTCCTGCCGCCCGGCGACGACGAGCCGTCGCGCCGGCGAGGGTTCTACTTCCTGGGCGACGACGAGCACCCCGAGTACGGCGAGCTGGGGCGGATGGTCGGCGAGGCCGTAGGGCGGCGCCGCGTGCGGGTGATCCGCATTCCCGTCCCGCTGGTCTGGGCCGTGGCCAGCGGCGTGCAACTGGCGGCGCATCTGCTGCGGCGGCCCCTTCTCCTGGGCTTCGACAAGGCGCGGGAGATCTGCGCCCCTTCATGGACCTGCTCGCCCCGGAAGGCGATGGACCAGCTCGGGTTCCGCGTGGCCGCGCCCTTGGCCGAGCGGCTCCGCCAGACCGCCGCCTGGTATCGGAGCGAGGGATGGCTGTAGACGGGCCCTACTGCTTGACGATCTCCACGCAGATGCCCCCCGCGCGGAGCACTTGGTGCATCCGCGTGTACCAGAGCTCTTTGTTCCACTTCAGCCCGAGGTCCTCGCAGATCCGGTGCAGCTCCTGCCGGTTATAGGTCCGGCACCGCCAGATGCGGCTCGTCCAGGCGCCGGAGAAATTGTCTTCCGTCGTCAGCAGGAGCATTCTCGCCCCGGGCATCATCACGCGGGACAACTCGGCCAGGCCGATGCGGGCATCGGGAAGATGCTCCAGGACGTAGCCGCAGGTGACGCAATCGAACGAAGCGTCGGCGAACGGAAGCGCCGTCAGGTCGGCGACCGTGTAGCGAGGGCGGCTGCTCTTGAGTCGTTGCCGCGCTCGGCGGAGCATTTCCAGGGAGAGGTCGAAGCAGGTGATTGCGGCGTCCGGGTCGGCGTATTTCAAGAGGTGCTTGGCGATCTGGCCGGCGCCGCTGCCGACGTCCAGGATGCGTCGGGCCCCGCGGAGATCGAACTTCCGTCCCCGCAGCAGGCGATCCCCCAAGGGGGCGTGCAGCGAGAGGACGCTGCAGGTGGCGAGGATCGCCCCTTTCGGGCCGTCGTAGACGTCGCGGACCTTCTCGCGATACTCCCGGTAACTCACCCGCTGGATCAAGCGGTCTTCAAGGAACCGATTGAGGGCTTTCTTGCGCCGAGGAGGGCGTTCAGCAACGGGCGTTGCCAAGCGGGCTGACAGCTTCCTGGTCATCAGCAATGCCTCGAAGGAATGGAAAGTCGAAACACGCCCCGATCATTGGGGGGTGCCCGCCGCCCCTTACATCGAGACGCGGCGACTGTAGATATACCACTCCAGCAGCAAGACGGCCAGCCCACCCAGCAGCAATCCTCGCCAGATGTCCAGGCGGCGGGCCTCGGGAGCGGCATTGCCCTGGACAGGCACGCGATCGATCTGGATGTCCGGCCGGGTGGCAATGTCGCTTTCGGCGGCGTCCAGCAGACTGACGGCGAACTGCCCGACGGCCTTGCCCTCCACGGCGGTCTCGTAGATGCCCAGTTCCATGGTGTCTGTGAAGCTGAACCTGCCTGAGGGCGTCTCGGCGAGCTCGACGACGTTCCCGCCCGGCGTGCGGACCGCCAGCGGCTTTCCGGAGACGGGGTTCTCCAGCGGGACCTGCTGACCGGGGCGGTAGCTCCCTTCGGCCGCGGCGGCCTGGCCGCCGCCGAGATATTGGAGCACATTGAGCATGAAGTTCGGAAAGCCGCCGTTCCGCGTCCGCGGCCAATCGGTCCCGAGATAGCGTCGCAGCGTGCCGTCCGCGTCTTTCCGGCTGTCGAGGAGCACGAAGCCCAGCACGGCGTCCTCAAAGCCTTCCCTCGGGGCGATCGCCAAGAGCGGGCCGAGGTGCGAGTCGATCAGCACCCGGCCGCCGGGCGGGGGTCTCAGGGGAGTCCCGTCGGCGATGACGACGCTCGTCAGGTTGATCCACTGGGTGAGGGGATGGGCGGGGTCGATGTCGATGACGTGGGGCTTCGGGACCTCGGGCCCCGTCTCCCAACCTCCCGCGGGGGGCAGCCGGCCGATGAATAGGGTATTCGCCCGAGGCATTTCCCCGGGCTGGCAGCGGTCGTAGATCACCAGGTCGTAGGCCCCGATCGTTGCTTGCTGGCGGTACTGCTCGCCGTCCAGGAACGCGGGGGCGACCTCGTTCACCCGGGCGATCTCGGCCGCCATCCCCGTGTCCATCGCGATGCGGAGGTACGGGTTGCCGGGGGTCACCAGCAGCACCCGGGCCTGGCGCGGCCGGTGGAGGACCACCCAGGCCTCGTCGTCCCGGGCCAGGTGGTCGCCCGTCCGGGCCCGCAAGTGGAGTCTGCCCAAGTCGATCGCCTTCAGATCAAACGCCACGCTCCGGGAGCTCTCGGCCGGTATCTCGGGGCGGTCGTAGTCGATCGGGCTCTGGTCGAGGAGCAGTTCGAGGGTGACGGAAGCGGGCTGGTGGGAGAAGTTCTGCAGCCGGGCGAAGACCTGCAACTGATCGGACTTCGTCTCGTGCCGGCCGACACTCATCGTCACGATGCCCACGTTGCGGGCGTCGGGAGAGCCGATCGGCCGGTACACCGGGTCCAGGTTCCCGAGCCCCAGCCCCGAGACCTCCTCGAACTTCCCGTCGCTGAGGATGACCAAGGTCGCGGGCTGCGGCTCGGCGACCTGGAAGTCGAGCTCGTTTTCCGGGTCGGAGATGCGGGGGGGATTGGCCAGGCCGGAAGCGACCTTCAGGGCCTCGGCCAGGGAGGTCGACCGCACCGAGGGTTGGATGGCGTCCACCGCCCGGCGGAGCTGCCGGCGGTTGTCGGTGAAGCTCTGCTCGACCCGCGCCGCTTCGTTGAAGCTGACGACCATCCCCACGTCGCCCGATTCCATCTGGTCGATCAAGTCGACGGCCTGCCGCTTGGCTTCCGCCAGCCGCGAGGGCTCGACGTCGGTCGCCTGCATGCTCGCCGAGTTGTCCACCAGGAAGATGAAGCGGTGGCCGGGGAGCTTCTCGCTCTGCCAGCCGGGCTGCAACACGCTCCACAGCACCAGCAGCAGCACCAGCAACTGGAGGAACAACAGCAGGTTCCGCCGCAAGCGCTGCCAGACGGTGTTGACGTGAAGATCCTCGATCGACTTGTGCCAGAGGTACGTGCTGGGCACCTCCACCGGCCGGCGCTTGAGCTTGAGGAAATACAGCGCGATGATCGCCGGCGGCACGGCCGCCAGCACCAGCCACTGCCACCAGGCAAACGGATTCACGAGTTGCGGCAACATCAGCGGACGAGCCCTCGCTGTCGCAGGTATCCGGTCACCAACTGTTCCACGGGGACCTGGTTGCGGGCCAAGAGGTAGGTGATCCCCCGGCGGTTGCAGAATTCCCGCACCGAGCCCACCAGCGCGCCGAGCGTCTGGCGGTAGCGGGCCAACAGCGGGCCGGTCACGGTCACCTCGGCCACGTCGCCGTCCTCGCAGTCGATCAGCCGCAGGTCCCCCTCCAGCTCCGGATCGAGCTCTTCCGCCGAGAGGACCTGGACCACGTAGATGTCGAAGTCCTGGGCCAGCAGGTAGCGCAGGGCGGCCTCGAAGCCGTCCTTGTGCATCAGGTCGCTAATGACCACCACGATCCCCTTGCCGGAGTTCTGCAGGCAGAAATGCTTCAGGCCGTCGGTAAGGGAGGTGATTTCGCCGGGCGGGAGCCCCTCGAGATGGTCGAGCATCCGCCACAGGCTTCGCCGTCCGCGGAGCACCGGCGCGGCCAGGCCCGCCGACCGCCCCAGCGCCTGGATCTTCACCCGGTCGCCCCGTACCAGGGCGACAAACCCCAGCGCGGCGGCCAGTTGCTTCGCGTAGTGCACTTTCGTCGGCTCGCCGAAGTCCATCGAGGGGCTGGCATCGATCACCGCGTAGAAGTGCAGGTCCTCTTCCTCGAGGAACATTTTCAGGAACAGCCGCTCCAGCCGGGCGTAGGAGTTCCAGTCGATGAACCGCAGGTCGTCGCCCGGCACGTAGCTGCGGAAATCGGCAAACTCGACGCTCTGACCCTTGCGGCGGCTCCGCCGCTCCCCCTTCATCCGGCCGCGGAAGATCTTCCGGCTCACCAGCTCCATTTTCTCGAGCTTCGCCAGCAGTTCCGGGCTGAGAAAGGGGGCGGTCGTGGACATCGGATCGAAAGACTCGCGGGTCGGGTCGGGCAAAATGCGCTAAGCCGCAAGCGGCTGTGCATCACTTATCCTTCATCCTTCATCCTTCATCCCTCATCCCTCATCCTTCATCCCTCATCCTTCTCCGGGACTTTCTCCAGCAGCTCCAGCAGCACCTGGTCCGGCTCGATCCCTTCCGCCTGGGCCTCGAAATTGACGATGATCCGGTGGCGCATCGCCGGCAGCAGGACGCGGCGGGCGTCTTCAAAGCTCACGTTGTAGCGCCCGTCCAACAGCGCGCGGACCTTCGAGGCCAACGCCATCGCTTGGGCGGCCCGGGGGCTCGCGCCCCAGCGGACGTACTGGTTCGTGACCGGCAGGGCGAATTGCCCTTGCGGGTGCGTCGCCAGCACCAGCCGCACGATGTAGTCCTGGACATGCGGCGCCAGGATCACCTCGCGGACCAGCCCCTGCCAGACGAGGATCTCCTCGCCGTTCATCACCTTGGCCGGAATGACCGTCTCGCCCCGGGTCGTGCGATCGATGATCGCGGCAACCTCCTGGCGGTTCGAGTAGCCCACCAGGAGCTTGAAGAAGAAACGGTCCAACTGGGCTTCGGGGAGCGGGTAGGTTCCTTCCTGTTCGATGGGGTTCTGAGTGGCCATCACGAAGTAGGGCCTTTTCAGCTCGTGCCGCGTCCCCGCCGCCGTGACCGTCCCTTCCTGCATCGTCTCCAGCAGGGCCGACTGCGTCTTGGGCGTCGCCCGGTTGATCTCGTCGGCCAGCAGGATCTGCGTGAAAACCGGCCCGCGCTGGAACTGGAAGAACCGCTTCCCCTCGGGCGTCTCCATCACCATGTTGGTGCCGACGATGTCGGCCGGCATGAGGTCCGGGGTGAACTGGATCCGCGAAAAATCGAGGTCCAGGACCTGGGCCAGGGTGCGGACCAGGAGGGTCTTGCCCAGCCCCGGCACCCCTTCCAGCAGGCAGTGCCCGCCGACGAACAAACAGGCCAGCACTCCGTGGATCACTTCCTCGTGCCCGACGATCACTCGGCTGATCTGCTGCTGGACCGCGGCGTAGCGGTCCACGAACTCGCGGGCGCGACGTTCCATTCTCTCGGCAATGCTCATCGTTCTTCCTTTCGCTTTTCCCATGCCTTTTCTTTGGCCCGCAGGAGCCGCGCGGTGTACGTCTCGTCCTCCGACGGCTGGTGGGCCAGGGAGGGTGCGGCGGGTTTGGGCCTCGCGCGGGGCCCGGCGGGGGCCGGCTCTTCGATCGTGCCCAGGTCGGCCTGCCCCTCCCGCGGGGGCTCGAAGCGGATGCTGGCGCGGAGCTGGGCGATGCGGTCCCGGACCTCGGCCTTGCGGCTTCGCAGCCGCTCGATGGTCTCGACCACCGGAGGGGGCGCTTCCCGTCCGAAGAGCCGGCCGGCGGCGACCGGCACCCAGGCGAAGCTCACTTGGACGCGGCGGACAAACACGTCGAAGAAGAACAGGCAGCTTGCCGCCAGGAGCAACGCCGGCCAGATGTCCTGGCTGCTCGTGGCCTTGGACAAGTCGTGCCGGAAGGAGTTGACTTCCAGGAGCGGCTCCGGCCGGTCGAAGCCGTCGGGCGAGTCGATCAGCTTGCCCGGCTCGCCCCCCTCGGGCGTCGCCTGGACGACCTGCTCGAGCAGGGCCTGGTTGGTTTCCAGGTTGCGGAACTCGTCGGAGTAGGGGACCGTGATCCCGGTGCGCAACGGCGCCCTTCCCGCCCCGGGGGTGACCAGGATCATGTAGCTGCCGGCTTCCCGGGCCGGGAAAGTGCCGACGTACCGACCGGGGGCGACCTGCTCCATCCTCAGGTCGACCTGCTGCAGTCCGGGACCCACTGCGGCCGCCGCCAGGTTGAGGAAGTTGAGGAACTCGTCGTTGGTGTCCAGCGCGTTGACGACCACGCGGACCTTGCCGTCCTGATAGTCGGTGGCGACGGAGAACTTTCCTTCGTCCCCGATCGGGCGCATCGACCAGCGGACGACCTGGCTCAGCAGCTTGGCGTAGTCCTGCCAGCCGACCCAGGATCGGCTCCAGCGGGTGGTGGCGTCGGTGGTGAGCGCCACGGTCCGCCCCAGCCCGTACGTCCAACTGGCCAGGAGCGTGCGGTTTTCCTCGGGGCCCGGCTCCGGGGCGACCATCGAGATTTCCACCAGCGGGTTTTGCTTGCGGGTGGTGAGGACGTAGCCGGTGATGGGCGGCGGGGCGCCGACTCCGCTGAGCATCTCGTGAGTGAACGTGACCCGGGGCTGCATGCCGGCCGGATTCTCGTGGATCTGCTTCTGCGTGACGACCCGCGCCTCCTTCTGGAAGATCCGCGGGAGCCCGCTGGCGCTCTTGGCCTCGTAGTACCTCCCGCCCGTGGCCGTGGCCAGATCGAACAGCCGTGCGCTGTTGGCCGCGCCGTGGGCACCCACGGCCACCGTGGAGATGGTGATCTTCGCGTTGATGAAGTCCTGGACGGTCTTGGCGAAGGGGGGATCGGGGTCGCCGTCGCTGATCACGATCATGTGCTTGACGCCGGCGTCCGGCACGGAGATCAGCCCTTGATAGGCCAGCGCCAATCCGGGCTGAAAATGGGGCATGTCCATGGGGGTCATGCGGCTGAGCATGGCGAGCATCTGGTCGCGGTTCTCGCCGACCGCGCTCATGCCGGGCTTCCAGAGCCAATCGGTGACGCCCCCGCCGGTGAACTGGATCACGCCGCAATAGTCGCGCGGGCCGAGGACCTTGAGCGCTTCCTGGGCGATCTTGATCTGCCAGAAATTGCCCTCGGGGATTTCCGAGGCGTGCATGATCATCGCCAGGGCCCCGCGGGGCACGACCTTGGTGTTCATGATGCTGAAGTCGACCGGCATCGCCTTCTCCAGCTCGGTGTTCATCCAGCCGCCGGCCCCGAAGCTGTCCGGGCCGCCGAGCATCACCAGCCCCGCGCCCATCTGCTGGGTGTTGCGGACCAGCATCTGGACCTGGCTCTCCTCGAACTGGTCCTTGGGGACGTTGGCCAGGAGCACGGCGTCGAACTGCTGGAGCTCGGGCAGGGTGGAGAACGACTGCGTGCTGGGACGCACGGTCACCTCGACGTTGTGCTCCCGCAGCGCCTTGGCCAGCCGGTCGAACTCGCCCGGGTGCAGGGAATTCTCGATCACCAGCACCTGCCCCTTTCCCTGGACGTGGGTAAAGGCGGTGGCCCGGTTGTTCTCCTTCATGGTGTCGTCTTCGAGACGATCGGGCACGAAGCGGGCCTGGTAGTTGTAGAAGCCGGGTTCCTTGAGCTGCTGCCGCACGGCCAACACCTGTTTGCCCGGGGACAGCGTGACCCGCTGCTCGCTGAGCGGCACCAGGCGGCCGGCGATATCCTGAGTGAGCGTCAGCTTCCCCCGGACTTCCCCGGAATCGCTCGCCGCGGGCTGCCTGGTGTTGGTGATCACGACTTTGAGGTCGAAGGGCTGACCGCGGCGGATGTCGCCGGGCACGATCACCCGCTCGACGATGACCTCGCCGCGCTTCGGGTAGCGGACCGGCACGACGTCGATTCCCACCCCGGCCGCCGCCAGCCGCTGGGCCTCCTCCTGGGCGTTGCCGAGGTTCTGCTGGCCGTCGCTCACCACGACGATCCGCCGCGCCGCGTCCTCGGGAAACGAGGCCAGGGCCAGCCGCATCGCCGCGGCCAGGTTGGTGAAATCGGGGTCCACCGAGGTCTCCAGCGCCGCCGGAAGGGTCACGCTGTAGTCCAGCGCCGGGACTTCCATGGCGGCGTCGCGGCCGAAAACGATCACCCCCACCCGATCGTCGTTCTCCCGGTGCCGCTGGATCGCCTCGTTGACGTACTCGACCATCGCGCGGCGGCTCTCCGCGGGGATGCTCTGCGACTGGTCCAACAGGTAGATCACCGTCAGCCGGTCGCTGACCCGCACCATCTGGGTCTGGGCAGCCGCCAGGATGAACAGCGTCAGGACCGCGCCGCGGAGCCCGAGGGCCGCAAGCCGGCGAAATCGCCCCAGCGCCGCCAGCCGCCGATAGCTGAGCCACCACAGGGCCGGCACCAGCAGCAGGAGCACGAGGAACCAGGGCGATTCAAAGGTGACGCGGTACTGCGACATGGTCACATCTTGACCGTCTGCACGCGGTGGTTGTACGTATCCAGCACGTGGAGTCTTCCCCGGCTGTCGAGGGCCACGGCCCAGGGACTGGACAGTTCACCCGGCTCGCGCCCGCCGCTCCCCCACCAGCCGAGCGACTCGCCGTCGCGGGTGAGCTTCTGGACGCGGTTGTTGCCGGACTCGGCAACGTAGATCGTCTGCTGCGGTCCAAGCGCGAGGCCGTAGGGATAACACAGCTCGCCGGGCCCCCTCCCCTCGCGCCCCCACAGTTTGAGCAGCCTTCCCTCGCGGTCGAAGACCTGGATGCGGTGGTTGCCGGAATCCGCGACCCAGAGGTTTTCCTCTTCGTCCAGGGCGAGGCACTGCGGCCGGGAGAAACGGCCGGGCTCCGTGCCGGCCCCCCCCCATTGAACCAGGGGCCTCCAATCCGGGGAGAATTTCTGGATACGGTGGTTCTCCCCATACTCTGAGACGAAGTAGTTCCCCGCCGAATCCTCAACCACGTCCGCCACCAGGTCGAACTGTCCGAGCTGATTTCCTCGGGTCTTGTCAATGCTCGCCAGCAGGTCCCCATGGGGCGAGTATATCAAGATCCGATGGTAGTGCGTGTCGGCCACCAAGACCCGGCCTCTGCGGTCGATCGAAATCCCCGTCGGCCTGCCGTTTCGCTGCTGGGGAGTGCTCCAGCCCCGCAAGTAGTTCCCTTCGCGGTCGAAGACCTGGATGCGGCCGGTCTTGTCGACGACGTAGACTTCGTCCTCCGGGCCGAGGGTCATAGCTCGGGGGGTCTCGAACCGTCCCGGAGAGATTCCTACCTTCCCCCAGACTTTCTCCAGGCGTCCCATGGCCTGACGGTCTTCGTCGCACCCGCCCGCCAGGATCATTACCAACCACAGTGAGAGAACGCCCGGAAGCCGGGACAGGCGGACCCGGCGGGCCCAAAGCGCGGACACCGGCGGGCGGGGTACAGGCGGACGGTCGGCGCAGCTCATCGAGAACTCCTGCTCGAAGCGCACCCCCAAAGAGCCCCGCCCATGAGATTAACGCTTCTTGGCAAGAAATTCTAGTGCCGGGGTATCACTTTCAAATCGAGCCCCAGGGCCCAAACCATCAGTCCGACGATCACCAGCAGGCCGGCGTAGGAGAGCCAGAGCTGAACGCGTTCGTTGGGGGGCTTGCCGGTGACTGCTTCGTAGGAGAGGAAGACGAAGTGCCCGCCGTCGAGCACGGGGATCGGCAGGAAATTCAGCACTGCCAGGTTGGCGCCGATAATGGTGAGAAAGAGGAAGAGTTTCGCGGGTCCTTCGGCGGCGTGCTGGTAGGCGATGTCGAAGATCGTGAACGGGCCGCCGATCAGCCGGGCCCGCGAGCGGATCTTGCGGAGGAACTGGAACACCAGCGTCATCGATTCGACCGTCTTGTCTGCGCCGAGCTTGAGCGCCGAGGCCCACGAGTCGGCACGGACGAAAAACTCGTCTAACCGGAAGAAGAAGCCCCGCTCCGGAAAGTACCAATCGGTGGCGTCGGCGGGTTCCAGCACGCAGGTCTGCCCGTCGCTCAGCGTCAGCTTGACCTGACTCCCCGGCAGCGCTTCTTGAATCCCGTAGAAGAAGGAAGGCCAACCGTTCGGCTCTTCCGCAAAGTCGATCGCGACCGCCCGGTCGCTCAGCTTCTTGATGAACTTGGCAAGTTCCGGGTCCTGGACCGTTTTGGGGTTAGGGGGGAGGATTTCGGCTTTCGCGATCACGTCGCCCGGCTTCAGACCCTCCTCCGCCCCAGCGGCCGGACTCCCCGGGACCAGGCCCGCGATCCGGTTGGGAACCTGGTAAGCGATTCCCAAGGCGGGAGAAGACAAAGGATTGCCTCGGATGAGCGGGATCTCGTACCAGTCGGCCCGCCGCAGCGGGACTTCCACTTGGATGGCTTTTTCCGCCCCTTTCCGCTGGATGGTCAGGGTGACTTTCCCCGCCGCCAGCGCGCGGACCCGCAACTGCTCCGGCAGCCTCATCGCGTCGTCGATCGGCTCGCCGTCGAGCGCCGTGATCAGGTCGCCCGGCTGGAGGCCCGCCTTGGCCGCGGGGGAATCGGCCTGGATCAAGGTGATCGGGCCCATGGGCATTTTCAGACCCAAAATGCGCATCGCCGCGGGCGCGACGCGGACCTCGATCCGCTCGGGCGGCGGCGGGCTGGAGCCCTGGGACTGCTTCCCCGCCGGAGAAGCAACCCGCTCCAGCGTCACGCTCAACGGCTTGTCCGGATGGAGGGCCAACTGCCGGTGAACGTCGGCAAAGCGGGCGACCGGCCCCTCCCCGATCCGAACCACGCGGTAAGGCGCCTGCAACGGGGGCAAGGCCCGCGCGGCGGGCGAGCCGGGCACCGCGGGAAATTTCTCGTACAACTGGGTGCCGTAGGGCGGTACGATGCCGATCGTGGGGACCGAGCCCGTCTGGTTCGGCAGCACCGTCACGGTGAACGGCTTGGCGACCCCGGGACGCTCGATTTCCACGGTAACGCCGGCGTCCACGTCGCCGACGGTCATTGTGCTCTTCAGGTCGATGAAGTCCTGGACCGGCTTGTCGCCGATGCGGGTGATCCGGTCGCCGACGCGGAAATTCAGTTGCCAGGCCGCGGCCCCGGGAATCACGCCGCCGACGCCGCACGAGACCTCGAAAAACCCGAGGCGATAGGCCACCGCTCCGGTCAGCACGGCGAACAGCACGTTCATCACGACGCCGGCCGAGATGATCGCCATCCGCTTGGGAACGCTCTGCGCGAGGTAGCTGCGGGGATCGAAGGCGGGAGAGGCGGGGGAGCCGGCGGGGACGGAACCGGCGGTCTCGCCGGTCGAATTCGGAGCGGCTGCCGGCGCCGGCTGGGTTTGCTGGGCCTGCGCGAGCTTGGCCCGCTCCATCTCCTCGCGGAACCGCGCGGGGTTGTCCTCCTGGCCGAGCATCTTCACGTAGCCGCCCAGCGGCAGGATGCCGATGCCGTACTCGGTCTCGCCCCAGCGGTGCTTCCACAGCTTCAGCCCGCCGATGTCGAACCCGAGGTAAAACTTCTCGCACTTCACCCCGCAGAGCTTGGCCACCACGAAGTGTCCCAGCTCGTGCACGAAGATGACCATCCCCAGGCCGACGACCACTTCCAGGACCGTGAACACCCAGGTCGGGTCCAACCAGTCAAACGCCATCAGGTACCAACCCAACGTTCTGCCTCCTCACGGGCCCAGCGATCCGCCGCCAGCAAACGATCGAGCGAAGGATCGGGCTCGAAGTCGTGATGTTCCAGGACGTGCCGGCAGGCCGGCACGATGCCGCGGAAATGGAGCTTGCCGGCCAGGAACGCCGCCACGGCCGTTTCGTTAGCGGCGTTGAGCACCGCCCCGGCCGTGCCGCCGGCGCGGGCCACGTCGAGCCCCAGCTTCAGGGCACTGAATCGCTCGAAATCGGGGGGCTCGAAGTCCAGCCGCATCGACCGGCCCCAGTCGAGTCTCTCCGCCACTCCCTCCCGCCGCTCGGGCCAGGTCAGCGCGTACTGAATCGGCAGCTTCATGTCCGGGGGACTCATCTGCGCGACGATCGAGCCGTCGATGTATTCTACCAAGGAATGGACGATCGACTGAGGATGAATCACCACGCCGATCTGGTCCGGGTGGAGGTCGAAAAGCCACCGGGCCTCGATGATCTCCAAGGCCTTGTTCATCAACGTGGCCGAATCGATGGTCACCTTGGGACCCATGTCCCAGGTGGGATGAGCCAGGGCCTCGGCGACTGTCACCCCGGCCAGTTGCTCCTCGCTATAGGTGCGGAATGGCCCCCCGCTGGCAGTCAGCACGACCCGCCGGACTTCTTCCCGGCGTCCCGCCTGCAAGGCCTGAAAAACGGCGCTGTGCTCGCTGTCAATAGGGAGGATACGGGCGGTGTTGTCCCTGGCCAGACGGGTAACCAAGGGACCCCCGATTACCAGACTTTCCTTGTTTGCCAAAGCTACCGTTTTCCCCGCTTTCAAGGCCGCCCAGGTCCCTTGCAGCCCGGCGCTGCCGACCACCGCTGACACGACGATGTGGACCTCGGGCTCGGCCACGAGTTGAGCGACTGCACCGGGCCCCACCAGCAACTCAACCTCCGCGGGCAGCCCCGACCAGTCCTGACGTTTGGCCGCTTCGGGGTCCGTCACAACGATCCATCGGGGCCGCACCGATTGGGCCTGCCGGAGAAGGAGGTCGGTCCGGGTATTCGCCGACAACGCCAACGCGCACAACGACCCCCCAGAAGCAGTGATCACTTCCAGCGTGCTCCGGCCGATACTGCCGGTGGAGCCTAGGATGGCGACATTGGTGGGGCGGGTGGTCATCGCTTCCGCGGGCGTAGTCTGGGCAGAGGAGCCTCATTGTAGGGATGTTGCCGCCGGGCAGCAACCCGACGCGCCCGCCTCCCTTCCCCCCAGAAAAGGTGGAATCCTGGTGGCCGACTTGGTCGTGCCTAGTCAGTTTACGTTATTGTCGCCGCGCCGGGAGAGGCCATAATTGAGTACCGACGTCGATTGACGGCTGACCCTGTTGGCAGAGGACTGGGACGGTATGGCGGAAGAACGGGACAGTTCAGAACGACGGCCCCCAGAAAAGCGCCCCCATTATCTGGGGGGAAACCTCGTCTTGTACGTGGTGATCGTGTCCTTGGGGACGCTGGTGGCTGTCAGCCTGATGGGAAGGACGACCGTCGACATTCCCATCGGCACCCTCGTCCAATTGATCGAGCAGGGCTCCCCTTCCGTCAACCCCAAGGCTGCGGTCGAGGCGAGCGAAGGTTCGGAAAGCCGGCAGTTGAAGGTCCGGTACTCGGACCTGAAGAATCTGCAGATCGGCCCCAGCGAGGTCACCGGCGAGATCGTCCGCCAGGTGATCGAGCCGGCAACGGAGCGCACGGAGCCGCAGCAGCGGAAGTTCCACACGTCGCTCCACGGCCTTTCCGACGAGGGGAGCAAACTCTTCGCGCTCATGAAGGAGAAAGGCTTCCCCGACATTCGCGCCGAGGAGCCCCCGAGCCTCTGGAACAACTATCTGGTGTTGCTGCTGCTGATGCTGCCCGTGATCGTGCTGGCGATCCTTGTGTTTCGGCGGCTGGGGGGGACGGGCTCCGCGATCGCCTTCGGCCGGAGTCGGGGCAAACTGTACGCCCAGGAAGACATCGGTGTAACGTTCGCCGACGTGGCGGGGATCGACGAGGCCGTCGAAGAGCTCCGCGAGGTCGTCGAATTCCTCAAAACGCCCGAGAAGTTCCGCGTCCTGGGGGGCCGCATCCCCAAGGGGGTCCTCTTGGTGGGTCCGCCGGGCACCGGGAAGACGCTGTTGGCCAAGGCGATCGCGGGTGAGGCGGGCGCGCCGTTTTTCAGCCTGTCGGGCTCCGATTTCGTGGAGATGTTCGTCGGCGTGGGGGCCGCCCGGGTCCGCGACATGTTCCAGCAGGCCCAGGCCCGCGCCCCCTGCATCGTCTTCATCGACGAGTTGGACGCCCTGGGCAAGACCCGCGGCACGAGCATCGTCGGCGGGCACGACGAGCGGGAGCAGACGCTCAACGCCCTCCTGGTAGAGATGGATGGGTTCAACTCGAACAGCGGGGTGCTGGTCATGGCCGCCACCAACCGGCCGGAAACGCTCGACCCGGCGCTGCTGCGCCCCGGCCGGTTCGACCGCCACGTGCTGGTCGATCGTCCCGACATCCGCGGCCGCGAGGCGATCCTCGAGGTTCACGTCAAGGACGTGAAACTGGACAAATCGGTCCGTCTCAAGGATGTGGCCGGCATTACGTCGGGGTTTGTGGGCGCCGATCTGGCGAACCTGGTCAATGAAGCCGCGCTGCTGGCGGCCCGGAAGGACAAAAAGGCCGTCACCATGGAGGAGTTCAACGAGGGGGTGGAGCGGATCACCGCCGGCCTGGAGAAGCGGCAACGGATCATGAACCCGGACGAGAAGCGGCGCGTGGCCTATCACGAAGCCGCCCATGCCCTGGTCGCTTCCAGCCTTCCCAATACCGACCCCGTGCACAAGGTCTCGATTATTCCTCGCGGGCTGGCGGCCCTGGGCTACACGATGCAGCGTCCCGAGGGGGATCGCTACCTGCTGACGCAGACCGAGCTGGAGAGCCGGATCCAGGTGCTTCTGGCGGGCACGGTGGCCGAAGAGATGATCTTCGACGACATCTCGACCGGCGCCCAGAACGACCTGGAGCGAGCGACCGAGATCGCCCGCAGCATGGTCATGGACTACGGCATGAGCGGGCTGGGCCGGATTGCGTATCGCGATAGCGGCCGCGCGGCGTTTCTCAACGGCCCGCCGGAGTATCCCCGGGAACGCTACCACAGCGAGCAGACCGCGCGGGAGATCGACGAGGAGATCAAGCAGATCGTCGGCGAGTCGTTGAAGACGACGCGCCAGGTCCTCGACGCCCGCAAGCAGGCCCTGGTGGCGATCGCCGGCTGCCTGATGGAGAAAGAGGTGATCGACAACGACGAGCTGAAGCAGATCATCGAGGCCAGTTGCCCGAACCCGGTCATCGTTCCCGGGAGCGATGCGGCGGCGAAGAAGCCCGCCGCGAGCGACCAGGCCGTGCGGCCCCACAAGGAGACGGCCTCGTCCTGAGAAGGCAGCGTTGGTCCGCTCCGCTTGGGCGGCTCACCCCCGGGACCCAATCTCACCCGCACCACTTCCAGTTGTAGGTCCATTCCAGGGCCTGGCGGACGATCCCGGTCAGTTGGATGCGAGTGACCGGTTTAGGCAGGACGGAGAACGCGTGGGCCAAGCGGGCCTCCTCGACGATCAGATCGTCCAGGTGGGCCGAAAGGATGATGCACGGCAGCATCCCCTTGATCTGCTTGACCAGCCGCAGCGTTTCCAGGCCGGTCAGCCGGGGCATGTGCATGTCCAGAAGCGCCACGTGGACCACCTCGGTGCGGACGATCTTGAGCGCCTGCTCTCCGTCTTCGGCCAGCAGGGTCCGGAAGCCTTGCGGCTCGAGGACCCCCTGGAGGGTCTCGCGAAACGCAGCGTCGTCGTCGGTGATCAACAGCGATGGTGCTTCGATGACCATGTTCCGAGCCTCGGAAGCCAGAGCTGGTCTATCCCACGAGCAACTGGAATACCAACCGGCTCGGTTTCTCGCCCGGTTCGGGGATGTGAGCCTAACCAGGCTCCACCTAATATCTTACATCGAATTACCTTGGCGTGCGATAGGAAAAACACGTTTCCCGGTCCCGTCAAGATGCCAGTCGGCGTTGCAGAATCCCTGCCATTCCGACATCCTGCCCCCACTAGCGAAGGGGACAGTTGCAATCGAGGGACGGATCGCAGGACTCCGTCGCCATCGCAGGTGGGCACGCCCTGGGCAGGGGTCTCGCCCATCCCATCGCCTCAGCGGCCTGCTGCCACAGCCCGGTCCCCGTCCCTTCCTTGCCCTGAACGGGGTGGGGACCTAGAATCGCAGCGTGAGTCCGCGCTCGGCGCGTGCTGGGGGCGGGACGGGCGTATCGGCCCGGGGTTGTCGCCGGCCCCTGAGGGCAGGTCGCTGGAAAGGCTCGCCGTGGATTTCTCCAACTGCGCTCCCACCTTCGGACGCTACGAGTTTGTCGTCCGGCGGCTCCATTCCCTGACGGGCCTGGTTCCGGTGGGCGCCTACCTGGCATTTCACCTCGCCACCAACGCCTCGATTCTCGACGGCCTTGAGGCGTACCAGCACCGCGTCGATCAGATCGCCGGCCTCGGACCGACGACCATTTTTCTCTTGGAGTGGCCGTTCATCTTCCTGCCCATCCTTTTCCACGGGATTGTGGGCATGTTCATCGTCTGCCGGGGCAAGCGGAACGTCGCCCGGTATCCCTATCTGAACAATTTCCGCTATACCCTCCAGCGGTGGACCGGCGTGGCTGCGATGGTCTTCGTCCTCTGGCACGTCTTCCACATGCACGGCTGGCTCCGCTTCGAGTGGTGGCACGAGGGGCTGGCGCGGCGACTGGGCGGCGCCCGCTTCAATCCGGCCGATGCCTTTTCGGCCGCCGCGGCAATCCGCTCGTCGCTTTGGATCCAGGCGTTCTACATGGTGGGCGTGTTGGCGTGCGTCTACCACCTGGCCAACGGCATCTGGACGTTCGGCATCACCTGGGGGATTTGGACCAGCCCGAACGCCCAGCGCTGGGCCAATGTTCCTTGCCTCGGGGCCGGCCTTTTCCTGGCCGTGCTGGGGGTTGCGGCGCTGGTGGGAATGGTTACGGTGGAGCGCCCCGCCGGTCCCTAAGAAACCGTCAGAGAACAACGTGATCGAATTCGTAGGACGGCCTTTCCAGGCCGTCTCGGAAAAACGACGGCCCAAAAGGGCCGTCCTACGATAGGCGATAGCACGAGGTGCCTGCGGATGTCCAAGCCGCGCGTTGCGATCATCGGAGGGGGGTTGGCCGGCCTGGCGGCGACGATGAAGCTGGCCGAGTTGGGCGTCGACGTCGACCTGTTCAGCCTGACGCCCGTCCGGCGGTCGCACAGCGTCTGTGCCCAAGGGGGCATCAACAGCGTCAACAACCTCACCCGCCAGCTCGGCGACTCCGAGGGGAAGCACTTCGACGACACGGTCTACGGGGGCGACTTCCTCCAGCACCAGCCGCCGGTCAAGGAAATGGCCTCCTGGGGGCCGCGGATCATCGACCTGATGGACCGGCTGGGCGTCACGTTCAACCGCACGCCCGAGGGGTTCCGCGACCAGCGCCGCTTCGGCGGAACGCTCTATGCCCGGACCGCCTTCGCGGGGGCCACGACCGGCCAGCAGCTCCTCTACGCCTTGGACGAGCAGGTCCGCCGCTGGGAAGCCGCCGGCAAGGTGACAAAGCACGAGTTCTGGGACTATCTCGGGCCGGTGCTGGACTCCAACGGGACTGGCCGGGGATGCGTGGCCCAGGACCTGGTCTCGATGGAGATCCGCGGGTTTCCGGCCGACGCGTTGATCATCGCTTCGGGCGGGTGCGGGCTGGTCTTCGGCCGCTCGACGATGTCCATGGCCTCTAGCGGCAGCGCAGCCAGCCGCACCTACCAGGCCGGCGTCCGCTACGCCAACGGCGAGTTCATCCAGGTCCATCCCACGGCGATCCCCGGCGCCGACAAGCTGCGGCTGATGAGCGAAAGTGCCCGGGGCGAAGGGGGCCGCATCTGGGTCCCGCGCCGGCCGCAAGACCCTCGCCCCCCCAGTCAGATCCCCGAGGGCGAGCGCTACTACTTCCTCGAAGAGCGCTACCCGAAATACGGCAACCTGCTGCCCCGCGACATCGCCACGCGGGAGATCTTCAACGTCTGCACGAAAGAGGGGCTGAGCGTCGAGAAAGACCGGCTCTGCGTGTATCTCGACGTCAGCCACCTGCCCCGCGACATCCTCGACCGCAAACTGGCCGGTATCCTGGAGATCTACCAGAAGTTCCAGGGGGTCGACCCGCGCCAACAGGCGATGAAGATCTTCCCGGCCGTACACTACTCGATGGGCGGGTTGTGGGTCGATTACGAGCGGACGGCCGAGGGCGGTCTCGGCATCGGCTCCCCGCGGAACCACCAGACCAACGTCCCCGGGATCTTCGCCGTCGGCGAGTGCGACTACCAGTACCACGGCGCGAACCGCCTGGGGGCCAACTCGCTCTTGTCCTGCATTTTCAGCGGGCTCGTGGTCGCGCCGGGCGTCGCCGGGCTGATGGAAGCGACGGACCGGCGCCCGGCGGCCGGCGAGCTGTCCTCCCTTGGCGACCGGGCGGTGCGGGAGCACCAGGCCCGGTTCAAGGCCCTGCTGGCCCGCGGCCAGGAGGGCGAGAACCCTTACCTCCTGCACCAGCAGCTCGGCAAGATCATGACCGAGGCCGCCACGGTGGTCCGCCACAACCGCGATCTGGACCGGGCTTACGAGCGGGTCGTCGAGCTGGAGGAGCGGGCCGCCCACTCGGCCGTCTCCGATACCGGCACATGGACCAACCAGAACGTGGTTTTCGCCCGGGCGCTTCAGGACATGTTCCCTTTGGCCAGGACGATGCTCAAAGGGGCGCGGGCGAGGGACGAGTGTCGCGGGGCCCACGACAAGCCGGAGTCCGCCATGCCGCAGGTGGATGCCGCCGACCCGGCCGAGCGGCGCCGCCAGGCGGGGGCGTGGTGCGACCGCTTCGAAGCCAACAACCGCAAGTGGCTGAAGACGACGATCGCCGCGCTCGGCCCCGGCGGCGAGCCGCTCTTGAGCTACGAGGACGTCGACACGTCGCTGATCCCGCCGCGGCCGCGATTGTACGGCGTGGTCGGCGGCGAGCTGATCGAGGAGGTGTGGAAGGAGCGCCGGCGCGCGGCCGCCCCGGCATGAACAACCTTCCATGGAGCCTCAATGAATTGGACAATGCAAAGTGCAAAGTGAAAAATGCAAAATGGCGTGGCACTTTTCATTTTGCATTTTTCACTTGGCATTTTTTACTGCCGGCTCCATGGGTGTTATGTAGTCTGCTTGTCAAGCTCAGCCATGATCGATGCTTCCCCTGAAACCCCGCTGGCACCAGCGCCCCGCACCTTCGACGTGGCCGTGCTCCGCCAGGATGGTCCTCGCCGGCCCGGTTATTGGGAGCACCATCGGGTCCCCTACGAGCCCGACATGAACGTGATCAGCGTGCTCCAGAAGATCGCCGCCCAGGCCCGCACCGCCGACGGCCGCCCCGTGGCCCCGGTCGCCTGGGAGTGCAACTGCCTGGAAGAGGTCTGCGGGGCGTGCACGATGCTGGTGAACGGCCGCGTCCGCCAGGCGTGCACGGCCCTGGTCGATCGCCTGCTGGAGGAAGAGCCCCGCCGGATCGAGCTGCGGCCGATGAGCAAGTTTCCCGTCCTCCGCGACCTTGTGGTCGATCGCGCGCGGATGTTCGAGACGCTCGGGAGGATCGAGGCCTGGCTGCCGGTCGACAGCTACCTGGACCTGGGTCCCGGCCCGCGGCAGTCGCAGGACAGCCAGCAGATCGCGTACCTGTTGAGCAAGTGCATGACCTGCGGCTGCTGCCTGGAGGCCTGCCCGCAGTATCTCAAGATCGAGCTGGAGCGGAAGCCGGGGGAGAGCGAAGGGCCGTTGGAGGCCCGGCGGCGGGCGGCGTTCCGCCGCGAGTTCATGGGGGCCTTCGCCATCGCCCAGATCGACCTGTTCAACACCAACCCCATCGGCCAGATGAACTCCACCAACCGGCTTGACGCCTTGATCGCCGAGGGAGGCATTCAGACCTGCGGCAACGCGCAGAACTGCGTCAGGGTATGTCCCAAGGAAATCCCGCTGACCACGTCCATAGCCCGGCAGGGCCGCGCCGCCACCGTGCACATCCTGCGGAAATGGTTCGATCGGTAGAGGGTCCGCGGCCGCCTCGCCAGCGGACTTGCCCGCCATGCCCGACGGCGATATGCTCCGGGTAGGGTGATGTCCAGGAGACCGGCTAGATGGCCGCCGAGGCCGGGGAGCGAACGTTGCTCGAGGATTGGCAGGCGCGGCGGGATCGCCTTACCGCCGACGCGGGGCCGATTCCCCAGTACGCGGCCCTGCAGCTCCAGGTCTTGGGCTACCTGCTCGAGCGATACCGGCATTCCGCAGAGGCTGCCCGGCCGGCCCGCTTTGTCCCCAGGTGCGACCTCTCGGTGAATCCCCGGGCGATCGTCGTGCACCACCATCTTGGCGAGGGCGTGCTGGGCGGGGTGAAGACCCGGCATGAGGCCGCCGCCCGCGTTACCGGCATTCTCAGCCGGTTGACGGCACCGCCGGCGGCCCCGTCCGGTGTGCCCCCGCTTGACGACGGACCCTGGCCCGGCGAGCCCCAATACGTGGCGTCCGCGGCATGGGGCAAAGCCCTGCGAGCCATCGCGCGCGGGCGGGACGCCCACGAGCTGATCGAGGAGGCAGTTCGCTCCCATCCCGTGGCTCCGGAGCGAGCCCTGCGATACCTCTACCGGTGTCTCTTGGACGTTGACGTGATCGATGCCTATTCCGTAGAACTGCTGGCAATGTGCCAGAATCCCAGCGCCGTCGGCTACGCGGTTCTTGCCTGGCGGCGGCGGATCGAGGCCGGCTGCGAGGAGGACCTCCGCCGCGAGTTCGAGCAGTTCTTCTCCCGCCCGGCGGTTCGCCAGCTAGCGGCGGAGAGGCTCCGGGTGGAGCTGGCCGCGGACGACCCCCGCGTGCGCCTCTCAGCGATCGAGCTGCTCGGCACGATTGGGACCCTGGCCGACGTCGGGCTTTTCTCCGACCTTTTGGCTCTCCCTTCGCTGGCAGACGAAGATCCCGGCGAGCGGCCGGCGATGCTTCGGGCGATGCAGAAGATAGCGGGAGCCGGTTCGTATCCTAGCGGGGAGCTGCCTGCCGCACCATGAATCGCGTCCTCTGGAGAAAAGCGGTCTCCGACGCCTGGCTGCAACTGCTGGCCAGCAGCGTCCTGCTGGTGCTGTTCGCCTGGGTCTTCGTCTGGCTGATGAGCTTCTTCCAGCCGGGGGCGATGCTGACGATCCTCAAGTTGCTCCCCCGCTTCGTCGAGCCGATGCTGGGCGTGCCGGTGGACGAGCTGGCCAGCATGACCGGCCGGCTGAGCGTGCTCTACGTTCACGTGATCACCCTGCTGGTGACGATCGGCTGGGCGGTGGGACGAGGCTCCGACGCCGTGAGCGGAGAGATCAGCCGCGGGACGATGGACCTCCTGCTCTCGCTCCCGTTGCGCCGCGCCTCGGTGATCCTCGTCTCCGCCATCACCACGGCCGCCGGCGCGGCGATCCTCGCCTTGTCGGTCTGGATCGGAACCTGGATCGGCGTCGCACTGGTCCGCCTGCCGCAGCCCGCGGAGCCGTGGCGGCTCCTGCCCGGGGTGCTCAACCTCGCCACCATGACCTTCTGCCTGGCCGGGCTGACGACCCTGCTCTCCTCCTGGGACCACGACCGCTGGCGGACCATCTGGCTCGCCGGCGGCCTGTTTGCCGCCTCCTCGATCCTGAAGATGGTCGCGCGGATGGGCGGGCCGGAATCGAGGCTGGACTACCTCTCCTACCTTTCCTTCCTCACGGCCTTCGAGCCGCAGCAGTTGATCCTCCTTTCCGCCGAAGTGACCCGGTCGATGGCCTGGTGGTACAACGGGACCCTGATCGGGGTCGGCTTGACGGCGTACCTCTTCGCAGCGGTCATCTTCACCTGCCGCGACATCCCCTCGCCGCGCTAGGCGACCTGCGGACACCGGAGAGACGAGCGGGGGTTTGATGGAGCGCGGGCGGCAGGAGTACACGACAGCAGGGCCGCACGGCCCGCCCGGCTACCGGCCCACCGGCCCCCGAGGCGGTTCGATCGGGCCGACGTACTGCTGGGCAACGACGATGTTGTCGAACCATACCTTGCTCACGTGGCCCTGGGGCGCCTTGGTGATGTATAGGTAGGCCCAGACGTAGTTCACCGCTAGGTCCTTCACGCTCCGCCACTGAAATCCCTCGAACGACTGTTTGCTGTTGGCGTCGGGGTGCCACCAGCCGCCGGTCCATTCTCCTCTCGGGAATCCCTTGCCGACGTGGCTGACCACCTGCCCGTCGACTCGCCAGAGCTTGCCGTCGATCCAGAACGCCTGCTCGCCGTTGGAGTCGCCTGGGGGATCGTTCAGTCTGGCCATCATTTCCACACAGATCCACTTCCCTCGTTCCACCTTGGGGTGGTTCACTCCGGACAAGAAGGGTGTGCCCCAGTACCGGCCGTCGCCGTGGACGTGCATTCCCTGCCAGTACGTGTAGAAGTCCCATTGCCAGCGGTCGCCGTAGGGCTCGACGCCGGTGGTGAACCGATCGTCCCCGCGCGGCCTGGTGCCGGCGCCTCCCTGCGGCCACGGGGTCGGGGGGCGGAAGCCGCCCAGGTGCGTGCCAAAATGATGAATGGGGGCACAGTCGGGGTCGAACTTCACGTAGAACCGGGCGAAAACCTGCCTGTATCCCGGGAGGAGCCGCCGGTACAACTGCCCGCCGGTGCCCCGACCGCCCGTGTGGACCAGCAAAAGCGACTGCCGGTCGGCGCTCCCCTCGGGCACGTCCGAGGCCAGCGACATGCCCTCCTTCCCCTGCGCGCTGTCCCATCGTTTGAGAACCGCCTCAAGCGAGCCCTCGTCGAATTTCTCGACGAAGATCAATCGCGGGTCCGCTTCGATGCCTTTGTCCCCGGGATACTTGGCGGCAATCCCCGAACGCCCCTCAGGCAATAAGCCCCCCGAATGTCCGGCTTCGCCCGCCCGGCTGGCCCCGCCCAGGGCCAGCGCGATCGCGGCAGCCAGCAGCACGGAGGGACCAAGGACCAGCGATCGACTGTTTTTCCGACATCCTTCGCGGTTCATTCGTTGGGCTCCTTGAATTTGCTCCTGGATGGCCATCGCAGCCCCATTTTCTCCCAAGAGCTGTCCTTGGTCCAGCTTTCGGGCTCGGCCATCGGCCTCTAGAATCCAGCAGACGTTAGGGTTGGTCTTCTCGATGATCCCCAGATTGCCGTTGAACACGTCCTTGTCGTAGTCGTTTTCCGTCTGGATCACCCGGTCACCGATGCGAAAGGTCCAGCCGAACCGCTGAACCTCGGGGCCGCCATCGCCGGGATTGAGCGCCGGCTGTAGCACTTGGTTCAGCCGTCATGGCCCAGGTCGGCTCGGAGGTCTAGGACGGGAAAAGGAACGGCGCGAGGCGGAAGCCGGGTTCGAGGAGGGTATCCTGCCGGTGATTGGAAGCCCGATTGGCCGAGCGGGCGGAGAACGGACAGCGCTCGAACGTTCCGCCCCGGACTACGCGGGATTCCCCCGAGGACCGCCCCTGGGGAGCCTTTCTCGGCGAACCTTGAATCCGCTCACTTCTTCCGGACGCAGTAGAGGTACTTCCTTCCCACCAGGAACAGGCTGCCGCCGGCCGCCGCCGGCGAAGCGTGATTGGCGTCGCCGAGGTCATTGACCGCCAGCAGGTTGAACGCGGGCCCTGCCTTGATGACGAAGCTTCTCCCGGCGTTGGCGAAGTAGAGGTTGCCGTGGGGATCGGCGATGGGGCTTGCCCAGGTCGTGGAAATCCCATCCAGTCGCTGGGCGTAGAGCTGCCTGCCGGTGGCGGCATCCCAGCACTTGAGCACGCCGGGAGAATGGAGTCGGTAGACGCGGCCATCGACGATGATCGGCGAGCCGATCCCCTCCGGCACGTGCGGGACGGTCCAGCGGACGAGGGCCTGGCTGACGTCACCGCGACCGCTCGGATCGACGGCCACGCCCGGTCCGCCGCGGCCGCTGTCGAAGTAAACGACGCCGGAGCCGTAGGCCGGCGAGGCCGCGTCTCCCGCCCCGCGACACCACCAGAGACGACGGCCATCGGCGGGATCGAGGCTCTGCAAGGCGTTGTCGGCAACGGCCATTGCCGAGGCGAGCACGAGCATCTGGGGCTTTCCTCCCACGCGGATCACCACCGGCGTGCTGTGGCCGAAACCCGTAGCCGGAAGTCGTTGCTCCCATTTCACCTCGCCGGTTGCTTTGCCGAAGGCCACGACGCGGGAGTCGTTGCTTTGGGCCATCGCGCAGAGCAGGATCACGGCATCTTGGTAGAGGATTGGGCTCGAGCCCAGCGTCACGTCGAAGGTGTGAGGAACGATCTCGTGGCGCCAGACGATCTTGCCGTGGAAGTCGACGGCGGCGAGGACCGAGGAGCCGAAGGCGCAGTAGACCAGCGTGCCGTCGCTGGCCGGGGTGGGAGCGGCGTATCCGCCGCCCGGCCCGCTGCGAAAATCCGTGCGGAGCCAGGGCCCCGGGGGCACCAGAGTGTCCCACAGCAGCTTGCCGTTGCGGGCGTCATAGCAGAGGAGGTGATGCTCGGGAATCACTTGCGTGCGGTCCTGGACCGTCGGCGGCCAGAACGCCGTCGCGACGAAGACCCGATCTTCCCACACGATGGGGCTGGCGTGTCCTTCCCCTCGCAGAGGAGCTTTCCAAAGGACGGCTTCCGCAGCGGCGCCGCCCCAGGCGCGTGGGAGGTTCTGCTCGTTGGAGTAGCCGAGCCCGGTCGGGCCCCGGAACTGCGGCCAGTTCTCGGACCGGCCGGCCCCGGGGGAAGCGAGCAGCAGGAGGACCCCCATGAGCGTCGCGATCACTGCGGTCGACTTCACAAGGACCTCCTCTCACGGCCAGCGGCCGGCCCATGTCTCCAGATCCGCACGTCACGGTCGGTCAGCAGTGCCTCCAGCACGTCGGTGAACATTTCGTGGCCATCGTGGTTGAGCCAGTTCTTGGGCAGCAAGTCCGCTGAAGTGGTCATGCTCTGCATCACGACTTCGCAGCCGGCGCCGCGGAGCCTGGCCACTGCCTCCTCGGTGCACTTCACGTACTGGTCAAGGCGCCCGTTGAGACCTTCGTTGGCGCCGTACTCCCAGATCACCAGATCGGGTTTCTCGTTGAGGATCTGTTCCAGGTGCTCCAATCCCTGCTTGGCGGTCCAGCCACCCGCGGCGACGCCAAACACCTCCAGATCGGCGCTAGGCCGCTTGGGAACCGTGTCGCTCCACGTCTTCTTCGCGCTGTCCCAGGTTCGGAGCATGCAGGCCACGCCGTCGTAGCCGTAGGCCGCTTTGAGACGCTGGCCGAGCACCCACCAGTATCCGTAGGGGTAGGTGTCCGAGGCCGGCCTGGTGTAATCCTTACGGAGATACCACAGTTGGGCGCAGGTGACGAGGGAATCGCCGGCCACGACGGTTTTGACCGGCCGCTTCTCGCGGAGCTTGGCCAGCGTCCGAGCAACGTGCTCCCGTCCGTCGACAAACGCGCTGGCGGGAATCGCGCCCGGCGGATCGTTGTCGGGAGTTGGCCGGATCGGTTCCGTGATTTCCTCTCGGTACAGGTGGACGCGGTCTACGACGTACCAGTTGTCCTTGCTGTCGTCGCTTCGCTCCAGGCCATAGGTCAGGAACCACCAGTGCCCGGTGATCGGCTCCTGCCATTTCTCCCAGGGCATGAAGACCTTGTGCCACTGGGCATCCTTCAGCGGCACGCGGAACTTGCTCTTGGAGTAGCCGCTGTTGGTGGTGAAGACGGCCGCAGCATCGCTTCCGTCGCCTTGGATCCACAAACAGAGCCCCTTGTAGTCTCGAAGAACGTCCCGAACGATCTGACCCTTCTTGTCCTCCTCCGGTTGGACGCCCGTATCGTACGCGGTCAGCCAACCACTCTTCGCGCCCGCGGGAAGGTAGACGTACATGCCCGAGCCGTCGCCCACGGATTGCGTCGTGTTGTAGTGCCTCAGATCTCCGTCCCTCCAGAGGACCCAGTGCCGGGTGCCGGGGACGATGGTGATGAACGGCTCGTAGAAGGGCTTTTCGCCGTTAGGCACGAAGGGGTGCACGGTCGGGGGCGGCGCGGGTTTGGGAAGAACAAACCCCTGCGGCTTCCACCCGGACGTGGCGATGCCGGTCACGCTCAGATGGGGGCGCACGATAGACGTCCACAGCCGGTAGCCTGCGGCGCTACAGTGGAGCCGGTCTTTGACGAACAACTCCTCCCGCGGCTTGTACGGGATGACGATCCGGTCGGCATAATAGGCCGAGTCCACGATCCGAGAACCGCCGAAGCCGCGGTTAATCACCTTGGCCTCCGGGAAGTCTTGCGCAAGGGTCTTCCAGAGGACAATGCTGGATGAGCCTATGAAGAGAACGGCGTGCGGCGGCGGGGGATTCTTCTTGTCGGCGTTCTCGAACCTCTCGATGCCCTTTCTCCATCGCTCGCTCGGCGACGGATCGGCGGCGTGGGAGCGCGATGCCAGCAATAAGACCAGAAAGGCCGCGAGAGAGACTCGGACCACCGGAAAGCGGAACGAAGTCTTTCTCATAGGCAAGTACCTTCTTTGGAGAGAATGAACCGACGTTTCCCAGTTACAGCGAGCCTGACGCCGATCCAGGCTCACATAGCCCTCCATACTACAAACGCGCCTTCCCTCGCCGTGTCTAGCG
>Ga0153916_10000344_pt1 | contig 30881 bp, 30 predicted proteins | sample Opewatmetagenome_FD_109642 | JGI IMG/M metagenome (GOLD analysis project Ga0153916, IMG submission 109642) | Freshwater wetland microbial communities from Ohio, USA - Open water 3 Core 3 Depth 4 metaG | ecosystem: Environmental > Aquatic > Freshwater > Wetlands | place: USA: Ohio, Lake Erie...
AAGAGCGCCGGTGCAGAGAAGGTGACATTTATCGTCTACCATACCGATCATAGCTTCAAAAATGTATATCAGCAGTTGGCGACAGATATTGCTGAATGGCTTCATCGAGAATTTAGTGTTTAGTATCCCGTCTGGTTAAATAATATCTCCAGATAGGTAAGAAAGGATATTTTATGCAAATCGACGTACTGTATCGTCCATCTTACTCCCTGGCAGTGATCAAGCTCTCCCCAAACGAGGAGATCCGCATCGAGGCTGGGGCAATGGTCAGCATGTCACAGGGGGTGATCATTGAAACCAAGGCTGCCGGTGGCTTCTTCAAGTCGCTCGGCCGTTCGATGCTGGGGGGCGAGAGTTTCTTCCAGAACTTCTTCAAAGCACCCGCTGAGGGTGGAGAGATCACCGTCGCCCCCGAGCTGCCGGGCGACGTGTTCACTTACGACATGAGCGGCGAAAGGCTGATGATCCAGTCAGGCTCCTTCATGGCGTGTGAGACCACCATCGACCTAAACACGAAGGTCAGTATCAAAGCCTTTGTGGCTGCCGAGGGTTTCTCCATGCTTGAAGCCTCCGGCACGGGCAAGCTGCTGCTCTCCTCCTACGGCGCCATCCACGAGAAAGTGCTGGCTGCCGGTGAGAAGTACATTGTTGATACCACCCACTTGGTGGCATTCCCCGCCAGCATGCCGGTGGAGCGTAAGACAGTGGGCGGCTTGAAGTCCACTTTGCTCTCTGGCGAAGGTCTGGTGGTAGAGTTAACCGGTCCCGGTCGCCTGCTCATGCAGACCCGCAGTCCGCATGCCTTCCTATCCTGGCTCATCCCCAACCTGCCTTTCAAGCGCCAGGGTGAGTGACCAAATACAGCCAGACACTTGACACCCGCATCTTTGAGGATATAATCAGCCCTAACTTTATCCTATATATCAGTTAACCGGAGCATATCCTTGTTCACTTGCTTATGTCTGAGGCGGGGTACATAACCGCCTCTACGTCAAAGTAAATCTTCACTGGATGACCAATCATCTGACGAAAAGGTGGTAGCACCCCGCATGCGATACCCATCTCGCGTGGCTGGAAAGGCCACCTTTTTTGTTTGTGGATTGGTCGTATTTTAAATCTAGGAAGGGGAACCCTCGAAAATGAAAATTGCATATGATATTACCCAGCTAATAGGTAACACACCTCTGGTGCGTCTGCGTCATCTAACCAACGGTACAAAGGCGGAAGTGGCGGTTAAGTTGGAGTCATTCAACCCGGCCCATAGCGTCAAGGATCGCATAGGGGTAGCCATGATTGATGCCGCTGAAAAGGCGGGGATGATCAAACCCGACACGATCATTCTCGAGCCCACCAGCGGTAACACCGGCATCGCACTGGCGATGGTATGCGCCGCCCGCGGTTATAAGTGTGTGCTGACCATGCCCGAATCATTTAGCAAGGAGCGCCGGATGCTGCTACGCGCTTATGGCGCTGAGCTGGTGCTTACCCCAAGCAGTGATGGCATGGCAGGCGCCATCCGTAAAGCGGAGGAGATGGCGGATGCTGACCGGCGATACTTCGTCCCCCAGCAGTTCAAGAACCCTGCTAATCCTGAGATCCACCGCCGCACCACAGCCGAGGAGATCTGGCATGATACCGATGGCAAGGTGGACATTCTGGTGGGGGGAGTGGGTACGGGAGGTACCATCACAGGCGTGGGAGAGGTGATTAAAGCCCGTAAGCCTGAATTCAAGGTGGTGGCGGTCGAGCCAGAAGGTTCGCCAGTGCTTTCTGGCGGGCAGAAAGGCTCGCATTTGCTGCAGGGAATAGGAGCAGGCTTCATCCCCGAAATCTTGAACACGCGCGTTTATGATGAGATTGTGCTGGTTAAGAATGATGCGGCGCTTGATACTGCCCGCCGTTTGGCCAAGGAAGAGGGCCTTCTGGTGGGGATTTCCTCAGGAGCGGCGGTTTGGGCTGCCCTGCAAGTAGCAAAACGGGACGAGAATGCCGGCAAACTGCTGGTGGTCATCGCCCCCGATTTCGGTGAGCGTTACCTGAGCACGGCATTATTTGCAGACTTAGCATAAGTGAAAGGTCATTTTTTCCCAATAAATGCTATGATACTTTTACGTATTAACTTATCAATAATTTATTAACTAGGATTTATTGATCATGGTAGCAAAGACTATATCGTCCACATCATCCACGACCCCGGTTAAGCACACGAGTCTGCTTGCTACGATGCGCCGGGATGTCCACTCTGCAATCGAACGGGACCCCGCAGCGCGTACTAAGCTGGAGATTGTGCTGGGTTATTCGGGGCTACACGCCTTGTGGGGTCACCGCATCGCACATTGGCTGTGGGTTCACAACCTTAAGCTGATTGCCCGTTTGTTTTCTCAGTTCGTACGCAACATAACCGGTGTTGAGATTCACCCAGGAGCCAAGATTGGTCAAGGATTATTCATCGACCACGGCATGGGCGTGGTGATCGGAGAGACGTCGGAGATCGGCGAGGAAGTCACACTTTACCATGGAGTGACCCTGGGCGGCACCAGCTTGGAGAAGGGCAAACGTCACCCCACCCTGGGCGATAGGGTGGTGGTGGGTGCGGGTGCGAAGATCCTCGGGGCTATCACTATCGGGCCTGACACACGCATCGGTGCCAACGCCGTGGTAGTAAAGTCGGTACCGGCTAACTCGGTGGTGGTAGGCGTGCCAGGGCAGAACATCGCCCGCAGCATACCTCACCACGCCAGCGATGCCCCCGACCTGAACCACACCACCCTGCCCGATCTGGTGGGTGTATCACTTATCGATTTGATCAAGCGGGTGGAAGCGCTCGAAGCGCACGCCAATGGGCAGGAGAATGGCAAGCCTCACGTCCACGTACCCACCGACGGCACCTGGAAAGGAGAGGATTTTTCAATATAAAATATATTATTGCGAGGGTTTAAATGGCTGAAGCCCGAAGCAATCTTCCTCTTACATCTTTGAAATTTCATCATTTGGAAAGGCATTTAGCCTAGCCATGACTATTGCCGTTCCTGCCGTAAAATATGGATTATACTCACCTCATGCTACCCAATTTATCACATGAAGAAATCCTGCGCTACTCACGCCACCTGCTCATCCCAGATGTTGGCATGGACGGGCAGCGCAAGCTCAAAGCTGCCTCGGTTTTAATCGTCGGAACCGGTGGACTGGGTTCACCCGTTGCCCTGTACCTGGCAGCTGCAGGCATTGGGCGTATTGGGTTGGTGGATTACGATGTGGTCGATCGCACCAATCTGCAGCGTCAGGTCATCCATGGGACTTCAACTGTTGGCACGCTCAAAGTTGAATCCGCCCGAGAGCGGATGCTCGACCTGAACCCCGACATCCAGGTAGACATCTATAACCAGGTATTTACTTCAGAAAATGCCATGGCTATCGCTGCACCCTATGACCTGATCATCGACGGGAGCGATAACTTCCCCACGCGCTATCTGACCAATGACTTGTGTGTGCTGACTGGTAAGCCCAACGTGTACGGGTCGGTTTATCGCTTCGAGGGGCAGGTGAGCGTGTTCGACGCCCGCCGCGGTCCTTGCTACCGCTGCCTGTTTCCCGACCCGCCCCCACCAGGCCTCGTGCCATCCTGTGCGGAGAGCGGTGTGCTGGGAATCCTGCCTGGGACGATTGGCACATTGCAAGCTACCGAAGCCCTCAAACTGATCCTTGGCACCGGTGAGTCGTTAATTGGCAGGCTGCTGCTCTATAACGCCCAGGATATGAGTTTTGAATTCGTCAAACTGCGTAAGAACCCGGGCTGCAAAGTCTGCGGTGAGAACCCAAGTGTAACGGAGCTGATTGACTATGAGGCCTTTTGCGGTGTCCCTGGACGTGAAGTAGAGACTGGGTCGGCAGGTGAGGAATGGGATATCACCCCTAGTGAGCTGGAAGCACAGCTGAAATCAGGCATCTCCCTATGCCTCGTGGACGTACGCGAGCCCCATGAGCTGGAGATCTCCCATATCGATGGCGCACACAGTATCCCCTTGGGGCAATTGGCGATGCGAAGCACTGAGCTGGATCCGCAGGATGAGATCGTGCTGATCTGTAAAGCCGGGGTGCGCTCGACCCGTGCTCTGCATATCCTGCTTGGGGCAGGCTTCCGCAAGCTGCACAACCTGCAAGGTGGACTCAATGCCTGGGTGAAAGAAATAGACCCAAGCCAGCCGATTTACTAATGCCGTTATCCTCAAGCAGACCACTTTCACTGTTGGCTTTCATGGCGCATCCATCGGATGAAGCCTTCAGTATTGGGGGAACGCTGGCTCTGTATGCCCGGCGAGGAGTCAAGGTGTACGTCGTCTCCGGCACACGCGGTGAGGTGGGTGAGATAGACCCGAAATTGCTACAAGGCTACGGCTCTATCGGTGCACGTCGCGAGGCAGAGCTGCACTGTGCAGCTGAGGCATTGGGCCTTTCAGGGGCGTATTTCCTCAATTACCGCGATTCAGGAATGCCAGGTTCAGCAGAATATAACCATCCGGATGCCATGGCTGCTCAACCCGTGGATGCAGTAGCCGCCAGGGTGGTGCATTTCATGCGCAGGTTGCAACCGCAAGTAGTGGTGACCCATGACCCCATTGGGGGATACAAGCATCCGGACCATATCGCCCTGCAACGTGCGGTAAAGATGGCGTTCGATATGGCTTTAGACCCCAAGATGCCCGATTACTTGCTCCCATTCAAGCCTCACAAGCTGTATTACCAGACGATCCCGAAAGGCCTTCTACGTTGGGCAGTAAGGCTGGCTCCTCTATTGGGTATGGATCCACACCATTTTGGTCGCAACCGCGACATTGACCTGGCGATACTGGTGGAGGAGGGGAACTTTCCCATCCACGCCCGTATCAACTGCCGAAGTGTGAGCAGCGTTCGTGATCAAGCCAGTGCCTGTCATATTAGCCAGGGGGGAGCCTCAATGAGCCGAAAAGGGCCCATAGGTATTCTATGGCGTTACTTTGGGAGTACTGAAACCTTTACGCGCGCTGTGCCACCGCCAGGGAAGGGATTGCGGGAGAGGGATTTGTTCGAGGGGGTGGGGTAGATCGGTCGGAATAAGAATGGATTCATATGATTGAGCATTGCTCTCTTGAATCCTGATAATAGACACCGAATAATGAGAGTCAAAATATAACGGAATCTCAAATCAAAAAAATTTATAGCTTTTGAAGGTAATACCTTATGACTGCTTTGAAATCATCTTTATATCCAAGCAAGCTTGCTAAATATATTATTCAACTACTCGACCGTGAACAAGCCTTGATGGATAACGTTATGCTACAGTGTAAGGGTTTGTGGCGTGCAATGGTCATGCAATTCTAAGGTGGGGGTCATTTACCTCCTGGATATTGGAAATGCCTCACTGGTTGTAATCTGGAAGGGCAAAATAAATCGCCAGATAAAAGGTAAATGCTTCCACAAATCTAGGCAATCCAGTTTCTATTCTCTCCCCACCATCGCTCTTTCCAGCGCTTCCCGCACTGAACGTGTCTCCACCACCTCAATCCCTTTCGGCCAGGGCTCTCCTTTGCGTATCCTCTTGGGCACAATGGCGGTCTTGAAACCCAGCTTGGCGGCTTCATGCAATCTGGCAGGCATCTGCCCCACCATACGCAGCTCGCCGGAAAGCCCCACTTCACCGATCAGCACCGTATCAGCTTTCACAGGTAAATCGCGCATCGAGGAAGCGATGGCAGCCGCCATAGCTAGGTCGGCAGCCGGCTCTTCCACTTGAATGCCCCCAACCACGTTGACGAACACGTCCTGGTCACCCAGGCGAATACCCAGACGTCGCGCCAGCACAGCCGTCACCAGCAGCAAGCGGTTGAAGTCTACCCCGTTGGGGGTACGGCGTGGGTTGCCAAACGCGGTGGGGCTGGATAACCCCTGCACTTCCACCAGGATTGGACGTGTGCCTTCCATGGTTACCGCAATAGCGCTGCCGGGCGCATTCACCATGCGTTCCGCCAGGAATGCTTCAGAGGGATTGGTGATCTCCACCATGCCGCGCTCGCGCATCTCAAACACCCCCACCTCGGAGGTTGCGCCAAAGCGGTTTTTGACTGACCGAAGTAAGCGATAAGATTGAAAACGGTCGCCTTCCAGATAGAGCACTGTATCCACAATGTGCTCGAGCACCCGTGGACCCGCAATGGCTCCCTCTTTTGTGACATGCCCGATGAGGAAAACCGCCACGCCAGAACCCTTGGCTAATTCACGCAAACGGGAGGCGCACTCCCGCACCTGGGTTACACTGCCTGCAGACGACTCGAGCTCAGGCATATAGGTGGTCTGGATCGAATCGACGATAACCATTGCCGGCTTGACCACAGCGATATGCTCCAGGATTGCAGAAAGGTTGGTCTCCGTGACAAGCAGTAAACCCCCAGGCATTTCGTCTTCTTCATCTTTCAACAAGCGCATGGCGCGCATCTTGATCTGCCGCTCGGATTCCTCGCCTGAGACGTATAATACTTCTCCCGTCTGCGCCATTTCCAATGCCACCTGCAGAAGCAATGTGGACTTGCCAATGCCAGGGTCACCGCCGACCAGGACAATGGAACCCGGAACGATGCCACCGCCCAGCACGCGTGCAAATTCACCGATGGAGAGCGCCCAGCGCTCATCGACATCCCCCTCAATTTCAGCTAAACGTCTAGGAGTGGAAGCACCTGTTAACCCGCGTCCGGCAGCATGCACGGCTTTGGCTGGCGCAGCGATAATTTCTTCTACCATGCTGTTCCAGGCACCGCATTGCGGGCAGCGTCCCATGGGGCGGGCAGCTGTCCGCCCGCATTGTTGGCAAACGTATTGGGTATGTGTTTTTGGCATAGAAGAGATTATACCTTTGCTATAGAAAAAGAATAAAAATCGGGGCACTAGTTTTCGTGCCCCGACAGATTCGTCGAATAGATTAGATATTTGGTTTCTAAAGGTCCTCTATCCTACTTCAGGTCAGACGCCTTCGGGTTCAGGTAGTACCTGGGCTGGGGTTTCCTCTGCCCGCCGTAGAACAACCTCATCGTCTCGGTAATCAACGATGATCGCATCGCCATCGGTAAATGTGCCCGAGAGCAAAGCATCCGAAAGCACATCCTCCACCTTTTGCTGGATCACACGCTTCAAGGGTCTGGCGCCCATCTCGGGATCATAGCCCAATTCCGCCAGCTTTTCCAGCGCCACAGGGGTTGCTACCAGGGAAATGTCATGGTCCTTAAGGCGTTCAGCCACCTTGTCTAGCTCCAAATTGACAATCTCCTGGATATCTTCCTTGTTAAGTGCCCGGAAAACGATGACTGAATCCAGGCGGTTGATGAACTCAGGGCGAAAGACCCGTTTAAGTGAGTCCATTAGTTTCTTGCGCATGTCATCATAAGCCAGCTTTTCCTCCGATAGATCATCCTGTTTCAGCGAGAAGCCAAGGGAGGTTTGACGCTTGATCATCTCAGCGCCGATATTGGAGGTCATCACCACAATCGCATTGCGGAAGTCAACCTTGCGTCCACGTGCATCGGAGAGATGCCCCTCTTCCATGATCTGTAGCAGCATATTGTGGGCTTCAGGGTGAGCTTTTTCCACCTCGTCGAAGACTACGATTGAATAAGGGCGCCTGCGTAAAGCCTCAGTTAACTGCCCTGCTTCCTCATAGCCTACATACCCTGGAGGCGCACCCACCAGCCGGCTGACGGTATGGCGCTCCATGAACTCTGACATGTCTAATTGGATGAGGGCATCTTCGCTCCCAAACATGAAGCGCGCCAGGGCTTTGGTCAGCTCGGTTTTACCCACTCCTGTTGGACCAAGGAACATGAACGAGCCAATTGGGCGGCGCGGATCCTTCAACCCGGCACGCGCACGTCGGACTGCTTTGGATATCGCTTGGATGGCCTCATCCTGCCCAATGATGTGCTTCTGTAGGTCATCTTCCATCTGCAATAATCGTTCCGATTCTGCCTGGGCGATCTGCATCACGGGTACACCCGTCCACATGGCCACTACCTCGGCAATATCCTCCGAGGTAACTGTGGGGCTGGTAGCGCGATCCCAACCGGTGCGCAGGAACTCGAGCTGTCGCTCAAGTTCATCCATGCGCTCCTGTAGGTCTTGCGCGTCATCCGCGCGCCCATCTTCGAGTGCGAGTGCGTGGTCCTGGCGCAGACCTTTAAGTTGGGTCATCAAATCCTTGGCTGTCTTCGCAGCCTGGCTTTTATACATGCGGACCCGAGATGATGATTCGTCGATCAGGTCAATAGCTTTATCCGGTAGGAACCGCTCGGTAACATAGCGAGCTGAAAGGTGAGCGGCAGCATTCAACGCTTCGTCAGATATGGTCAAGCGGTGATGCTCTTCGTATGCGGTGCGCACCCCGCGTAAAATTTCAATCGTTTCGTCTATCGTGGGTTCATCCACCATGATGGGTTGGAAGCGTCGTTCCAGGGCAGCATCACTTTCGATATATTTCCGGTACTCGTCCAAGGTAGTGGCACCGATAACCTGTAGCTCACCGCGTGATAGAGCAGGCTTCAAAATATTGGCTGCATCCACCGAAGAACCGGCTGCACCTGCCCCCACTAGCATGTGCACCTCGTCAATAAACAGGATAGCACCGGATGATTTTAACTCGTCGATCACGCGCTTCAGGCGTTCCTCGAACTGACCCCGGTACATCGTACCAGCCACCAGTGAGCCCACATCCAGCTGCATGACACGCTTGTTCATCAGCGGTGCTGGCACATCATTTTCCACGATGCGTTGAGCTAACCCTTCCACGATGGCGGTCTTACCGACACCGGGCTCACCGATCAGTGCCGGGTTGTTCTTATTTCGGCGCGCCAGAATCTGGATCACGCGTTCGATCTCCATCTGCCGGCCAATTACCGGGTCCAGCTTGTTCTCTTCCGCCAGGCTGGTCAGGTCGGTCGCCAACTGGTCCACCATGGGTGTTTTGGCTTTACCAAGTTCCTTCGAAACTTGCTCTCCAGCTCCTACGGTAGAATGGCGAGGAGCTGACTCTCCAGACGAGGTGTGGCTGCTCTCATCCAACACCCGGCGTGTCTGTCGCCGGATTTGCTCAGCTGAAACACCCATCTTGCGCAGCACATCCAAGGCAACACCCTCTCCTAGCTGCACCAAACCTAGTAGAAGGTGCTCAGTGCCGATATAATGATGCCCCATCTTCCGTGCTTCTTCTACAGCATTTTCCAACGCCCGTTGCACCCCTGGTGAAAGGTCCAATTTTGCGGTTGCAACCTGACCGGTGCCGGTGATGCGGATGATCACTTCCTCCATCCGCACGGCATCCAAACCCAGCTCGCGCAACACTCTGCCAGCCACACCCCCCTCTTCCTTCATTAAGCCCAATAGAAGATGCTCAGTGCCGATATAATTCTGACGCATCCGCTCTGCTTCCTGGTGTGCCAGGCTCAGAACCCGTCTGGCGCGCTGCGTAAAACGTTCCATTCCAGCCATCACAATTTCCTCATTGACTATTCTATCAGGATATAGTTTGTCCGATTGGTTATTCTACCAGAGTTTACTCCCCCTGAATGTATATATTGTGTTAGAGTCCTTTAAGCAACGGATAAAATTGAGCGGGGTTTCACCCACCCCGCTCAAACGTTTTATTAGGTTTTTCCACTCATACAGTTTAGCCTGAAGATCCTTGAATCAATTGGATCCTTCTTCATCTGCCGCTTTACTAATGGGTTCTTCCTCTGGAAGAGGTTCAAGCTCATCAGCAGCTCTTTCTTCAGGTTCTGGCATCTCTTCCTCTTTTGGAGGTTCCTCCGGCATGATCGTTTCAGTTTTCGCCTCGCCAGAGAGCATCATCTCATAATCCATATTGGCATAAGCCATCGAATCAACCTTACGCAGCGATAACCCAATGCGCCGTCGTTCAGTATCCACTTTGATCACACGCAAAGTAACCACGTCACCCTCTTTTACCACTTCCTTGGGGTGGTTTATACGCTGGTCGCTCAGCTCGGAGATATGGATCAGACCTTCCAGATCTTCGTTCAGCCTTGCAAACGCCCCAAACTTAGTCAGATGAGTGATCGTACCTTCCACAAGCTGACCTTCCTTCAGGCTTGATACTTTTACAACCCATGGATCAGGCAGAAGCTGGCGGATGGACAGACCAATGCGCTTACGTTCCTGGTCAACAGCAATCACTTTGACCTTGACTTCCTGCCCAACTTTCAGCACCTCACCTGGATGCTCAATGCGCTCCCAGCTAATTTCCGATAGATGTACAAGACCATCAGCACCATCTATATTAACGAAGGCGCCAAAGTCTGCCAGACTGGTCACCCTACCGGTCTTGATTGCGCCTTCCTGGAGTTCATCCAACAGACGGTCCTTGATTGTCTCGCGTGTTTCTTGTAGTGCTGAACGCTCCGATAGGATCAAACGATGACGGGCACGGTCAACTTCGATAACCACCACCTTGATCGGTTCACCAACCATCTTGCTCCAGCGAACATCCGGTGTTTCTTCACCTTCAGCGCGGCGCATCACGCTAACCTGTGATGCCGGGACAAATCCACGCAACATCCCAATAGGGACGATCAACCCACCCTTGTTATATCCGATCACTTTGCCATCATATGCCGCGCCTGAAGCCTTCATTGTTTCGGCTTCAAGCCAATCGTTTTCTTCACGGGCGCGCATATAGGAGAGGACCAAATTCCCACTTGGATCCTCTGGGTTTAGGACATATACGGGTATTTCCTGGCCAATCTGGAAGCTTGCTAGTGTTTCCGGGGGGATTTGCTCTTTCTCTTTCCCCGATATCACCCCCTCTGATTTGGTTCCCACACTCACCAGAATTTCGTTGTCGCCGATACTGGCAATCACACCAGTGCGGATCTCGCCCTGCTTCGGGAAATCAAGGTTCAAACCTTCTTCCTGCAGGAGCGTTTCCATTGAACCTGTGTTTGCTATTGGGCGTTCTTCTGTGTTTTTTGCGTCTATCGTTCCTTCTGGTACTTCCTCCTGCCCAACCTGGGCATTAGTCTGATCCATATGTTTACTCCGGTTAGATTGAAATGTGAATTCTCATTATACACTAGTTTTATCCAAAATTCGGCATATGGAATAAGCTAATGAAGACCATCCCCTTGACGAACAGATAAGCATGGGTAAAAATTGGTTGCTATGGAAGTCCCCCCGTCACTCCCGCATTATACTCTCCGTGCTGCCACCGCCAATGATGCTGCGCGGATTCGCCAAATCATCACCCTTGTGCAGATAAACCCGATGAGCCTGAACTGGCAACGCTTCACATTAGCCACCAATCAGGAAGGCAGAATCATCGGATGCGGTCAGGTAAAACCGCATGCAGATGGCTCCCTTGAGCTTGCCTCCATTGCTGTCCTACCGGATTGGCGCGGTAAGGGTGTCGCCCGAAGAATCATTGAGTACCTGCTGGAGCAGTACCCCAGCACGCTCTACCTGACCTGCCGCTCACAGCTGGAACCGTTATATCATAAATTCGGGTTCGAGACTTTAGAATTCAATGATATGCCCCCTTACTTCCAGCGCCTGAGCCGGATCGTCACACTGTTCAATAAAATCATTCGCCAACGAGATCATTTGCTGGTGATGAGGAGAAATTAGCTTAAGTGATTATAAAGGTCCAGGTTATCCAGGTTTGGGTGGAATCTTGCTCATGGCATATTCCCCCAGGGCAGTGATCGTCAGGGAGGGATTGACACCCGGGTTGGCCGGCATGATCGACCCATCCACTACGTACAACCCAGGATAGTTATGGATTTGGCAATCCAGACCGATCACACCCTCCTGATCATCCCATCCAAAGGATACCCCTCCCAGGATATGGGCTGTGATAGGGGTATCGAACAGGACCTCCACGATGGATCCACCGAAAATCCCATGGATCCGGCGAGTATATTCCTGTGCCACAGAGTGACCTATCTCAATCCGAGTGGGGACGGGATTCTCCTGTGCCGACTGTGAGACCAGCCCGAGCTTAAAAAGTGTCAACCAGCTGCGCCCCAACCGCATACGTAGACGGTTATCCTCTGTTTGCATGGCTAAGAGGATGGTCATCATCTCAGCCCAGCCAGGCAAGACATACGTGCGCAGGAAAACCATCGGCTCTTTGGCCATTTTCCAGATCAGCGCAAACAGTCGCTTCAGGAAATTTCTTTGTGGATCAATCATTGGTGCGGAAATAAGTCGAATTAATGATGAGCCCGACGAATATCGAACCGGCTCAACCGCGGTTTTATTATCGGCGTGAAAAATGGAAGTTATGGCAATCCCCTTCGAATAATCAGTCTGCCTATCCTGGCTCAACATCCCAAGTAGGGCTTCGCTGTTTGAGCGTACAATTTCACCGAGGTGTATAGAAATGCGCGGTAAAGTGCGGGTTACGTCACGACACTTGAACAACAAGCTCAATGTTCCCAAAGTGCCAGCTGAGAAAATGACGTTGCGCGCATGCACTCGCTGCTCTCGCCCGAAAAACCATGCTGTCGTGCGGTGATAAGCGACTTCGTATCGCGCCCCATTTAGCTGACCGGTTGCTAGGGGAATAACATTATGAACATTCGCTTCTGGTAAAATCTTCGCCCCATACTTCTCAGCAAAATATAGGTAGTTTTTTGGCAGGGTATTCTTGGCATTGTAGCGGCAGCCCACCATGCAACCCCCGCAATGGATGCAAGTGTTCCTTGAAGGTCCATTTCCATCAAAATAGGGGTCAAGGATCTCTTGCCCTTCAGCATCCTGCTCTCCCCCAAAAAACACCCCCACCTTTGTCGGTTGGAAGGTGGAACGAACCCCTAACCCAGTGGCTATTTCCTTCAATATGCCATCAGCTGGCCATTGGCGTGGGTTTACTGTAACGCCCAACATATGCTCAGCCATGTCATAGTGGGGTTGCAAGATACTCTTCCAATCCTGCAAATGCTTCCAGGTGGGGTTATTAAACATCTCATCATTCGGGCGCATGAGCACATTCGCATACATCAGGCTGCCCCCACCCACCCCATCCCCATGCATCGCGAGGATATTGCGGAAGAATGAAAACTGCATGATCCCGTAACAACGCAATCCAGGCAGCCACAGGAATTTCCAGATATTCCAGTTAGTCTTCGGGAAATCCTTATCCTCGAAGCGTTTCCCACGCTCCAAGACCAGCACAGAATAACCCTTCTCAGCCAGCCGCATGGCTGAGACGCTGCCCCCAAAACCGGAGCCGATGATCACGAAATCATATACAGGGGTATCCATGAGTGTCATTCTCTCCGAAAAAAATATGGTCGGAATAATTTCCTCTGCTCCCCACCCGAGGGTTAATATTGATAGAAACCTCTACCCGATTTCCTGCCCAGGTATCCTGCATCCACCATCTTGCGCAACAATGGACACGGGCGGTATTTATCATCACCCATATCGCGCTGTAGCACTTCCATCACGAATAACACCACATCCAACCCAACCAGGTCTGCCAGGGCGAGAGGTCCCATCGGATGATTCATCCCAAGCTTCATCACCGTGTCAATCGCTTCAGGGGTACCAATACCTTCCTGTAGGGCAAAAATCGCCTCATTGATCATTGGGCAAAGGATGCGGTTGGAAATAAAGCCGGGTGAATCATTGGCTTCCACCGGCTCTTTGCCCATCTTACGGCAGACGTCCATCGTAGTTGCAGTGGTCTCCACTGAGGTTGCCAGACCACGGATCACCTCCACCAGCTTCATTAGGGGAACTGGGTTCATGAAGTGCATCCCAATCACGTTTTCAGGGCGTTTGGTTACCGCAGCAATCTTGGTGATGCTGATCGATGAAGTGTTGCTTGCCAAAACTGCCCCGGGTTTGGCGATTTGATCCAGGTCATGGAATAATTTCAACTTCAGATCAGGATTTTCCGTAGCTGCTTCAATCACCAGATCGACATTCGCTGCTCCATCCAGTGCCGTGCTGGTCTGGATGGATAGGGCAGCCTGTTTTTGTTGCTCGTTGATTACCCCTTTGCCAAGTAATTTCTCAACAGATTTTGCGATTGTCGCCTGCGCCCGTTCCACCTGCCCTGGGACTACATCCATCATTGTTACCTCGTATCCAGAGGTAGCCGCTACTTGGGCGATGCCATTTCCCATTGTCCCCGCCCCCACTACGAAAATCGAGCGAATGTCCATGTATTCCTCCTCAGATTATGTCATCGAGGGCTTCGTTCTATGAAGCCCGAAGCATCGCTAACGCTTTATGTGAGCGATGTCGAGCTATTGCACGCGCGTATACTCCGGTTGCTTCTTCCTAAATTACTCCACCTCGATTGCCATCGCTACCGCTTCAGATCCACCCAGGCACAGTGAAGCCATGCCTTTCTTTAACCCGTGGTCCTTCAGGGCATAGATGAGGGTAGCTAAAAGGCGTGCTCCACTGGCACCAATCGGGTGTCCCAAGGCAATGCCTCCGCCGTTGACGTTGACTTTCTCCCAATCCCAGCCCTGACCAGCCAGCTCATAGCCGTTTGCCAGCACCTGGGCTGCAAAGGCTTCATTAAGCTCAATTAAATCCACATCAGTCAGCTTCCAGCCAGCCTGCTTCAGCACCACCGGAATGGTTTTCGCCGGTGCAGCAAAGAGATATTTCGGTTCCAGAGCAACATTCCCATAACCCAGGATGCGTGCGAGTGGTTTTATGCCCATTTGCTCAGCTTTAGCGCGGCTGGCTACCACCACGGCTGCGGCACCGTCATTCAAGCCAGGTGCATTTCCAGCGGTCACCTTGCCATCCTTTTGGAATGCTGGGCGCAGTTTAGCCAGTCCTTCCAGGGTTGTATCTCGCCGAGGTGTCTCATCCGTGTCCACCACCGTCACCTGCCCCTTACGACCCTTCACCTCCACCGGCGCGATCTCCTGCTTGAATTTTCCCCCATCGATAGCGGCAATGGCTTTCATATGGCTCTTATAAGCATACTCATCCATGGCTTCACGTGTGACGTTGTACTCATTGGCAATAAATTCAGCCGCGTCTCCCATCGACCAATTTTCCAACGAACACCACAGACCATCTTTCAATAATGCATCCGTTAATTGGGCATGACCGAAGCGCAGGCTGCCTGTCCGCCCATCAACCAGAAAGGGCGCCCGGCTCATACTCTCCATGCCGCCCGCCACAAACAAATCCCCATCGCCTGCCCGGATGGCTTGTGCGGCCAGCATGGCTGCTTTTAATGCCGACCCGCACACTTTGTTGATTGTGAATGCTCCCACTGATACCGGTAGCCCAGCATAAATGGCTGCCTGGCGGGCAGGGTTTTGCCCCAGCCCCGCTGAAACCACGTTTCCCATGATGACTTCTTTGATATCCGCGGGATTTGGGATGGAAGCCCGATCCACTGCTGCTTTCACCACCCATGCCCCCAGATCTACGGCCGACAGGCTGTTGAATCCGCCCTGGAAACTCCCTGAAGGAGTGCGTACCGCACTCAAAATTACAGCCTCAGTGTCCTTGTTGCTCATTGTTTTCTCTCCTGGATTTTCCGTAATTGGCGTTTATATCAGTTCTTGAATGAGCTCTGTGTTCCTTCGATCAGCTCCATTGATGGTCTTATCTGGCATCCCAAACCTCTTTCACTCTGCGGTAAGTCTCCTCTAGTAACTCAGGCAGCACTCGGGTTTGAGATACGGATGACATAAAGTTAGTATCCCCGACCCAACGTGGAACGACGTGTAAATGCACATGTTCCGATATCCCCGCACCTGCCGCATTACCGATATTCATGCCTAAATTAAACCCCTGGGGTAAATAGATCTCCTGCAGCACCTGGATTGCCCGGGCTGCCAAATCCATGATCTCGGCACGCGAATCAGTTTCCAACAGTTCCAGCGATGGCTTGTGCTCGTAAGGTACGATCATCAGGTGCCCGCTTGTATATGGAAAGCGGTTTAGCATCACAAACGCTTTCGAGCCACGGAAGACGATCAGGTTTTCCGGACCATCCACCTGTTTCAATCCGTTGCAGAAAATGCAGCCTTCTTCAGATTTGGGAGTTAATATATATTCCATGCGCCAGGGAGACCAAAGGTAATTCATATTACCGGCTTATTGTAGCAAAGAATCAGGCTTTGCGGAATAGTGTCAATGCAAAGTTATGATGGTCTTTTTTTACTTTGCATTGACATCCCACCCTAACGCGGGTATCCTAATACGAATGTCTCAGCTTCCGCTTTTCTCTCCACACATTCCCGCCTCTTGGACGGTCACTGATCTGACTCGTTATTTGCGGGAGCTGCTCGAGTCAGATGAGCTGCTTCAGGATGTATGGGTGACTGGGGAGGTGTCTAATTTTTCGCGTCCTGCCTCAGGACACGTGTATTTTACACTAAAGGATAACTCAGCCTCCTTACGCTGTGTGATGTGGCGAAATGCCGTCCTTCGGCAAAGCTTTTCACCTCGTGATGGCGATGCGATCGATGTGCATGGTGCTATTAGCGTCTACGAAGCTGGTGGGCAATACCAGCTTTACGCAGATATTTTCCGGCAGGCAGGCGAAGGTGCTTTGTACCAGGAATTCCTGCGCCTGAAAGCGAAGCTGGAAGAGGAGGGGCTGTTTTCCCAGGAACGTAAACGGCCCATCCCACTCAAACCCAAGCGAATCGGTATCGTCACCTCTCCCACCGGGGCAGCCTTTCAGGATATGCTCAATACCCTACGCCGGCGCTACCCCCTGGTGGAGGTGGTGCTGGCACCAACTCCAGTTCAGGGTGATGAGGCTCCAATGGGGATCATCACAGCCTTACACGATGTGATCCGGGTTGCCGAACCCGATGTGATCATCCTGGCACGGGGAGGCGGCTCGATCGAGGACCTGTGGGCTTTCAACGATGAGCGAGTGGCAAGGGTGATTGCCGCTTCACCAGTACCGGTTATCACGGGCATTGGACACGAGACCGACTTTACCATCGCCGATTTTGTAGCAGACCTGCGCGCCCCCACCCCTACCGCTGCTGCTGAGCTTGCCACCCCCAACCAGGCTGACCTGCGTCTTGATCTGGCAGATCTCACCGACCGTCTCAACCGTCTCTTGCAGAGCTTCACCAGTGAGCTCCGTTGGTCATTCAAGGGGATTCAGAACCAGCTGGAGAGGAATTCACCCCTTTTCCAGATTCAATCTAACAGTCAACGCGTTGACGAGTTGGACCATCGCCTGAGTGCTGCCACCAACCACCTGTTTCAGTTGGCTCGGATTCACCTGACGGGGTTGATCCAACATTTGGCAGCGCTAAACCCGATAGCTGTATTAGAACGTGGCTATGCCATTGTTACCAGTCAGGCTGGAGAAGCGATAGCACGCGTAGGTCAGGTCAGCCCTGGAGACTCTTTGAGTGTGCAGGTCAGTGATGGTGATTTTAATGTTCATGTGGATGTATGAGCGATGAAGATTACATATTTATTCACCAAAGACGTGCTGACAATGTAGCAGTCTTCCGCAGAGACATTGTCTTTGGAAGGAAGGCGTTGTTGGCCCGACAAAGCAATCCCCTCCTGACACTCAAGATCTCCTTTCATGGAGTAGATTGCGACGACTAGCAAAAATCGCTGGTTTCACATAGCAGAGAAATAATAAAAGGAGTAGGTTATGTCGCCCGCAAAACCAAAAGCAAAATCTAGCCAGCCACCAGTGGAGCAACTATCCTACGAGCAGGCACTGGCTGAACTGGAGGCCATCGTTGCCTCTCTCGAGGCTAATATACTTCAGCTGGATGAATCCATGGCTCTTTATGAGCGCGGTCAGGCACTAACCAAGCATTGTGTGGTGTTACTGGACAAGGCTGAGCTGCGTGTCAAACAGCTATCTGGAGATTCCCTGGTAGAAGCAGCAACTGTTGAAGATTAAGGATACTGGATGCAAATCTTTCAAAACTACGTTCTTATCGCCGCGTTGATTGCCTGGGGGATAGCCCAGGTGATCAAGGTGCCACTGGAATTTTTGCAAACCCGTCATTGGAATTGGGCGCTTCTGATATCCCCCGGTGGCATGCCCAGCTCCCATTCAGCCCTGGTGGTTGGCATCACCCATGGGATAGGACTCTCAGTCGGATTTGGCTCACCTTTGTTTGCCCTGGCATTCGCTATGAGCATGATCGTCATTTATGACGCCACCGGCATCCGCCGCCAGGCAGGCAAGCATGCTGAGCTGATCAATGCCATGATCAATGACCTTGCATCTGGTAATCCATTAAAAGAAGAGCAGCTGCGTGAAGTCTTGGGTCACACCCCTCTCGAAGCACTGGGCGGCATCCTGCTTGGTCTGGTGGTTGCCCAAATTACCTGGATGCTCTGGGTAAAGTAGGCTCTTTACTTTGTTTTACTATGTGTTCGCGCTCGTAAAGGATAACACGCTCTATCGTCTCATCCAATGTGTAGTGCGGCTCGAAACCTATTAGCTGGTGGATCTTTTCCAGGTCAGGCACCCGGCGGCGCATATCTTCGAATCCGGGTGCATAAGCTTCCTCATAAGGTACATATACAATCTTAGATTGACTTCCAGTGGCAGTGATGACCCTTTCAGCCAGCACTCGGATGGTCACTTCCTCAGTCGACCCAATATTGAATACCTGACCGACCGCCTCGGGGTGTGAAGCTAATTTTACGATTACATCAATAATATCTGCCACATCGCTGAAACAGCGGGATTGCTCGCCATCCCCATAGATGGTGATGGGTTCGCCTGATAAGGCTTGGCGGACAAAACGTGGTAGCACCATCCCATAGCGCCCGGTCTGGCGTGGCCCAACGGTGTTAAAGAAGCGCATGACCACCACTGGTAGACCAAATTGGTGGTAGTATGCCAATCCCATGAATTCATCGATCGCCTTCGAAGTGGCATAGGCCCACCGGCTGTGGCTGGTAGGTCCCATCACACAATCATCCTCTTCGTTGAACGGGACCTTAAATCCCTTCCCATACACCTCAGAGGTAGATGCAAGCATCACCTTGCATCCATAACGGTTGGCGGTCGTCAGTACCGCTTCCGTCCCCATGATGTTGGTGGCAATCGTATGTACTGGATCTTCGACGATCAGCTTGACCCCCACCACAGCCGCCAGATGGATGACGATATCCGCTTCGCTGGTCAAACGGTCGAGTACCTGGCTGTTGGTGATGGTCTCACGCACGAACTGGAAACCCTGGGTTTGGAGTAAATGTTGGATGTTATCCAGTCTCCCGGTGGAGAGATTGTCAATGGCAACTACATGATGACCCTTCTGTAGCAGCAGCTCACACAAGTGACTACCGATGAAGCCTGCTCCACCAGTGACTAAAATCTTTTCATTCATGCTTACCATCCTTTTCGTCAATGTCGAAGTTTATCATTATAGATTGTTTATGCTACTGCATTGTGATACGTGTAAAGGATTGGCTGGTTTTGCCATCCAGGTCTGATACCATAAATCCCACCAGGTATTCCCCAACAGGGGCGTACACTGCAGACCAGGCGAAGATACTGTTGCTGCTAAAGGTTAGCGTGTCACCAGGCACCTCAACCACTTGCGTAACGTTACCGTTCGAATCCAGGTCCATCCACTTTTGCAGGATGGTAAAAGTATCCCCCTCCGCAGGGGTGATCTCTGCTGGGGCACCGGTGTCATCATGCCCCTGATAGCCAAAGACTCGGGTGAGCTTGCCATCCATAAATAGAAGCTGGGCGAATTTTTGCTCGCTTGAATCAGCAAATGTGTATGTACCGCTCAGCGTATAAACTGCATCACTGGCAGATGCACCGTAGGCAACCGGGGTGAACAAAGCCAAGACAGATGTCGTCCCATCTGAAACGGAGAACAAGCTCCCGTCCCAGTTGAAATTGATGCTGAAGGACTCGCTCTTTGGCCAGGCGGGGTAATACACTCCACCCACCTGTCGCGTCTCAGGACTTTCCAGATAATCCGTGTCAGCGACAAAGATCGAATTGGAGGACGCATCATACAATCCAATGAACAGGTAGGCATAACCGATGTTCTGCCCACTAATGCTGGCGCCGAGGCGTACAGTTTCTCCTGCGGCTAGCGAATCGCTCGAAGCTGTGACCTCCGAGATGTCGATCACCCCCGCTCCTGGGGCACGCGATGGCATTCCAGCAGATGGAGCAACAACTTCAATTGCATCCGAGCGGAAGGAGCGATCATTATAATGAAAAGCCAGGAAATCATCCCACAGTGAAGTTTTAACAAAGCGCTCGGCCAGCAGATTATAAGATTGCGGACCAGTATATGGCGAGTTGTATAGCGTCGAATTTGGGAAGTAAATAGCAATTCCAGTCGAACCCGGCCTGCTTGAGCCGTGTTTTTCTGCCAATACAGCGTTGTGCATCGTTTCTAGCAAGGTGGTAACAGCCTGTGTCAATTTACTACTATTGGCTTCCTTCGAAACCAGTTGTACGAAATTACCCAGGTCAATATATGAGGCTACTGATTGTTTACCGAATACGCTGGTGTAAGATTGGGCGTAATTGCGTGCTGTTGCCACCACCGATTGGTCTTCATTCTGGAGGATATATGTGAAATTGTTGAATTGAGTCATTAAATTGGGGAGTGCCTCCAGATCCACCGCAGTGAGGGTCGCCTCACGCTTGATCTGCTGAGCCAGCTGAGCTGCGCTAACCTGGCTTATCCCAAAGAATCCACCCATGGGTGAACCCTGGCGCAGGAAGTCCTGCCTGGCCTGGTCATCCACGATGCGTTGGTCCTGGTCCACGTAGGAACTCACGACATCTGCAGCCAACTGCTGGCTACTCATATCTGGGTTATCCACCAACTCCTGCAGGAAGCTGGTATAAGCCCATCCCAACGACGGCTCGACCTCCTCCGAGGCCAAAGCAATCTGTGCATGTGGCTGCAACGCGGCATACACTTCCAGCTGGCTCATCAAGCAGGCATCCATGCCAATGATATCGAATTTCTCCAGCCCAGTCTGTTGTCGGATTTGTCCGAGTGCCTGGTCAATCTCAGAGAGGAACAGGAAATCTCCACCCATTGCTGAGGCCAGTGGAGCACGGCTGTTATCACTGCTGGCTGGCGCTGGGTCACTCCAACCTCCCGGCCATCCCATTCCGTGATCTGATAATACCAGCACGTAACGGTCCGCCGGATAAGTCTCCATCGCCCAGGTGACGAAGTCCACCAAGGTGTTGCCGTCCGCCATGTTCACCTCACCCAAATCTCCAACCATCTGCGAATGGATGGTATTTAGGTCATTATCCTGTGTCACCAGATAGCGGCGGGTGGAAGTCCAATTGCCATCACCCTGGAATGCGCCCCGGTAACGGTCCAGCTGTGCCACGATGGCTACCCGGTCAGTAGAGCCAGCCCTCTCTGCTTCGTTGAGGTCAACGAAGATATCCTGCTCCAACACCTGGTCATCCGCATCCTGGTATAACATCACCAGCCATTTCTGGCCAGTTTGTCCTACCACAGGCACCCGCGTCGGGCGGGGTGTGCTGGTGGGAAGATTCTGAACGATTGGATTGCTTTCTGTAGGTGGTTCCAATAAAGGTGCTGATGTCTCCTGGTTGCCCCCTCCGCCTCCACTCATCAGATAGTAAACAATGATCACGATCAAGATCAGGATGCCACCACAACCGCCCATTTTCCCTTTGGAGGGGATGTTAATTCCTCCACCCCCGCTGGGTCTGCTTGGTCCTCCCTCTCCCCCACCTGTTTGGCGTCTGATCGGGGCTTCGGCACGCTCGGTGGGTTTATCCGCCTTGCGCCGGCGCTCAACATCTACTGACGGTTGATCACTCATTTTGCATCTCCTCAGGTGTTAATTGGATGATTTAGTGATTGTAATACAATTTTCATTAATGTAATTAAGTAGGAGCAATGTCCCAAAATTACCTGGGATCACCCGTAAGGAAAATAATCACATACGTAGAGAAGTTCATCGCTTATCTCAACCAAACTGGATAGTTACAATCACTCATTGACTCTCTTTAGTAAATTTGCTATAGTATAAAAAATCCCTGCAGCACCATCGATATAATTGTATAAATAAATACTAAATGTATTCGGGAAGTAAAATAGATATGAAAGATTTCTATGAACAATTAGCTACCTTCGTAGATCAGCTGCCAGCTGGTTACCCACGGACCGAAAGCGGGGTTGAGCTCCGCATCCTGCACAAGCTATTTACCCCAGAAGAGGCCGAGCTCTTTATGCATCTTACCCTGCTTGGCGAAGAGCCTCAGGTGGTCGCCCACCGGGCAAAACTGCCGGTGGACATCGTTAGCCAGCGCCTGGATGAGATGGAGAAGAAAGGTCTCGTCATGGGAATCCACCGGTCTGGAAAACCGACTGCATACCTCGCTCAACATTTCGCTGTTGGCTTCTGGGAAGGCCAGACCAATCGCCTGGACCGTGAGTTAGTGGAAGATTTTGAAGAGTATTTGCCTTCCTTATTCAATGCAGAGCTTTGGCGTAAAGCGCCCCAGATCCGTACTATCCCCGTTGGAGAGAGCATCCCCAATCTGGCAGAGGCTATGCCCTACGAGCTTGCCGAAAAAGTGATCGCATCACATTCTACTTTCGCCGTAACGAACTGCATCTGCCGTAATGAGATGCATATCATTGGTAAGGGCTGTGATAAGCCTGTGGAAACCTGTATGAGTTTCGGAGGGGTGGCAAAATATATAATCGCCTCGGGGCGTGGTCGCAAAATATCCCGAGAAGAGATATTGGCGATCCTCAAGCAAGCGGACGAAGCCGGTTTGGTGCTTTCTCCAGCAAATTCAAAGGATCCAGCGTTTTTATGCGCATGCTGCGGCGACTGCTGTGGCATTTTACGTAGTGCCAAGCTCCATCCCAAACCCTCTAGTATTATCTCCAGCCCTTATATGGTTGCCCATGATGATGTCATCTGTTCTGGCTGTGGCACTTGCGTCGATCGCTGCCAGATGGAAGCCATCACAATTCCGAACGGCATCGCAGAAGTGAACCTCGATCGCTGCATTGGCTGCGGGCTGTGCGTCAGCACTTGCACCACCGGAGCCATGACCCTAGTTCGCAAGCCAGAGTCAGAGCAGCGCTTCATTCCCAAAGATATTGTTGCCACCAACCTCCAACTAGCCCAGACCCGCGGTGTCTTATCCAATGTAGATCTGGTGACGATGCTTGTCAAATCAAAGATTGACCGTCTGGTTGCTCGAATTTAGGAAAAGATTTATTGAGACGCAGGCCGATAGATAATTACTAAGTCTTCTACCAGTGTTATTTCTTAATCGAAACTGTACTCGGTCAACCGGAATTCATCGGGATTTGGGGATTTGGTAGCCCATGAAACCGATGTACTGTATGGTCATCGAGAGACTATTCGTCTATATTGGTTGGCTCCATCGCTTATACACTAATAGCATCGATTTCATGTGGATAGCTGATCTATCTCCCCCTTGTTATATACCCTGACAACAATGCAACTCATTCCATCCTGAAGAGGTTAAATATCTACCTGTCTAGCCATCTATGACGATTGTTATAAAGTAGATTGTATTCGAATCAAACCTATTCGCTGTGGTTGAAGGCTGGCAAGATCACTTCAAACGTGGAACCTTGGCCAGCTATGCTTTCCACCCGAATTTCGCCGTGATGCGCCTGGGCTATCCATTGGGCGATAGCTAACCCCAAACCAGTACCAGACGAATCCTGTCCACTCGCATCGGTTTCAATTCCATTAACCCGATTGCGTGCTACATCCACCTGGTAAAATCGATCAAAAATATGCGCCAGGTGTTCAGCAGCGATGCCGATGCCGTTATCGCTCACGCGTACCCAGGCTAATTGGCGGCCGGTTTCTTCCCGTCTCCCCACTGAAACACCCACTTGGGGATTGGTGACGGTGGCTGAATATTTTATGGCATTTTCCACCAGGTTGGTGATCATCTGGATTAGAGTGGGGCGATCCCCTCGGATCAGGATTTCCGGTAGATCACCTGCGATCAATGCTACCCGCTGGGTTGCCGCCAATGGCTCCATGCGTTCGATCACTTCCAGGGTCAAATCGCTTAAATCCAACATATCAGTTTTTATTTTCACCTGACCGGCATCCATGCGCGCTAAAGCCAGTAAATTATTTACCAGGCGGATCATAAACTTGTTTTCCGATTGTATAGTGCTTAGGACGCGCTCGTACTCATCCACTGAACGCCGGGTCGAAAGCGTCCGGTTGGTCTCGAGGTCAATGATCGTTAACGGGGTGCGCAGTTCATGGCTGGCGTCAGCAGTGAACTGCCGCTGGCGCTCAAAGGCAGCCTGCAAGCGGTTAAGCATATCATCGAATGTATTCGCCAGCTCCGATAACTCATCCTTTCCAGGTAAATGCAGGCGCTTGTGGAGATCGGTTTCGCTGATCTGCCTGGCGGCTTGGGTGATAGTATGCACAGGACGCATTGCCCGATCGGCTAACCAAATGCCCCCGGATAAAGCGATTGCCAGGGTCAAGACATTGCCTATCACTAGTGAGACCAGGAGGCGTCCTAGCTGGTTGTTGGCATCCAACGGCACACCCACTAACAGGTATCCACTAACTTGCCCATTTTGAAGGATTGCCTCATTGATGAACAGGTATCGATCGTTTTCGATTAGCGGTATTTTTGGTACCGATATTTGTTGTATGCCTTTCCACCCAGCAAGAGGGAGGTCTAATTGCTGAATTTGTTCCGCTGTCAATGCACCGGTGCTTTGCAGAATTGTCCCATTTACTGCTTGAATCGCCACCACATCACCTTCTAGCAAATTGGTATTCGAGCCAGAAATGGTGTTGGATGTCGTCGGAGAGACAGTCTGCGGAGGTTCGATTCCGCCTTCTCTTTCGTTTGAAGGACTAAGCATGTGTTCTAACGTGATATTCAACCGCCCAAGAGCAATCGACCGAATATCCTGCGCCTGGCGCCAATAGACGAAACCACCGAATATCACCAACACTACCCCCAAAATCAATACAAACCAAACTACCAGCCGGAAACGAATGCTGTGAAAAAATTGTACAAGGGGTTGTTTTGGGAAATTACCCCGGCTTTTCATAAGTTTTATAAAATCTCCTCCCCCTAGATTGGGAGCCAGGCTGGGGGTAATGGTTAAATTATTATGCTTCTGGCTTGTTCAAACGATAACCAAAACCACGTATGGTTTCTATCAACTTCACCTCGAATGGATCATCCAATTTACGGCGGAGACGGCGGATATAGACATCCACCAGGTTCGAGGCGCTGGCTCCACCATAATCCCACACGTGCCTTTCAGCCATTTCACGTGTGATCAGCCAGTTGGGATTACGAAGCATATACTCAAGCAGCGCAAATTCCTTACTGGTCAGTTCAATCGTCGCTCCAGCCCGTCGGGTGGTATGAGTGGCTGGGTTGAGTTCTAAATCACCTGCGACCAGTAACCCGGTTTTATCGGGAGCATCACGCCGTAGTAGCGCCCTTAACCGTGCTCGCAGCTCATCCAGAGAGAACGGCTTAATCAGGTAATCATCAGCGCCGCTATCCAGGCCTTTAACACGCTCCTCAACTGTGTCGCGCGCAGTGAGCAGAATGATCGGGGTGCGCAGGTGCTGCAGGCGCAGGTTACGGCAAACTTCCAATCCGTCACGTTTGGGTAACATAATGTCGAGTATGATGGCATCATAAGGGGTCAATTCTGCAAGTTCCTGCCCTTCCACTCCATCCGAAGCCGTGTCCAGAATGTAACCCGATTCCTCCAGGCTGAGTTTGATGGAATTCCTTAGGCGTTGGTTATCCTCGACAATCAGCAGACGCATATCGGGATTATACAACTTTCCAGATTTACCGTCTTACAGCTCGTGAGGGATTGGGAATCAAGGGACGCTCCTCTTTTTGCTTTTTAATTTGCCGGGCACGGATCAACCAATAGGATGTCAGAAATACAACCACCATGAATGTGGCTAAGTAGATGAATTGCACTGTCCCCAGGGAAGAATCGCTGCCAGCAAAAAATGCGTGTAGTATTACCCCCAGGTAAGCCATCAAACTCAGAGTATGAATAGCCTTGAATTTCTTTTGCCCGATCTTTTTACGCAAGTAAAAGGTGATTGTCACCAACAGGGTCAGGTAAAAACCCAGCACGCCTAGCCCTACCCACAAGGGTCGATAGGGTGAAATGAATGGCACCAATATTTGAACCAATGTGAAAGGCAGATATTGATCGATCATCAAGACACTAACGTGCAATATGATGAAACCGATCGAAAGCAGTGAGATATATTCATGAAAATCGACGGCAAACGTCGGTGAAAGAAATCGCTCAAAGAACTTCGTAGGGATTGCCAGACCCCAAACCATGGAGAACCAAAGCAGGAAATAAGCTACCCACCCCGCAGCACGGGTGATATACCAGGTAGTATGCGTGTTGTTCATGGCAAACAGCCTTGAAAGTAGGTTGCCGATTGCCTGACCAGCTGGTAGATCCCTGAAGACGAACAAGCCCAACGCTCCCAGGAGCAATCCACCCAGTAAAAAGCCTCCACCAAAGATCCAGAGGGCAACGTGTTTATGGGTAGATTCACTAGATATAGTTTTGAGACTAGACATGGAACACCTCATGATAATTGTCGGAACCATGCACCCAACCGTGTTTATCCACAGCCAGGAATGCTTTCGAAGATTGGTTATTGAGCAGTCCATCCACACTCTGCGGTCCGGCTATCAGCAGGGCTTTGGCATACACCTCAGCTTCTGCGGCTGACTCTGCCCAGACGGTGGTGCTCAGCCATTCAGTCACCGCAGGTTGACCGCTGCGCGGGTCAATGAGATGATGTTTTAATTGACCATTGTGCTTCCATTGCCGCTTGGCGATCGATGATGTGGCCACTGCACCCGGCATTACATGTAATACTGCTAGGTCCTGGTCTGGATCGAGTGGGTTTTCCAAGCCAATCTCCCAGGTAGTTTCACCTTCTGGTAGGTTGATCAAGAACATATCACCACCAGCGTTGACCGCACACGCGCTGGAGACTATTGCCAGTTCCTGTGCAGCCTGCTCGGCAATCCAGCCTTTGGCAATCCCGCCCAGGTCAACTTGCATGCCTTGGGGCAGCAGGATTGATTTTGTAGCCAAATCGAGCTGAATCTGGCGAAAATCGTGCTTTTCAACTTCCAGGGGCGGCTGCATGCGAGGGGGACTCTTCCTTATTTCATCCATACTGCGGTCATAGCCGGCCTGTTTCAAGGCTGGGAGAATCGCCGGGTTGAACAACCCATCCGTTTCGATAGCCAGGTGGTATGCTTGCTCAATCACTTGATACATCTCTGTCGACGCTTGAAACCATACTTCCGCAGAGCGGTTGAGTTGTGCGAGCTCGCTCGCATCGGAAAAACGGGTGAAGCGCTGTTCGCTCCGGTTTATGAGCTCACGAGCTAACAAGAACCCTTTTTTTATCAGGGCGATATCGCTTCCACTGGCTGCCAGGAGAATGTCCGAGTTCATTGCGCGAAATTCATCGTAGTGCATGTCATCTACCGCCAGCAATGTTATGAACCACCAGTGCGCAAACGTGGACCGAAGGAAGGGGATTGGAATTGCCCTGAAAATGGAAATGCTTCTGATTGTGAATTGCGGCTGAATGATCGCAATGTCTGGTTGGAAGCAGGAGCGGTTATCCCTGGTTGGTTGAATTGCAGCGGAGCGGGTTTATTGGCGTGTGCCAGAAGCGCCCAGCCTGCGAAAAAGCTGAATAGTGATGCAACCGTTATCCAGATCCGCATGCTATTTTTAATGATTTTCATATTAGATACCTCTCGGACGTTAACTTTCGTGTGGAGTGATAGTCAGAATCCACCCTGGTTTATTATCGGGGATTGCCCTTAGTTAGTGAAATGTTGTTGAGCTACCCTGGGGAAGGTAGATATTTCCACTTCGGTCAATGGCGATCACCCCACGTTGTTGAAGCACCAATAAAAGCGATTGGTATTGTTGGATTATCTGGCTCGCCTGATCCAGTTGAGTTTGAAGATCATTCACCTGCTGCTGTAATTGTTGAACATCTGACGAAGAAGATGCTGAAGGCACAACGTTATTACCGCCGCTATTTGTGGCGTTATTTCCCGTGGAACTGGTACTGGGTGAATTTTGTAGTGCTACGGTATTCGTATTGGTAAGCGCGCTCACCCCGACAACCAGAATTCCTAAACCGATGATGGTGGTAATGATCACAGCAGTCAATATAGCGGATATATGTTTCATAATATTTCCCTTCCAGGATACCCGATATTGTGTATCCAATTCGACATAATATATCAAGTAAAGATGACAAACAGATGAACGATCAGAAATTAAATAAACACATCCAGTAATTATTTCTAGATAGATGTGTTTATAAAATATCCAAATTTCTTGGATACGTGTTATAAAAAGTGGATTTTCCTAAACATCTAGTCACCGTTTAAATGGGTATTGATCTTGCCTGATTAGGCATACATATGATCGATATCCAGGTCATCAGGTTTGACTAGATGCTTCTTTATTTTTTGTGGCGACCAGCCGTCGGAGGTTGTATATTCGCAGGACTAAACATCTCTGCACCAAGCCTGTATCCAACCGCCTCAAGGCGTGGAGAGAACATCGGGCGGATGCCGGTTGGTCTAAAATAACCAAGCACTCCACCCTCCGCCGAGACTCCCGTCTGTTCAAACTTAAAAATGTCCGTCATGACAATTGTGTCCCCTTCCATGCCCGCAACTTCAGAAATAGCAGTGATTTTACGTGGGCCATTTTTAAGCCGAGACTGGTGGACGACCAAATCTACAGCCGAGGCTACCTGCTGGCGGATAACCTTCAGCGGTAACTCCATCCCGGCCATGAGTACCATAGTTTCCAAACGCATGAGCGCATCACGCGGCGAGTTGGCATGCAAGGTTGTGAGTGAACCATCATGTCCAGTGTTCATTGCCTGTAACATATCTAGAGCTTCACCCCCTCGACATTCACCCACGATGATCCGGTCCGGTCGCATCCTCAAAGAATTCCGGACCATGTCACGGATGGTTACCTGTCCATGGCCATCAATGTCGGGAGGCCGTGACTCCATTCGAACCACATGTTCTTGATCTAGGCGTAGCTCTGCTGAATCTTCGATGGTAACGACCCGCTCCGTCTCAGGAATAAAACTGGAGAGCACATTGAGTAAAGTTGTTTTTCCCGAACCCGTACCCCCCGAAACGACGATATTCAGCCTCCCCATTACGCAAGCCCTTAAGAAATCAGCCATGGTGCGGGTGAGAGTATCAAACTCGATGAGCTGATCAATAGTGAACTTACTCTTGCTGAATTTCCGGATCGTGAGCATGGGACCATCAAGGGCTACTGGTGGGATTACAGCATTAACCCGTGAGCCATCCGGTAAACGTGCATCCACCATCGGGCTATCAGTATCCACTCGGCGACCAAGCGGAGAGACGATCCTCTCGATAAGGCGCATGATATGTGCATCATCATCAAATTTAATACTGGTTTGAAGTAGCTTACCTTGACGTTCAATGTAAATCTTTTTTGGGCGATTAACCATCACTTCTGTGACATCCGGGTCATCTAGCAAGGACTGGATAGGACCAAAGCCAATCAAGTCATTTAATATGTCTCGAAAGAGTTGAACCCGCAGACTCTCTGGTAGTTTTATGCCGGTTTGTTCATAAGCCTTTGTCAGGCTCTCTCGAACAATCGTCGCTCGTTCCGCTGGGGATGTTGATAACTGCGTAAATTCATGAGCTACGGCGTTGGTTAGAAAGGTTTTTAGTTTCGCCAGATTAGAATCTTGCGAGGGTATGCTACCGGACTCCATTGAATTTTCCATAATTATTCTCCTGTTGTCGCCGGTTTGTCTTGATGTTCTTCAATGGGCATCAACCAGACGATGTGCTCACGATTGATAGCTAGAAATTCACTGGTGTAAACGATTTCGCCTTCCAGGCTGAAGATTTCGGCACTGGTCACAGCTAAAAAAAGATTGGATTGGTTGATTTCGTCACTTAAACGTTCTCCCTTGCGAACATGCACATTGCCTCGGATGCGATGCGTCGTTGTCTGCAATTGACACAAAACTACATCCTTTGTAATGACATCAGTGTAAAACTTGCCCTTTTCATCAAATTCGAGAACCATTGCTAATCTCCTTGACGGTTTGCCTGACCGTGATGCTTTTGGCGATTTGGTTAGTACCCACCTGGAATGGATAATTGGATAATTCCATGAATATAGGTACAGCTTTGCTGATGCACATTACACTCGACTTTTGGTCATATCGGATAAGGTTAAGACAATTATTTTCATTGAATCCGCCATTTATTTCATCTTATACAGTGAAATGGCTCTTGCCTAGAAGAAGATCGATCTCCAGCATGCCATTAATATAAACCAACTTCTTGCATTGTAATCCAGTCATAATCTACTTTCTATTCCCTGGAATTTGCTAATGATTGTGCGTAACTTTGCTGCCATGCATGCGTCGATTATTGTCACTATGTGTCTATCTACTTTATTATCAAGTGGATTACAAACCACGCGGGGTAGGATTTACCATGTGCCTTCATAATCGTAGTGCAACACTTGTGCCAATGTATTATTTTGAGTAGACTCCATGGCTTTATATTAATCTGCGGGTCACGCATTGGTGTTTTGACTGTATGACATAATAATGAGAAATCTTAAAATATTGGTCGAAGACCATGGATTTTCCGTGTGTCTGTAACAATGGTGGTTGGTTTTGAATAAAATGGCAAGCTCTTTGCAAGATGTTAGGCGACAAAACCGACATCTACAAGGAGCCTGCCATGTCGATTGTGACCCTAAGTTTGCCAGATG
>Ga0153916_10000345_pt1 | contig 30781 bp, 30 predicted proteins | sample Opewatmetagenome_FD_109642 | JGI IMG/M metagenome (GOLD analysis project Ga0153916, IMG submission 109642) | Freshwater wetland microbial communities from Ohio, USA - Open water 3 Core 3 Depth 4 metaG | ecosystem: Environmental > Aquatic > Freshwater > Wetlands | place: USA: Ohio, Lake Erie...
GGAAGCTCGTGGTCTGCGACAGGTACTACCACTCCACGGTCGCGTACCAGACTGCTTATCTGAAGGACTTCTTCGATGGCGACCCGTTCAAGTGGCTGCTCGAATCGAACCTCAGGATATCCATCAGACCCGACCTGACCGTCCTTCTTGTCATCCCGCCCGAGGTAGGCCTCGGGCGGATACGCGGCAGGAAGAAGCTGTCGCGGTTCGAGAGGCTCGAGTTCCTCAAACAGGTACACCGAAACTACCTCCGACTGGCGCGGTTGGACGAGTCCATCGTGAAGGTTGACGCCGACAGACCACTGGATACGGTGGCTGCCGATGTTCTCGCGCTAGTGCGGCGGAGGAAGCTTTAATACGCCGCGAATTCTCACAATCAGCGCAATGCACCCAGCCGATCATCTCAGAGGCTCCAAGAGCGATAAGCTCAGAGGGCGCAGAATCGTCCTCGGCGTCACGGGCAGCATCGCGGCTGTCGAATGCGTGAAGCTCTGCCATGAGCTCGTCAGGCACGGCGCAGAGGTCCATGTCGTGATGTCGAGGGACGCGCAGACAATAATCCACCCGTGGGCGCTGCAGTTCGCCTCGGGCAGGGAAGTAACGACCGAGATAGACGGGCGGGTGCAGCATGTCTCGCTGTGTGGAGATGTGCCTGACAAGGCCGACCTTCTTCTGATTGCGCCAGCTACTGCCAACACTATCTCGAAGATCGCCACGGGAGTCGACGACACTTCGGTCACCACCTTCGCAACCACCGCCCTCGGCAGCGGGATTCCCCTTGTGATAGTCCCCGCCATGCACTACTCGATGCTCGCGCACAAGATCGTTGCAGAGAACATCGCGAAGCTGAAGCGGCTCGGCGTCACCTTTCTCGAGCCCAAGATGGAGGAATCGAAGGCGAAGATGCCTTCCATTGACTCAATCGTCGCTACTGTAATCGCGACCATAGGCAAGCGCGACCTCGCCGGCCGCAAGGTTGTGGTGATTGCGGGCTCGACTGAGGAGCCCCTAGACGACATCCGCGTGATAACAAACAGGAGCACCGGGGAGACAGGGGTCGAGTTGGCGAAGGCCGCCCACGAGAGGGGCGCACAGGTGGAGCTCTGGATGGGCAGATCGGAAGTCCCGATCCCGGATCACATCAAGGCGGTGAGGTTCTCGTCGTTCAAGGACCTCGAGAAGCTCGTCAAGGGGAAGAGGTTCGACATCGTCTTCTTCCCGGCAGCGGTCTCAGACTACTCTCCGACGAAACTCCCGGGAAAGATGCCCTCTGACAGGGCGAAGGTCACGGTGCAGCTCAGCCGCAACCCGAAGCTTATCGACAAGATGCGGGGGAAGCTGGTCGTGGGCTTCAAGGCCCAGGCGAAGATGTCCGATGACGAGCTAGTGAAGGAAGCGATGGCACTCCTGAAACGGTCCAAGTGCTCACTAGTGGTCGCCAACAAGGTCGAGGATGTGAAGCGCGGGAGGACACGTGTGCTGCTCGTAGACAAGAGAGGCGACACGGAGGAGCTCTCTGGGTCCAAACTAGAAGTGGTGGATCGGATCATCGACAAGGCCGTAAGGATGATCTGATGGCCGAGAAGGCTTTCTGTCCGGGACACGTGACCGGGTTCTTTGAGATATGTCCGTCAAAGGACCTGCTGACGATGGGCTCACGGGGAGCGGGCATTTGCCTCTCGCTCGGCGCAACTTCGGGGGTTGGGGTCGAGAGGTCCCGGTATCAATCGATCGATGTCACAATCAACGGGGAGGAGGCTTCTGGGGAGGTCACGAAGACTGCCCTCAGATACCTGTTGGTTGACGAGAAGCTCAAGGTGAGGGTCGACACAGCGCTCGACCTTCCCCAGAGCCAAGGATTTGGGATGAGCGCCGCGGGAGCGCTTTCCGCCTCGATTGCCCTCGCCCGAGCACTCGACCGGCCGAGACAGACCGCGTTCGAGGCCGCCCACATCGCAGAGCTGACCCACAGATCGGGGCTGGGGGACGTCTCCGCGCTACATAGAGGCGGCGTAACTATTCGAGCCAAGCCGGGGTTGCCCCCGAAAGGTCGGGTCTTGAACATTCAAGGCACGCCGAGCGTTGTCCTCGCGGTCCTTGGGAAGGGTCTTCGCACGAGCACAGTCCTCTCGAACCCAGAGAAGCGAAGGAAGATCAACCTGAGCGGAGGGAAGACCGTCGACCGCCTTCTGAGAGATCCGACCGTCGAGAGGCTGATGGAGCTATCGTACGAGTTCGCCGTCGAATCAGGTCTTGCCACCAAGAGGATAGTCGAAGCAGTGAGCGCCGCCTCGAAGCTCGGGAGGGCGAGCATGGCCATGCTTGGCAACTCGGTCTTCGCGATCGGGGACACTCAAGGCCTTGTTCGTGTGCTTTCGGAATTCGGAGAGGTCTGGGTGTGCAAAGCGGACCCGCAGGGGCCGCGGATCATTCGAAGAGCGTGAACAGCCTATCGTCCCCGCCGACTTCGAAAAGGCCTATCCTCGCGCCGCTGTCCAGCCATCCGTGGGCATAGTTGACGCACGCGAACGCGTTGATGATGTCCCCCTTCTCTGCGAAATCCTTCGCGTCCTCGAAGTACGCCCTGGCCATCTTCATGAAGTCCTCTGCGAGCCTGCGGTTGAAGGACTTCTCGGGAGCGGCAATCTTCGCCTTCGCGAGGGCCTCTGAGGTGAGGCTGAGGTACCTCTCGACCTTCTCCTCTGTCAACACGTTGCCCTTGGCAGGCATGTCTAGATCCTCTTCGACGGGATGACCTCGACGCTCTCCCCGCCGTGCTTCGACTCCCTCGGCCTGATCTCCACGAGGAGCGGCATCGACACACCTCCGCCAGTGATGATGGCCGTTCCGATCGGAAGCCGCTGGATCTCCTCCTCCATCCCTTCGGTCAGCCCCTCGATAGAGGCGGCGATGGCCTTGAGGTCGTTCGGGTTCGTCACTTTGAGTATGATCTGCGTGTTGCATTGGCTGAGCACGTTCTTGTCGACCTTGGCGGCCCTCTGGGTGATTATCATGAGCCCGAGGCCGAACTTCCTGCCCTCGGACGCAATCGTCCGGAAGACCTTGGAGCACGCGACCATGCCCTGCTGCGGGCAGAAGTTGTGCGCCTCCTCGACCACTAGCATCATGGGCGGGATCTTCCCGACCTTCCTCAGCTCGAAGAGGGCGGTCCCGATCCTGTTCACGATGAGCTCCTGGATGTCCGGCGGGGTGCCCCTGAGGTTCAGGATCGTGGTCTTGCCCTTCTGGATGAGCTCATCGATCTTGGTGCCCTGGTCTGCGAAGACCTCGATCTCGTTCAGGTACTCAAGCTCGGTGATGAGCGTCGCGCTGGATGGTTCCGCGTTCGCCTCGAGGACCGCGATGATGTCGTTGATCGAGTAGTTGCCCTTGGTCTCCTTCAGGGCCTCGACCGCCTTTCGGAGCATCGTCAGGAACGACCGGACGTTCTTGATGTTCGTGAGGCTCAGGATCTCTCGGGGGTCCAGGTTGTGAAGAGTGAACTTGAGGGGCTTCGCGCCCTTGTTCAGGTTCGTGTCAGTGGCGAACTCGACTATCTTGTCGTCATAGCCCTTCGGACTGACACCGAAGTCCCTCGTGGTCTTCTTGACGACCCCCTTGTGCTTCATGCTCGTGTACTCGCCGTGAGGATCGATGACGCAGACGGTCACCCCGTGCTTCATGAACTCCTCTATGAAGGCCCCGGAGCAGTACGATTTCCCGCCGCCGGTCTTGCTGAGGATGCTCACGTGTTTCTGGACCATCGTGTTGATGTCCAGTTCCACGCGGATGTTGTGCCCGCTGAGGAGGCCGATGTACGCGCCGGTGTCCGTGTGCTCGTGGATCCCCACCACCTTGGTGATGAGGCCCTCCTCCGCGCGGTATACGATCTCTCCCGCCTTCAGAGGAGTCCTGGGGACCTGCAGGAGGCCGCGCTCGTCCCGGTATCCGACAACCGAGATCACCGCTGTCTCCCTCTCGTCGATGCTCACCGGGGTCCCCTCCTGCATCTCGACTACGCCGTCGATTGTGAGGTTCGTCCTCCGCTCGATCTCGGAGACCTGTCCTAGAATCCACCCGTTGATGTCGTGGTTCACCTGCACATACTCCATCTTCTCGAGTGGCCCGGTGACGCCGCAGTTGAACCGGAGGGTACCAACGTTGCCGTAGATCATCCCGACAGGAGTAAGATTCTCCGCCCCCCTTGCCCTCCGGACATGCACTTCCTTCTTCGGGTGTTCGGCGCTCTGAGAAGGAACGCCAGAGGTTGATGGATACGACTGGCCGATGCTCTCGTTCAACTGCATCCCATCTCTGTTCGGTAATATATCCACCGACACTATAAATGTTTTCGCGAGCGGCACCCGCTGCCCCAGGCACCACGAGACGCTCAAGACTTAAGACGGGGGACGCCGTTCACCGCGGGGGATATGATGTACGTCGTCGGGGGGTCGGCATCGCAGAGCCTTTCGAAGGAGCTGGCGAAGGTTCTGAAAGCGAAGCTCGCAACAGTCGAGATCAGGAGGTTCCCGGACGACGAGTGCTACGTCCGCATAGATGACAACCTGGATGGGGAGGACGTCTTCCTCGTGCAGACGACTTGGCCCGACGGGAAGATCATCGAGCTGTTCCTCCTGCAAGATGCGGTACGAGAGTTCGAGGTGTCCTCCCTGACGACCATTGTGCCGTACTACGGGTATGCGAGACAGGACAAGCAGTTCAAGCCAGGCGAGCCGATAAGCGCACGCGCGCTCGCGCGGCTAATTCAAGTTCAAACGGACGAGTTCTTCACAGTAGATGTGCACGCGCCGAATGTCATCGACTGGTTCGATCAGGTCCCAGCAAGGAACATCTTTGCTTACCCGGCCATAGGAAGGCATCTCAAGACAAGAGGCATCCAACTCGTCCTTTCCCCTGACGAAGGCAGGGCCGAGAATGCGAAGCGCGTTGCGGATGTCGTTGGCTGCGATTCCGACTTCCTCGTGAAGGAGCGGCTCGACGGTGAAACCGTCGAGATGGCACCTAAGTCCCTCGAGGTTGAGGGCAAGAAGGTAGCGATTGTCGACGACATCATCTCGACAGGAGGGACTATCGCGAAAGCCGCGGAGCAGCTGAAGAAGCAGGGAGCCGCGAAGATATTCGCGGCGTGCACCCACGGGATCTTTGCCAAAGACGGCCTCGCGAAGCTGAGGGGCGTCTGCGACGAGGTCTGCGCCACAGACACGATCGAGAACCCTGCGACTTGCATCTCGGTTGCTTCGGAGATCGCAAAGGCTGCGAGGGACTGAGATGGTCTTATTGCACCCTCAAGCCATCTAGTCGCGAGGCGCAGGATGAAAGCTACCAGGTTCGGAGGGAGGATAACAGTAATCGCGGCCACTGCTCTATCGCTCTGCCTCCTTTCCGCGTTGATGCCTTGGTTCAGTGTGAGAACCGAGCACATGGAGTACTATGTCCTGTACCTGGACCGGCCAGAAGGCATGATGGGCGGATCCTACGAGACCTACGCGCCCATCGATTCTGTGATCGAAAGGACCATGGGGCTTCTGCTGTTGTTGGTACCCCTCACGCTCGTGTTCGTCTCACTTGTCTTGATGGACAGACGGACAATGAGCCTGATATGGGGCTGGGGCATCGTCGCTGTCTACGCGGGGACGTTAGCGTATTTTGCGCTAACGATCGGAGGTGCGGTCAGCAACTCAGGACTGCAGCCCGACGTCAATGGATTCGCCGGGAGCGTGGCGGACGGGGGCATAACCTGGTCATGGGGTCCGGGCAAGGGTTGGTTTCTGATGTTGATTGCCGCCGCCATTCAGGCCTTCGCCGCGGCCATTCGGACGTATGTCGTCGACCGCAGATTGCCTGCAGCAAAGGAACACGGCGAGTTGAGCGGGGTTTAAAACGGATATGGCCAGCCTCTGGCCGCATCCCACCAAAAGCTAGATAAGTCCCCCTCCGTTTCTCCGCCACGCATGAAGAAGGCCGAGGACTTCAGCGAATGGTACAACGACATCGTCGAGCGGGCCAATCTCACTGACAAGAGATACCCGGTCAAGGGGATGAACGTCTGGACTCCCTACGGCTGGAAGATCATGCAGGCCATCGACGCGGACATCAGGAAGGGGTTCGACGCGACTGGCCATCAGGAGGTCTGCTTCCCGCTTCTGATTCCGGAGGACCAGTTCGCGAAGGAGAAGGAGCATATCAAGGGGTTCGACGCCGAGGTCTTCTGGGTCACGCATGCCGGGCTCAACCCGCTCGATGTCAAGCTGCTCCTCAGACCGACGAGCGAGACCGCGATGTATCCGATATTCGCACTATGGATAAGGTCGCACGCGGACCTGCCTCTCAAGACGTACCAGATTGTGAACACTTTCAGGTACGAGACGAAGCAGACCCGGGCGTTCATAAGGGTCAGGGAGATACACTTCTTCGAATCGCACACGTGCCACGCGGACTTCGAGGACGCGGAGGCACAGGTCAGGGAGGATTATGCCATCCTGGCGAAACTCTCGAAGAGATGGTGCCTCCCTTACAAGCTGCTCAAGCGCACGAACTGGGACAAGTTCCCGGGAGCCTTCTACACCGTCGGCATAGACACGCTACTGTCTTCAGGCAGGAGCCTCCAGCTCGGCTCGATCCACCAGTACATGGAGAACTTCTCGCGCCCTTACGAGATCAAGTACGAGGACGAGAAGGGGGAGCACAGGTACGTTCACCAGACGACCTTCGGGATGAGCGAGAGGCTCGTCGGCGCGGTCGTAGCTGTCCACGGGGACGACAAGGGAATCGTCCTGCCTCCGGACATCGCGACCATACAGATCGTCATCGTGCCCGTGCTCGCGAAGGGGGAGACCAAGAATATCGCGCAGGCCGCGAAGGATCTGCATGCGGAGATCTCGGCGGCGGGGATTTGCGCGCACCTCGACGATAGGGACGTGAGGCCTGGCGTGAAGTACTATGACTGGGAGCTCAAGGGAGTCCCACTGAGGATGGAGCTCGGGAAGAAGGACATCGAGAAGGGCAAGGTCACTTTCGTGAGGAGGGACACGGGCGAGAAGTCCCTTGTAGATAGGAAGAACGCCGCCTCGGAGGCCAGGTCCATGCTCGAACGCATTTCCAAGGACATGCTTGGCCGAGCGGAGCAAGCGATAGGAGATGGCATCGTAACAGTCGAGAGCTTGGACAAACTGCCTGAGAAGATGATCAGAGCGGGCTGGTGCGGGGAGGACGCATGCGGCCACGAGATCGAGACCAAGTCCGGCAGGAACATCCTGGGCACGCCAATCGACGATGAGCGCTTCTCTGGCAAGTGCGTCGTCTGCGGGAAGTCGACGGAAACCCCTATATACCTCGCGAGAGCGATGTGAGCTTCTCACTCCTCGCCAGGTGCCGGCCTCTTCCCGTAAAGAAGGATACCTATGATTCCGAAGGCTATCAGGGGGACATAGATCGAGAAGATGCCTATGTTGTCCCTGGTGAAGGGGTACCAGGTGTCGAACATGAGCCCCCAGGCCCAGTAGACCGCGACCCCGGCGATAAGGAGGACCGTGGACAAGGCCAGCGCCGTCTTCCTGCTGAACTCCGACCCCTCGGGTTCCGCCATCTTTCGCGCCCAATGGGTTGGCCATATAAATGCGTTTCGAAGCATCGTGTGGAAGAAAGAGTTATCATGCGGCGCGACCATTAGCTATCCAGCTCAGGGGAATTCGTGCAGAGTAGAGCCCTTGCGGTGGACTAGTGGGAAACTGCCAACCACGGTGATGAGATGGGAAATGGGGGCTAGCAGACGAAGGACACTTTTTCTCTTGTGGCCGAAGCACGCGACCGTGCTCGGCTCACTCGCGATAGTAGCCATCCTCGCGCTATCTGCCAGCCCGGTCAGGTGGACGACGGGAGCATCCGCAGCAGACGAGAGCACGCTCACGTGGGGTATGATCGAGGCCATCGACAGCCTCAACCCCTTCATAGGCGTGAACGATAACGCGTACATATTCTACGGGCTTGTCTACGACTACTTGATTGCTGTTAACGAGGACATGGGTCCAGCACCGAACCTGGCGTTGTCATGGAACATCGTGCCCGACGCGGAACCCTTTGGGTCCGTCTGGGAATACAACATAACGAGGAACGCGACCTGGCACGACGGCGAGCCCATGAACGCGGACGACGTGACCTTCACGGTCAACTACCAGGTGGGGACACACTACGACGATATGTGGGCGTACCAGCCGTACACCATTCTTATCGACCACGCGGAGACGATTGATGAATACAAGGTCAGGATCCATTTCAAGAACATTACGGGTGCGCCAGCTCCATGCCCGTTCGGAGACAAGCTGATGATGCCGATCGTCCCGGAGCACATATGGAGAGACGTGCCCACCTCCACTGCGGGGTTCACGTACGAGAACGACCTCCCGATTGGCACTGGCCCCTTTGTCTGCACGGAAAACACGAAGGAAGAGTTCCTGGGACGGAGCGCGATTGTGCTCCACAAGAACCCGAACTATCACTCGAAAGTCGATTTCAACAAGGAGATACAATTCGACAGGCTCATACTGAGATTCTATCTGGAGCCGGCTGCCATGCTGTTGGATATGCAAACGGGGAAGATTGACGTGGCACTCTTCAACGCGCCCAACTACGTCAGCCTTCTCGACTACCTGGAGGGCAATCAGGATGCACCCATTGGCACCTACTCAGGCCTCACGTGCACTTCCTACTCCATTGACCTAGAGGTGAACCAGAAGAAGGATGCGACTGGTGTGAACCCGCTTGGCCGCGATCCCGCGGTCAGGAAGGCTATGGCGTACGCCGTCGACAAGCAGTTCATCCGCGACCACATCTACAGAGGATACGCGGACCTCGGCTCGAGCATCATGAGCCCCATCTACGGTGACCTTTACTGGGCGCCCGGTCCGGAGGAGATATACGAATACGATCTGGCAAAGGCGAATCAGACCCTTGACGCGGCCGGATACACCTGGAATGGCGACATTCGTGTCGCCAGCCCTGCCAACCCGTACTATCCCGGCGGGAAGCTGAGCTTCAATCTCATCGTAGAATCAGGCCTCGTGGAGGACAAGGACACCGCGGAACTCCTGATGTACGACTGGGCAAAGATCGGGATCGAACTCAAACCGGAGTACTACGAGACCGGCCAATGGAATGACATAGTCTACAGCTATGCTTACGACCTGACGATATCGTACTGGAGCGGGGACCCGGATCCCAACTATCTGCTGTTCATCCAGACATCATATTCCGTAGGTGGATGGTCGGAGAACGCCTACGAGAACGTTGAGTACGACTACAACTACACGAAGTCGGTCGAGACCGTTAACCCCACGGAGAGGACGCCGTTCATGCTCGCCTGCCAGGAGATAATGTACCGGGACGCGGCGTTCATTGTCACCGTTTACCCATACGGCTGCTATGCTTGGCGCACGGACACCTTTGACGGATGGGGCGACTGGGGCGCCCATCCAGGGAGGTCGCTGTCCAACTTCTGGACAGCGAATCCACTGTACTTCGACCTCGTACCGAAAGGCCGCCAAAAGATCGACCTGACGATGGCATACGTGGGCATTGGGGTGGGCATCGCGGTCGCCGTTGCGGTGGTGCTTCTGCTCAGGTACCGGCCGCCGAAAGAGGAAGACGTGAAGCTGCCGTAGGGGGACCGCGGACGCAGATACGCGGTGCTCGAACGGAAACGGAGTGACCTGATGGCTCAGAGCTTCCGATGGTACTTCGCCAAGCGGCTGATCTATGTGGCCCTCACAGTCTGGCTTATCCTCACCTTCAACTTCCTACTGTTCAGGGTGATGCCTGGAGACGTGACCAGAATCGTCATACCCAAAGGGGTTGCGCCTGGATCGGACACTTTCGAAAGGCTCTCGCACTACTACGGCCTCGACAAGTCGATTCCGGAGCAGTACCTGAGGTATATGCAACAACTGTTCACGGGCCATCTCGGAGAGAGCATATCGTTCTCTCCGGGAGCAGACATCCAGGACTTCCTAGGTGTCTACTTGATGAACACCCTCATCCTCGTGGGCTTCGGAACGGCCCTGTCCATAGTCGTGGGCATCTGGCTGGGGAGATACACCGCCTGGAAAAGGGGGCAGCCAGCCGACCGAATAGGCAGTGCTTTCTTCCTCGTCTTCTACTGCATGCCGACCTTCTTGTTCGCCCTCCTCATGCTCACGCTTGTTGCGAAGGTCGTCCCACAGTGGCCGATCGCTGGAGCGTACAGCCCGACGTATTACACGATGCCCCTACTGGACCAGATCGGTGATCGAGTCGTGCACACGCTTGTCCCGCTATTCGCGCTAGTCATCGAGACAATAGCGACCTTCTCGATCATCACCCGGAGCTCGCTCATCGATGTCATGACGGAGGAGTACATGGTGACCGCCGTGGCGAAGGGACTTACCGCGAGGGTCGTGCTCCACAAGCACGCGATGCCTAACGCGATGCTGCCCGTGGTCACGGTCGTCGCCATGAACGTTGGCTGGGTCCTCAGCGGGTCCATCATGATCGAGATGATCTTCTCGTACCAGGGGCTGGGGTACCTGACATACTACGCCGTCACCAGCCAAGACTATCCGGTGCTGCAGTCTGCGTTCATGCTCGAGGCGATTGCCGTTGTGCTCGCCAATCTCATCGCGGACATGATGCTCCTGAAGCTTGACCCGAGGGTGAGGGTATGACCGAGATGCAGCCATCGCGTTCGAAATGGCTCATCCTCAACGAGACGCGGATGGAGAAGCTCCGTCTCCTCCGGAAGAACGGGATGCGGATAGCCAGGGAGTACAGGCACAGCCTCGGCGGGATGATAGGCCTCGGGATTCTCGTGTTCTTCGTCGCGACCGCTTTGCTGGCGCCATTGATCGCGAGCAAGTATGACACCCCCTCGATGCCCGCGAACGACATCCACTGGAACGACTATAACCCGTCTTATGCTTCCCCGTCGGCCAGGTACCTCTTCGGCACGGACTTCTACGGCCGGGATGTGTACACGCTCACGATCTGGGGTTCGAGAGCGAGCCTAATCGTCGGTTTACTCGCTTCCCTCATCTCCATCGTGTTGGGGACCGCGGTGGGACTGGCGGCCGGATACTTCGGCAAGGTATCGGACGAGGTGCTCATGCGCTTCACGGACTTCTTCCTCGTGATCCCCTGGTTCCCGCTCATGATCGTCTTCGCGAGCCTCCTAGGACGGTCGTTCACGAACGTCATAATCGTCATAGGCATCACGAGCTGGCCGTCGACCTCCAGGATCGTCCGAGCGCAGATACTCTCGATCAAGGAGAAAGCCTTCGTAGAGAGGGCCATCGCCGTGGGGGCGGGAAGCGGACACATCATCTCGAAACACATCCTTCCGAACGTGTTCCCGTTGATATTCGCGAACACGATCCTCCTTGTGGCGAACTCGATCTTCTCAGAGTCGTTCCTCGATTTCTTCGGGCTCGGGGACGCGAGCGTAGTCTCGTGGGGCACAGTCCTCGAGGCCGCCTACGAGAAGCAGGCCTTCGGTAGCTTCGCGTGGTGGAACATATTCTTCCCGGGCGTGTGCATAATCCTTCTGATAATGGCCTTCTATCTGATCGGGGACGCGCTGGACGAGGTCATGAACCCGAAGCTGAGAAGACGATAGCGGTCATCCCGATAGCCCTAAAGAACTTTGAGGAAAGGGTTTGCGATCTCCCCCGCAGGGAACTCAGACGTGCATCCCGACATGGCCCGCAGGGGCAGAGGTTCCTAGCTTCAGGAACTCCTCCTCGTCCTTCAGCGCCTGCTCGAACATCTCGAAGCCCCTCTCGAGGAGCTCCTTGGATATGCACAACGGCGGCGCGATCCTGAACACGTTGCCGAAGAACCCTGATGTGATCGTCATGAGGCCCGCTCTCCAGCACTTACCCTGGATGTTTGTCGCCTCATGGGGCTCCTTCGTGTACTGGTTCTTGACCAGCTCGACGCCGATCATCAGGCCGCGTCCACGGACGTCCCCGATGATCTCCCTGCGTTGCTGCATCTCCCTGAGGAGCTTCATGGCGTACTCGCCCAGCTTCTCAGCACGCTCGGCCAGGTTCTCCTCGACGATCGCTTGAACGTGAGCGAGGCCGGCAGCCATCGTGATCGCGTTCCCTCCGAACGTGGACGAGTGCGACCCCGGCCTCCACTTCCTCATGATATCGTGCTTGGCGATGATCGCGCCGAGCGGGACGCCGCCCCCGAGCGCCTTGCCCATCACGAGTATGTCGGGGATCGTATCGAAGTGCTCGCACGCGAACATCTTGCCGGTCCTCGCGAATCCGGTCTGGACCTCGTCGAAGACCAGGAGCGCGTTCTGCGCGTCGCACATCTTCCTCAACCTCGGGAGAAACTCCTTCGGCGGGACGACATATCCTCCCTCTCCCTGGATCGGCTCGACGAACACAGACGCTATCTGGCCTGTCGTGCCGCCCATGGCCAGGACCTGGTTCTCGATATAGTCGACGCAGTACAGGCTGCACTCCGGGTACGTCTGCTTGAAGGAGCAGCGGTAACAGTACGCGAACGGAGTGAAGATGATCCCTGGGGACATCGGGCCATAACTGTACCTGAGCTTCAGCTTGCTAGTGAGCGCGAGCCCTGCCCCGATTCTGCCGTGGTACGACCCGAAGAACGCGAGGTGCTCGCTCCTCTTCGTGTAGTACCTCGAAAGCTTGAGCGCAGCCTCGATCGCTTCGGCACCGCTGTTGGCGAAGAAGGTGCCCCTCAGGGCCTTTCCCGGAGAGATCTCAGACAGCAACTTCGCGAAGTACGCCTCCTTGTCGAAGTAAGCGTCGTTCGCCATCGAGTGGATGAGCTTCCCCGCCTGCTCCTGGATGGCCTTCGAGACCTTGTAGTGCGTCCAGCCCGCGTTCTGAACGGCAATGCCTGACGAGAAGTCGAGCAGCACGTTGCCATCCGCATCTTGGACCGCCGCACCCGCGGCGCGGTCGATTGTGAACGTGAAGCACCTGTCGTAGGCGTATGATACGTAGTCCCTGTCGATCTTGATGATCTCCTTGGACTTAGGACCCGGCGCCCTCACGACGATCTTCGGGGGGTTCCTGGCCCACTCGGGGATCCAGTCGGGCAGAGGGAATTCCTCCGGGGCGGTCCTCACCTTTTCAGGCTCCTCGGCTGGCTTGGTCTGCTTCACTGGCTCCGAAACAGACTCGTTCTCGGTCATCTCACTCATCCCTTGTTCCTCCCGATCATCTCTCGAGAGTCAGCGCCCCTTTGGGGCAGACCTTCGCACACGCGGGGTCGCCCGCGCAAAGGTCGCACGAGTAGGCCGTCTCGACGCCGAAGGCTCCCTCGAAGAAGACGCCCTCATTAGGGCATCTCGGGATGCACGCCATGCAGGCGAAGCATCGGTGCTCGTCGAGGGACCAGTACTTTCCGTCCTCGTGGAACTCGAGGAGGGCAGACGGGCACACCTCGCTCGGCGGGCAGGCCTCGCAGTGTATGCACATGACCGCCTTATGCGACGTCCCGTTCTTGCTGATCTTGATCCTCGATTTTCCAGCTGCGACGCTCGCAGGGTGCGACTTTATGCACGCTTTCTCGCACTCTAGGCAGCCATTGCATTTATCGGGGTGGAAAACCAACCCGAACCTCTTGGAGCTCATCAGTGCATCCTCCTGAGTTGCCACGCCCATACAAAGACTGGGCGTGATGAGTCAGGCCGACTCACTCCGGCATTTCACAGTAAGTTGCTCATTCCATTTATACCCTTCTCAGGTGGGGTATTTCTAAGTTGTCGGTGTGCGATTTCTTGAGGCACTTTGTGAAAGAATGTCGAAAGAATACCCCCATAAGTTGAAAACTTCTCAATTAAACCCCAATGATTGTTAATCATTCGAAGAAAAGAAAAGTACGGGTGAAAAGGGGTCGAAAAAGGCGTTTATTATCGCGATATCACGATATTATCGGGAACCGTCGGGACCTTTTCTGACCTCGTCGCGGTTTGATCCCGAAGTGACTTACTGGCGCGTACGCTGTACATTGCTCGCCAAGTATGGCCACTGCCCGGGCATCACTTGATCTTCGGGACCTTCTTCGCGATGTCCGCGAGTCCGACCGACTCGAGGGTGTTCCTCGTCGGGATCCCCTGGTCGTCCCATCCCCACAGACCGTAGTACTCGCTAAGCATCTTCTCGAAGTCCGCCCTCGGAACGACATGACCCTTCGGCTTGCCGACTGGCAATGGCTCCTTCTCCATCCTCTCCGGAAGCGTGTCGTCCTTCCTGCTGAAGCCCTCACGGACGTTGAAAGCCCTCACGAGATTCCAGATCCGCTTCCCGGTCGCCCTCAAATCCTGTTCGGTTGTCTGTGTCCCGGATACCGCGGTATGGTACTTTGCCATGTTCGGCCAGCTGACAGCGTAGAAGTCACAGAAGATGAAGCTCCACTTCACGCTGGTCCTCGTGTTGTCCTCGACACACGTCGCCGCCTTTCCCTCCGGATTCCATGGATCTCCGCTGCCGTACGCATCGCCCGCGACCGGCCAGGCCCTGTTGTGGTCCGCGCCCCGGTCGGATGTTGCGTACGCGAGCGCCATGCCGATCGACCCGCGCGGGTCGTAGGCCGGGTACTCGACGCCTTTGACTTCAATCGTCCTCTTCTCAGAGCCCTTGCCAATCTTCTTTGCCGCACGCTTCGAGCCGTCGGCGAGTATGTCTCCGATGCCGATCCTGTTCGCAATGATGTTCGGCATCTGGGCGTAGGCCTCCTCGTTCCCGAATTTGAGGTCGAGGTCGTTGACTTCCTTCTTCGTGAGGATGCCCTTCTCGTAGAGGTCCATGGCCCATGCGACGACATTGCCCGCGGACATGGAATCGAGGCCCATCCTGTCGCAGTCCTCTGCGAACTTCACGACCGCCTCGATGTTCTTCATCCCGCAGTTGGACCCGCACAGTCCGATGGTCTCGTACTCCGGGCCCTCGGTCGCGGCCCCCTTGAACCTGCCCTTGGTCACCTTCGACCAGCTCCCGCACGCAATCCCGCAGTCGAAGCACGCCTTCTTTCTGAAGAGCACCCTTGTCTTGATCGCCTCCGAGTTGATGCCCGATGAATCCTCGAACTCGCCGGTGCTCCAGTTCCTTGTCGGCAGGATCCCGGCGTTCTGGCTCATGTCCACGATTATCGGGGTGCCGTCCGAGATGGATCCCGCATGGTCGGGGTTCTCGACGACATCCTTCTGGAACATCTCCTTCAACCACTTGGCGAGACCCTTCATGTCGTTGAGCTCGATCCCTCCAGTCCCCTTCGCGGCAACTGCCTTGAGGTTCTTAGAGCCGAAGACGGCCCCAGCGCCGCCCCTGCCCGCGTTCCTGGTGAGATCGTTGACGACGCACGCGATGGGGCTCAGCTTCTCCCCCGCCGGTCCGATGCACGCGACCCGGGCGTACTTCTGCCCAACCTCCTTCCGGATGATCTCCTCGGTCTTGTAGGTGTCCTTTCCCCAGACGTCCTTGGCGTCTCTTATCTCCGCCTTCCCGTCGGAGACCCAGAGGTAGACCGGCTTGTTCGCCTTCCCCTTGATGATGATCCCGTCGAATCCTGAGTACTTGATCTCGGGGCCAACGAAGCCGCCGGCGTAGCTGTCCAGGAAGGTCCCGCTGAGCGGGGACTTCGTGACGACAACATACCTGCTCGTAAGCGGAACCATCGTGCCAACCATCGGGCCGGTCCAGATCTCGAGCACGTTGTCCGGTGACAGTGGGTCAACGCCGGGCTTGAGCTCCTCGAACAGGTACCTTGCGGCCAGCCCCTTTCCTCCGATGAAGTCCTTCGCCCACTCCCTGTTGAGAGGCTCCGTCGCGACCTTCTCGTTTGTCAGATCGACCCTGAGCACGTTTCCGGTGTTTCCGTCTCCCATCTCAATCACCTTTCCTCAAGACCTTCTTCGGGCAGATCTCGACGCACTCCGGCGAGCCCTCGCAAAGGTCGCACTTGATCGCGTAGGTTCCAGTCGGATCGAGCCAGATGCCGTTGTACGGGCACGCCTCCACACACGAGCCGCAGGCAGTGCACAGCTCCCTGTCAACCTTGTAGATGCCGAGGGCCTCGTCCAGCTTGATCGCCTCCGCGGGGCATGCCTCCACGCAAGGATGCTCGTCGCAGTGGATGCAGTAGTTCAGCTTGAACTCCGCCGGCTCAGGGAAGATGTCCTCGATGTTTATCCTCGACTCGCTCGGCTTGAAGCTGCCCACGTGTGTGGCTGAGCACACTAGCGCGCACACTTGACAACCTGTGCACTTGCTCTTGTCCGCCTTAAGACCCTTGGCCATGCGTGTTTACCTCCCAGATCGATAAGAGTACGGATCGATGCCTGATACCCGGGGTTCATCGTCTGCGAAAACAGAGTGCTGCCCGCGCAACTCCCGGTTATCATGCCCCCCTTCCGGAACGAAATGTCATCGCCTATGCCGTATTTAGACCTCTCGGATTCACAGGGACCCAGCGAGGGCGGCTCGGAGCATCCAGTAAGGACCCGATATGCTCCGACATGCCTATCGAGGCCACCCGCGCGCCCGCGCCGGAAAGAAAGTTATACGCGAGCAATCTACTGCGGAGCCGAATGATACCCGAGGGAAGAAGGGTCCTCCTAATCGGTTCGAACAGGAAGAGATACCTCGTGCAGGCATCGCGCGGCATGATAGAGGTCGCGGGTCTTGGAGTCGTCAGCGGAGACGTGATCCTGGAGGCGTCGATCGGTGACACGATGACCATTGGCGGGCGCGAGTTCATCATCGCAACGCCGAGCTTGAAGGACCTTCTGGGAATGATAGAGAGGCGAGCGCAGGTGGTCATCCCGAAGGACAGCTTCCTCATTCCACTGCACCTGGACCTCGGATGCGGCAGCAGGGTCATCGAAGGTGGGGTTGGATCGGGGGCTCTCGCGCTTGTCCTCCTGAAGGCGGTTGCGCCAGAGGGACGAGTGTTCTCGTACGAGACTCGAGAGGATTTCGCATCTCTCGCCAGACGCAACATATCGCTGTCAGAATACGCTCGATGCTGGGAGATCAGGGTCGAGGACGTGTGCACCGCTCCGCTTGAGCATGACGTCGACGCCGTGATGCTCGACATCCCGAACCCATGGGACGCGATTGACAACGCTCTCGTCGCGCTCAGACCTGGCGGACATCTCGGCTGCTACGTTCCGAACATGAACCAGCTCGAACGCGCGGTGAGGAAGATGCGCGACGCTGGGCTCTCGGAGGTCGTCGCATTCGAGACCCTTCAGAGAGAGATGGTCGTGCACGAGGGCGGAGTGAGGCCGAGTTTCGACATGCTAGGACACACCGGATATCTCGCATTCGGCAGGAAGCTCTGACGATTCCCCCGTCATCGGCGTCTCCCCTTAGAATTTAAGTACGAGACTCCGCAATGTCCCAGACAGGTGAATTCGGGATGGTCATCGCTGAGGTCAGGGTCGAGCTGAAGAAGGGGGTGGCAGACCCTGAGGGGAAGAACACTCTGAAGGCGCTGGAGCTTCTAGGGTTCCAGGGACTCAAGGACGTCAAGACGGTCAAGGTTTTCGACATTTATCTAGACGATGGGGGGGACGTGGCGAAGAAGGTCGACGAGATGTGCAGGAGGCTTCTCGCGAACCCCGTCATACACAACTACTCGATCAAGATCAAGTGAGGTGCGGCGATGGCGACCGATAACTTGTACATTCGCCGCGAAGTTCCTTTCGAGCTCGTCGAGATCAACCTCTCAGCAGCGACGGATGAGCAACTTCTGGAACTCAGCAAGGAGAGTGGCACTGGCTTATCGCTCGAGGAGATGCACAGGGTAAGGAAGCATTTCGAAGAGCGCGGGAGGAACCCAACTGATGTTGAGTTCCAGTCCCTCGGGCAGGCATGGAGCGAGCACTGCTGCTACAAGAGTTCCAAGATCTACCTCAAGGAATACGTGTTTGGGATCAACACGCGGCAGGTTATCGATAGGGGCGACGCCGGCGTGATGGAGTTCGACAAGGATCACGCGTACGCTCTGCGAATCGAAAGCCACAATCACCCGAGCGCGGTTGAGCCATACGGCGGCGCTGCGACCGGCATCGGAGGGATCATCCGGGACGTCCTGTGCATGGGCGCCCAACCGATCGCTCTAGTCGACCCGCTGTTCTTCGGGCCGCTGGACTACCCGTTCGAGAAAGTGCCTCCCGGCATCAAGCACCCGAAGTACCTGTTCGGAGGGATAGTCGCAGGAATAAGGGACTACGGGAACAGGGTCGGACTGCCGACGGTCTCCGGAGGCGTCTGGTTCGACGAGAGCTTCGTCGGGAACTGCCTCGTCAACGTCGGATGCGTGGGGATAGCGGACAAGCGCAATCTGAGGAGGAACGCAGTCAAAGGGCCTGGGGATGTGCTCATCCTCGTCGGCGGGAAGACTGGCCGGGATGGAATCCACGGTGTCACGTTCGCATCAGCCGTCCTGACAAAGGAGAGCGAGACCGAATCCAGGGGCGCGGTCCAGCTCGGAGACCCGATCATGAAGGAGCCGGTCATACACGCGCTGCTACAGGCCAACGAGGAGAAGCTAGTCAACGGCATGAAGGACCTCGGAGGCGGCGGACTTTCTTGCGTTGTGGGCGAGATAGCCCTCGCGGGCGGGTGCGGAGCCGAGGTCGACCTCTCGAAGGTCCCGTTCAAAGAAGAGGGGCTGGCTCCGTGGGAGATCTGGGTATCAGAATCGCAGGAGCGCATGATGCTCTCGGTGTCGCCGAGGAACGTCGACGATGTCCTTCACATCTTCAAGCTCTGGGACGTGCCTGCGACTGCGGTCGGAAAGGTCATTCGCGAGAAATCCGTCAGGTTGTACTTCCAAGGGGAGAAGGTCTTCGACATGGACCTCGAGTTCCTCACCGCAGGTCCTGTCTACTGCAGGCCGTGCGCGGCCTCAAAGGCCGCGGCGAGGAGGGCGGAGAGAGCGCCGAAGGCCAAGGACAGGTACGACAAGGAGCTCGTGCGACTTCTCGGGTCGCCAAACATCTGTAACAAGGACTGGGTGATAAGGCAGTACGACCACGAGGTCAGGGGCAACACGGTGATCAAGCCCCTTCAGGGGAAACTGGGCCACTGGACTCACGGGGATGCTGCGGTTCTGAAACCCGTCGAGGATTCCTTCAGGGGACTCGCGATAGCGACCGCGTCGAACCCCTTCGCGGTCGGCATCGACCCGTATCGCGGCGGCAAAGGGTGCGTCGACGAGGCCTGCAGGAATCTCGCATCGGTCGGGGCGAGGGCGCACTCGTTCACGGACTGCCTCAACTTTGGCAACCCGGAGAAGCCGGACAGGCTCTGGCTCTTCAAGGAGGCGGTCAGGGGCATGGGCGAGGTCGCCGAGGCCCTCAGGATACCGATCCCGTCGGGCAACGTGAGCTTCTACAACGAGACCCCGCACGCCGCTGTCCTCCCGACCCCGACGATATTGGCGTGCGGGATCGTGCGTGACATCCGGAAATGCGTCACCTCGGACCTGAAGAACGAAGGAGGCACGCTCGCTCTTGTTGGGACGACCCGACCTGAGATGGGGGGATCAGAGTACTATCGGATGACCAAGGGGCATTCCAGGCGCGTTCCAGACGTTGACATTGGCGCGCTGAGAGCGGGACTCGAAGTCGTCATTGGGGGCATAGAACGGAGCGCGATAGTCTCGTGTCATGACATCTCCGACGGCGGACTTGCAGTTGCTCTCGCAGAGATGTGTATTGGCGGGGACGTCGGCGCCGAGGTCGAGTTGCCCCGGACCGACCGTCTGAGGAGCGATGTGAAGCTGTTCTCGGAGAGCAACTCCAGATGGATAGTCGAGCTGAGGAAGGGCAAGGAGAAGCAGCTCCCGAAGGACAGGAGAACCAGGGTCGTGCGGTTGGGACAGGTGGGAGGTTCTTCGCTCGTGATCAGATCGGGCAAGACGATCATCGACACTGAAGTCGGGAAGTTGGCGCAAACCTTCAACGACCCGTTGTGGGAGGTGATGGGGTGAAGGCTGGCCAGGTACGGGTCTGCGTCCTCAGGATCGAAGGGACGAACTGCGAGGAGGAGACATTCCAAGCGTTCAGGCGCCTGGGCGCGCGCCCGGAAAGGGTCCACCTGAAACAAATCACGGGAATCGATGTGACCACAGAGGAGAGGAGAGCGCTCTCCGACTACCAGGTACTGGCTCTCCCCGGTGGTTTCTCCGCAGGGGACTACGTACGAGCTGGTGCGATCTTCGCCGCGCGCATGAAGAGCCGGCTCTCGAAGGACCTCATCGAGTTCGTGAGATCGGGAAGGCCGATCCTCGGGATATGCAACGGGTTCCAGATTCTAGTCGAGACGGGCCTGCTCCCCGCGATGTCAGGCGTCATGTCCGAGTATCCTGAGGCCGTGCTAGGGACGAACGACTCCGGGAGATTCGAATGCCGCCCGACGCTCTTGAAGAAGGTCAACAGGGGAAGCTGCGTGTTCACCTCGAAGATATCGGAGGACAAGATTTCCGTGATACCGTCCGCGCACGCCGAGGGCAAGCTCATGTTCCCGCTCGATGAGTCCGACAAGATACTCCGCGAACTCGAGGACAACGACCAGATTGTGTTCAAGTATGTCGACCCAGAGGGGCGCATTGCGGGGTATCCCTGGTGCCCGAACGGCTCGACTGCCAACATCGCGGGCATATGCAACCGAGAGGGGAACGTGTTCGGCCTGATGCCCCATCCGGAGAGGGTGTTCTTCAGGTTCACTCATCCTGACTGGACGAGGATGACCGACGGGCCAGGGGACGGACGTGCGGTCTTCGAGTCGGTCCTTGAGTACGTGACCAAGAAGCTCTGATTGATCAGAGGGACACTATCAGCTCCACCTGGTCCCCGTCCTTGAGACCCAGGGACCGCCTCAGGTGGTACTTGCAGATGACCTCTATGATGTCCGTATGGTGCGACCGCACGGGCAGGATGACCGCGCACTCCATGTTGTGGATGGTGGCCAGGAAGCACTTGACATCCCCGAAGGTGCGACCCTCCTTCTCAAAACCCTTTATCAGGATGCCCTCGGACTTGCGCAGGATGTCGAGTTTCCCGAGCTCGGGGTCGGCGAGGCGGAGGTTCAGGGTGCCCTCGTACGGCTTGAACCAGAGCTTCTTCTGGAACTGCTCCGCGTAGGCCTCCTGGTTGACATAGTACTGCCCCTCACCGAGGCCCGAGGTGACTGTGCCGATGAGAACGAGGTGGTCCTTCATCTCGAAAATGCGTTGGTAGTCCGAGTACTCCTTCCTGAGTAGGTCGAACCCTTTGTCGGTGAGCTTGATCCTCTGTCGCCTCGCGCCGAGGTCCCTCTCGATCAGGCCCTCGCCCAGAAGCTCCAGTATCTTCTTCGACGCGGACTGTTGGCTTATCTCGAGGACGTTGCCTAGCTCCCTCGAGGAGATAGCTATGTAGTCGTGCACGCCGCCCATGAGGGCGATGTGTTTCAGAGTAGCTACCTGCTTTTCGTGTACCATCGCTTGCGGATACCAAAGGCCCAATAATATGATTTCGTCGTTCCGAGGTCAGAACTCGTCAACAACGAGGTACTTCCTGCTCCGGAGCCTTACCACTGGCAGCCGCTTCTCCCTCAGCCGCGCAATCAGGCCCCTGTCGTTCGTGACGACAGCGGCCTCCCTCTGGGCTGCAATCTCCAGCACGGCTTCGTCCCCTCGTAGCTCGGTCTCGACGATGCCGTACTTCCTTGCGAGCGCGAGCGCGGCCTTTGCGTACTTGTCCATCGAGTTCGCCAGTTCGCCCAGGACGGAGCTCGGGACGAATATCGGGGTCTCTCCGAAGAGCCGTTTCAGTTCGTTATCGAGGTTAATCTTGAACTGGAAGGGCATCAGGAGCGCGTTCGCATCCAATACGACAGCTTTGGGCACAGTATCACGCGCCTAGTCCACGACGCCGTAGCCGATTAGGCGCCACTTGCCTGCTATGCGCCTGGAGATCGCTATTCTCTGGCCCTTCTCGACACACACAGGTATCTTCAGGCCGACCTCCGCGGAGTCCGCCCTTCCGCTTGTGACCACGCCGACCGTAGTGGCGGTCCCAACGCTGAGCATCAGGGGCTCGTTCGTCTTGAGGTTCTCCACTGGAAGCTCGGACGAGACGCCGACCACGCGCTTCATGAGAACTGTTTGGAATGTCAACTCGTTCACGACGGGCGGCAGAGTGTCCGGTATGCCTGCGATCCTTCCCACGAGCGAATCGGACTTCGAGAGCGCCGGGTCCAGCCCCGTGCCGATCGCGATGAGCCCTCCCGGTCCCGCGGTTTCGAGAGGCAGTCCGCCCGCGAAGAGCGACCGGACCTTCGTCCTGATCGGCTCCCATGCCGTCTTGCTGCCAGCCTCGACCTTCCTCCCTGGCTTGATCTCGATCTCGTCGCCGATCTTGAGCTTGCCCTGGGTGAGCGATCCGCCGACCACGCCCCCCCTCAGGTTGTCGAGCTTCGTTCCGGGCACGTTGATGTCGAAGGACCGGGCGACATACATCCTCGCTGGCTTGGCCTTGTCCCACTTCGGGGTCGGTATCTTGAGCTCAATCGCCTCGATGAGCATGTCGATGTTCACGTCGTGGTGAGCGGAGATCGGGATGATTGGCGCAGTCTCTGCGATCGTCCCCTTGATGAACTCCTGTATCTCCTTGAAGTTCTGTCGCGCCTCCTCCACAGACACGATGTCGATCTTGTTCTGGACGACGATGATCTTGTCAACGCCTATGATTGAGAGTGCCATCAGGTGCTCCCTGGTCTGAGGTTGCGGACACTTCTCGTTGGCCGCCACGAGCAGGAGCGCGCCGTTCATGATCGCCGCCCCCGAGAGCATCGTGGCCATTAGAGTCTCGTGCCCAGGAGCGTCGACGAAAGAAACAGATCTGAGTAGGGTGCACTCGCCTTTGCAGGCGGGGCAGCTCGGCTGGTTCGTGTAGCACTCCGGCCCCTCGCAGTCCTTGCACTTGTAGAATGCGACATCCGCGTAACCGAGCCGGATGGAGATGCCGCGCTTGACCTCCTCGGAGTGCCGGTCGGTCCATTCCCCGGTCAGAGCCTTCGTCAGCATGGTCTTGCCATGGTCCACATGGCCGATCATGCCGATGTTCGTCTCCGGCTGGGTTGGGACCTTCATTATGCCTTCTTCTCCTCTTTCTTGATGAGGTCGGAGACAGGCTTCATGCCGTGCTGGGTCACCTTTAGGTTGACCTGGAGGGTGTCAGGGGCGATAGTGTTTCCTCGGACGTTCTTCCTCCGACGGAGGCCTCCTTCCTTCGCGTTGAATCCGATGCTCTTCGACATCAGAAGCTTCTTCCTCCTCGGGCCCGGCAGATCCTTGCGCATCGGGAAACCGTCCTTGTCGCTCCCACCCGTGATCTGCAGCTTGTATCCGGGCAGGCCGACGAAGATGCCGTCCACGACATCCCCGATCTTCTTCCCTATGAGTGAGTTCGCGTGATGACCTGCTACAGGAACCTGATATGACTTGCCATCTTTCGGATCGCTGACGACGGCTCTGAACTCTGCCATGCTATCCACTCCGGCGTGTGGGGAGGCCTATTGCGGATGGAGTTAAATAGTTTCCGGAAATGAAAATTCGGTACTGGCGAGCCCGATATTTGGCGCTGCGAATCGACGAAGTTGTGCGGCGCTACCAATATTCGACGGCTCGTCATTGATGAGGCGGGCTGCGCAGATGAAGCAAATAACGAGGGAAGAGCTCAAGAGAATGATGGACAGAAAGGAGAAGTTCGTCCTGATCGACGCGAGGTCGCATCCAGGGTACGACAAGGAGCACATCCCGGGTGCGAATTCCATCCCCGCGGACCACCTTGGAAAACACATCCTCAAGGATATCAGGAAGAATGAGACGATAGTGACCTATTGTTCCAGCTTCACATGCGAGTCGAGCACGATTGCCGCCACGAAGTTGGAGGAATACGGCTACAAGAATGTGCTCGAGTTCAAGGGCGGGCTGGCCGATTGGAAGGAAGCCGGGTATCCGACCGAGAAGTGATCATCTTCCCCAGAAAGGTTTTTCCTTACGCTTCAGCTCGATCACTTGCTGGAGCACTTCCGCCTCGTCCTGCGTGAGCTTCTCGGTCTGCAGCTGATGGGCATGGCTCTCCGGGATATCGACGTACAGAACGTCCTCGACATCGATCTGTCTCCCTACCGTGGCATCGTCGATGGATATCGCCACCTCCGCTCCCGCGACCGCCTCCTTCAACGACTCGTCCCCGCTCCTTATGCTCTTGATCTTTCCGACGGGGTTGCCGTCGCCCCTCATCAGTCCCTGGCCAGGCCTGATGCGCCCAGCGAGCACACGCACACCCACGATCGCAGGTTTGCTCACGCGGAACACGTGGTCCCTCATGATCACGACCCGCCCCGGATAGACCATCTCCAGGCGCTTCTCCACCTGCAGCTCCTTGGTCCTCTCGTCGCACCAGTTCCTGTAGTCCTCGAGGAGGCGGTACATCACGTCGTTCTCAAATATCTTCACGTCCAGGGAGAGCGCCTCCGACCTCGCGTCGTCGTTCACACCGACGTTGAACGCGAAGATCGCGCGGTGGAGCGGGTTCTCGAAATGGGATGCCTCAACCACGTCCTTGCGGGTAACGTTGCCGATCGCGATCTTCCGGATGGGCAGGTTCAACTGATTAGCCTCGAACGCGAAAGCCTCGAGCGATCCGACCGCGTCCCCGCGAACGATGATCCCCTCCTCAGCAAGCTCGACCTTGATCTGGCTCTCCTGCTGTATCTCCTCTTTGAGCTTCTCAAGGTCACCGCTGATAACCCTGACAGTCCCTCCCGCCATCGCATTCTCGAGTCCCTGGGCCACGACTCGTATGCCCGCTGCCGCGGAGACCTGCTTGACGCGGTCGAAGCGCTGCGTCGGATCCCTTATCTCGTCCAGAGGCTTCGGCCTCTGGAGCCCCTTGACGCGCGTCACGATGGGGTTGCCGTCGACGGACGCGACGATGATCTGGTCGCCCACCTTGATGGTGCCCTTGTAGATGATCGAGTCGATGGCGGTGCCAATCCCGCGCTCCTCCTTGACTTCGAGGACCGTGCCCTCGGCCGGCCCTTCCTCGGTCCTCAGCTCCTGCTCGAGGAAGCGCTGGGCCAGGCCCACGAGCACAAGCAAGAGGTCCGGCAATCCCTCGCCGAACTTCCCGCTTATCGGGACGATTGCCACGGTCTTCGTGAAGTCCGTGATGTGGTCGAATCTGTCAGCGCTGAAGCCCCCCTTGTCGAATATCTTCCCTGCGAGCTCGTACATCTTGCGGTCGAGTTCCTCGGCCACGCGCGGGTCTTGCGCGGCGATGGCGTCCGCGAAAGTCCTGTTGGAATCGTGCCGCCACCCGGGAATCATGTCAATCTTGTTCGCAGCGATGACGAAGGGCGTCCGTAACTTCTTCAGGATGTTGACAGACTCGATCGTCTGGGGCTTCAGACCCTCGTTGATGTCTATCACGAGGACAGCAAGGTCGGCGAGCGCCCCGCCCCTGGTCCTGAGGGTGATGAACGAGTAGTGTCCCGGAGTGTCGATGAAAAGCAGGCCCGGAACCGAGAACCTCCTCTCACCAATGAGCGGGCCGCACAGAGCGTGAATCGTCTCGATCGGGACATCGGTCGCGCCTATGTGCTGAGTGATGCCGCCCGCCTCGCGAGCGACGACCTTGGTGCCTCTGATCCTGTCGAGGATCGTGGACTTCCCGTGGTCTACGTGACCCATCACCGAGACTATCGGATGCCTTACCGTCATGTCTGCTCCAAAATAGGAATCGGTGATAATAGGTTTAGCTAGTTGCTACTTCTCGAAGAGCCAGGGCTCGTCTATCTTCTCGTACTTCTGCAGCTCGTAGTCGTTGAAGAAGAGCTTGATCTCGCGCTTGGCCGTCTCAGGGGAGTCTGAGCCGTGTACAATGTTCCTGCCAGTGACCTGCGCGAAGTCGCCGCGTATTGTCCCGAGGCCGGCGTCCTGGGGATTGGTCTTGCCCATCATCGTCCTCATGGCGGCGACCGCGTTGTCGCCCTCAAGGACCATGCAGACGACCGGTCCAGAGGTGATATAGTCCAAGAGCGGGTCGTAGAACCCCTTGCCCTTGTGCTCCTCGTAGTGCCTCTCGGCCAACTCGCGCGGGATGTGCATCATCTTCATCGCGCATATCTTGAGCCCGCGCTCCTCGAATCTCTGCACAATCTTCCCGACGAGCCCGCGCTGCACGCCGTCCGGCTTGACCATGACGAACGTCTGCTCGATCATTCCTTCTCCGCCTCCTTGGGCTTCTCCTTCTTCGCTGGCGGTTTGGCGGGCTTCTCTGACTTCTTTGCGGGGGCCTTCTTCTCCTTCGGCGGCTCCGGCTTCTTCCGCTCGGGCTCCTCTGCGGCCTTCTCCTCCTTCGCCTTGACGGCGCCTTCCTCCGGAGGCGCCTTCTCCTCTGCTTCGGGAGCGGCCTCGGCCTTCCGTAGCTTGCGCGCACGCGGCTTCTCGACGGCCTCCGGGCCGCCCTTCATGCGTATCTCCTTCTCCCGCTCGAAGTACCTCGTCCATGTCGTCCTCCTCGGCACCCGTCCAAGGAGCACCATGTTCTTGTAGCACTTCGAGGAGCAGAAGTTGTAGACGACCCCGTCCTTCTTCACATACATCCTGCCCGTTCCTGGCTCTATCTCCGAACCGCAGAATGTGCAAACCCTACGCTCGACCATTGGAATCCAACCTCTGATGATGAACGGAGGCTCAGCGTACGCTGAGCTTCCTAGCCTCTCTCGAGGTCTCCTTGAGCATGAGCACGTCGCCCACCCTCACGGGACCCATCACGTTCCGGGTGATGATTCGGCCCTTGTCTCGGCCGTCCATGACCCTGACCTTGACCTGGGTCGCCTCACCGGTCATCCCCGTCCTCCCGATGACCTCTACCACGGTTGACGGGATGCTTTCATCGGCCATCTATGACACCTACTTCCTGAGCGCCTTCAGCTTCTCGATGAGCTCGTCCAGAGCAGGCTTGCCCTTTGCGGCATCGAGCACTGCGATGGCCGCAGTTGGCTTCTCGAGTCCACACGCGTTGCCCAGTTCTGCCTTGCTAGGGACGTACGCGTACGGCACGTTCCTCTCCTCGCAGAGGGCCGGCATGTGCATCAAGATCTCCGGCGGGGACACGTCCTCGGCCATGACAACGAACAAGGTCTCGCCGCGCTCGACGAGCTTTGTCACTTCGTTCGTGCCCTTCCTGAGCTTCCCACCGTCTCTAGCGAGTTCGACGATCTCGTATGTCTTGTCCGCTAGGTCCTTGGGCATATCGAATTTCACGTAGACTGGCTTTGCCAAGTTGATACCTCCTTCAGGTGCTCGCGCACCGTCATCATTCACGGGCTCCTTCTGACGAAAAGAGCAGAACGGAGTAAAGGCAAGCCGTATAAAAGAGTTACTGGTCGAACAGGCGTCACTGGGAACGACTCTGGAGAAGGCGAGAAGCTTTATTCCGATTTCGCATCATGTGGGAGTGGTGGTCAGCATGCCCGAGCCCCTCGTCAGGTTCCAGCCCCAGGGCAGGAAGGTCTCCTCGAAGAAGGGCAGAACACTACTCGACCTCGCATCTGAGGCGGGTCTGAACATCGAGTCCATCTGCGGGGGTGCCGGGAGGTGCGGCAAGTGCAAGGTCATCGTCAGGTCGGGCATCGGGAGCGTCACGCCCGCGAACCATTTGGAGAAGTCAACTCTGGATTCTCTCGAGCTCGCGTCTGGGGCGAGGCTCGCGTGCCAGGCCACCGTGTGCGGCGCCGGCCATATAGTCGTGGAAGTCCCTCAGGAGAGCCAGAGGGGGCACCATCGGCTTCTCGCAGCAGGCACCGAGAGGAAGGTCGCCCTCGATCCTGCGGTCAGGAAATTCGTCCTGAAGCTCCCGCCCGCGACGCTCAAGGACCTGAGGGCGGACGACGACAGGCTGATCGAGTTCCTTTCGAGGAAGGCGAAGTGGCCCGTCCGGATATCCGAGGGAGTTCACAGGCATCTGCCGGGGGCCCTCAGGAAGCAGGACTGGACCGCGACGGTCACTCTATTCCGTAACCAAGAGGTCATCAGGATTGACCCCGGGGACACGTCTGCTGAGCTCTTCGGGGTGGCCGTAGACATCGGGACCACCAAGGTGGTGGCGTACCTGGTCGACCTGACCTCAGGCGCGGCGCTCGGCTCGGAAAGCATGCCGAACCCGCAGATTCCGTTCGGAGAGGACGTGATCGCGAGGATCACCTACACTTCGAAGAACCAGGACGGCCTTGAGAAGCTGCAGACGGCCATCGCGTCGGGGATAAACAACCTCATGCTGAAGCTCTGCGAGGCGAACGACCTGACGCCCGACGACCTGCTTGAGACCATGGTCGTTGGGAACACCGCGATGCACCACATATTCTTCGGGATACCGCCACAACACCTGGCGGCTGCGCCCTATGCGCCCGCGGTGCGGACCTCGCTGTGCGTGAACCCGTCCCACGTGAGACTGAACATGTACCCGTCAGGGAAGGTATCGTCGCTGCCGAACATCGCCGGGTTCGTCGGGGCGGATGCGGTCGCGGACCTCGTCGCAAGCGGGCTGTACGACGACCGGAAGATCGGGATGATGATAGACATCGGGACGAACACCGAGATCATCGCGGGGAGTAGGGATAGGCTCATCGCCTGTTCGTGCGCCTCGGGCCCCGCGTTCGAGGGAGCGCACATCAAGTTCGGGATGAGAGCCGCGACAGGTGCGATCGAGCGCGTGTGGATCGACCCCGAGAGCCACTTGGTGAGGCTTCGCACGGTCGACGACGCTCCTCCGAGAGGCATATGCGGCTCGGGAATAGTCGACGCAGTCGCCGAGCTATTCAAGACCGGGCTGGTCGACCCATCGGGAAGGCTCAAGTCCGTTGATGGCAGCAGCCGTGTGCGAAAGGGGAAGAAGGGCCTGCCGGAGTTCGTCTTGGCCAAAGGGAGCGAGTCCAGTACTGGAGAGGACATCACCATCACCCAGCACGACATCCAGGAGATCCAACTCGCGAAGGCCGCCATCTTCACCGGGGTCTCCATCCTCATGAGGAGGCTCAGGCTCAGGGCGTCGCAGATTGACAGGGTCTATGCGGCTGGTGCGTTCGGGACGTACGTCGACGCCGCCAGCGCGATCGCGATCGGCATGTACCCTGACGTCCCGGTCGGCAGGATCAGCTTCATCGGGAACGCCGCCGGTTCGGGCGCCAGGATGTGCCTGAGGTCGACGAAGATGCGCGATCTCGCGGACAAGCTCTCCAAGAAGGTTGAGTACATCGAGCTCGCCGCCGAGAAGGACTTCCAATCGGAGTTCGCGCAGGCGATGTTCTTGCCGCATCGGGACATCTCCAGGTTCCCAGGGGCCGCGTCAAGGGTTCAAAGGAGTTCTTGATCCTCCTTCCGAGCATCGCCGGACGAAAACGTTCGACTGCGTTCGGGATAACGCCGGGAACTGCCCCCAGTCATTATATAACGAATGTGCAATCGAGCCTCCAACGGATACTGGTCATGAGCACCAGCACCCGGGGTGTATGTGATACTGAATGAAGACGATGGTTTTGGGAGTCGGAGCAGTGGGTTCCGTGGCCGCGGAGGTTCTCGCGCGGTCCGAAGAGTTCGACCAGGTGGTCCTGGCCGACATGAACCTTGAAAGGGCGAAGCGACTGGAGAAGAGGATCTCGAGCGACAAGGTCGTGGTCGAGAAAGTGGACGCATCCGACGAGGAGAACATGGTGAGCGCCTTCAAGGGCATCGACCTCGTCCTGAACGGGGTGATTCCGCGCTTCAACCTCAACATAATGAACGCGTGCCTGAAGGCGAGGTCCAACTACGCGGACATGGCCTGGGACATCGCAGTCGACGCGACCAAGGCGGGACAGGTCATCGAGAAAACCCCTGCATGGATGCAGCTCACCTTGGACGACGACTTCAAGAAGGCGGGGCTCACGGGGATGATGGGCCTGGGATGCGACCCCGGCCTCTCCAACCTGTTCGCCAGGATGGCAGCGGACAGGATGGACAGCGTTAGACAGATCCTTGTGAGGGACGGGGACAACGGCACCGTTGAGGGGCACAGGTTCGCGCCGCTCTGGTCCCCCGAGACGCTGATCGAGGAGGTGCTGATGCCAGCCACGGTATTCAAGGACGGCCAGTACCGGAAGCTCCCGCCGTTCAGCGGCAAGGAGTCATTCGAGTTCCCTGACCCGGTGGGCAGGCTCCCGATCTACAACGTCGATCACGAGGAGTCCGAGACGCTCCCGACCTTCATCGGCGAGGTCCTCGGCAAGGGGTGCGAATACTGCGATTTCAAGATCGCGCTCGACGACGAGTATGTCAACGCGATTCAGATGCTCGGCATGATGGGGCTGGACAATCCGAAGAAGATCGATGTCAAGGGCGCGAAGGTCGCCCCAAGGGATGTCGTCGCCGCGGTGCTCCCGGACCCGTCGACTCTGGGCGAGCGCGCCAAGGGGGACTGCGCCATCGGGACGATAACGAAGGGCCTGAAAGATGGCAAAGAGGTCGGATACTACATCTGGGTCCAACTGAACCACAAGGAGACCTTCAGGAAGTACGGGCACAGCGCGACCGCGTACTCGGTCGGCGTGCCGCTGGCAATCGCAGCCAAGCTGTTCGCCCGGGGGAAGATCACAAGGAGGGGCGTGTTCCCGCCGGAGATGATGGACCCGGCACCGTGGCTGGAGGA